>Ga0136846_1213311_pt1 | contig 47662 bp, 43 predicted proteins | sample HopSoiMetagenom2_FD_96841 | JGI IMG/M metagenome (GOLD analysis project Ga0136846, IMG submission 96841) | Grasslands soil microbial communities from Hopland, California, USA - 2 Assembly 2016 (version 4) | ecosystem: Environmental > Terrestrial > Soil > Grasslands | place: USA: Hopland...
GCGTAGCTGATGAAGTTCACCCCGACGTCGGGGTCATATTTGTCCGCGGCGCGCACGAGCCCCGCGTTGGCCTCACTCACGAGATCCTCGAGATTGAGTCCACGGTGCTGGTACTGCTTCGCGATCGAAAATGCGAACCGCAGGTTGGCGCGAATGAGCTCCGCGCGCGCGGTCTCCCGCTCAGCGTTAGGCAGCGACGCGTCGCGATACTGGCGCGCGAGCGCCTTCTGATCGACTGCCGTGCGCACCGGCGCACGCGACAGTTCGGCGATGTACAGGTCGAGCAGCTCGGCGCCCTCGGCCGCACTCACGTCGGCGCGCGCCGGCAGCCGCTTGGCCGCTCTCGAATTTTTCGACTTCATGTGTCTCCTCCCCGCCCTCCGTCACTTCCCCCTCAGGCCGCGAGCTTGGCGATGCGCGCGGCGAGCTCGTTCTTCGAACGCAGTCCAACGACGGACTCCACCAGCTGTCCATCGCGGAAGAAGAGAAGCGTCGGGATCGACCGCACGTTGTAGCGCGCGGTGGTCACCGGATTGTTGTCGATATCCAGCTTGGCGACCTTCACCCGTCCCTCGAACTCGCGTGCGAGGTCGTCAACGATGGGGCCCAGCGCACGGCACGGCCCGCACCACTCCGCCCAGAGATCAACGATCGCCGCTCCGCGATGCGCCTCGACCTCGGTAGCAAACGTCTCGTCCGTCACTTCCCGGACATTTGGCTCGTTCCTGACTTCGCTCATCCTTCACCTCCGCCAATCCTGAGGATCGGCATTTCTATATCCGTCTATATAACTACGAGACGGTTGGTTTTGATCCCGGTCCCTTCAGGCACCCCTCAGCGGCTCAGCCGCCGGTACCCGGGCGAGGCCGCTGAGCGGCTTCTCTCCGCCGTGGCTCCGCTACCCGCTGGCGCCCCGATGGCGTGTCCACCCCCAGACGCGCCTCGAGCGCATTCACGTAATCGTGAAGGACGTCTGCCCGAAACCGATAGAAGACGAACTGCCCCTCTCGCCAAGGCTCGATGAGCCCGGCGCGGGCCAACTCCTTGAGGTGGTGCTACATCGTCGGCTGCGCGACCGGGAACTGCTCGCACAGCCGCTGACACCCCACCTCGCGACAGTTGGCGATCTTCTCCAGGATCTGGAATCGCCGCGGATCGGCGAGCGCCTTGGCAATACGTTCGAAGCGTTCGGGATCGATCGGCATCAGAGATATAGATAATCGTCTATCTATCTGGAGTCAACGATGTCTCTGCGTCCGGCCTGCCCCGGAACCGGACGCTGCCGTCCAAAGGGGATGAGATCGGGCCTGGGAAGCGACATCGTCAGGTCGGCGACGGCCTCGCCAATCGCGCTCGCGAACTTGAAGCCATGGCCGGAGCAGGCGCTCACGATGAGAACCTCCTCGTGCGAGTCGTGCGGAGCGAGAAGGAAGTGGCCATCGCTCGTGTTCGTGTAGAGACATGTCGCCGAGCCGCGGAGCGGGCCCGCCGCGTTCGGTAGATACCGGCGCAACAGACTGGTGACTGGCGCTACGTCCTCGTCCGTGACCTCACGCCGGATCGCGTCAGGGTCGGTGACCTCGCCCTCGTGGTGGATTGCCGCCTTCACCCCGTCGCCGCTGTCAGGCACGAAATAGAAGATGCGGTCGGGAGCGTATTCGGTCATCGCTATCGGACATCGCGAGGGCTCGAAAAGCTCCGGGGTGCGCGCCGGCGTGAACCAGTGCATGACCTGGCGCTCGACGCGAAGCGCGATTGAATCGTCGTCGATCAGCGCCGGATTCCATGCACCCGCGCAGAGCGCGAGCCGCGCCGCGTCGTAAGTACCAAGCTCGGTGACCACGCGAACCCGGCCGCCCTTCACACCCCATTCGCGCAGCGGCTCGTTCAGCCGCACTTCCGCGCCAGCGGCGGCCGCCAACTGCAAGTGAGCGTCGACACAACCTTCGGGGTCGAGCACGCCTGCACGTGGCTCGAAGAATCCGCTCATCTCGTTGGGGAGGACGAACCCGGGAAACCGGCCGTGCACGTCCTTCGCACTCAACAGCTCGTGCTCGAGCCCGTGCTCGCGCGCGCTCCGGAGCGCGCCGGATACGAGGACACCGTCCGCGGCCCCGATCATCAATCCGCCCGTCTGATAGAAAAGGCGGCGCGCTACGCGACGTTCCAGCTCGGCCCAGAGCTCGTACGCCCGTTGGACGAGCGGTACGTAGCGCGGGTGCTCGTAGTAGGACTCGCGGATGATCCGCGACAGTCCGTGGGTCGAGCCCAGTGCATGTGGCGGTGCGTATCGATCGAAGCCAATGACACGCACGCCGCGCTGCGCCAGATGATAGAGCGCAGCGCTGCCCATCGCTCCGAGGCCGACGACGATGACATCGGTGGTGTGCGCCATCGTGAACCTCCGCTGACCTACCCCGCGGCGGCCTGCCGCAGCGCGCTGAGGATGGCCGGAAGTGAGCCGACGATCCAGAACAGCACACCGGCGATCGTCGCCTGGCTCTTCGTCACGCGGCCCGTGACATAGACGCCGATCGCGAGCAGCACGGTCACCCAGATCGTGAACAGGTCGAAGCGATTGAGGACCTGGATCAGAACCGGATTAGCCGTCGTTGGATCGAGAAAGCGCGCTGGGCTGAATGACAGCTTGACGATGCCGTTCAACTTATCGGGGCTCAGCACCAGCCCCTGCACCGCGTTGAAAATGAATTGGACGATACGGGGCACATAGGCGTACGAGGCGACTACCAGCGCTGCATGGAGCGTCTGCTTGGAATCGACCAGCTTCGCGACGAGCCAGGTCATGAAGCCGATGACAATGATCGCGATGGGCGTGAATATGATCGGCCCAAACGTCGTGAAGAACGCCCCAACGCTGCGCGCCTTGTCGATCATCTCTTCGGTGATCTGCGGGTTCTTTCGCATCCCCTCCGCGACGCGCTCGAACTCGGCGTCCATCACCGGCTGCATCACGCCACGGCTGGCGAATGAGATGACGGCGATGGCGACCGTGACGATGAGCAGGGGGATCAGCCAGCTGCCGCGCTCGCGCCGGCGAAAGACACTCGCGGGTGCGACGATAATGTCAATGAAATCTTCCCACAGCGAAGCCTGCGGCGTTGCCGTGACGACATTTGGCTGAGACAAGTGGAGAGAGAGTGAGGGTGAGAGCTGCCGGGCGGGATGCGCGAACCTACCAAGGTCATAGCCAACGGGCCAGAGACGAGAACGATCCTCGCCCCTGGCCCGACCCGTTCAGCTGCTACTTACCCGTTCAGCGCTCGAGGATGATCAGGTACTTCGACTGCGACCAGAATCGATCGGCATCCTTGATCTTCAGGTTGCCACGGAACGAGGTGCGGTCGCGCGCCGAGACATCCGCGTCGTCGAGGCTCTGCCGGGAGACGATCGCGTAGGCACGTGTCGAGTCGGGAACCTGGATCTCGTGCACGGCGCGCTGGTCGATCGCCGTGAACAGTGCCGGGTCGAGGGTACGCGCGGGCTGGAGCGTTCGCCCCGGATGGGCCAGGAGCAGATTGGCCCCGCCCTCGCGAACGATGATCCCCTTCCTGATGAGATCCTCTTCGTTGCCGATGACGTAGAAAGCCTTGTTGTGCGTCGTCTGCAGCAGGGCGAGCTCGGTACCGAGCTTGGCGTTCGCGCCGGCGAGGCTGTCCACCGCCAGCTGCATCGTGTTCAGTCGCGAGGTCTGTCGCTGGATCGTGGAGTTGAGCTCGGCGATCATCTTCTGATCGCTCTCGATCGACTGCGCGAAGTGAGCGCTGTCGGCGGAGAGCTGCTTCACGTGTCCGCGACTCGCCGCCAGCTCACGGGCGGTCGTCTGTGCCCGCTTCACGAGCGCGTCGACGCGGGCGAGAAGATCGCGCCGCGCCTGCAGCTGATCCTGAATGGGGCTCTCGCTGTCCTTCTTGCGCTTAGGCGCCGGGAGGTCGCGAACGCGAGTGATCTGGCTGTCGATCTGGGAGATGAACTTGTCGGCGTCGAGCACGACAGTCATCAACGAGTCTTTCTGAGCGGCGAGCTGATTGGAGAGCTTCACCTGCTCGGCGACATGGACACTATCGGCGCGCACGTCTTCGTGCGCCATCTTGCAAGCCGACGCCGCAACGAGGATCGCGAGCGCGGCAAGCGAACGCAGCTGATTCATTTGGTCGGGTATGTGTTGGAGGACTGGCGCGCATTCTACGTCGCGATGTGCGTCGCGTGCTGTGACGACGCGCACCATCGCCGAGCATCCTCTACCACGACTAGTTTCAGCCGCGTCCGCTACGTTCGCTTCAGCGCTCGATCAACTCCTTCAGGAATTCCTTCACCCGAGGATCCTCCGACCGTGAGAGCTGGGCGATCGTGCGCCGGCGGATGCCGGGATTCTCGTCGCTCCTGGCGATCGTGAGCAGCTTGTCGACGGCCAGCTTGTCGCCGCTCTGCGCGTAGAATCCGATGAGCGCCTCCTTCATCTGCGGATCGGTCGTGGTATCGTACAGCCTAACGAGGTCGGCGATCGGGACGCCGGCACGGGAGGCGTACTGCAGAGCGCGCCGGCGCATCGCGATCGGGGCGCTCTCGTCTCGCACGACGCCGAGCAGCCAGCGCGTGTTCTCGGTTCCTCCGATCTCGGCGATCACCGATAGCACGGCGTCTCGTGACTTCTCGCCGGCGAGCTTCGGATAGACCTGCCGCAGGAGATCGGCGTCGCGTCCTGTCGCGTACTCGGTGCCGAGACCGCGGATAGCGGTGTACATCACGTCATCGGCCGCATCGCCACGCTGGATGACGCTTCGGAGAAAGTCCCGGGCGCGCGGATCACCGGAGCGAGCGAGCGCGCTCAGCGCTTCCTTGGAGAGCCAGGTGCGATCGCCGGACAGGTTCGCCCGCGCCAGCTCGATGAGCGGCGGAATGCCCGCGCCATGATCGAGCCGCGAAAGCACGCCTAGCGCGGAGCGCCGTACTTCCATGTTGTCCGTCTCGTCGCGCGCGATCTGCAGCAGCGCCGTCGATACGCGTGACGGCACAGCGCCCTCCATGCCGGCCGTCTGGCCGAGCCACGACAGCGCCGAGCGACGCGTCTCACGTGGCCGCGAGGCGTCTCGTCCGATCGCGAGCAGCTCGTCGCTCGCATCGACGCCGTCCGCGAGCATCGCGGGCATGATCGCTTCGCGGCCGACGCGTCCTTCGCCGTCCCGCGCCAGCGACAGCAGATAATCGACGGCGTCCTCCGAACGAACGGTTCCGAGATCGGTGGTGCCGGGCTCCGCGCTCGGCGGCCCGACGTACGTCTTGATGGAGATCACGCTGCGGTCGGCGCGGTCGAGCACGACGCGCACCGGGCCCGCGACGCACGGATCCATCCGGCGCGTGTCGTCGAACGAGCCGACCCACGTGCCGGAGTAGCTGTTCGGTCCCGTCTGGATGTAGCTGCGGCCATTGCCGCACACGCCCTCCCGGGCGGGAAAGCTGAACTGGACGCGCCCGTCAGCGGCCGACGAAACACGTCGCGCGAGTGCCTGCGCCGACGCGGATGCCGCCGAGCCTAACGAGAGAGCGCCGAGGACGAGCGCGCCGCGCGCGCCGAGTATGCGATCGGTCATCATTTTTCGATCAGCTCCATGAGCAGCTTGGTTGCCCGCGGGTCGTTCTTGCGCGAGAGATAGTTGATCGCCAGACGGCGCATCTCGAGGTCGGTGCTGTTCTTGGCGATGTCGATCAGCTTGTCCGTGGCCTCCGGCTCCTTTCGGCTCGCAAGCGCCGAGATGAGCTGCTCGCGCATCGAGCGCGAGTCGGCGGCGTCGTACATCCTGCCGATGTCAGCGACGGGGATATCGGAGCGACTCAGCCGCTGCAGGGCGGCCGAACGCAGCTGCGCAGACTCATTGGTGTTGCGGACGAGCGCGGCGAGCCAGTCCTGATTGTCCTTGCCCCCGATGCGCCCCAGCGCGTTGATGATCGCGGACTTCATCCGCTCGCTGTCGGAGCGTGGATAGAGCCAGCGCAGATACGCAGCGTCGTCGGGAGTGGCGCGCTCGCGGCTGTACGCCTCGAGCACCTGGAGCCGGAGCGTCTCGGACGCGTCCTTCCGTTCGAGGAGGCCCCGCAAGCTCGTGCGTGCTCGCGGATTGTCGGATGACATAATTGCCTTGACCGCGGTCCGCTGAATGCGCTCGTCGTCGGCGTTTCGGAGAATGTCCTCGAGCGCCGTGAGGCCAGCGTCGCCTGGCATTCGCGGCAGATACGAGATCGCTTCCGCGCGGACGTTGACGTTGGGGTCGTTGCGCGCGGTCGAGATGAGGAGTGCTGCTCCTTCCGCGTCACCGCGGCGCGCGAGCATGAACACGGCGCGACGCCGGAGCTCCACCAGACATTCGTCGCGCCGCTCGAGAACGCGGCGGAGGATCGGGAGCGCCGCGGCGGCGTCCATCTGACTGAGCGCGTTGAGCGCCTCCACCCTGACCATCAGATCTTCCTGGTCGCACGTGGAGCCTGCCTTGCGAGCTGACTCCTCGACCTGATCTGCCGCGCCGCTGTCGCCGCGCATCGCGAGAGCGCCGCGAATGCGCGTGCGCAAACCGTTCACGTCGGTGTCGTCGCGCTCACGCCATCCGCTGGAGCGCGGCGCGGAACGATCCGCGATCGTCTGCAGGGCGCGGTCCGCGGCCTTGAGCTCCTCGGTTGTGCCGATACGGTAGCGTGAGAACGCTTCGTAATAGGTGCTGACGTAAGCGTATGCGGAGCTGGGATAGCGTTGCGTGAGATCGTTGAAGAGTTGCGCGGCGCGGCGATAGTCTCCGCGGTTCAGCGCCTCACGAGCGACGCGATACAGCGAGTCTGCCGGATCGCCCGGCGCCCACGACGCGGGCGGCCGCTTGTTGAGGAACGCGCCGTCGAGGGCATCCGGTACCGCTGATTCTTTTTCGTAGGGCGACCACGCCGACGGCGTCGGAGGCAGCGGCGCGATCATCGGAGTCGCGGGTTTGTCGGGGGGGAGGGCGCGCGGTGTTGCGAGATCGAGCTCGAAGCTGCGCTCGCGCATACGATCCTCGAGCTCACGCTGTCGCTGCCGTTCCTCCTGCTCCTGCATCATCTCGCGCTGCCGCTCTTCCTGAAACTGCATCTTGTCGCGTTGGCGCTCCTCGAGCTCCCGCTGGCGGTCCATCTGCGCCGCCTGCTGCTCGCGCTGCCGCTCTTCGAGCTCGCGTTGCCGCTCGACCTGGCGATCCATCTGCTCACGCTGGCGTTCCTCGAGCTCGCGCTGACGATCGACATCGGCATCGAAGGCCCACTGCTTCTCGTTAGGCCAGTCGGGCTCCGCGCGCGGCGTGCGCATGGGCCGCGGTGCCGTCGACGCGCGCGGCGGCGATGACGGCATGGGCGCGGCGGGAGGCGTCACCTGGCCGAATGCCGGCAACGCCACCATCACACCCACCACAAAGCCGGTGAACAACGTTAGGCACTTCATCAGGAAGTTCTCCTCGAATGCACTGGGATGTGTTCGCGGTGGCCGCGGCTAGTCATCGGCGGCGTATTCGGAGGCGGCGTTCCGCAAGCGTGGAATCACGTCGCGCTGGTCGAGCGCCTGCTGGATGAGCTCCAGCTCCGTGCGCCGCGACGGTTCTCGCTCCTTCTCGAGCCGCACGACCTGCACGAGCACCAGCTCCAGGTCCTCCAGGAGATTGCGCATCGCCGGATCGTTGCCGGACTGCGAGTCGAGCAGGAGACGTGTGGTGAGCAGCAGCTCATTCGCGCGCTTCATGAATGGCTGGTCGGGGCGGCCGACATTCGCCTCGGCGGGAAGCGCGATGAGAAGCGCCGCCGCCTGGCCGAGATAGCGCGACGTTGCGGGATCGAACGCTTGCGACGGCGTCTCGCTGGTCGCCGCTGGACGCTCGGCGACCGGCGCCTGCGCGATGGCGGACCCCGACGTGGCGGACTGCCTCACGCGGCCGAGCGACAGCCGCCCGATGCCGACCCCAATGACGAGCGCGGCGGCGACGCGCAGCCACTGTGCATAACGAGAGACGCGGCGCCGGGCCGGGAAGGCCTGAGACTCGATCGACCGCCACATGTCGTCGAGCGGCATCTCCCGCTGGTCGGGTGGATGATTGTAGCTGCGGAGGGCTTCCTGCAGCAGATCGTCGAAGCGATCGTGATTTTCGGTCATGACTCGTACTCCTTCGCGAAATCGGCGAGCGCGGCGCGAAGCTGAGCGCGCGCAGCCGACAGGCGGCTCTTGCAGGTTCCTTCGGCGACGCCGAGGACGTCGGCGATCTCCGTGTGGGTGTAGCCTTCCATATCGTGCATGATCAGCGTGATGCGGTAGATCTCGGGCAATGCGTCGATGGCCTTGGCGAGCCGGTCGCGGAGGTCGGGGTCGAGTCGCCGAGTGCTGGAATTCACCGGATGCAGGGTGTCCAGGTCGTTGAGATCGGTCTCCCGCTCGCGGAGGCGGCGGACCTTGCGCATGGCGTTGGCGACGACGGTGACGGTGATGCGATGGATCCAGGTAGAGAAGGCAGCGTCGCCGCGGAAGTCGGCGAGTCGCTGGAAGGCGCGAACGAACGTGTCCTGCGTGAACTCTCGAGCGAGCTCCGCGTCTCCCGTTAGGCGATAGGCGAGCCTGAAGACGCGGGGAGCGTGCGCGTTGTACAGCTCGCGCCCGGCAAGCCGGTCTCCGGCGAGAACCCGGGCGATGAGCTCGGGTTCGTTCACCTGTGGGGTCGTCTGGAGGGCAAACGCGGTCCGTGTCACGGTGCTCGAGGGGATTAGATGCGCCATACCGGGAAAGCGTTCGCTGCGGCCGGACATGGGGTGCGCTGCCCGGGGAAGGCGCCTAAGGATGACCTCTGTCCGGAGCGGCGGCGAGCATTGACATGAAGTACTCTATATCGTAAAGTATAGTGTCTCTTTCAGTGTCCCCGCCCATGCCTTTCGACTCTCCATCTCCACTGGCCGTGCCGGTTCTCCCTGAGGCGCACGAGCTCCGAACCGAACGCGCGATGGTCGCCCGCCGCATTCTTCTCGAGGCGCTCTTTCTCGGCGGTCTCGGCGATAGCCTGCTCCGCGCCGGACCCGGGCTCGGGCTCTTCCTCTGGGCCCTCGCGTTCGCGATCACCGTGCTCCGCCTGGTTCACCGCCGTGGGGAGGGCATTCGGCGGGAGCAGATCGGGTGGATGGCAGCGATGCTCGTATTCGCCAGCTTCTTTGCCTGGCGCGACAGCGCGGACCTGCTGTTCTATGATTTCCTCGCCACGGTCGGAGCGGGCCTGCTCCTCGCGGCAACGCTCGGGGCTGGATCGCCGATCCGCTCGATTCTTGGCCAGCGAGTTCGCGATCTCGCCGGCGCTCTCATATTCGCGGTGCGGGAGTCCGTGAGTGGCATCGTGTGGCCTGTTCGCGAGAGCGACGTCGGGGCGCCGATGTCGCGATATCAAGGTCGGGCGCGCGCGGGGCTGCGGGCGGTGGTGCTCGCAATCCCGGTGCTACTCGTCTTCGGTCTGCTCTTCGCGAACGCCGATCCGGTGTTCGGATCGCTCCTGGCGCTCCCAGACCTTCAGCTCGACGTCATCGCGTCGCATCTCTTCATCGCAGCGTTTGTGACGTGGGCGACCGCGGGTTGGCTGCATGGCGCGTTCGCCACCGTCGCTCGGGGCACGGCGAGGGAGCGGCAGCCGTCCATTTCGTTAGGCACGCTGGATCTCACCGCCGTCCTCGGCAGCCTCGTGGCGCTGTTCGCCGCCTTTGTGGCGGTGCAGGTGGGCTGGCTCTTCGGGGGCGAGCGGCTCGTGCGATCCACGACAGGACTGGGGTACGCCGAGTACGCCCGCCACGGCTTCTTCGAGCTCGTGTGGGTGTCGCTGCTCGTTCTCCCGGTGCTGCTCGGAACGCGAGCGCTGATTAGAGACAACGACAACACCGCCATCCGCCGCCACAAGTTGCTCGCTGTGCCCCTTCTGGTGCTGGTGGGCGGCGTCATGGCGTCGGCGCTCGGGCGAATGGCATTGTACGTCCATTATTACGGTCCGAGCACGGCGCGGCTCTACGCCAGCGTCTTCATGGTATGGCTCGCCCTCGTCTTCGTGTGGTTCGGCCTAACGATTCTACGCGGGCGGACGCGAGACTTCGCCGCGGGAATGACGATCACTGGCGTCCTCACCCTCGCCGGGCTTAACGTCGTCAATCCGGAGGCTCTCGTCGCGAGGGCGAGCATCGACCGCGCTGGGGCCGCGCTCGTGGTCAGCGACAGTATCCCTGCCGCTTCGGCGACTTCCGGCGCCGCCGCACGCGCTACTTCTTCTCCGATCGACTATTTCTACCTTACTCGGCGCCTCGACGGCGACGCGGCGGGCGAGGTGGTTCGTTCCCTGCTGGCGCCGCCGATCGCTCCGGCAAGCTCCCCCGCGCGTGAGGTCGAGGTTCGCGCGCGATGCGACGCCGTGCGGCGACTGCTCGAGCGGTGGGGGCCGGCGGCGCAACCCGCGGACTGGCGCCGTTGGGATCTCGGCGCCTGGCGTGCGCGTCAGGCGGTTCGCGGCCAGGAAGGGTCGCTGCGAGCCGTGTCCTGTTGGGATGCTGGGGGCGAGCTGCCTTTCGGCACGCGCGAGCGGCGCGCCGCAATCAAGGGAGAGCAGTGGTATCGCGAGGGTACATAGCCGCCGGTCTTTTGCGCGCGCCCTGGTTTCGATAGCGTAGGAGCGTGACGCCAGGTCCGCTTCCGCAGAGCTACGTCGAATACCAGCCGCCGGCGGCGCTCCGCGAATACGTGGAGTGCTTCTGGACCCGCGGTGCCGTGCCCGTTACCGAGGCGCGGCACCATGTGATTCCCGACGGGTGCATCGACCTGCTATTCACCTACGACTCGCTCGCGGCCTCTGACGGTCCGGCGTCTGCATTCGCCGTGGGAACGATGACGCGGCCGCTGTCAGTCGAAGCGACGGAAGCGGCGGCATACGTAGGCGTGCGATTCTGGCCGGGTAGGGCGTTGCCATTTCTCGGCGTACCGGCGGCCGAGATCACCGATTTGCGCGTTGCGGTAGACGACATCTGGCGCTCTCGCGACCGGAGTTCAGTAGCCACTCAACTAACTGCGCTCGGCGGCTGGCGCGGCGAATTCGAGCGGCTGCTCCTGGCCCGACTGGGACGCACCCAGGGGGCCGAGCCCGGTGATCGCACGGTGGACGCGGCGGTGCGTGCCATCCTTCGTGCCGGCGGCAATCTCTCCATCGCGGCGCTCGCGCCCGCGCTCGGCGTCACCCGGCAGCATCTGGCCCGCGCGTTCGCGCGACACGTTGGCGTACCGCCGAAGATGTTCGCGCGCGTGGCGCGGGTTCGCAGAGTGCTCGCGAAAGCGCGCGTCGCGTCGCGGCTGGATTGGGCCGCGCTCGCGCTCGACGCCGGCTATTACGACCAGGCGCATCTGGCGGGCGAAGTCCGCGAGATAACGGGACGCACGCCAACGGAGTGGCTCGGCTCCGCCTGACTTTTGGCGCGGCGATTCCATTTCTCCAAGACACCAATGCGCCGCGGCTCGATACTCCAGGCCTCACACCAACAGGAGCACGCGCGTTATGGCACGTAGTGAGATGCGGAAATTGAGCCCACTGCTCACGGTCGAGGCGATCGAGCCCTGTCTCTCGTTCTGGGTCGATCGACTCGGCTTCGCGAAAGTCGTCGAGGTGCCCGATGGGTCAGCGCTCGGGTTCGTGATCCTCGCAAAGGACGGCGTCGAGATCATGTATCAGTCGCGGGCGAGCGTGGCGAAGGACATTCCGCCGATGGCGAGCGGCACGGCGGGCGCGATGCCGGCGATGGGCCTGTTCATCGAGGTCGCCGACATTGACGCGGTGGAGCAGTCGCTAGATGGGGTGGCGCACGTCATCCCGCGGCGGAAGACATTCTACGGCATGGACGAGGTCGTGGTGCGGGATCCGGGCGGATACGTCGTGGTCTTCGCGCAGCCGGCGGCAGCTCCGGCCTAGCTCGAGCGCACCGGCGTCGGCTCACCGAAGATGACGAAATGAGGTATCGTCATCCGATGCCGACACACGAGACCGACGAGCCGAGCTCACTCGCGCGACGGCTGGGGTTATTCGACGCGACGATGATCGTGATGGGCGGGATCATCGGCGCCGGGATCTTCATCAACCCGTCGGTCGTCGCGCGCGCGGTTCACACTCCCACGCTCATTCTCATCCCGTGGCTCGCCGGCGGCGCGATCGCGCTCGCCGGCGCGTTCGTCTACGCGGAGCTGGCGGATCGCAAGCCCGACGTCGGCGGGCAGTACGCGTACATTCGCGACGCGTTCCATCCGATGGTGGCGTTTCTCTATGGCTGGACGCTGCTGCTCGTCACGCAGACGGGTGGTATGGCCGCGGTCGCGATGACTTTCGCCGGCTACTTCCGCGAGCTGACGGGCTCCGGCCTAACGACGGCGACGATCGCGGTGGCGACGCTGCTCATCCTCACGGCGATCAACTGCCTCGGCGTTCGTGCGGGGAGCAACGTGCAGAGCGCGTTAATGGTGCTCAAGATCGTCGCCGTTGTGGTGCTGGTGCTCGTGGGCGCTTCGGCACCGCCGGCGTCAGCGGGCACCGCGACCACTGATGCGGGTGCACCGCTCGTCGGGCTGGCAGCGGCGATGGTGCCAGTGCTGTTCGCCTACGGTGGATGGCAGACCGCCTCGTTCGTGAGCGGGGAGATGCGTGCGCCGCGCCGCGATCTCCCGCGTGCGCTCCTCATCGGAGTGATCGGCGTCGTCGTGCTCTACGTCGCGGTCAACGTCGTCTGTCTGCACGTGCTTGGCGCGAGCGGGCTCGCCGCGACGACGACACCCGCGTCGGAGGTGATGCGCCGCGTGCTCGGCGCGCCTGGAGCGCGCCTGATCGCGGCGGGGATCGCGGTGTCAACGGTCGGCTTTCTGAGTCAGGGGATGTTGACGGCGCCCCGCGTCTACTTCGCGATGGCTCGCGACCGCGTGTTCTTCCGGAGCGTGGCCCACGTGAGCGCACGGTCGCGGGCCCCGGTCGTGGCGATCGCGGTACAGGGAGTATGGGCGTCGGTGATCGCGCTCTCGGGTCACTATGAGCAGATTCTCAACTACGTCGTGGCCCTCGACGCGGTCTTCTTCGGTTTGACCGGGGCGGCGCTCCTCGTGCTGCGCCGGCGCGATCCACGCGGGGCGGGGAATGGCTTCCGCATGCCGGGCCATCCGTGGACGACGCTGGTGTTCGTCGCCGCGTTCTGGGCGCTGGCGCTCAACACGGTGGCGCGCAATCCGCGGTCGGCAGGCATCGGCGTGCTCATTCTCCTGGCCGGCGTTCCCGTGTACGCCTTCTGGCGCCGGCCGGCCGCCGCCTGACGATTCGGCGCGGTCAACCCTTGCGGCCGATGCGCTCGGGCGTGCGCGTCCAGACGACGATCGTGCCGCATCCCACCTTGGTGCGGAATTCGGCGGGGGTCATCGACGGCGTGTACACCTCCATGCCCACCAGCTCGTCGGGTTGGACGAGGCTATTGAGGTCCGCGAGCGTCCAGTAGACGAGCTGCTTGCCGTCGAGGAAGATTGCCGGCGTGCAAGGCCCAGTATCGCCGCGCATCCGGATCCTGACGTTATGCGCGTTGTCCGTGCTGAGCTCGAGCGTCGGCGCGTGGCGGAGCAGATCGCTGATCTCCGCCGGGTGTAGCCGCTCGACATCCTTGTCGGTGAAGAATCGGCCGGCGCCGCCCTTTTTGCGGGCGTCGAAACCGACCGCGCTCATGAAACTCGAGCGGTTGGCCTTCACGTGCACGGTGTCGAGAAAGCGCCGGATGGCGAGGAGCCCAACGACGACCGGGATGTTTCGATCGGTGAGATCGACCGCGCGCTCGTCCGGCACGAAGCCGAGCGCGCGCGTCATGAGCGTTTGCGTACCGCCGGGAACGCCGGTGAGCTCGAACTCACCCTCGTTATTGGTTTCGGTGACGACGTCGCTGCCGAAGAGCCGAACGCGGGCGCCCTGAATCGGCACGCCGTCCTCCGTGCGCACCCAGCCGCTCACGGTGCCGTGCATGAGCTTCGAGGGAACGGTGTCCCGGGCGATCACGATGGCAGCGACGGTATCGGATTTCGCGACGGTCGTGTCGGCCCTGACCGGATGGTCGACGTAGAGAACGCGGCGGGCGATACGTGTCTTCGGAATGTCGATCTCGATCGCGCCGCTCGTGTCCGTGCCGGTGACGGCACGAACGACGACCGATGTCGCGGCGGGAACGCCACAGAGCGCAAACCAGCCTTCGGTGTCGGTGCGCGTGGCGCGATAGAGGAGCCGTCGCGACATCCCGCTCTGGCCGAGGCTGATCTCCGCCCACTGCGCGATGACCGTCGCGCTGTCGATCGCGGCGAAGCCGTGCGCGTTGAGGACATAGCCGAGGATGACACCCGTCGTGTCCTTCTCGCTGCCGCGGCCGCAGAGCGCGCTCTGGATCCGTTCGGGCGCGGGCACGGCGAGATCGACCCGAACGTCACCGTCAGCGTTGACGGTGAGCTGGCGCTGCGTGAAGGCGAGGCCGAGCGAGTCGAGCATCGGATGGAGGAAGCCGGCGATGTACCGGCCGCGGGCGACGCTGTCGACGACGAACCTGCCTAACGAATCGGAGGTCGCGCTGAAGATCACGCGGGCCCGATCGTCCGCGTTCACGAACTCGACGCGTGCCCCGACGAGGGGGAGCGCGGCCACGCTATCGAAGACGCGACCACGCAGCCGCGCGAGCTGCGCGGTTGCCATCGCCGGCAAGGCGGCGGCGAAAACAATGGCGCAGCCGACGATGCGTCGAGCGCTCATGCGCGCCTCCAGTTCATCTTCAGGACGAACCAGTATTGTGAGGGCGACAGCGACGCGCAATGTGTCGCTGTCGCCGGTTCGTCCCAGGCCTGGTCAGGGCCCTCGATCGCCGAACGTGTCGCAGGCCTCGATCTGACCAGTCGTGAGGCCGCGCTTGAACCACGCGCTACGCTGCGCCGCGGATCCATGCGTGAACGTCTCCGCGTTCACGTGGCCCGTCGCCGCGCGCTGCAAGCGGTCGTCGCCCACGGCGGCTGCTGCGTTGAGCCCCTCCTCGACATCGCCCTGCTGCAGCAAGCGTCGTTGCTCCGTGCTGTGGCCCCAGATTCCGGCAAAACAGTCGGCCTGAAGCTCCAGGCGCACAGAGACGGCATTCGCGGAGCCGGGCTCGCTCCGCTGGAGTCGCCGTGCCTGGGCATCGATTCCGAGCAGATGCTGAACATGATGGCCGAGCTCGTGCGCGAGCACGTACGCCTGTGCGAAATCACCCGGCGCGCCGAAACGACGTTGCAGCTCGTCGTAGAAGCCGAGGTCGATGTACGCCTTTTCGTCGAGCGGGCAGTAGAACGGTCCCATGGTCGACTGGGCGTTGCCGCAGCCCGATTGCGTCATGTCGCGGAAGAGGACGAGCTTCGCATCCTCGTACGGCACGTGTCGTTCGGCGAGGATCGAGCGCCAGGTATTCTGAACGTCGTCGAGAACGAACGACACGAACTGCACGAGGCGCTCTTCTGCGGGCGAGCTCGCGACTTCGCCATTCGCGACCGCCGGTGCGGCGTTGTCAGCTCCTGGCGTTGTGCCCCCGGTCACAAAATCGCGACCGAATATCAAGCTCAGAACGAGCATGACGACCGCACCGCCGATTCCCATGCCTGCCCGACCACCGGGCATGAATCCACCGCCCTGACCGCGTCGATCTTCGATGTTCGAGCTTTTTCCCCCTGGGGTCCAGCGCATCGCTCAACTCTCCGCGAATCTCGTTTCGATTCGGGTGAGGCAAGAAACTCGCCGTGCCCGCTCTCGACGCCGCCTGCGGTCGTCGCGGGATCGAGCGGCGTAAGTGCGCGCTAAGCCGCGTGCCTGACGAGTGTTCAGCTCCGGAGCGCGGCCGCGAGGTCGTTGAGAAGTCTGACGCCGGCGAAAAGGAGCGACACAAGGAGCAGGGCGCGCCACGCGGCGCGGCCGAGGATACGTCGCGCTTCCGCGACCGCCGCGCGCGCGGCAGCCTGGCCGCGGATGTCGTCGTCGCTGCGCAGCGGCCACGCGTCGATCTTCTGCGAGCGCCTGACGAGATAGGCCGCGGTGCCGAGCAGCAGCACGATGGCCAGCGCCAGAGGAATGAAGAGTCGGTCGACGAGCTCGTAGATGGGCATCGTGTACTCCTGTCGATGCAGTGCGCTCAGATGGGCGCACGACAGAGCGCGGCTAGGAGAGATAGCGCCCCGGTGAGTGCCACATAATACCCCACGGCGCGCAGATCGGCACGCGACGTGGGCCTCATGGTGAATACGGCCCAGCCTGCACCGAGCACTGGCAGCCAGAGCATGCGCTGACCGGAGAGCACGACGGCAACGAGCAGCGCCGCCGTGGCCGCCAGCCGGTGCGCGCGGGACATCGCCTTGAACGCGTGTGCGCCGTCGAGCTGCCAGACCGGGGTGAGATTGAAGAGGTTGATCAACGCGCACCACTGCGTGAGCGTGGCCCAGAATGGGTTGCCGGTCACCCAGTACACCGCGTACTCCACGATGGCGGCGCCGAGCCCCCAGAGCGGTCCGGCCAGGCCGATGTCCGCCTCCACCCAGTCGCTGTGAAAGGACTGTTGAGCAACTATCAAAGCGCCCAAGCCGGGGATGAACATCGGCGCGGTCGTCTTGATTCCGTGCCGCCGATTGGCGGCGACGTGACCCATCTCGTGCACGTAGATCGACAACACGAGGCCGAGCGCGAGCGGCCATCCGAGGAATCTCGCGTCGAAGCCGAAGAACAGCGCCATCGATGAGAGAGTACTCAACTTGGTGAGGCCGAGGAGCAGCAGCTTCCCCTTCGTGAGAAGGAGCACCATCACGAACTTGAACTTGAGGAGAAAGACGGCGATCGCGCTGACGACGGCTCCGTGCTTCCCGTAGCGCGCGCGTACGCGCTCGACCTCCGCCTGGCGTTCGCTCTTGCCGGCGCTGTCGCCGAGCTCCGTCAGCCGCGCGAGGATGGTCTCGTACTGCCTGGTGTGGCGGGGGAGGAGCTCGAGCGCCTCACGCCAGCGCGCGGCGGCACCCGCGGCATCGCGCACTGCCTCTCGCTCCTCCGCGGAAGCGACGAGCGCGCGCAATCGATCGGCGTGGATCAGCGCGTGACAGGACGGACAGGCGAGGAGCGTTGGGGCGAGCTCCGTTCCGCAGCGATTGCACGCGCTCGAGTCGCTCGACGCGTGCGCGAGCGCCGGTTCAGCCAATCGCGCCCGAAGGTCCGGCAGCGACCCGATACGGCCCGGCGATGGTGAGCCGCACGCGGCGGTTCAGCTTCCACGCCTCGAAGACGGCGATGCCGATGATGAGCAGGCCGATGAGATTCGAGAACCCCGCTGCGATGGGGACGATCGCGGCCAGCAGCACGAGCGCACCGATGCCCACCAGTACCGTACCAGGACCGAGATGCGTCGAATCCGCACGCGGCGCGGACCGTGGCGTGCCTGCCTGCATTACGGGCGCAGCCTCGGAGCGTCGCGCCGTCGCGCTGGAGTCTGCAGTCGAGGTTCCGCGGGCCGATATGGTGATCGTGTCCATCGGAATCGGCGTGGCCGCGTGCGCGCGGGCGGAGCTTCTCGAGCCCTCTTTCTGGAACTCCTTCACGACGAGCGGCACGTACGTCGAAACGATGGCGAGATAGGTGAGCGTGATGGCGAGCGTCTGGTATGCCCAGCCGCCGCGGCCGCCCGAACCCTTTCTCACTGCCGTTCCCACCATGAAGCCCACGGCGATCGCGACAAGCCCGAACTCGCGTCCCGTGATAGCCGCAACGGCGAAGTAGAGCAACGATCCGCCAACGGCGGCGAGCGTACCCAGTGCCGCAGCCTGCAGCACGCGCCGCAACCGAGTGCCCCGAGGGCGCTCGATGCCGGCGCGACATGCCGCGCAGCAGAGCGCGCCGTTCACCTCATAATAGGTATCCCGGATCGGCTGCCCGCAGCCACGGCAGTGTGCCTGACGCGAAGCGTCGCTCGGCGTCGAGGATTCCGCGACGTCGAACTGCAACGGCTCGTTGTTGGGCGGGGAGTTTCCGTGAGGGCTCATTGAAGTCCGCGATACCACGCAACAGACGATTCTGGCGGCCTCGACGGCACATGCGTCTCAGCGATGCCGCGGATGCAAGATGCGCTCGACGATCTGCTGCACGCGCCACGGATTCACTCCTTCCCGTTGCTCGATCGCGAGCGGGTGGTCGGTCGCGTCCAGCTGGACGAGTGGACGCGTCGGCCAGGGCCGCACGTGCACGGACGTCTTGAGTAGTTGTGTATCCGGGTAACCCGGAATCGCGCTGCAGAGCCAGCCGAAGTAGCTCGCGCCGCTCCGTCGATTGACGTCGTCGAAGGTCGACGAATAGCGCGTGAAGCTGTCGCGGCTGAGCGAGAGCCACACACCGTAGTTGAGCGGCTCGCGATAGCCGCGCACGGGGATCTCGAGACATCCGCGGATGAAGAACCACTCGTCGTCGATGACGCACGCGTCGTCCGAGAGCACGACGCGCCGCACCCGCTCGCCGTCGGGGATCGCGAGGCATTGCGCGGGAAAGTCCCAGCCGAAGCTCGGGATGCCCTCGTGTGTCGCGCCGCAGGTCGCACACTCGAAGCGAAAGGGCTCCGTGTCCCGAAAGCCGACGGTTGTCTGTATCGGATGCGTCATCGCATGCTCACCTTGAAGCGTGCACCCGATGCGTGGTGCACGTACGACTCGCTTCAAGGACGATCGAGACACACGAACGCGGACAGCCGACTGCCGCTCGTGACTGCTGTCACGTTAGGCAATGCGAACCGCGAGACGAGATGTCGCGTCTGGGAGGGACGACCTGACCAGGTTGTTGCGCGGCGGCGCGGGCAATCGCGCCGCCACGAGGGTCGTTTGTCAGCGCTGCGCGCTGGCCCGTTGACGATCCACCCGCCGCAGCATCGCGCCCTCGAGATCGAGCCGGCTCGGCGATCCGTCACGCCCGATGGTGAACGTCGCGTAGTCGGATCCCTCCCACGTGTTGTCCCAACGCAGGCGGAAGGTGTCGTACTCCCAGTGCTCGAGCGTGCCGGCGTGCGTCGAGCTGGCGCGGAGGCGCAGCTTGCCCTTGTCGAGTGTGACGGTCACCTCGCCGACGAGCGAATCGGCGTAGGTGCCCGCGTACTGATCGAGCGGCAGCGACGGACGCGTGTTCGGGATGCGACGGGCTTCGGCGCGACTGCGTGCCGAATCGGCTGCGGCTCGCATGCCGCCGTACAGCCTGAGCAGATCGGCGCTCCAGTCGCGCGGTGGGTTGCCGAGATAGGCGTCGAAGACGCGATACATCAGCGCGTGTCTCACCTCGGCGTGATCGAGATTCGCAAGCACATACACGCCGAGTCGCTCGTCCGGAATGAGTCCGATGATCGCGACCATGCCATCGATGCTGCCGGTATGGAAGTCGACCATCCGGCCACTGTAGTCCTCCTGGAACCAGCCGAAGGCGTACGTCCTCCAATGCGGCTTCGTTAGGCGCGCCGTCGGGTAGAACTCCTCCGGCGTGACCATCGTTTCAGGCTTGAGCCACTCGGCGTAGCTCTCCGGTTTGAGCAGCCGCCGGCCATCGACTCGCGCGCTGTCGAGCACGAAGCGCGTCCAGCGCGCCATGTCGGCGACGCTCGCCCACACCGCGCCGGCGGGCGCCACCGCGTCGACGCTCGCGTTCGTGACGACACGGATCGTGTCGCCAAGACGATAGTGCGGCGAGGCGACGTTCGACCGGCGACGCGCGGAATCGAGCAGCGGCACCGTATTCGGCATGCCGACCGGGCCAAAGATTCTCGTGCGGACGAACTGCTCCCAGGGCATTCCACTGGCCGCGGCGACGACTTGGCCGGCGACGGCATACATCACGTTCTGATAGATGAAGCTCGAGCGCAGGGAATACGCGGGATCCGCGAAACGAACACGACGGACCACTTCTTCAGGGGAGTTGTCGGTTCGATACCAGAGCACGTCGGCGTTGCCGAGGCCAGCACGGTGGGTGAGCAGGTCGCGAATGGTGATCTCGCGCGTGACGTACGGGTCGGCGAGCTGGAAGCTCGGCAGGATCTTCGTCACGCGATCGTCCCAGCGAAGCTTTCCTTCATCGACGAGCATGCCGATCGAGGCTGCCGTCATCGCCTTGGTCGTCGAACCGATGGCGAAGAGTGTTTGTGTATCGACGGGCGCGACCTTTCCGGCCTCGCGCACCCCGTAGCCTTTCGCGAACACGATGCGGCCGTCTTTCACGACGGCGATCGCGAGCCCGGGCACCCTCCACTCGGCGACGGCCTTCGCGGCATACGCGTCGAGATCGCGAATCGGATCCGTAGCCGAGCGTGCCTGCGCGGCACTCGAGAGGAATGGAAGCGAAAGGAAAAAGCTGGCGGAGGCGGTGCACCGGATGCGCATGCGTCACTCGTGAGGTAGGCGCCGGATGTTAGCCAGAGGTCGCCTCAGCCGCGAGCGTTTCCGGCCACTCCGCTGTCTAACGGTCGGACCGCGTCGGCGTACCTCGCTCCGGGCCGTCACTGTGCGCTGGAAGCGCGGCGCTCCATGTCGTAGACTCGGGCGAGGACAAACAGGAGCTCTCGTGAGACTAGACCGTCCATCGCATGCCCTGATCGCCGCCGGCATCGTTGCAGTGCTGGCAATGCCGTCGGGCGCTCAGGTACAGCAGGGCCAGCGGCCCGCTTATCCCGAGACGAAGAAGGTCGAGCAGGTCGACGATTTTTTCGGAACGAAGGTCGCCGATCCGTATCGGTGGATGGAAGACCTCAACTCGCCCGAGCTGGCGGAGTGGGTGAAGCAGGAGAACGCGGTCACCGAGCAGTACTTCTCGCAGCTCGGCATGCGGGCGTTCTTCAAGAACCGCATCACGGAGCTGTGGAACTATCCGAAGGTGTCGCTGCCGTTCCGTGAGGGGGGAAAGCTCTATTACGCGCGGAACAGCGGTCTGCAGCGCCAGAGCTCCTTCTATAGCCGACAGTCGTTAGGCGCCGCCCCGAAGCTGGTGCTCGATCCGAATACGCTGTCGCCCGACGGCTCGATCGCGCTCGCGGGCTTCTCGCCGTCGCCCGACGGCCGGTATCTCGCCTATGGAATCTCCGAAGGCGGCGCCGACTGGCGGACGCTCCTCGTTCGCGAGCTCGAGTCGGGCAAGCAACTGAGCGACACCGTTAGGTGGCTCAAAGGCGGCGGCATGAGCTGGACGAAGGATGGCCGCGGCTTCTACTACGCACGATTTCCGGAGCCGGAAGCGGGCAAGCAACTACAGAACGCCATCCGCGACGAGAAGATCTATTACCACGTCGTCGGCACGCCGCAGTCGCAGGACCGGTTGATCTACGAGCGCCCGGATCATCCCGACTGGTTCGTCTATGCCGGTGTCAGCGAGGATGGGCGTTTCCTGTACGTGTCCGTGAATCGCGGAACGGAGAATCAGACTCGACTCTACGTTGCCGATCTCGGCGACCCCAAACAGCCGAAAGTCGACGCGGCGATCCGTCCGCTCTTCGACAAGGGCGATGCGTCGTACTCACCGATCGGCAATGTCGGCTCGACGATCTACATGCTCACTGACCGCGACGCCGCGCGGAGCAAGGTCGTCGCGTTCGACGTCGCCGCGCCGGAGCAGTGGCGCACCGTCATTCCGGAGCAGATGAGCGCGATCGATCAGATCGCGATGTACAAGGGCGGCATCGCCGCGAACTATCTCGAGGACGTGAAGGCGCGCGTCCAGCTCTATGGTCTCGACGGGAAGCTCATCGGCGATCTGCCTCTGCCGGGCGTCGGATCGCTCCAGGGGCTTTCGACGCGGGAGGACACCCCCGAGATCTTCTACGCGTTCACGTCACCGCTCTATCCAACCACAGCGTTCCGCTACGACCCCGCGACGAAGAAGAGCACGCCGTTCGAGGCACCGAAGCTGAGCTTCGACGCGACCCAGTACGAGACCCGGGCGCTGTTCGCAACTTCTAAAGACGGAACTCGCGTGCCGCTCTTCGTGACGATGAAGAAGGGGCTCGCGCTCGACGGGAATAATCCGGCGATGCTCTACGGCTACGGCGGCTTCAACATCAGCACGACGCCGAGCTTTCGCCCCGACGTTCTCGCCTGGCTGGAGCAGGGCGGCATCTGGGCGACGGCGAGCATGCGCGGCGGCAGCGAGTACGGCGAGGCATGGCACAAGGCGGGGATGTTCGAGCGAAAGCAGAACGTCTTCGATGATTTCATCGCCGCGGCGGAATATCTCGTCAACGAGCGGTACACGTCACCGTCGAAGCTCGGCATCATGGGGGGCTCGAATGGTGGACTGCTCGTCGGCGCGGTGGAGGAGCAGCGGCCCGAGCTCTTCGCGGTCGCGCTCCCCGCGGTCGGAGTCATGGACATGCTCCGCTACCACAAGTTCACCGGTGGCGGCGCGTGGGCGACGGAATATGGCTCGGCGGACGACTCCACCGCGTTCCAGTATCTGGTGAAGTACTCACCGGTGCATAACGTGAAGCCCGGCACGTGCTACCCGGCGACGCTCATCACGACGGCCGATCACGACGATCGCGTGGTGCCGAGCCACTCGTTCAAGTTCGCCTCCGCGATGCAGGCCGCGCAGGGATGCGCGAAGCCCGTAGTGATTCGCGTCGAGACGCAGGGATCGCACGGCTACCGCCCCACGGACAAGCGCATCGCCGAGCTGGCGGACGAATGGGCGTTCACGGCAGCGAATACGGGAGTGAATCCGAAGGTAACGCCTTAGGGGCAGCTATCAGTTATCAGTCCATAGTTATCAGGGAGCAGGGAACGAAACGTTTTTGCGGGTTGTCATCCTGAGCGAAGCGAAGGATCTACGGCGCGAAGCGCCGTAGATCCTGTTCTATGTGGAGTCGCGCGCGCTGCTCGCGCGCGCTCCTGCTCCTCTCCCACGGAGGGTAGATCCTTCGTCGCTTCGCTCCTCAGGATGACAATCCGAACTCCCTGATAACTATGGACTGATAGCAGATAACTGCCGTTATCTCGTTGCGAAGCGGTCATCGTGTCCGTCCATAGAGGCCATGACCGTTTGCCGGCTCATCACAGCACTCGTAGTCGCAGCCGTTACAGGCGCCGCAACGACGTCGTGCTCGCGTGCGAGCGCGCGCACGAGCGCGGACAGTGACACCCTCTACATCGCCGTGGCGGCGACGCGGTCCAGCCCCGCCTATTTCCACGGCGTCGAGCTCGCGCTCCAGAAGCTGAACGCGGAGCGTCCGCACACCGCGAGACCGTTCGGAATGCGGGTGCCGCTGCTCACGCAGACGAGCCAGGTCGCCGTCGCGGCGCGCTTTCGCGACGATCCCGCGGTGATCGGAGTCGTCGGCCACACGGGAAGCGCGCAGACGCTCGAGACCGCGCCGGTCTATGGCGACCTCGCGAACAATGGCAAGCACGCGGTCGTCGCGGTGACCCCGACAGCGACCAATCCGCAGGTGACGCGCGCGAGCCGGTGGATCTTCCGCGTCTGTCCAACCGACGACGATGCAGCGCGCGCGCTCGCGCGGTTCGCCGCCGATTCGCTCCATCTCGATCGAGTCGCGATCGTCTATCGCAACGATCTCTTCGGGCGCGGCTTCACCCGTACGATCGCGCCCGAGCTCGCGTTCGAGCGCGTCGGTGTTGCCGAGCGTGATCCGTACCTGGCGGGCATCACGGAGTACGAGGCATACGCGGCACGCATCGCGCGCAGTGGCGTTCCTGCCGTCATCTTCGCGGGCGGCGGCGTCGATGCGGCCGATCTCGTGCGCGCGCTGCATAACGAGTCGGCGCATCCCGTCATCCTTGGCAGCGACGACGTCGCGAGCATTCTCGACGGTGTGAAGGCCACACCGCCCACGCCCGCGCCCAAGCGACGCGGCAGGCGAGCACCGGCCGCCCCGCCGCCTCCACCGGACGACCGTGAGCTCTTTCGGGGCGTCCGCTTCACTGCTTTCTACGACGCGCATCGGCCAGCCGACCCCGAGGCCAAGCATTTTGCTGCGGAATACACGCGACGCTTCGGTCAGGCGCCGCCACCCCAGGCCGCGCTCTCGTACGACGCCGCCATGCTCATCGGTCGCGCGGCCCTCGCGGTTGGCGACGATCGGCGGCGCGTTCGCGACTGGATTGCCGCGGTGGGCTCGAGCACGCCACCAATGCGTGGCATCACCGGCATCATCCGCTTCGATGAGAATGGCGATGCGGTTGGAAAGCCCGTGCTCGTCGGCCGGATCGAGCCATGAGCCGTCTCAACCTGCGTCCGATCTGGGGGCGCGAGCAGACGGGACTCCACCGCGTCGCCTTTGCCGTGCGACGATGGCGGCTCCGCACCATTCGCGGCCGACTCCTCGTCGGCTTCTCGGCACCGCTCGCGGCACTCCTCGCGTCCGGCATGTTGAGTATCTTCGCAATTCAGCGGCTCTATCGCGACATGGGCAGCGCGGTGAGCGCGGCGAGCAAGATCTCGACGCTGCTCTTCGAGGGCTATGACCTCACCCTTCGCTATGTCGCCACGGCGCAATCGACGATCCTCGACAGCCGGCCCGAGCGTGTGGCACAGGCGGAGAGTCTGAGCGTCGCCGCCGATTCGCTGCGCCGCGCGCTGCTCCGCTCCGACGGTCTCGACATCGACGACCGCCGCGCCCTCGAGCAGCTCGGCGCGATGCAGGGGCGGCTCGAGGTTCACTTCAATGTCGCGCGCGCGTACCGTGACGTCGGTAATCCGGCGGCGGCGGCGCGCCAGTCGATTCTCGCCACGGCCATGCTCGACTCGCTCTTCGCCGAAGCACGCCACCTCACGACCGTGCAGGACGAGCGCGCGGCCGAGTCACTGACGAGCATCCGGCGGGCGATGACGGCGCGCCGAACGGTCCTCTTTGGCGTGCTCATACTCGGCTTCGCCGCGGCCGTGGTGTTCGGGATCTGGACCTGGCGCGCGATCGCGCTCCCGCTCGATCGACTGACGATGGCCGCGGCGGCCCTCGGCGAGGGCGATCTCCGCGTCAGCGTGCCCGTGGCCGGCCTCGATGAGGAATATCGGGTCCTCGCGACGACGTTCAGCCGGATGGCCGAACGGCTGCGCCGCGTCGTCGACGACATCCAGCGCGAAGCGGGCGAGATCGCGCGCGCCGCCGAGTCGCTGAACTCTGCGGCCGAACAGGCGGCGTCGTCGACCGGCGAGATCAGCAGCGCGATGGCGGGCGTCGCTCGTGAAGCGGAGACCCAGCGCCGCCACCTCGTGGCGTCGGAGAACGTGCTCGGTGACGTCGGCACCTCGGCGCACTCGCTCAATGATGTCGCCGCGCGCTCTCGGGAGCTCGGCGAGTCCATCCGGTCCACGTCGCTGAAGACCCGCGCCGGCATTCTCCACGCGCTGGAGGTGCTCGACCGCGCAAAGCTCGTGATCGATGGCTCGAAGGGCGAAGTGAACGGCTTGGAGCTCGCCTTCGCCGAGGTCGTTCGCTTCACGAGCGCTATTCAGGCCGTCGCCGATCAGACGAATCTCCTCGCGCTGAATGCCGCGATCGAGGCCGCGCGCGCCGGCGAGCATGGACGCGGCTTCGCCGTGGTCGCTGAAGAGGTGAGAAAGCTCGCCGAAGAGAGCGGCCGGGCCGCGGACGAGGTGAATGGCATCGTGATCGCGATGCGCTCGCGCATTGCCGGCACCGCGAAAGCGTTCTCACAGGGAATTCACGAGCTCGGGGATGTTGGCTCGGTGTCTCGCTCGGCCGTCGCCGCGCTCGGAGCGGTGGATGACGCGGTATCGGGCGTGAATCAGGTCGCCTCGTCCGTCAGCGCGGCGGCGGCGTCGCACGCCGAGGCGGTCGCGCAGCTCGTTGCCAGCCTAACGGCGGCCGGGGCGCAGGCCGAGACACAAGCGTCGAGCAGCCAACAGGCCGCTGCCGCTGCCGAGGAAACCGCCGCCACCGCCGAGCAGGTCGCCGCCACCGCTCAGCAGCTCGCCACGAACGCGAGCCGATTGGAGACGCTGGTCGTTGGACTCAAGACCTAACTAACTGCAGTCCATGGTTATCAGTCCATAGTTATCAGGTAGCAAGGAACGAAGCGTTGATGGGATGAGGTGGAGATTACTGCCTACGCTCGGAATGACATCCATCGATCAAACGCTTCGTTCCGAATCCCCTGATAACTATGGACTATGGACTGATAGCTCCCAGGGACTATGGACTGATAGCCGCCGTTAGTACCGGTAGTGCTCCGGCTTGTACGGTCCCTGCATCGGCACGCCGATGTACGACGCCTGGTCGCTCGTTAGGGTGGTGAGCTTTGCTCCGAGCTTGTCCAGGTGCAGCCGCGCGACCTTCTCGTCGAGATGCTTCGGGAGGACGTACACCTTCTTCTCGTACTTCCCGGGGTTCGTGAACACCTCGATCTGCGCCATCACCTGATTCGTGAAGCTCGACGACATCACGAAGCTCGGATGGCCCGTGGCGCAGCCGAGGTTCATGAGGCGGCCCTCGGCGAGGATCATCACACTGTGTCCGTCGGGGAAGGCGTACTCGTCGTACTGCGGCTTGATGTTGATCCGCTTCATGCCCTTCACCTTCTTCAGCCCGGCCATATCGATCTCGTTATCGAAGTGGCCGATGTTGCCGACGATGGCCTTGTCCTTCATCCGCGACATGTGCTGCGCGGTGATGATGTCCTTGTTGCCCGTCGCGGTGATGAAGATGTCCGCCGTGGAGACGACATCGTCCAGCGTGACGACCTGATAGCCGGCCATGCACGCCTGGAGCGCGCAGATCGGATCGATCTCGGTAATGACCACGCGCGCGCCCTGACCTCGCAACGCTTCCGCGCATCCCTTGCCGACCTCGCCGTAGCCGCAGACGACAGCGAGCTTGCCGGCGATCATGACGTCCGTCGCGCGATTGAGGCCGTCGATCACCGAGTGTCGGCAGCCATAGATGTTGTCGAACTTCGACTTCGTTACCGAGTCGTTGACGTTGATGGCGGGGAAGAGCAGCGTTCCCGCTTTCATCATCTCGTACAGCCGATGCACACCGGTGGTCGTCTCTTCCGTTACGCCCTTGATCGCGGCGGCGACCTTCGTCCAGCGGCCGGGATTGCGACTCGCCTCCTGGCGGATCAAGTCGAGAATGACGCCCCACTCCTCGGGATCGTTCTCCGGATCGAAATCGGGAATTCGGCCCGCCTTCTCGAACTCCGCGCCTTTGTGAACGAGCAGCGTCGCGTCGCCGCCATCATCGAGGAGCATGTTCGGTCCCGAGCCGTCGGGCCACATCAACGCCTGCTCCGTGCACCACCAGTACTCCTCGAGTGTCTCGCCCTTCCAGGCGAACACCGGCGTCCCGTTAGGTTTCTCAACGGTACCGTTGCGCCCGACGACGACCGCCGCCGCCGCGTGATCCTGTGTCGAGAAGATGTTGCACGACACCCACCGCACATCTGCGCCGAGGTCCACGAGCGTCTCGATGAGGACCGCCGTCTGAACCGTCATGTGGAGCGAGCCCATGACCTTGGCGCCCGCGAGCGGATTCTTGCCCTTGTACTCGGCGCGGATTGCCATGAGGCCGGGCATCTCCTGCTCGGCGAGGCGAATCTCCTTGCGGCCGAATTCGGCGAGCGAGAGATCGCGAACTTTGTACCCGGGACGATCGGCGGTGTCGGATGTGGTCTGCTTGCGTTCGGTGAGTTGTGCCGTAGCCATTGTTCGCTCTGGTGAATGTGATGCCTAACGATCAGCCTTACGTGTCTTCTTGCGTGCCGTCGCCGCGAAGAGCGACGGCCCCTTCGCCGCGGGATCAGCAGGCAGCGCGCGGCAGCGCGCACCAGTGAAGCCCGCCCCCTCCAGCCAGTCGATGATCTGAGCGTCGTCGAACCCCTGCCAGACGTGGCCGAGCTGGATCGCGTAATCGGAACGCTCGTGAATCATGAAGTCGACGAGGAGGAGCTTCCCGCCTGGTTTGAGCACACGTTGAACTTCGCGCATCAACGCCGGCGGGTCGGCGATGAAATGCGCGACGAGAAAGAGAAGAGCCACATCGAGCTCGCCGTTCTCGATTGGAAGGTCCTCGACGGTGCCCGCCCGGAGCTCGACGTTGGACCGTTTCTTCAGTCGCTCCCGCGCGGCGGAGAGCATCGGACCCGACTCGTCGACGGCGATCACGCGGCCGACGCACGGCGCGAGCAGCTCGCTGACGTGGCCGGTACCGCAGCCGAGATCACCGATGACCCACCGCTCGTCGAGAAGATCGAGCAGCGCGAGCAGGTCCGTGCGTCGGCCAATCATCTCGGCGCGCATCTCGTCCCAGCTTTCATGCGCGGTGGAGAAGAAGACCTGTGAGCGGCTGCGCCGCGTTGCCGCGCGCTGGGCGAGCACACTCTCGAGGCGGCGCATATCCTGCGCGGCGCCGGCCGACGCCCCAACCTGCTCGCGCACCACGTGCCAGAGTCGTTTCGCCGACGGATCGAGACGGCTCTGCACCATCGAGTAGAATCGGCTCGTCCCCTCGCCGCGGGCCACGACCCATCCCTCGTCGCTCAGAATCTTGAGGTGCCGACTCACCGTGGACTGCGGCAGCTGGAGCACGGCGCACAGCTCTCCGACCGTCAGCTCACGACCGTCGAGCAGCAGGAGGATCCTGCTGCGCGTCGGGTCGGCGAGCGCGCTGATGCGATCGAGAATGGTGGTGGACACAGCGTGAGGACCCAGGTAGGAGGCGACCAAGCATCCGAATATCCGGATGAAAGGTCAAACACTCCTTCCTATATGTCAAGCACGAAGTCCATCTCCAACTCTCGGCTGGCTGGTAGCGGGTGGACCCGGAGTGCGCCAAGCGAGGGTAACACTACCGTCGCGGCGACCAGCGCCGAGGCGGGGTAAGTCCCGGCTATGCCAATGGAGCGCATTCCGGCGGAGCGAGCTGCCTCGATCCCCGGCGGAGCGTCTTCCACCACGACACAGGTCTCCGCCGCGAAGCCCAGCGCTCGCGCAGCGGCGAGGTAGCCCTCCGGGTGCGGCTTTCCCTCCTCGACGTCGTCGGCTGTGATGAGCGTTTGCGGAACCGGCAGGCCAACGTGCCGCAGGCGAAGCGTCGCGACAGCACGCGCGCCCGACGTCACGATGGCCCACGCGCTAGGTGGCAGCGACGCGACCAGTTCCGCAGCACCGGGCACGGGATGCACGCCCTCCGTCGTGCGTGCCTCGATGCCCACCAATTCGGCAACCTCGCGGTCGAGGTCCAGGTGCGGCGCGACGGCGCGGATCGTCTCCTGGACTCTCCGGCCGTGGCCGGTCCGCAGCACGAGCTCGGGATCCAGCCCGCGGGCGATCGCCCAGCTCGTGCACACGCGCCGCACGCATTCACCGGAATCCACAAGAACGCCATCCAGATCGAACAACAACGCGTTTGCTCGCACGCTTACCAGCTCCTCGCGAAGAAATTGCATCGGTCCGATAGCCCTTTGTAACGAATCGATCCAGTCGGGGAATCGCCGATGGCGTGCTCCTCGTCCGCAACTCCAACTTGCGCAGCGAGTTATCACCGCCAACGCCGCTGGCGCCAGTACTGCGAAAGGAAGCCTCCGAGAAGCAATCCCTCCGACTCAATTCGCTCCAAGGAGACTCCCCATGTTCGCACACCCCACCACCCTTCGCCGAGGCATCATTATCGTCTGTGCAGCCGTCGGCGCGAGCGCCTGCAGCGACGCCAGCACGAGCGGCGCGCGGCGCGCGCTCACCGTCTCGGTTACCACGCAGGCGCAGGGAGCCGTCGCCGATCGCGTTCTTGCGGACATTACGATTGCGGCCGGCACCAATTCACTCGTGATCACCAAGGCGCAGGTAGTCGCGCGCCGCATCGAGCTCGCTCCCGCTGACGCCGCGAGTTGCAGCGGTACCGCCGAGGCGGGCGACGACGACGCCGAGGTCAATGATGGCTGCGCCGAAGTAGAGTCCGGACCCACCCTGCTCGATCTGCCGCTCGACGCGAGCACGAAGACGAACATCACGGCGAGCGTCCCACCCGGTACGTACCGCGGCCTCGAGCTGCGCATCGGGCCGGTGTCGAGTGGGAATCGCCGTTCCGTGGAATTTCTCACGACCCATCCTGATTTCAAGAATGCGAGCGTGCGCGTCGAAGGCACCTACAACGGGAAGGCATTCGTGCTCATGAGCCCAGTGGACGCGCGAATCGAGACGCTCTTCTCGACTCCCGTCACCGTCGACGCCTCGAGCCCGAACGTGACCGTTGCCATCGACCTGACGAACTGGTTCAGCGACGGTGCCGGCGGCACGCTCGACCCGAGCAACAGCGCGAACGCGTCGCGCATCTCGGCGAACATCGCCAACTCGTTCCGCGCGTTCGAGGACGACGATCACGATGGTCACGACGACCGCCACCGGTAAAGAAGCGGGCCCTTGAACAAGCTCGTCGTTCTCTCACTCTCCGACTCCTTCTCCACCATGTGGTCGACGCTCGCTGACCAGATCGGTCTCGCGTACACGCCCGTCGACACCCCCGCCGGGTTCGACCGCCTAACGGCGTCGGTCGGTGTCATCACGGCCGGCGGGGCGGAGGAGGAGCTGGAGGCGGCGCTGCGCCAGACGGCGGGGCGCGACCACGGATCGATCGAGATCGCCGCCGTCGGTGCGCGCCCCGATCACCGCCTGGCTGCGGCGCTCGTCAGAGCGGGTGCCTCCACGTACTTCGCGCTCCCCGAGGACCTCTCCGTCCTTGGCTCGTGGTTGCGCGAGCGCGCCGATGCGTTGCGCCGCGACGTTCGCCGTCTGGAGTTCGCCGCCAGTGAGGCCTCGAAGTTCCGCTTCGAGGGTGTGCTCGGCGAGAGTGCCGCGCTGCGGGCAGCGCTCGCGCGCGCCGCCCGGATCATCCCGCACGCCTCCGTGACGGTGCTGCTGACAGGCGAGACGGGCACCGGCAAGGAGCTCGTCGCGCGGGCCATTCACTACAACGGCCCGCGGCAGGGCGCCCCATTCGTGGATATCAATTGCGCGGCCATTCCCGACCAGCTTCTGGAGAGTGAGCTGTTCGGCCACGAGAAGGGCGCCTTCACCGGCGCGACCGTCACGAAGCCGGGATTGTTCGAGCTTGCCAATGGCGGCACGCTCTTCCTCGATGAGGTCGGCCACCTGCCGCTCGTGTTGCAGGGAAAGCTGCTCCGAGCGCTCGAGGAACGGTCGATCCGCCGCGTCGGGGGCACGCGCACGATCGCGATCGACGTCCGCGTGATCGCAGCCACCCACGTGGATCTCGCGTCCGCCGTCGCACGGCGGGAATTCCGCGAGGATCTCTATCATCGACTGAATGTCGTGCCGATCGAGCTCCCGTCGCTGCGTTCCCGCCGCGACGATGTTCCGCTGCTCGCGCGGCACTTTCTCGCGCGATTCGCGAACGAATATGGATTGCCCGTCCCTGCGCTTGCGGCCGACGCCGAGCGCGCGCTCGCGAGGCGTGAGTGGTCGGGCAACATCCGCGAGCTCCGCAATCTGATGGAGCGCACCCTGCTGCTGACGCCGAAGCGCACGCTCGACGCCGAGGACTTTGCCGAGCCCGCGCCAGTTCAGGCGAACGACTCGGAGATTCCGTTCCCGGCAACCATGGCGGCGATCACGCGCGCGGCCGCGCGCGTGATGCTCGCGCACTGCGACGGTAACAAGAGCGAGGCCGCGCGTCGCCTCGGGATCTCCCGGCCGCGATTGCAGCGCCTGCTCGACGCAACCGACGACAACTCCGATATCACCGACGAAGCCGAGGTGGACCAATGAGTAAATTATCAACATGGATCGGTGCTATCGCGCTCGCGGCGCTGGCCGCGTGCGGCGGCGACAGCACCGGTCCGCGGCAGATCACGAAAACAACGAGCGACCTGCACTTTCTGCGGTTGAGCGCGACGGCGCCCCAGCTCCAGTCCACCGTCGTCTCCTTCTTCGCCGTGAAAGGGCAGGACAGCGAGATTCGCGTTCGCTTCAAGAACGGGGAAGATTTTCTCCGCTTCCGCGTCTTCGCGAACTCGCTACTCCAGCGTCCCGACGGCAGCGCGATTGCCAACGGTGATTCCGTTCTCATCACCATCACCATCACGGACCCCACCAAGCTGCAGGCGGAGTTCCAGCCCGCGGGACTCAAGTTCTCGCCATCGAATCCGGCACGATTGCAGTTCGAGTTCGGTGAGGCGGACAAGGATCTCAACGAAGATGGCGTCGTGAACGCCACCGATACATCGCTCATCCCGCAGATCTCCACCTGGCGCCAGGAGGTGGCCGGAGGCTAGTGGGTGAAGGTGGGCAGCATCGTGGAGATCGAGATCAACGAGGTGCAGGCCGACATCCTTGGCTTCACGGGCTACGCGCTCGCGTATTGATCGCGCATGGAATTCTCGCCGGCGACTGAGACGCTGCTGCAGCGTGCGCGCCGCCATGTGACCGCGGGCGAATGGGGCGACGCGCTCCAGATCCTGCGTGAGCAGGGAGACGCCGCGCGCGCGCATCCAGAGCTCGCCACGATGCGCGCGGATGCCGAGCTGCGCACGGGCCATCCTCGTGAGGCGCGCCAGTGGTTGACGCAGACGCTGCCGCTCATCGAGCGCAGCGGAGATCGTGCCGCGCTGCGGAAAGCCGTCAATCAGCTGGGCGTCGCCGAGATCGAGCTCGGCGCGCTCGATGACGCCGAGCGTGTCTTTGGCAAGGCGCTGGAGCTGGCACGAATTGACGGCGATGATCTCCTCGTGGCGCACGCGACCAACAACATGGGAGCGATCGCGAACATCCGCGGCCGCCGCGACGAAGCGCTCTCGCTGTATCAGCTCGCCATTCCGGCGTACCAGCGCCTGGGTAATGTGGCCGGGCTTGCACAGAGTCTCCACAACATGGCGATCAGCTTTCGTCATCTCGGGCAACTCGCGCGCGCCAGCGAGTACGAGCAGCGCGCGATCGGCTATGCGGTAGAGTGCGCGAACGGCCCGCTGCTCGCTCTCGCCTGGCTCGAGCGGGCGGACTTGTCGCTGCAGTCCGGCGACGGAGCGCTGGCGGAAGTGGGTGCGCAACGCGCGGCCGCGCAGTTCGCGAAAGTGCCCGATCCAATTCGTGAAGCCGATGCCCTGCGCGTCGTTGGCGCGGCGCGGCTGACACTCGGCCGCGCTGCCGACGCGCGCTCGGCGCTGGAGCGCGGGCTACAGCTGGCGCGCGAACACGGCAGCCGACTCGTGGAGGGAGAGACGCTACGCGTGCTCGCGGAATGCTTCGTCCGTCTCGGCGATCGTGAAGCGGCACGGACTGAGCTCGCGACGGCAATCGGGATCTTCGAGATCCTCGGCGCCGAAGAGCAGCGGATCGAAGCCGTCGAGTGGGCGTCGATCATCTGGGGGTCCGGCTCGGAGCCTAACGGTTCCGAACGGAGGCCTTGAGGTTCGACAACGAGGCGGTAGGTGCTAGGTGTGGGAATCGGGCCCGCAGACCGCGACGCCCGCAGCTAGCACCTAGCACCCGTTATCGATTCACGGTGATGTCCTTCGTCTGCGTCTCCTGGCCATTCACGAGCACGTGGAGCGTGTATCGGCCGCCGGGCCAGCCGCTCGGCTTCGAGATGTGGAACTCGGTGTAGGCATCGCCGGTTGGCGAGATCGTCTCGGTCCGCTCGTCGACCACCTGACCGTCCTGGAAGGTCCAGCGTGCGGTGAGGTTCGTATTTGGCGCAGCGCCAGTGGTGTGGATGGACGCGTAGATCGTGTCGCGGGCCGCGAAGGTGTCCGTCTGATTCGCGATGCGCTTGTCGGCCGACACACCCCGGCCAACGCCAACATCCGCGACCTGCACGGTATTGGATGCCGGTCCGATGGTGCCGCCGGACGTCTGTGTCGAGCTCTCGTCCGTCTTCTTGCCGCAGGCGCCGATGGCGAGCAGCGCGAGCGCGAGCGTCGTGGCGCGAAGACCGGAGCGCGCGATGATGGTCCGCATGTCAGGTGTCCTCAGGCGTTAGGCGGTAGGGTGAGAACCTGCCCAGGATGGATCAGGTCCGGATTCTTGATCTTGTCGCGGTTCGCCTCGAAGATGGTGTGCCATTTGTTGGCATCACCGTACACGTGCTTTGCGATCTTCGAGAGGCTGTCGCCCGACTGCACGGTGTAGCTCTGACCCTGATCGGCCGGTGCGGTGCTGGAGCTGCCGCTCTGAACGTCGGAAAAATCCGCTGTCGGCTGATCGCCACTGTTCGCGTTGCCTGGCATCCTCGTTTCTCCTCGTCTCGAGTGAACACTGCGCGAGGAGCAGGTTGCATTCCGCGACACGAGTACAGACGCGAATCAGCCCATACGGGGCGTTGTGATCTTTCGCACACGCGCATTGGAGCGTCCACCCGTGTGGCGGCCTTGACTCCTTAGCCGGCTGCGCTCCGCTAGAAACGCGTAGCGAGCGTCCGCTCGGCGACGGCACGAACGATATCGAGCGTGCTCACGATGCCGACGAGCTCTCCATCGTCGACGACGATGACGCGATGAATCGACTTCTCCTCCATGATCGTCGCGGCGCGAAGCACGTCGTCGGTGGGTGCGAGGACCACGAGCGGACGTGACATGATCTCGTCAACCGTGTGCTCGTCGAGCAGGTCCGGCTCGGTACCGTCGGGATGGTCAAGGCGACTGGAGACAGCGTCGCTCGCATTTGACCAGAGTTGATTAAAGTATGACGCGGACGGAATGACGTCAGGCGACATCTCGTCTTCCGCCGTCGGCCCCATCCAGCTGCCGAGCGCCGGCTCGGCCGCCGCGGCGTCATCGCTTGCGCGCTCCGACGCGGCGAACGCGAGGATGTCGGCTGCGGATACGACACCGACGATCTTCGTGCCACAGACGACGGGCGCGCCGCTGATGTGATGCGACGCGAACAGCTCCGCCGCCTCGCGCAGCGTCATCTCCGCCGCCGCGGTGACGACGTTCTTCGTCATGATGTTGGCCAGCCGCAGCATACCCCACCTCGCTTTAGTAATTGCTATAGTCCGCCGCCAGTCGACTGCGCGCGGAGTCTGAGGTCGAAGCTGAGGCACCGTCAACGCGCATGGTGTCGGGGGACCGACTCGATTCGAGTGCGGCAACACCCGACGCGCCGGCGAGTGTCGGGGATTCCCTCACGTGGGCTCCGTGAATTCGGGAAAAAGAACGGGCCTTCTCCTCACCTGCGTTCCGCGAAGTGCCCGACATTCGGCGCAATGGGACGATCGTAAACTCTACGCCACAACGAGCGAGCCGGGAGCGCGCCGGACAATCCGGCCGCCCCACTCGAGTGAGAGGAGAAGCCCAGATGACCAAACGCTACTTAACGAGCCTCGCGCTGACCGCGCTGTTCACGATCGCCGGCTCAGCCAGTGCTCAATCGGTTCGCCTCGCCGTCGCTCCGGACAGCAAGCTCTGGATCGAAGGCGGCTCCAACCTCCACGGCTGGAGCTGCAAGGCGAGCTCGATCGACGCGATGATCGACGTAGACGAGGCGGGCCTGAAGTCCATGTCCCCGACGCTGCTGAAGAAGGTCCAGGTCACGGTGCCCGTGCGCAATCTCAAGTGCGGCCACGGCGGCATGGATGGAAATCTGTACAAGGCGCTCAGGGCCGACGACGTCCCCGACATCAGCTACATCCTGGGCACGTTCGACGTCGTTCCCGGCGCAAGCGACTCCTTCACCGTGAAATCAGTTGGCACGCTGAAGATCGCGGGCACCGAGAAGACGGTGAACATGGACATCACCGCGTCGAAGCTGCCAGACGGGAGCATCCGCGCCGAGGGTGAGCTGCCTCTCCTGATCACCGACTTCGGCGTAAAGCCGCCGACCGCGATGTTCGGAACGCTGCGCACCGACAACAAGGTCACCGTCAAGTTCTCGCTCCTCGTTGGTCCACAAACTCTCACCGCCGCTTCCGCTGGCGACCGACGCTAACTCGAGTCGAGGTACGGAGGATTTATGAAGAACACAACCAAGCTGTTGCTCTCGGCCGCGGCGATCCCATTCTTTGCCGCAACGCTGCTCGCGCAGCAGACAACGCAGGCCGTCGATTCCGGCACGAAGACGGAAACGGCGAAGCCCAAGTCCGATTCCACCGCCGCGAAGGCGAACAAGATCAGCACCCTTCCGGCAATCGAGTTCCAGCACCTTCGCCCCGCCGATCAGCGCGGGATGAACGTCTTCGAGACGCCGAAGTACGACACCGTGGCGTACACCGGCTTCAAGCTCGGCTGGGGCGCAGCGTTCACCCAGCAGTTCCAGGGCCTGCGCCACAGCAATACCGCGGCGGTGAAGCCTGACGCGGCGGGCGTCAATCAGAACCAGTTGATCGCGATTGGCAACGGCTTCAACAACGCCGTCGCGAACCTGTATCTCAATGCGCAGGTGGCAAAGGGCATCCGGCTCGCGATGACCAGCTACGCCTCGGCGCGGCACCACCAAGAGTCGTGGATCAAGGACGGCTACGCGCTCATCGACGAGTCGCCGATCGACCATCCGCTGCTCAACGGCATCATGAAGTACACGACGCTCCGCGTCGGTCACTTCGAGATCAACTACGGCGACGAGCACTTCCGCCGCACCGACAACGGCCAGGCGATGTACAACCCGTTCGTCGGGAACCTCATCCTCGACGCGTTCACGACCGAGATTGGCGGTGAGCTATATCTCCGCAATGGCCCGTGGATGGTGATGGGTGGCGTCACGGGCGGCGAAGTGCACGGGCAGGTCACCGCGCCGGCCAAGCGCAGCGAGAGCTACCTCGGCAAGATCGGCTTCGACGAGAGCTTCGCGCCGAGCCTTCGCTTCCGCCTCACGGGGTCGATGTACGCGAACGGCCAATCGGCGAGCAACACACTCTTCACCGGTGACCGCGCTGGCTCGCGCTACTACGACGTGCTCGAGAACACCGCGTCGTCCGAGACGGCCAACGCCTGGTCGGGCGCCATTCGCCCCGGCTTCGGCAACAACGTGCACTCCTACGTCGTGAACCCCTTCATCAAGGTCGGTGGCCTCGAGCTCTTCGGTAACATCGAGACGGCCTCGGGCAAGGGCGGCACTGAGCTCAAGAACCGCACGATCCGCCAGAACTCGTACGAAGGTGTCTACCGCTTCGCGAAGGATCAGCTCTACCTCGGCACGCGCTACAACACCGTGAAGGGTGAGCTGGCAGGCATCGCAAACGACATCACCGTCAACCGCTGGCAGTACAGCGCTGGCTGGTTCGTGACCCCGCTGCTCCTCACGAAGGTGGAGTGGGTGAACCAGAAGTACCTCGACTTCCCGACCACCGACATCCGCAACGGCGGTCAGTTCAAGGGCTTCATGGTCGAGGGCACGCTGGCCTTCTGATGAACGCTTTCCGAAGGACAGCACGAGGGCGCGCGGCCAGAGGGCCGCGCGCCATCTTCGTTCGAGTCGCTTCATCGTTAGGGAGAAGCAGGAGGACGATATGCAAACCCTGATTCAAGCCGGCGTCACGGTCGAAGGCGCAACCCGCACCGATCCGATCGTCGTCGCCACCGACGGCCTGCCGCAGTCACGAGGTGCGCTCGCGATGGCACGAGCGCTGGCAGGCACGCTCCACGGCACGATCAACGTCGTCGCCGTCCATCAGTCGATCGGAATGACAGCGCCGGATGGCCAACTGCTCCTCGACCCGAATGTGGCGGCGAGCCTGCGTGCCGATCTCACTCGCCGCGTGCGCGAGCAGTGTACGGGCGGAGGCGATGACGGCGCGCTCGTCGAACAAAGTGAAGTGTTGAATGGCGAGCCGGCACGCGTCATCAGCGACGTCGCCGCGAAGCGCCACGCACAGCTGATCATCGTCGGTATGGGTCGCCACGAGCTCGTCGATCGGATCTTCGGTGACGAGACCGCGCTCAAGGTCGCACGCACGAGCCACGTCCCGGTGCTCGCCGTTCCCGACGGCGATTTCAGCGTGCCGCGTCACGCGGTCGTGGCGATCGACTTCAGTGAGGGAAGCGTGCGCGCGGCACGAGCCGCGCTGCGGCTTCTCACCGCTGACGGCGTGCTCGAGCTGGTGCATGTTGTGCCGCGCGACCGGCTCTTCGACGCCTGGGTTGCGCAGGAAGAGTATGTGCGCTTCGTGCGTCACTCCCTTACGCGTTTCCGTGCTCGGCTCGCGATCCCGCCGAACGTTCGGGTCGACGACGTCATCCTGAACGGGGATCCCGCACGGGAGCTGCTCGCGTATGCGACTCGTGTCGGCGCCGATCTGATCGCGGCCGGGAGCCACGGTCACGGCTTCGTCACGCGTCTCGTAATTGGCAGCGTGACGACGAAGCTCCTCCGCATGGCGTCGTGTCCCGTACTCGTGATCCCGCCGAACGGACAGGACGACGATCGACGCGGCGCTGCTACGAGCGCGACGCTGACGCTCCAATCGTCGCGCTGGGCCGAGGTGCTCGACGACTTCACGCGACGGAATGGTGGTCGTCGCACGCGTCTCGAGGTGGACGATCCCGAGCTCGGCGCGCAGATGCAGGAGGGAGAGTATCCGCTGCTCGGCGTGACCTTCGACCCCGTGGATCAGCACATCGAGATCATGCTCGGCCAGCTCGGCGCGGGCGAGCCCCACCTCTCGCGCAGCATCGCGAGCGTCGATTCGCTTGACGTTCTTACCGATCGTGACGACCAGGACATCGCGCTTCGCCTCCGCCACGGCGAGGGCCAGACAATCCTCACACTCATTCGATGATGTGATCGACACGGCACTCAGCCGGGAGATGACAATGCGCCGACTACTTGGGAGCCTTCTCGTGCTCCATGGATTTGCCCACGCCGCCGCCGGAATCTGGGCGACGCCCGTAGGACCGACCTGGTTCGTGACGCTGCTCTGGTGGCTCGCCATGGTCGGATTCGTTGCCGCGGGAGCGGGACTCATTGGCGTGCCCAAGCTCGATGAGCTCTGGCTGCCTATCGCGACAACGGCGGCCGCCGCGTCGATTCTACTCATCGCGCGATATCCCACGCCGGTGACGCTCGTTGGGAGCGCGATCGACGGCGCCGTGCTGATTGGAGCTATTCCGATGGTTCGCGAGATCGTGCTGCGCGACATCGGCATTCCCCTCCATCCGCCGCGACGTCACCTGGCACGACTGGGAACCACGATCGCCGTGTTCGCGCTCTGCTATGCCTCGGGACTCCTGCTTCTGAGACCTTGGCACATGCGCTGGGGCGTGAGCCGCGCCGAGCTGGCGATGCAGCTGCCGGGAGACGAGCTGGTTTCTGCGAGCGGCTACCGTATCGACCACGGCATAACGATTCACGCGCCGGCGGATTCCGTGTGGCCCTGGCTCGCGCAGATCGGACAGGATCGCGGTGGGTTTTACAGCTATTCGTGGCTCGAGCGTCTCGTCGGCGATCCCGTGCATAACGCGGATCGCATCGTGCCCGAGTGGCAGTCGATACGCGCTGGGGACCTCGTGCGCGCTGCGCCACCGGACTACTTCGGTGGTGTGTTCGGTCGGGACCTCGGCTGGCGAGTTCGAGAGATCGTGCCCCGCCGCGCTCTCGTACTCGATGGATGGGGCGCGTTCGTAGTCGTACCGGTCGATGACTCGACGTCGCGTCTGCTCGTGCGCACGCGGGGCGAAGGAAAGCTCACGCTCGCGTCAGTGCCGCTGTCGGCGTTCAGCCTGCTCGTCTTCGAGCCGGCGCACTTCATCATGGAGCGGGGGATGCTCCGCGGCATCAAGCATCGGGTCGAAGCCAGGCATTCCCCGTAGCGCTCGAGGCGCACCCCTACAGCAAATCCTCCATTCCCCGACGGCAGCCTGTCACCGCCAAGCGTCATCTTGCTGAAAGACGCACAGGCTGCCGGTTCGAGCCGATTGACGCCGATTTCGAAATGAGAGGGCGTATGACCAGGATCACCTCACTTCCCGACCTGACCACTACGATGGCGGTCCAGATTCCCGCCGGCTCCGCATACCTGCGCGCGCGGCTCATGCTCGGCCCGGCCGCCCGCGGCCTCGTCATCATCGCGAACGGGGATGGCGATCATCTCTACGATGAGACGAATGCGTACGTGTCGCGGCACCTCTGCGCCGCCGGCTTCGCGACGCTCGTCGTCGATCTGCTCACACCTGACGAGGCGGTGGAGGACGCCGAGACGTCCGCGCTGCGCTTCCATCAGAGCCTGCTCGCTTCCCGGCTCATGAAGGTGACGCAGTGGGTGCGTGCGGGCGTCGTCTTCAGCGGTCTCGAGGTGGGGCTCTTCGCCAGCGGGCTCTGTGCGGGCGCGGCACTCGCGACGGCATCCGTGACATCGTCTGTGCGCGCGGTCGTGTGCCGTGGCGCGCGGGTTGACGTCGTCGTACCGCAGCTGCACCGCGTCCGAGCGGAGGTGCTCCTCCTCGTCGGCGAGCGCGACACCGCGCATCTGAGCGCGAGTCGCGGCGCGTACTGGCTGCTGCCGGAAAGCGCGCAGCTCGAAGTCCTCCCGAACGCGGGGCACCTGCTCGATGAGCCCGAGGCGCTCGAGGAGGTCGCGCACCAGGCCGAGCGCTGGTTCAGCCGCACGCTCGAGGCGCACGTGCCGATGTTCCCGGGGAAACGCGCCTTCGCCGGCGCTATGTAAGCGCCGCCGCGCCGGTCACTGGCGAGTGGATGTGTTGGTCTCACGTCCACTCGCCTTGTCAGGTATTTCCCTACATAGATTCAGGAAGCTCCCGAGGGATTCGACCCGCGGTAGGGACCATTCTTCCTGGACCTGAAAAGTGGGAGCATTCCGTGTCAGCCATTCCGGGCATCAAATTGTCGAGGGCACCTGCCCGGACGGCGCGTACACGCCCCATGGGACGTGTGGCTGACGCACTGCCAATGCATGCGACGGCATTGCGCGTCCCTCTGATGATCAAGCTGCTCGGCGCGAACTTGCTCGCGCTGGCGTTCCTCGGGGCGATCCTCCTTGCTCGACCCTTCGCAGCGCCGTCGCCTGGCGTCGTGGCGCTGGCGGTAATCGGCGGGATGACCGTCTTCGGCGCACTGGCCGCGGTGGCCCTGCTCCCACTCCGCAGCATCGAAGCGGTGGCCTCGCGAGTGTGGCGTGGCGATTTCGGCGCGCGAGTCGGCGCCTCCCCGGTCGCCGACCGGGACATGAAGCGCATCGGCACGACGTTTAATCTGCTGCTCGATGGCCTGGTCACCGATCGGAGCCGCGTTCAGGAACTGGCGACCGCGGTCATCGATGCGGGCGATCGCGAGCGCGCCTCGCTCGCCCGCGAGCTGCACGATTCGACCGCGCAGCAGCTGGCCGCGCTCGTTCTCCAGCTGAGCGCCGCGGCGCGTGATTCGACTGATCCCGCGCTGTCGCAGCGGCTCGAGATGATTCGCGAGCAGGCCAAGGCGACGCTCGAAGAGGTGCGGCTCCTGTCGCATACCGTGCATCCGCGTGTCCTCGACGATCTCGGGCTCGCCGCCGCCCTGAAGAAGCTCGGCCGCGAAGTGGGCGAGGCGAGCCAGCTCGAGGTCGAAGTCGTCGCGACCGACGATCGCAACGTGCCGCCCACGTCGGCGGCGGTGCTCTATCGCGTGGCGCAGGCCGCGGTGCACAACGTCGTGAAGCACGCCCGCGCTCGACGCGTGGAGCTGCGCCTAACGGCGAACAGCAGCGAGGGTGATCGCCAGGCGGTGCTCGAGGTCATCGATGACGGTGGGGGCTTCGACGTCGCCGATGCCGAGCGACGACGTCCCGGGATGGGGCTGTTCACGATGCGGGAGCGCGTCGCCCTGGCGGGCGGAAGGTTCGACATCGAGAGCTCGCCCGGCAAGGGCACGCGCATCATCGCCTCGGTGCCGGCGTCGCAATCGCTCGAGACTTTCAAGAGAGGAATTGAGAAATGAGTGATGGCTCGATTCGCGTCGTGCTCGCCGACGATCACACGGTCGTACGGGCTGGCCTCAAGGCCGTGCTCGGCGCCGCCCGCGACATCCACGTCATCGGCGAGGCGCAGAACGGACGCGAGGCCGTCGCCATGGCCGAGCGTCTCGACCCCGACGTTGTCGTGATGGACCTAACGATGCCGGAGCTCGACGGCACCGCCGCGACGAAGGAGATCGTGCAGAAGGGCCTTCGCAGCCGCGTCCTCGTGCTGACGATGCATCTCGAAGACGACTATCTCGTCCCGCTGATGGAAGCGGGCGCCGCTGGCTACCTCGTGAAAAGCGTCGCCGACCGCGAGCTGGTGGACGCCGTCCGCGCGGTGGCGCGCGGCGACATGTATGTGCGTCCGACCGCGGCGCGCGTCCTCGCGCAGAACCTCTCGAAGCGCGCCGCGGCGCAGACCGAGCACGACCGATTCGAGCAGCTGACGCAGCGCGAGCAGAATGTGCTCCGCCTCGTAGCGCAGGGCTATTCCGCGCCGGAAATTGGTGAGCAACTCTTCATCAGTCCGAAGACGGTGGACACGTACAAGCAGCGCATCCAGGAGAAGCTCGGGATTGCCCACCGTGCGGACTACGTGCAGTTTGCGTTGAAGTTGGGCCTGCTCGCCAAGTCGTGACCCGCGGCGGGCGGCCCGCGCCTGCCGCCTGCTATGCCACTGGTAAAGATTCGCTCAGTTTCGGTCGCGCTCACCCTCGCGATCGCTGTTCTTTTCATCCCGTTCGCTCTCACTCTGCGCGACCTGCTCCGCTTCGGAGACGTCGCAGCGTGGTTGCGACTTGGCGCGCTGCTCGCCGGGATCGCTGCGGTTGGCGTTGCGCTCGGCCGGCAGCGGGCAGTGCGGTCCGCGCTCACCGAACGTCAGCGTCTCGAGGAGGAACGGCACGCCTCGGACGCGATGTTCGCCGGGATCCTCGCCATCGCCGCGGACGCCGTAGTGACGGTTGATGAGAACTATCGAATCATCCATTTCAACCGGGGCGCCGAGGAGATCTTCGGCTGGCCGGCGACCGAGGTACTCGGGCAGACGCTGAACGTTCTCCTGCCTGAGCGGGTCCGCCCGCACCATAACGAGTTCATCGACGATTTTGCCCACGGGCAAGAGACGGCGCGGCGGATGGGTCATCGCCGCGAGGTCGCGGGTCGGCGGCGCGATGGGATGGAGTTCCCCGCCGAAGCGTCGATTTCGAAGCTGGATCTGCCCGGCGGCCGCCGCGTTTTCACCGCGGTGGTGCGCGACATCACGGAGCGGCGGCGTGCCCAGGAGAACGAGCGCTTCCTCGCCGACACGTCGGCGCGGCTCTCGGCCTCCCTCGGCTACGAGGAGGTGCTCCAGACGATCGCCGAGTGCGCCACGCCGACGCTCGCCGATGCGTGCGTCGTCGACGTCATCGATGGCGGGCGCTTCGTGCGTCGCGCTGCTCAGGCCGACGTGCCTAACGATTCGGCGCGCGCGGCGCTCCGCGCGCTCGTCGACGGCTTCGAGCTCACCTGGGATTCGCCATCGCCCGTGGTCGATGTCATTCGTCGGGGACGCCCCGAGCTGGTGCCCGAGATCGACGACGCCTGGCTCGAGGCGCACGAGGAGCACCCCGAAGGCCTGGAACAGTGGCGCCGACTGGGTGCCCACTCCATGCTCGTGGTTCCGCTCACGGCCGGCGACCGCGCGCTCGGCGCCGTTACCCTACTGGCTCTGAACGGGCGACCACCGTTCGGAGCGGACGCGCGCGCCCTCGCCGAGAAGTTCGTCTCGCACGCGTCGCTGGCGCTCGAGAACGCGCGGCTCTACCGGGAAGCGAAACGCGCCACGGAGGGCCGCGACCAGGTGCTCGGCATCGTCTCGCACGATCTGCGCAATCCACTGAGCGCGATCGCGATGTGCGCCAAGGTGCTCCGCGACGACGACGGGCAGATGGGCGCCGCCGAACGTGAGAGTTTGCTCACGACGATCGTTCAGTCCGCGGACTGGATGAATCGCCTCATTCAGGACCTGCTCGACGTCGCGAGCATCGAGGCGGGTCGGCTCTCCCTGGAGCGCGCGCGTCAGTCGGCCATCGCGCTCGTGTCCCAGGCGGTGCGGATGTTCGAGGTCGAGGCGAGTCAGCGCCGCCTGCGGCTCGAGGTGAGCACGCCACCGGACCTCCCGCCGATGTTGGTCGACGCCTCGCGGATCGTGCAGGTCCTCGGGAACCTCCTGAACAATGCACTCAAGTTCACTCCGGACGGTGGGCGCATCCTCGTCGGCGCGGAAGCAAAGGGAGGCAACGTCGTCTTCTTCGTCGCCGACTCGGGACCGGGAATCCCGCTCGCGGATCAGCCGAGCGTCTTCGATCGCTACTGGCACTCGCGGCGCACGGCGAACAAGCGCGGAACGGGCCTGGGCTTGTCGATCGCGATGGGGATAGTCGAGGCGCACGGTGGACGTATCTGGATCGAGAGCACACCAGGCGAGGGCGCGACATTCCTTTTCTCCGTGCCCGTCGAGAGCGCGGTGGTGACGCCCGCCGCACTCGCCAGCCAGCCGTGATCACCATCGACCGGGCCGCTGTTGCCTCGGTTACTCGCGAACGTCTGTGATTCGACGGTGATGCCCGCTGCGGGACGATTGCCGCCCGCCTCCAGTCGTTCCCCGGCCCGTGCCATCCATTCCTCGCCCCATCGCCTCTCCAACTGCGTTCGCTCTCGCCATAGCGCGCGCCGAGCTGGCGACGGCACGGCGTCGCGTGCTGATCGCGATCTTCGCGGCGGTCACGTCGGTCTTCCAGACGGCGGGGCTTCGCGCGTCGCCATGGGTATACGCGGTCCTCGGCGTCTGGATGGCATCGACGTTCCTCTCTGCCATGCTCCTGCGGCGCGTCCGCTCGGCGAGGGAGGCCGACCTCGTGCAGGCCGGCAGCTACTACATCGACGCGACTATCGTCACGATCGCGTGTGCGATGATCGGCGCCGGATGGTGGATCTGCGTGACGGTGATGGCCTTCGGCGTCACCTTCGCCTTCGCGACGCTTCCGCGACGCCGTGCACAGTACGCCGCGTTGTACGCGCTCTGCTGCTTCAACGCGCTCATCCTCGCCGAGACGCTCGGGATCGTGGTGCCGGTGGGCTTCGCCGGTTTGCCACCACTCCGGGAGAACTACGCGATTGCGTTCGCCGCAGCGCTGTTCGGCACGACGATGATCGCGACCTTCGGGATGGTGCAGATCACCTTCGTCCGGGTAATGCGTCGGGCGCGAGAGCGCTACGAGCTGCTCCTCGCGACGGCGCCCGACATGATCCTCAGCGCCAATCGTGATGGCGTGATCGTCTCCGCGAATGAGGCAGCGCGCCTCTTCGCGATGCGCACCGCGACGGTCGATCAGCCGCCAGGCTCGGCGCTCCTCGGCAGCCAGGTCGCGCTCCTCGCCCTGCCCGAAGACCGTGAGGTGCTCGCGGCCGACGTGAACGCCGCCGCCGAGGGCGACAGCCGGCAGCGGGAGCTCCGCCTAACGGGCGGCGGCGAGCCCGGGTGGTTCCTGGTGAGCTGCAATGCGATCCGGGAAGAGGAGCGGACCACGGGCGTGCTCGTCGTGGCGCGCGAGATCACGGCGCGCAAGCGCGTCGAGGAGGCGAGCCGCCGCAACGAGGAGAACGCTCGTCAGGCGCAGAAGATGGAGGCGATCGGGCGGCTCGCGGGCGGCGTCGCGCACGACTTCAACAACCTCCTCACGGTGATCGGAACCTACTGCGAGCTGCTGAAGCAAGGTGCCGCTGACGGCAACGTCCGCATGGCCGACGTGGATGAGATCTACAATGCCACGGTGCGCGCGGCGGCGCTCACGAACCAGCTACTCACCTTCAGTCGCAAACAGGTCCACCAGCCGCGGCTGATCAATCTCAACGAGATCGTCGCCGGGATGGAGGAGATGCTGCGCCGGCTGATCGACACGGGCATCCGCATCGAGACGGCGTCACTTCCAGTCCTGTCGCCGCTCCGCGCCGATCCGGCGCAGATGGAGCAAGTCCTTCTCAACCTCGCCGTCAACGCGCGAGACGCCATGCCTAACGGTGGCGTCCTCCGGATCGAGACGGACGAGGCCTTTCTCGACGGGGCGTACGCCGCGGCGCATCCGGGCGTGAAGCCGGGCCGCTACGTGCTGTTGTCCGTGAGCGACACCGGCTCAGGGATGGATGACGAGACGCAGCAGCGCATCTTCGAGCCCTTCTTCACGACCAAAGCGCAGGGCGAGGGAACGGGACTCGGGCTCGCGACGGTGTACGGGATAGTCCAGCAATCGGGTGGGCACATCCACGTGGAGAGCGAGATCGGCCGCGGCACGACGTTCCGGATCTACTTCCCGGTGGCGATCGACGAGGCGGCGCTGCCGCCGCGCGCCGCCCGCCGGCTGACACCGCTCTCCGTCGACAGCGCGACCGACGCCGCGGCTCGCCCGTTAGGCATCGACTCGGCGCTCCGCGCCATGGCCGGGGAGACGATCCTCCTCGTGGAGGACGGCGAGGCATTGCGTGAGGTACTCGAACGCGTGCTCGCGGAGCTGGGGTATAGCGTTCTCGTCGCGCGGGACGGCGAGGAGGCGCTCGCCGTCGCGACCGAGCACAAGGGCCCGATCCATCTCCTCGTCACGGACGTGGTGATGCCGAACATGGGTGGCCGCGAGCTCGCACTCGAGCTCTGGAAGAGTCGCAACGACACGCGCGTCCTCTTCATGTCCGGCTACACCGAGGATGCGATCCTGCATCAGGGGCTGCGACGCGCGACCGTCGGGTTCGTCGGCAAGCCCTTTCGACCAGACTTCCTGGCAAGCAAAGTACGCGAGATGCTCGATGCCGATGCGGCCCCGAACGTGGCCACGACGCGAGCGCGGAGCGCCTGACATCTCGCTGCCATGAATCTGCTCGTCATCCGCCACGCGATCGCCGAGGACAAGGAGGCGTTTGCTGCCTCGGGTCGCAGCGACGATCAGCGTCCGCTCACCGAGACGGGCCGATCGAGGATGCGCCGCGCGGCCGAAGGCCTCCGGTCGACGTGCCCGCGCGTTGCCGTGCTCGCGTCCAGTCCTCTCCTGCGGGCGCGCGAGACGGCCGATATCGTGGCGACGGCATTCCGGGTTGGCCGCGTGGAGATCGTCGAGGCACTCCGTCCGGACCGGCCGTTCGAGGAGCTCGCCGAGTGGCTGCGCCGTCGCCTTTCGCCTAACGACCCGGACGACACCACCGTCGCGGTCGTCGGGCACGAGCCGCACCTGAGCGGTCTCGTCACGTGGCTGATGACGTCGGCCATGGAGTCGCGGATCGAATTGAAGAAGGGGGGAGCGTGTCTGCTGGGGTTCGACGGAGAGCCGGCGGCCGGCGAGGCGACGCTGCGTTGGGCGCTCACCCCATCGCAGCTCCGCGCGCTCGCGGATTGAGTGCGCGCGCGTCGATTGATGCCATTCAGCGGCTGATCGTTGTGGCGCGGCCGCGACAAACACGTGATGTCGCGTGAGGGCTCGCGGCTAACTCGATGCCGCTTCTGCGCTTCTGCCAGCAGCCCACAAAGGGCCGGGTGCGCATGAACCTTGCCTCCGCCTCGTCCATCAATACGCGAGTTCTTATGACACCGGGTTCGCTGCGAGTAGTTGTCATCAACGACCAACGATGGGTCGTTCGCGCTGTGCTTCGGATCCGCCCGGGCAGCGACCCTCAC
>Ga0136846_1232000_pt1 | contig 47282 bp, 43 predicted proteins | sample HopSoiMetagenom2_FD_96841 | JGI IMG/M metagenome (GOLD analysis project Ga0136846, IMG submission 96841) | Grasslands soil microbial communities from Hopland, California, USA - 2 Assembly 2016 (version 4) | ecosystem: Environmental > Terrestrial > Soil > Grasslands | place: USA: Hopland...
CCGGCCTGGCCGCCGCCGGCGCCCCCGGGTCCGCCGCCACCGCGGCCGCCGCGCTGCGCCATGGCCGCCTTTCAGCCAGCGCTGGCCCCAGCCTGGTTCTGACGCAGGCACATGAAGGCCTCGCGTCCCTGCTTGCCGCCGCACAGCTTCTTCAGGTCCGCCGCGCAGGCCTGCATCATGTTGCCGCCGCGGTCTCCCGGCAGCTGCACGCTGGCGCCGTCGGTGAGGCGGTCGCCGCCCTCGGTGATCACTCGCTCGCCGGCATAGAGCCCCTGGACGATGCTGGTGGCCGTGGGCGTGCCGGGTCCGCGCGTCACCTTGCGCAGGCTCACGGTGCGGTCGGCGTTCAGCTTCCAGACGAAGTCGCCGCTGGGGCCGGTGCGCACCGCCGTGACCGGCACCACCACCACATTGTGCAGGGTCTGCAGCGCGACGCGCACATTGACGAACTGGCTGGGGAACAAGGTCCCGCGGGTGTTGGGGAAACGCGCCTTGGCCTTCACCGTCCCGGTGGTGGCGTCGACACGGTTGTCGAGGGTGGAGAACTGGCCCTGGTCCAGCACCGTGGTCTTGGTGCGGTCATAGGCGGTGGCGGCTAGGGTCGCCTGCCGCGCCTGGGCCTCCAGGCGCGGGACGTCGTCCTGCGGGACCGTGAACTGCACGTCGATCGGGCTGACCTCGGTGATCACCGCGATGCCGGTCGACGAGCCGGCGCTGATGAAGTTGCCGACGTCCACCACGCGCAGGCCTACGCGCCCGGAGACCGGCGCGGTCACGCGGCTGTAGCCCAGGTTCAGCTGGGCCGTGCCGACGGCGGCCTTGTCGGTGGTGACCGTGCCTTCCAGCTGCTTCACCAGGGCGGCCTGGGTGTCGACGTCCTGGCGGGCGATGGAGTCCTGGGCCAGCAGGGTGCGGTCGCGCTCGAGCAGCAGGCGGGCGTTGGCCAGCTGGGCCTCGTCGCGGGTGAGGTTGCCCTGGGCCTGCAGCAGCTGCATGCGCAGCGGGCGCGGATCGATGACCGCCAGGGCCTGGCCCTTCTTCACGGTCTGGCCTTCCTTGTACAGGATCTCGGTGATCACGCCCGAGACCTGCGGGCTGACCGTCACCGTCGCGGCGGGCGTGACCGTGCCGAGGCCGTCCAGGGTGACCGGCACGTCGGCCAGGGTCGCGGTGGCCACGCCGACCGTGGTCGCGCCCCGACCGCGCCGACCGCCCCCGCCGAACCCGCCGCCGCCTGCGCCGCCGCCGCCCTTACCCGCGCCGTGCACCAGGGCCACGGCCAGCCAGATGACCAGCGCAAGGGCGGCCAGCACCAGGACGGCGATGAGAATCCGGCGGCCCGGATGGCGCGCGCTGTCCGTCCAAAGGCCCTTGGCCCTCGCGCCCAGATCCATCTCGCCTCCGCAGGTGTGTCGCCGACCCGACCGAATAGCCGGCGGACGTCACGCTAACGGACCGAATACGGCGCTGTTCCAGCAGCCGTGTGTACGAATATTTCCATGCTGAGACGCCGCGACGCCTGAGCGCCTGGATCTATTCGAAAGACGAGTCTGGAGATCGCCTTACATGCTGCCGTAGTTGGGCCCTTCGCCGCCCTGCGGGACGGTCCAGTCGATGTTCTGCGCCGGGTCCTTGATATCGCAGGTTTTGCAGTGGACGCAGTTCTGGGCGTTGATCTGGAAGCGCGGATTGGACCCGGCCTCGTCGTACAGCACCTCGTACACGGCCGCCGGGCAGTAGAGCCGGGCGGGCTCGGCGTAACGCGGCAGGTTCTCGGCGATCGGCACGCTGGGATCGCGCAGCTTGAGGTGGATCGGCTGATCCTCCTCGTGGTTGGTGGCCGACAGGAACACGCTGGAGAGCTTGTCGAAGGTCACCACGCCGTCGGGCTTGGGATAGACCTTGGGCTTGCAGTCCTTGGCCGGCTTCAGGGTCGCGTAGTCGGCCTTGGTGTGGCGCAGGGTGCCGAACGGCGAGACGCGGAACAGCGTGTTGAACCACATGTCCATGCCGCCGAGCACCGTTCCCAGCATCATGCCGTAGCGGCTGAGCAGCGGCTTCAGATTCCGGATCGGATAGAGGTCCTTGTAGATCGAGGAGCGCTTGTAGCGGTCGTTGAGGTCGACCAGCTCGTCGTTGGCGCGGCCCCCGGCGATCGCCTCGAACGCGGCCTCCGCGCCCAGCATGCCCAGGCGCATGGCGTTATGGGTGCCCTTGATCCGGGCCATGTTCACCACGCCCGCTGCGCAGCCGATCAGGGCGCCGCCGGGGAAGCTGAGCTTGGGCATCGACTGGACGCCGCCGCTGGTCATGGTGCGCGCGCCATAGGCGATGCGCTGGCCGCCCTCCAGGAGGGGGCGCACCTTCGGATGGTTCTTGAACCGCTGGAACTCGTCGAAGGGCGACAGGTACGGGTTCGAATAGTTCAGGTGGGTGACCAGGCCGATCGACACCAGGCCGCCGGCCATGTGGTAGATCCAGCCGCCGCCGGTGGCGTCCTCGAAGGGGAAGCCCAGGGTGTGGGCCACGAACCCGGGTCGGTGCTTGGCGGGGTCCACCTGCCACAGCTCCTTGATCCCCAGGCCGTACTTCTGCGGGTCGCTGTCCTTGTCCAGCCCAAAGCGGGCGGTCAGGATCTTGGTGAGCGAGCCGCGCGCGCCCTCGGCGAACAGAGTGTACTTGGCGTGCAGCTCGGCGCCCGGCGCGAAATTGGGACCAGGCTCGCCCGAGCGGGTCACGCCCATGTCGCCCGTGGCCACGCCCTTGACGCTGCCGTCGGCGTTGTAGAGCACCTCGGCGGCCGCGAAGCCGGGGAAGATGTCCACGCCCGCGGCCTCGGCCTCCTGCGCCAGCCAGCGGCAGACGTTGCCCAGGCTGACGATATAGTTGCCGTGGTTGTGCATCAGCGGCGGCAGCAGGAAGTTGGGGATCGGCAGATCGCCCTGCGGCCCCAGGTACCAGAACTCGTCGGCGGTGACCGGCTGGTCCATGGGCGCGCCCTTGGCCTTCCAGTCGGGGATCAGCTCGTTCAGCGTCGAGGGGTCGACCACGGCGCCGGAGAGGATGTGGGCGCCGACCTCCGAGCCCTTCTCGATGAGGCAGACGGTGAGTTCCTGGCCGGCCGCGGCCGCCAGCTGTTTCAGCCGGATCGCCGCCGACAGGCCGGACGGGCCGCCGCCGACGATGACGACGTCGTACTCCATCGCGTCCCGGTCGGTGCGCTCGGCAGCCTCGCTCATCCACGTCCCCCGCTAGCCTTCTGGCGATCCTCGTGCCCGACCGCCGGCGACCGGTCGTCCGATCGCAGGGGCACTCTTAGAGCGAGCGGATATGATGTCAACGCAACGCAGCGGAAGGTGAAAATCGCCTAACGCCCAGTAATTGCATGGAATGTTTGGCCTCTCTTCGAGCTGAAGCGAAGGCCGTTTCTTCCATCGGGGCCGGCGAATCCCCGGCTCTACGCGCCGCGGGCCTGATCAGCCGGGCAGGGAGAGCGACTGGCGGCGGCGAGCAGGCCGGACAGCGGCGGCAGGCGAGCGGCCGGTCGCGCCGAACACCAGCGGCGTGGCGGTGACGCCATGCTCGTCCGGCGTGGCCAGGAACCCGGCCCGGGCCGCGGCGTCTCCGAGGCCCCGTCGCGAGGTCAGCACCACCAGGGGCGCGGCGAACAGCAGCGGCAGGACGATCGGTGCGAAGGCCAGGGACAGGTCCGGCCGGAACCAGAGCCCGGCCACGAACCCCAGACCTGTGGCCATCTGCCAACCCATGGCCCGGAAGGCGTCGCGCCAGGCCAGGCCCGAGGCGTCGCGCCGCTGCGGTCGCCAGCCGACGTCGCGGCCGAGCACGGTCTGCAGCACGGCCCGGGTGTTGGCCACCATCAGGATCGGCGCGAGCAGGATCGAGAGCGCGATCTCCAGCGCCATGCCCTTCAGCACCGCGCCGGTTCCGCCGAACGCCCGCGTCTCGCCGCGGCGGCTGAGCACCAGGGCGCAGCCCAGGATCTTGGGGCCGAGCAGCAGCAGGCCCGACATCAGCGAGGTCAGCATGAAGGGCGAGAAGCCCGGATGCAGCAGGTACCAGAACGACCACCAGTCGATCGGATAGCGCAGCTGGCCGGCCAGGCCGACGGCCAGGCCCAGGAACCACAGGGGCGAGGACAGATAGGCCATGGCGCCCATGACCAGCTGCGCCCGGCTGAGCGGATGCAGGCCCTTGGCGCGCAGCAGGCCCAGGTGCTGCAGGTTGCCCTGGCACCAGCGGTGGTCGCGCTGGATGAAGTCCAGCAGCGTGGGCGGGGTCTCCTCGCAGCTGCCGTCGAGCGCGGCGGTCACGTGCACGGCCCAGCCGGCGCGGCGCAGCAGGGCGGCCTCGACCACGTCGTGGCTGAGGATGTGGCCGCCGAACGGCTTCTTGCCCGGCAGGATCGGCAGGCCTGCGCTCTCGGCGAAGGCGCGGGTGCGCACGATGGCGTTGTGGCCCCAGTAGCTGGCCTCCGAGCCCGCCCACCAGGCGAGGCCCGCCGCGGCGACGCGGCCGTACATCCGCACGCCGAACTGCGAGAGGCGGGCGAAGAGGGTGCTGGCGCTGGTGATGGTCGGGGCGGTCTGGATCAGGCCCACACCCGGATGGCGCGCCATGGCGTCCACCAGGCGCAGCAGGGTGTCGCCGGCCATGGTGCTGTCGGCGTCCAGCACCACCATGAATTCATAGGCGCCGCCGAACCGGCGCACCCACTCGCCGATATTGCCGGCCTTGCGCTCGGTGTTGTCGGCGCGGCGGCGCAGGTAGAGGCGGCTGTGCGCCTGGGGCTGCAGGGCGCGGAAGGCCAGCCGCTCGGCGAAGGCGGCGTCCTCGCGCGTGGAGTCGCTCAGCACGAAGATGTCGAAGGCGTCCGAGGCGCCCAGCCGCGCCAGGGACAGGTCCAGGGCCGCCAGCCGCGCGAAGGCGGCCTCGGCGTCCTCGTTGTAGAGCGGCATCAGCAGCGCCGTGCGCGCGGTCGGCAGCGGGGGGTGGGGGGCGAAGGCCAGGTCGTCCTGCTCGCGGCCGGCGGTCAGCACGAAATGGCCGGCCACGGCGGTGCAGAACCAGCAGGCGATGGCGCTGGCCAGCACCAGGAAGATCGCGAAGCCCACGAGCTCGACCGGATCGAACCCCTGGCGGCCCAGCAGGGCGTAGGGGCCGATGGCCAGCAGGGCCGTCAGGGCCAGGGCGCCGCCGAACACCTTCACGCGCCGGGCGCGGATGTCGGCCGGGGAGGTTGCGGGCGTGGGGCGGGCCGTCGCGGACAGGTCGTCCAGCGGCTGGCGCGGCATGGCCAGCGGGGCTTCGGGCGGCAGCCACGACGCCGGGCCGGCGCCGGCGTCCGTCCAGCGGTCAGCCACGTCATACCGCGGCGCCAGATCGATCATCGCGTCTCACGTCCTTGACGGCGCGCGGCACGAGGGCTCGTGCTTGGCGCCGCAATGCAACATTCAGGTGATTTGCAGACAATCAATCACGAAATCGTGAATTCTGGAAGTTTCAGCTGAAACTGCGCACGCTCTGCACGGCTTGCGGTCCCGCCGCCTCTCCACGAAGCCGCCGATCGAGGGCGAAGGCCGCCACGCCGACCCACCCGACCAGCACGATGGCGTAGCCGCGTTCCCACCAGCCGACGTTGGCGTCGTTCACCAGCCCGGGCAGCACCAGATGCTTGGTCAGGACGGTCAGCACGCCCATGGCCACGAACACCAGGGCCAGGAACAGCTTCAGGCCGCGCGCGCCGGCATGGCCGCGCAGCCCCCACAGCAGCAGCAGCGGGGCCAGCTGGATCCCGAGCGCCAGGTTGATCGCCAGGTGCCGCGGGTCGGGCCAGGGGAAGATCGCCGCCTGGGCCAGCCCCTCGCCGGCCAGGGCGAACAGGAGGGCGGTCGCCAGGGCGGCAAGCCGGGCGTTGGCCAGGACCGCGAGCGCCAGGCCGAACCCGCCGCCGGCCAGGGCGGCCATGATCCCCGCCGCCAGGACCCCGAGGTTGAAGATCAGCGGATGCTGCGCCGAGGCGCCGCCCAGCTCGCTGAGGTACTGCCGCGCCGGGTTGAAGCCGGGATAGGCCGCCATGGCCGCCAGGGTGGCGGCCAGCGCCAGCAACGGCGCGGCCATGCCGCAGGCCAGCAGGCGACGCGCCGCCGAGGGCGTGGCCAGTGACAGGGTCGGTGGAGGGACGGTGACTCGACGCACGGCCGATGTGCTTGCCGGATTTTGCGCAGTTGTCACGCCTGCGATGCGCGCCGCGGCGGCTCGCTGCGGCATTCGGCGCCCAAGATCTGGGCGTCCGCCGCCAAGGCGCCGCCTGCGCAAGCTTGGCCTTGGCGCGAAGCACCGGCTTCGGCGCAATGGGGCCACACCGCCGGGCTGTCGTCGCGAAGCTGCAGCCCGCCGCCGTGAGAGGCCGCTGCTCCAGTTCAAGCTCCCCTGGAGCGGCGGCCTTGACGTCGCCGGGGTTCTTGCGGTTTGGCTCCCGCCCCGTCGCCCCGGCGACGACATGACCCTGACGACATGACCCGACCACATGGCCCCGACGACACGAGCCTGACGATATGAGCCTGCCGAACCCATGAGCCTGTTGACGTGGCAGCGTGGCGCCTCGCCCCGCCGCGCCCTGCCCATCGGCGACGCCCAGCCTGCAGCCGCGAACGCCGGGCGCCCGGCCGCGGTGTCGGTCGCCGGCTCGCCCGATCCGCGCCCCTCCGGCGCCCGCCGCGCGGACCTCGACTGGATCCGCGTCTGCGCGTTCGGCCTGCTGATCCTCTACCACGTGGCCCTGGTCTACAGCCCCTTCGACTGGCACATCCACAGCGCCTACACCTTCGGCTGGATGCGCGAGGCCCTGCTGGTGACCCAGCCCTGGCGTCTCACCCTCCTGTTCCTGGTGTCGGGGTCGGCCCTGCGCTTCATGGCCTCCGGCAAGGCCGCGGGCGCGGTGCTGGGCGCGCGCGTGGCGCGGCTGGGGCCGCCGCTGCTGTTCGGCGTCGTGGCGCTGGTGCCGGTCCAGGCCTGGATCGAGGCCACCGACAAGGGCGCCTGGGCCGGTGGCCTGGGCGGCTGGATGGCCCGGCAGTTCAGCCCCCAGGGTCTGGCCGAGGGCGTGCCGGTGAACCACCTCTGGTTCGTGGTCTACATCGCCGTCTACACCCTGGCGGCGGCGCCGCTCCTCGCCAGCCCGGCCCTGACCGCGCGGCTGGAGGCGGGGCTGGAGCGGGCGCTCGGCGGCTGGCGGCTCATGGTCCTGCCCGCCCTCTACCTGATCGTCGCCCGCGCCTGGCTCTACTACTATTGCGGCCTCACCAACGCCCTGGTGGGGGACTGGTACAACCACGCCCAGTCCCTGGCGGCCTTCCTGTTCGGCTTCCTGCTGGCCCGGCGCGAGCCGGTGTGGCGCGACCTGGAGCGGTTCCGCTGGGTGGGGCTTGGCGTCGCGGCCGTCGCCCTGCCGCTGGCCATGCTCCAGAGCGCGCATCCCGGCGGCGGCGCGTTCCACGAGATCCCGCGCAACAGCGTCTATGCGCTGGACCAGTGGGCCGCGATCGTGGCCATCCTCGGCTTCGCCAGCCGCCACCTGCGCCACGCGTCCAGCTCCCGGCTCCGTTACCTCAACGAGGCGGTCTTCCCCTGCTACCTGGCGCACCAGACCGTGCTGGTGCTGGCCGTCTGGCTCATCCGCCCCGCCCAGCTGCCGGCCCCGGCCGAGGCCCTGTTCCTGGTGGCGGTGACCTTCGCGGGCAGCCTGCTGGTCTACGAAGCGGTCCGCCGCGCGCCGCCGCTGCGCCCGCTGTGGGGCCTGAAGCCCGCCGCGGCCGGCCGCTAGCGCCAGACGGAGCGGCGCTCCACCGAGCGCTGGAAGCCCGCCGCCAGCGACTTCGCCCGCGCCCGCAGCAGCACGCGCCGCCCCTCGGGTGTCCGGGTGTAGACCAGTTGGGAGGATCCCACGCGGGCCTGCCAGAGCCGGGCGAACCGCTGGGCCCATTCCTTCCGCGCCCCGATGGCGGCCGGCACGGCATGGTAGTCGGTCCGCGTCCGCCAACCCAGCCGGCTCTCCCGCACCAGCAGGTGGCGAGGGTTCTGCACGGGGCCAAGGACCTCGCCGATCGCCTGCATCACCTGCCGCTCGGCGCTGCGGCTGACGCCCCGCAGCAGGACGTCCTTTCGCCCGTCGTGGCGGGTGCGCACCTCGAACCGGGCCCGTTCCAGCTCGGCCTCGCTGGCCAGTCCCGCGTGGACCAGGCCCTGGAGCACCACGCGCCCGACCTGCTCCAGGCTGCCCTCCAGCGAGCCGTTGCGCCAGATCAGGCGTCCCGCCTTGGCGAGCTTGGGCAGGCTGGCGAGGGCCGCCGCGCCGCCCAGCGTGATTGCAAGGCCGCCCAGGTTCTGCACCCCGTCGACGCCGAGAGGTTCGTCGCCCACGGCGCAGGCTCCGGCGCTGGCGGCGGCCCAGCCCAGGGCGTGGAGCGTATCCGACCAGGCGAGCTGTCGCGGCGCATAGTTGGGAGCCGCCGTCTCGCGCACCCGGGCGTGGCCGCCGCCAAGGCCTAGGGAGTCCATCCATCGGCGGGCGATCGCCGGGCGGTTCGCCGCGGCGGCGAAGGTGCGCTGGTTCGCGAGGCGAAAGTCTTGCCCCAGATCCAGGTCCAGGCGGGCCAGCCCGCTCTCGATCAGGGCGGACTCGTCGTTCGGTATCCCTTCGAAGGCGAGGAAGCGTCGTTGCAGCAGCGCCATGTCGCACAGCCCCGGCGGGCCCTCGTCCGTCAGGTCGCCCCAGTTCAGCAGCTCGGCGGCATCGCCCAGAGAGCCGCGCGGACGTGGTTCGACCGTGGCCAGATGCCAGATGTTGGCGACCTTGCCGGGGTTGCCCGGCTCGAGCCGGATGGCCCGGCCGCGCATCTGGTTGGACAGCATGTAGGAGGCGGTGTTGCTGGCCAGGACGAGGCTGTTCAGGACCGGTGCGTCCCAGCCCTCGCCCAGCAGCGACTGGGTGCCGACCAGGATGCGGATGGCGCCGCGGGTGAAGAGCGCGGTGACGAGCTGCACCAGGCGCGCGCCGCTGGATCCGACGAGTTCGATCCGCACGTAGCCCGGACAGGCCGCCAGGTCCAAGGCCCGCAGCGAGCCGGGACTGAGCCCCTGGTCCGTCGCCAGCTCGGCCAGCATTGCCAGGGCGGCCCGAGGCACGATGACGAGGGTTCCGGACAGGACCCCGAGCCGATCCGAGCCCACGCCCGCCCGCCGCAGGTGCTCGAAGATCGGGACGACGCCGGGTTTGGAGGGTCGGAATTCGGCGTCCTGGTGGGCGGGCAGCTCGGCGGCGCGGATATGGTCGGAGAGGATCACCATGCGCAGGGCTTCGCCCAGCGACCGGTCCTCGGCCCGCACGATCTCGGCGATGCTCTCCAGCTTGGCCAGGCTCGAGGCCATCAGCTGGAAGATCGAACGCGTCTCCCGCAGCCGAACCCGTCCGCCCTCGATCACGCCCTGGCGGTGAAGCCGGTCGCGCAGGGCCTTGCGCCGCTCCGCGCCGACGTCGAACACGCCGGTGTGGGTGGCGGTCACCCCGTCGACGAACCGCTCCAGCCACAGGAACGAGGGCTTGGGAATGTCGCGCGCCCGCACGCCCAGGAGCTTGAGCGGACGCGACGGCGGCGTGCGCCCGGCCGAGGCGAGCAGCACCAGCACCGAAGACAGCATCTCGGGTGCTTCCAGTATGGCCTCGACGTGCTCGTCCGGCCGCTGGAGCCAGGGATGGGCTTCGAGCTGGTCCAGCAGATCCAGGTCGGCCCAAAGGTCGCGCTGCAGCTGCGAAATCGCCCGCCGCCGCTGGTCCAGCAGCTTCAGGGCGTCCTCGGTGGGCTCCGACAGGATCACATGGTCCTGGTGCGGGCACAGGTCGCCATTGCGGACCAGCTCCGGGATGCCGATCTCCAGATCGATCGGCCCGCATACGCTTTCGTACCGCGCCCATTCGGCGAAGCTGGCGTCGTAGGGCGGCGTGGCCGTCAGGGCGACGATCCGCACGTCCGCCAGCGACCGGGCCAGGTGCTCGATGCTGCTCCACCATTCCCGTCGCAGGTGATGGGCCTCGTCCAGCACCAGCGTCACGGGCCCGGCGGCGTTCAGCGCCTGCGCCAGGCGATCGACCTCGTCAGATCGGCGGAAACCGTCCAGCGCCTGATAGGTCGCCAGGGTCAGGGGCCGCAGATCCGACAGCTGGTGCGAAACCTCATCGGGTCCCGGTGGCGCATCGAGGAACAGCGGCGACAGCCGATGGGCCCACTGGTCCCGGATCGCCACCGTGGGCGAAAACACAACCGCTCGGCGGCCCAGCCGGCGCACGATCTCCAGGCCCAGGATCGTCTTGCCGGCGCCCGGCGCGGCGACAACGTGGAGCCGGCCATTGGCCAGGTGCTCGCCCATCGCCTCCAGGACCTGGGCCTGGTAGTCGCGCCACGCACCCTTGAACCGCATGCGCGCCAGCAACGAGCCTGGCTGCGCTGGGGCCGCGCCGCTGTCGCCCGTCACGACGATCACCGGCGGCTGCATAGCCTCGGAGGTTTGCGCGTCCAATGTCCGCTACCGGGCCGAGGGGCGGGGTGCTTGCCGCGCCCCGGCCACGCCCAGGTCTTCACGCAAATCGATGCCGTACAAACGCCGTCCCCCTCGCCGGCGAAGCTTCAAGCGGCGCGACGGTTCACGTCAAGGGCGTGCGAGCCCGCACGACGGCCTGGCGTTGAGCAGATGGCCGATGCGGTAAGGCCCTCCGCGATCCCCGCTCCGCGCCGTCAGCAGGCCAGCGGAATGATCTCGTTCCGGATGAAGCCGATGCGATCGAGCAGCATTTCGGCGTGCTCGGCGGTCGGCGCCGCGGCGATCGGATAGCTGTCGGACAGGTCGCGGCCGACCGGGAAACCCGAGATGTCGATGAGGGTGGTCACGGAAGAACGGTAGCTGCGAGGCGAGTGCCGGTAAAGAACAAAAAGAGAACAAAATCGCTCTGTCCATTGCCTTAGCCTTGCGAAGGCTCGCCTCAGCGGCCGGCCTCGGTGCGCCCTGCTATGGCGGTGCGGGCAGTCTGACAGTCACCCCGCTCCAGCAGGGTGGCGGCAGAGTGTCGTTAAGAGGCGGGGCCCGTGAAGCTGATGACTCGCGGCTTGAACACGCCGGATGGTGTACGGAGGTTCCGATGAGTAACCTCCGCCTCGCTGATGAATATGCCATTGCCGGCTAGGATCAGTTTTCGCCCGACGACCTCAGGATCGACAAAGGATACCGAGCCGTGGAGGGTCGTGTAGTGGCTGTTGCAGATTGGGCAGGTTTTTGCTCGCCCTTCGCTCGCAAACAACGCCGGCGAGTTGACCTCGTGGAGCGTCGCCCAGTCCTCCAATTCCTTTCCGTGCAAAAATAGGCGGCCGACAAAAACCTTCTGGCCGTCGACAAGGCCCTCGATTTCCGCGAGCCAGCGCCGCGAAACGATCTCAATCTGGAATTCACAGCTCCAGGTGACCTCATCACGTTTGCGCGGCGCTTTGCTCACGTGAGCGTCGATGGGTCCGATACTGGCGCTTGCGTGGATCCCGCCGTCAGGAGCCTTGCAAGCCCAGTCCGGCCAGGGAATGGACCTGCCATCATAAATGGTCGAGGGATAGACGTCGCGATCCAGCGGAACGCACTCGGAAGTTTTCGAAGAATACCAGAGCCATCGATATTCTGACTGCCGTGCGCCCTTCACCGAGTTCTCCGCTAGCTTCCCGGACCTCCTGGCGGAGGGTTCACCTTAGGAAGCGCTTTATCCAGATATTTTGAAATCCACGTCCCGTTCTTCTTGTCGAAATTCCGCGTGGTATCGCGGAGCACGTCAATAGCCTTTTCAAAGCTACCCGGATTGACTTCGAAGTGGTCTGCCCAGCTTTTCGTCGAGCCCGTTATCCCGCCGACCGGAGGAAGGCCAGCCTCTTTCAGCGCGGCGCCTAGTTCACCGTGGAATTTGGTGTGTAGGCTCTGGTGCAGGCGCGATAGCTCCTGCTGCGCAGGCCCGCCCATGAATTTCGGCCAGGAGTGGTGGCCCTGAACGATGCCCCGTACGACCGCGGGACCGATGTCGTAACCTAAGTCCTTGATCATCGAGGCGGCGCCAGCGCCCAGCGTCATGAAGTCGGCGGCGCCGCTGGCGATTTTTCCCAGGTCATTGCCAACACCGCGCCAGTCGATGTTGTGAGACCAAGTCGGAAAATCGAATGGCCCAGTCGTATGCCAGCCTGGAATGGGGTGCAGTTTGCCGTCGGGGCCGGTCTGAAACACTTCGGTCTGGCTGGGATCGGGTCGGTGGGGCGGGGTGCTAGCCCTAAGCGCAGTCGCGCTGGCAGAAGTAGCCGTCGCGCCTGTATTCATACTTGGTTGAGTTGAGAGTGTTGATCCAAGCAGCGGCGCTGCTTGATCAGAGCTCACTCTTGCGACGCGCCAGCGGTTGAGGCCCACAGGAGCGGCATCGAAACCTCGATCGATCTCGTGTCCGGATCTGCCGCCCGTTATCGCGAACCTCGGGTCGACATCGCGCGGGGATCGCGCTGGTGTGATGGCAAAGCCCGGATCGATATCCTGTTCGGCAGGCGGATTGAAGAATGCCTTGTAACGTTGAGCTTCCCGAGCCTGGCGTTCCTGTTCGATGTCGTCTGGCGACCGCAAGTACCAGCGAGTGAGATCATCACCCATAAGGCTGGCGGGATCGATCTGGCCGTCGGGCATGGCTGCTCTCCATCGGACATGACTGTGCGCTCCGCATTCGTGTGAAGGCGGGTCGGACAAGAGTTGGGTTGTTGGGGGAGCGCTCAGCCCTGCCGGACGCGGAACATCACGCTGACCGAACTATGCCAAAAACGCGCGAGCTCGTCAAGAACAAAACAGGAACATATCCGCGACTGCAGATCTTCCGCTATCGGATTTTATGCGAATTCGGAGGGGGCAAAGGCCGCGGCCGACCGGCAGTGATCTCGTGTCGAAGAATGCGCATTAGACGCGAAAAATTCCCTGTTCCGGAAACGCCAGAGCCAAGCCGATATTTCACGTAAGATTTTGTAATAGAGAGAGATTCATGGGATCTGCCAAGTACGGCGCTGTTGGACGATCGCTGTTCCGGCGCGATAACAGGGAAACTCCACTAGACCGCGTTCGCGCAGAGACGCGCGCCGATATGGCCAGCCTATGCCGGCTCCGGGAGCGGGAATGCGCCGGGCGTACGGGGGATTGCCGCCAACTAGCCGCGCGAAATGCGCGGCTTGCTGACGATCAGGGATTTGGGAGACCCGTTTGCCGACGGATGGCGGTGAGAGAGGGATTCGAACCCTCGATAGAGTTTCCCCTATACACGCGTTCCAGGCGTGCGCCTTCAACCACTCGGCCACCTCACCACACCCCTCCGGGGAGCGGGCCCCCCGGCGGAAGGCGCGCAATATAGTCAGGACGGCCTTGCGGGCAAGCGGCGGTTGGACGCGGCGGCCAAGCGCTTGGGATCGAAGAGGGATTGGGGCGCGCGGGCGGCCAGCCGCGCCTCCAGCGGGCGCGACTCAGCCAGCCAGCGGTCGAGGGCGGCTGCGGCGTCGGGCGCGCCGCTTGAGACCTTGGCCTGCAGAGCAGCAAGGCCCGCGTCCGCGGTGCGCAGGCGGGCCTGTTCGGCCGGCAGGGCGGCGAAGCGCTCGTCGATCAGGAAGAGGCGGGCGCGGGCCGAGGCGATCATCAGCCGCGCGGTCGGGCGGTCGCCCTGGTCCAGCGCGCCGCGGGCGGCGGCGAGGGCGCGGCGCGCGTCGGCCATCAGGAGGGCGCCGGTGAGCGGGGTGCGCGCCGCGGTGGGGCAGGCGGCGGGGTCCAGGGCGCGGACATAGGCCGCCAGCCCCGCCAGCACCGCGGGCGGCGGCTCTGGCCCGTCGAACTCCTGGGTGATCAGGCCGTGGATGAAGGCCGGCAGGTCGGCGGGCGCCACCTTCAGCGCCATGCGCGGACCCGAGAGGTCGGGGATCGGCCGCGGATTGAAGGCGCCGTCCCCGCGGTGGCTGGAGAAGAGCGAGAGCGTCACGTCGGCCGTGCCGGGCGCGCCGGACGCGCCGGGGAACAGGAAGTCGGGATTGGTGCGCCCACCGCGGTGGCAGGCCTCGCAGCTCAGGCCCGCGCGAGCCGCCTGGCCGCCCAGCAGCACCGGCGCGCGGAACGCCGCCCGGCCGATCTCCACCGAGAGCGCCGCGGCCGGGTCCGTGGGCGGCGGCTTGAGGCACTCGGCGGGCTGGGTGGCGAAGGCGCGGGCCGGGTCGGCGTCGCGCGGCGCCCAGCGCATGGCCCGCAGCGGCGGCTCGGCGCCCGCAGCCAGCGCCAGACCGCCCACGGCGAGCGCAGCCCCCAGCGCCGCGGCCAGGGCCGCGCCCCGCCGCCAGTGCGATCTCATCGCTGCCGCTAAGCCCAGCCTATTGGCCCGGGTCGCCGCCGAGGTCGATCCAGCGCCGCAGGGTCTCGGCCTCCGCGCAGCCGTAGGCGCAGACCCGGTCCAGCTTGGCCAGCATCCTGCGGGCCCCGGCGAGGTCGCCGCGCTCCACCTTCAGCTCCCCATAGTATTCGGTGGCGCCCACGTGGTTCGGGGCGATCGCCAGCGCCTGGCGGTAGTAGCCCTCGGCGCGGTCCAGCTGGCCCATCTTGCGCCAGGTGTAGCCCTGGTAGGTCAGGATGTCCGGGTGCGGGCCGAAGGCGGCGCGCGCCGCATCCAGCGACTTCAGCGCCTCGTCGTAGCGCTTCTCGTTGATCAGGCTCACGGCCTGCACATAGGCCCGGTCGCCGCCCGCGGCGGTGGCGAACAGCAGCGAGCCGCGCTCCAGCGCCGCGCTGGGCTTGGTCTCGGGGGTCGCGCCGCCGCCGACCGCCTGCTCCACCTGGGTCGTCAGGGCCTGCAGCTGGGCGGCGTCGCAGTCGCCGCTGCAGGCCGAGGCCTTAGTCTTCAGCCAGGTAAGCTCGTCCTGGGCCTTGGGGCTCTTCTGGTTGGCCAGGGCCAGGCCCAGGCCGGCGTGCAGGGCCACGTCGTCGGGCGCCAGCTTCACCGCCTTCTCGTAGGCCCGCTGCGAGCCCTTCCAGTTCTCCGCCCCCGCCTGGGCCGTGGCCAGCAGCTTCCAGCCATCCACGCTCTTGGGCACGGCGTCGGTGACGTGCTGGGCCGCGCGCGCGGCGGCCTTGTAGTCCTTGGTGTTCAGTGCGTTCAGCGCCTTGGCGTACTCGGCGGCCGGGTCGTACTGCGGTGCGGAGGTCGAGGGCATGTCGGACCCGCCGCCGCCCCCACCGCCGCCGCCCGATGCGAAGGCCCCGGCCGCGGCCGCGCTGAACACGCCCGCCAGCAACACGATCCTGAAGATCCGCATCAGCATTCCTCCCGAGCCTGCGCCCTTGGCGGTATATTACGCCCAAAACGGCCACGGTTCAGCGCCCGCAACCGATGTTCGCGCAAATGCGTGCAGACGGCGGCGCGACGTCCTATCTGTTGCCTCGACCAGAGCCCCCCGGAGGCGCGCGATGTTCTTCAAGAAGCCCATGGACCTGCCCACCGCCGCCAACGCCCTGCCGGGGCGCGCGCACGCGATCCCCACGGCCGACACCCACTTCGTGAACGGCCGGCCGCTGAAGGGGCCCTATCCCGAGGGGCTGGAGGTCGCCTATTTCGGCATGGGCTGCTTCTGGGGCGTGGAGCGGATCTTCTGGCAGGTCCCCGGGGTCTATGTGACCGCCGTCGGCTACCAGCAGGGGATCACCCCCAACGCCACCTACGAGGAGGTCTGCTCCGGCCGCACCGGCCATACCGAGGCGGTGATGGTGGTGTTCGACCCCAAGGTGGTCTCGTACCGCGACCTCCTGAAGGTGTTCTGGGAGAACCACGACCCCACCCAGGGCATGCGCCAGGGCAACGACGTCGGCACCCAGTACCGCTCCGGCATCTACGTCACCAACGACGCCCAGGCGGCGGACGCGGAGGCCTCCTGGGAAACCTACCAGGCCGAGCTGGCCAAGCAGGGCTATGGGCGGATCACCAGCGAGATCGAGCCGGCGGGCCCGTTCTACTTCGCCGAGGACTACCACCAGCAGTACCTGGCCAAGAACCCGGCCGGCTACTGCGGCATCGGCGGCACTGGCGTCTCGTGCCCGATCGGCGTCGGGGTCACGGCCTGAGCCTGGCCGGGGTCCTGGCGTGACCAAGGCGCAGCTGCATGCGGCGGCCATGGCGCTGCCGGGCGTCACCCAGGACGTGAAGTGGGGCGACGACCATTGCTACAGCGTGGGCGGCAAGATGTTCTGCGCCACCGACGGCGCCTATTCGACCCTGTCGTTCAAGGCGACGGACATCGCCTATGAGGCCCTGACCGAGACCGGCCGGGCCCGCCCCGCGCCCTATGCGGCGCGGTTCAAGTGGGTGCAGTTCGACGACCTAGCGGCGCTGGACGCCGAGGAGGTGCGCGGCTGGCTCAAGACCGCGCACGGCCTGGTGGCCGCCAAGCTGCCGAAAAAGCTGCAGCGGGAGCTGGGCCTGGCATGATGAGCCGAGAGGAGATCGAGGCCTGCGCCCTCGGCCTGCCGGCGGCGACCAAGGTCGTGCAGTGGGGCGGCTCGGACGTCTACAAGGTGGGCGGCAAGGTGTTCGCGGTGGCCGGAATCCGCGACGGCCTGGCGTTCAAGGTCTCGCCGATCGGCTACGAGGTGCTGACCAGCGGCGGCCCGGCGCGCCAGGCGCCCTATTTCGCCAAGGGCCACTGGGTGATCGTGGATTTCGAGGCGCTGGAAGCCGAGGACGTCCGCGGATGGATCGAGGCCGCCCACGGCCTGATCGCCGGCAAGCTGCCGAGGGCGGTCCGGGCGGAACTGGGCCTGGCCTAGGGGCGCCGCCGGCCCTCGATCAGCTTGCGGAACTCGTGGATGGCGTTGGCGGCGGGCGAGGCGCGCTGGCGCCAGAACAGCAGCGCCACCATGCCCACCGTGACCGCGATGAAGGTCCAGGGCCCGAACAGCCAGGCCGCGGCCGCCAGGGCGAAATAGTAGCCACGCACGCCGGCGCTGAACGAGCCCAGGGCGGGGTTCATGAGCCGCGCCAGGGTGTCGCCGAACGCCTTGCGCTCGCCCTCCGGCAGGGGGTCGGGCACCGCGCCCAGGGCCGCCAGGCAGTAATTGATCTGGCGGATCGCCCAGATGAAGTCGAGCAGGCCGCGCGCCAGCACCGCCACCACCAGCGACAGCTGCAGCTCGAACAGCAGGCGCGAGGAGGTGTGGACCACCGCCAGGGCCGAGACCGTGGCGAAGGTGCGCGGTCCGCCGAACAGGGCGCCCGACGAGGCGGCGATCAGGATCAGGTTGGAGGAGGCGAAGAACGAGCAGCTGTTGAGGGTCTGGCCCAGCAGCTGGCTGTCCATCAGCCGCACCTCGCGGCTGGTCATGTTGTTCATCCAGGCCGAGCGGATGATGGTCAGGTCCGTGTGGACCACGTGGCCGCGCTTCTTGCCGAACGCGGTCAGCAGCGGCTCGTAGAAGATCCACCCGAAGATGAACACCGCCAGGGCGGCGATGTCGGGAAGGCCCATTTCAGTCCTCAAGGATCAGGCTCGTCTTGTTGGTGTCGCGCAGGCGCAGGGCGATCAGCAGGGCCACGCCCATCAGCGCGGCCACATAGAGGTAGAAGCCGCTCTCCAGCTTCTGGGTCTTGAACCACAGGGCCACGTACTCGGCGGTGCCGCCGAAGACTGTGTTGGCGATCGCGTAGGGCAGGGCCACGCCCATGGCGCGGATCGCGGTGGGGAACAGCTCGGACTTCACGATGGCGCTGACCGAGGAATAGCCGGTGTGGATCAGGCAGAGGGCCGTCGCCAGGCCGAAGGCCGCCGCCACGCTGCTGACATGCGCGAGGGCGCTCATGATCGGGAAGGTGAGCAGCATGCCGGCCAGGAAGGCGGCGATCAGGGTGGTGCGCCGCCCCACGCGGTCGGAGAGCGCTCCCACCGCCGGCTGGACGCACATATAGACCAGCAGCGAACCGGCCGAGACGGCGGTGGCCGCGTCCTTGGTGAAGTGCGCGGTGTTGACCAGGAACTTCGGCAGGTAGGTGGTGTAGGCGTAGAACGAGAGCGAACCGGCGGCGGTGAGCCCCGCCACCATCAGCGTCTCCTTCGGATGGCGGCTCACGAGGGGCGCGGCCAGACTGAGCTGCCAGACCACCAGGATCGCCACCGAGGGCGTGAGCGCCGCCATGGCGCCGTAGCGTGCGAAGAGGATGCCGCACAGGGCCAGGGCCACGGCCAGCAGCCCCAGGACCCAGCGCATGTGCCGGCTGCTCAGCCGGGTCCGGTCGGCGGCGCTGACCGTCTGGAACGAGGCGGTCTCCTCCAGGCGCGACTGGATCCAGAACACCACGATGGCCAGCACGCCCCCGATGGCGAAGGGGATGCGCCAGCCCCAGGCGGTGAGCTCAGCCTTGTCCAGGGTGTGCTGCAGGACCAGCAGCACCACCGTGGCCGCCAGCTGGCCCATCACCAGGGTCACGTACTGGAAGCTGGACCAGAACCCTCGGCGGCCCTTGCCCGCCATCTCCGACATGTACGTGGCGCTGGCGCCGTACTCGCCGCCCACCGACAGGCCCTGCAGGAGGCGGGCGAGGGTGAGGGCGATCGGCGCGAACACGCCAATGGTCTCGTAGCTGGGGATGAGGGCGATGGCGAAGGAGCCGGCGCTCATCAGCGCCACCGACAGGGTCAGCGCGGCGCGGCGGCCGTAGCGGTCGGCGTAGAAGCCGGTGGCCCAGGCGCCCAGCGGCCGCGCCAGGAAGCCAACCGCGAACACCGCCGCGGCCTGCAGCAGCTGGGCCGTCTGGTCGCCCTGGGGGAAGAAATGGCCGGCGAAATAGAGGGTGAAGGCCGAATAGGCGAACCAGTCGTACCACTCGACGAGGTTGCCGGCCGATCCGCCCAGTATGGCCCGGATGCGAGCCCACGGCGTCATGGCGCCGCCCGCCGCCGCGGTCCCGCTGGTCAAAGGCATCCCCTCCCGGATCAAGCGGAGGGGATGCTAGAGGCTGTCCCGTTTTGATGGAACATCAGATCGGGAAGAACAGGCTCGCCACGCTTACTTCGACGAGCACATGACTGAGTCATCGTGCTCTGGAGGTTCAGGTCAGGCGACGCCAAGCCCGCGCGTCATATCCGTCCCATCAGGACCAGGACGATGATGATCACCAGCACCAGGCCCAGGCCGCCGCTCGGGAAATAGCCCCAGCTGCGCGAATAGCCCCAGCTCGGCAGGGCGCCGATCAGCGCCAGGATCAGGATGATGATGAGTATGGTCCCAAGGGACATGCGGCTCTCCTCGTGTCGTCCCCGACCTGACCGCTGCGAACGTGCACGGCCAAGGCGGAGTTCCGAATCGGGAGGCTCAGTCGGCGTAGTCGGCGGTGTGCAGCTGGGCGTCGTGCCCCGTCACCTGCAGGGCGTACATCAGCCCGATCCAGCCACCCTTCACCCGCGGCAGGAGGGAGAGCACCAGCAGGGTCAGGCTCGAGAGAATGATCGGCAGGGAGTATTGCGGCGGGCTGCGCCAGACGATCGGGAAGAACAGCAGGGGCGCCACGATCAGGTGGCCGGTCAGCAGGATCGTGAGGTACGCCGGGCCGTCGTCGGCGGGATAGCGGGCCAGGTCGTGGCCACAGGTGCGGCAGGTCGGCTCCACCTTCAGGTAGCGGCCGAACAGCCGCCCCTTGCCGCAGTTGGGGCAGCGGTGCGCGAGACCCCGCCCAATGGAGCGCCACAAGGGATGTGCGATCTCGACCATGGCGGCCATATGCGCCTTCGTGCGCGCGGGCGGAAGGGTTGCGCGCGGTTTCGCCGCGTCGAATTCCGTAACCGATGAAATTCAGGTCCGGGCCGCTCAGCGGTTGGTCCGGTGGCGTTCCAGAGGCGTCGGCTTGCCGGCGGCGTCGGTGTCGTTGCCGACATCGCCTTCCTCGGTGTTCTCGCCGTCCTCGCGCAGGATGTGCGGATCCTCGCCGGCGATGGTGGTCCCGCGCGAGGCGCCGATGCCCGGATCGGTCTCCAGGTCGTCGCGGGGCGGGACCGCGCGGCCCGGCGCGGGATGTTTGGAGGTGGACATGGCGGGCTCCTCGAATGGCGGATCACATTCGAACCCGCCCGCCCGGGGCCCTGTTCCGCCGCTAGTGCTTCGCGTCGTTCGCGGTGCCGGTGACGGCGCGGCCGGCGGCCTGGACGTCGCGGCCCACCCCGGCGACGGTGTTGCAGGCGGAGACCATCAGGGCGGCGGCGGCCGCGGCCAGGACGATGATTTTGCGCATGAGGCTTGACCCCTGGTTCTTGACGATGCTGGCCGACAGGTCGGCTGCGTCGGCGTTATCGTCAAGCTTGCGGCGGGATTGCGGCGGCGTCGCGCGCCAGCTCGTGCAGCCGCGCCTCCATGCGCCGAACGTGGCTGCCGGGCCAGTAGGCGCGGCCGCAGGACGGGCAGATGCGGAAGGGGCCGGGCATCGACCGCACCCTCTCCGGCAGCTTGTCCACCTCCTCAGCCGTCGCCTCGCGCAGGTGGGCGTTGTCCATGACGCAGCGGGTGAAGGGCGCGTATTCCCAGTCCAGGACCACAGCGCGCGACAGGCTATGCGCCTCGGCTTCGACGCCGAACCCCTTCACCAGCACCGACTCATCCGCCGCGGCCGCCAGGCGCTTGTCGCGGGTCACCAGGATGCGGCCCTCCCGGCGCGCGGTCTTGATCAGGTCCGCGTCGTCCTCGCCGCCGGCGGCCAGGTAGGTGTCGTACCCCGCGGCCCGCAGCAGCCGCGCCAGGCGCACCAGCATCTCGTCGCAGAGAAAACGCATGGCTTTGCAAGTCCCTGCGCCAGGATAGCGTTCCCGCTCCGGCGCGTCGCGGCCCATGGCGGCGGGGCCTGACATGCCGGCGGCGCTCCTGGGCCAGATCGTGCTGGCGGTCCACCTGGCCATCATCGCCTTCAACCTCTTCGGCCTCGTCGCCGTGCCGCTGGGCGCGGCGCTGAGCTGGCGATGGGTGCGGATCTTCTGGTGGCGGGCGCTGCACCTGGCGGCGCTCGCGGTGGTGGCGCTGCAGGCGGCGCTGGGCCGGGCCTGCTTCCTCACCGACTGGCAGGACGCCCTGACCGGCGGCGGGGCGCGCGACCCGCTGATCATGCGCTGGGTGAACCGCCTGGTGTTCTGGCCGCTGCCCCTGTGGGTCTTCACGGCCGCCTACCTGGTGGTCTTCGCCTATGTCATCGGACTCTGGATCCTGGTCCCGCCCGGGCGGCGGCTACGACCTTTCGATCCGTAGCGAAAGGTCGGCGCGAGACCACCCCTGGAGACCGGCGGTTGTGTCGCCCATCTAGGAGACCTCGGCTCGCCGCTCCCATCGGCCTGCGCCGAGCCTCCGCCACCGCGCCCGCCGGCGCCTAATCAAAGGCAGAGCCAGATGGACCAGCGCACCAGCCGCTTCGCCGCGGCCGACACCCTGCCCGCATCCTGCGCAGCGGCGGCGAATCCGTCGCCCGCCGCCGCAGCGCCCTTCGCCCGCGCCCGCATTTCCGGCGGGCTGGTGGTGGCCGTGCTCTTCATGGGCTCCACCCTGCTGACGCCGCTCTACGGCCTCTATCGCCAGGCCTATGGGCTGTCGCCCCTGGGCGGTGTCCTGCTCTACGCAGTCTATGTGATCGGCAACCTCACGGCGCTGCTCTTCCTGGGCCGGCTCTCCGACCAGCTGGGGCGGCGGCCGATCGTGCTGGCGGGCCTGGCGCTGGCCGCGGTCAGCACCGGGCTCTTCCTGGCCGCGCCATCGCCCGCCTGGCTGTTCGCGGGCCGCATCCTCTCGGGCTGCGCAGTGGGCCTGGGCGCCGGGGCCGCCACCGCCTGGATCACCGAGGCGACGCCCGCCGCCCGGCGCGCCCTGGCCGCCAGCGCCATGACCAGCTTCAACTTCGCCGGCCTGGCCATCGGCCCGGTGCTGGCCGGCGTCCTTGTCCAGTACGCGCCGCACCCTCTGCGCCTGCCCTTCGTGGCCTATCTGGTCCTGATCGCAGCGGTGGCGCTGGCGGTCCTGGCCGCCCGCGAGACCCTGAGGCGGGACGGGCCGCCCATGCTCTCGCTGCGGCCACGGCTGGGCGTGCCGGCGGAGGTGCGCCTGCCCTTCGTGGCGCCGGCCTGCACGGTGTTCTCGGCCATGGCCCTGGTGGGTTTCTTCGCCGCCCTGGGGCCCACGACCATCGCCGACGACCTGCACATCGCCAACCGAGCGCTGGCGGGCCTCACGGTCTCCGAGCTGCTGGTGACCGCGGCGCTCACCATCCTGGCCACACGTACGGCGCGGCCGCGCCCGGCCATGCTGACGGGCCTCTGCCTGACCCCGCTGGGCCTGGCCCTGCTGGTGGCGGGCCAGCGCCTGGGGTCGCTGCCGGTGTTCCTGGCCGGCACGACCGTCTGCGGCGTCGCCGCAGCGCTCGGCTATCGCGGCGGGATGGAGGTGACCAACCGCCTGGCGCCGCCGGCGCGCCGGGCCGAGATGGTCTCGGCCTATTTCATCTGCGGCTTCTTGGGCAACGCCCTGCCGATCATCGGCTGCGGCGCCCTGGCCCAGTCGCTGGGCGCCAAGACCGCCGACGCGATCTTCGCCGGCGTCGTCTCGGCGATCGCTCTGGCCGCGCTGGTCGTCGGCCTCAAGTATGGACGCGCCGACGTTGATCATGTGGCGCCGCGATCCGTTGCAGACTAAGGGATTGCGGCCGTCTGGGCGCTTTTGCCATTGCATTGCAACATAACTCGGGCAGAACAGTTTTTGCACTGCACAAGGCCAGCCGACCTCGCCTGACCCAGTTTGGAGCAACCCCGATGCTGCCCGTCTCGATGCGCACCTTCCCCGGCCTCTTCGTCGGCCGCCGCACCCTGGTGGACGCGGGCGCCTCCGGTGGCGCCGACGAGCATGCGCTGCGCTTCGTCTGCGGCGCCTGCGACGAGACCATCTTCTCCGCGGAGGACCGCTCGTTCCTGGCGGACCTGGTGATCAAGTGCCGCTGCGGGGAATTCAACCAGCTCTAGAGCCTGTCCCGCTTTGATGGAACCATCAAAGCGGGAAGAACAGGCTCGCCACTTTTAGTCGACGAGCACGGTTCAGACTTTGTCGATTCCGACAAAAGTCATCGTGCTCTAGGAGCCACGGGCTCGCGATCGCCGCGCTAGGCCTTGCGCACGAACTCGGCGCGCAGCACCAGGCCCTTGATGCCCTCGTAGCGGCAGTCGATCTCCTGGGGATCGCCGGTCAGCCGGATCGAGGGAATCACCGTCCCGCGCTTCAGGGTCTGGCCGGCGCCCTTGACCTTCAGGTCCTTGACCAGGCTCACCCGATCGCCGTCGGCCAGCAGGTTGCCCATGGCGTCGCGCACCTCGACCTGGGTCGCTGCGGCCGCGTTCGCAGCCGCCTGCGCCGCACTGACCCACTCGCCCGTCGTCTCGTCATAGACGAAGTCTTCGCCGCTCATCGCGCCACCCCTGTGTCGCGCCGGCATAGGGCGCATTGGGCCGGCGCGCCAGCCGGAGGCTCGCTCTGAGACGCGCCTCGGTCTGCGGATCAGGCTCGGGCCGCCTCAGGCGTGCAGGCGCACCGGCAGGTCCGAATACCCTTGCACAAAGTTCGAGAGCACCCGTACCGGTTGGCCCACCACCTCCACATGGCGGAAGCGCTTGAGGATCTCCTCCCAGACGATCTTCAGCTGCAGCTCGGCGACGCGGTTGCCCATGCAGCGATGGATGCCAAAACCAAAGGACAAATGGTGTCGGGGGCGGTCACGATCGATCTGGAAGAGCTCCGGCTCGGCGATCACGGTCTCGTCGCGGTTGCCGGAGACGTACCACATGACCACCCGCTCGCCCTTGCGGATGGTCTTGCCGCCGAACTCGACATCGCGGCTGGCGGTGCGCCGCATGTGCGCGAGCGGCGTCTGCCACCGGATGATCTCGGGGACCATGGCCGGGACGAGGGAGGGGTCGGCCTTCAGCTTGTCGTACTCGGCCGGGAACAGGTTCAGCGCCAGCACCCCGCCGGTGATCGAGTTGCGGGTGGTGTCGTTGCCGCCCACGATCAGGAGCATCAAGTTTCCCAGGAATTCCATGGGATTATCGACCATGCCGGCGGTCTGCGGATCGTGCGCCAGGAGCGAGATGAAGTCGAACTTGGCCGGCTGGGCCGCCCGTTCGCGCCACAGCCGCGTGAAATAGGCCAGGCACTCGCCCAGCACCCGCTCCCGCTCCGCCATGTCCGCCGGAACGCCGACGGTCTCCGAGGCGGTGGTCACGTCCGACCAGTAGGGCAGCAGCCGGCGGTCCTCCCACGGGAAGTCGAACAGCGTCGCCAGCATCTGGGTGGTGAGCTCGATGGAGACACGGTCGACCCAGTTGAAGGTCTCGCCGACCGGCAGTTCGTCCAGGATCGCGCCGACGCGCTGACGGATCAGCACCTCCAGGTCCGCCAGCCGCCGCGGCGCCACGGCGGGCGAGACCACCTTGCGCTGCTGGTCGTGCCGCGGGGGATCCATGGCGATGAACATCGGCGGGGCGAAACCGGCCGGGTTGTCGCCGATGACGATGTCCCGGTCGGACGAGAAGGCCTCGTGGTTCGTATCGACCGCCACGATGTCGTCGAAGCGGGTGATCGACCAGTACGGGCCGAACGCGCTCTGCGGGGTGTAGTGGACGGGGGCGTCCTGGCGCAGGCGGCGGAACCACTCGTGGTGCGCTCCGCTCTGGAACAGCCCGGCCTGGCTGGGGTCCAGCGTCTCCAGCGGCAGCGACCAGACCTCGGCGCCGACCTTCGGCGCAGCATTGCCGTCCATCGCATCCTCCCAGCTACCGTTGTTCTTTTGGCGAACGGTACGCCTCGGGCCCTGGGAAGCAAGCGAAGCTTCGCGGCGAACGCGGGCCTTCTGAGGCTGCGCGGCAGCGGAGGCTCCGTCTATTCGACCACGAACCACACGAACCACACGAACGGGGTCGAAATGCGCCGCCGCGAAGCCGGCCAGGCCACCCTGTTCGTGTGGTTCGTGTGGTTCGTGGTCATCTTCCAGCCCGCCCGCCGCATGTCGATTGAACTCGCCAGGGAAGGCGGCAAACTGGCCCACTATGAGGTCAGTGGCTGAGAGTGGCCGTAGGGGGAGCTAGGTTGAACGCGCTAATTATCGTCGGCCTGGTCGCTGTGTTCGCTCCTATGGCCTACCGAATGATCGCGCCGATCCCACCGCGGGACGTCGCGGCTATCGAAAGTTTCTTGAAGGTGCGGGGCCAGCGCATGGTCGCGCTGCGCCGGATGTGGGTCGGCGGTCCAGGGGAAGACTACGCGGGTAGGAGGAGGCGCCTGCAGACCGGACGACCATACCGTGTGCTTTGCGAGGAAACCGACGGCAGCCGTTGGACGCATGTCGTCGCTGTGGTCGGGCGCGACGCTTCGGGCGACCCGGCGCTGAAGGAACGTGTCGACGGAGTCTGGCGGCGGGTCCTGGAATAGCGCGCGCCTAATCCGCGTCCATCTTCAGCGCGGCGATGAAGGCTTCCTGGGGGATCTCGACCTTGCCGAACTGGCGCATGCGCTTCTTGCCCTCCTTCTGCTTGTCGAGGAGTTTGCGCTTTCGGGTCATGTCGCCGCCGTAGCACTTGGCCGTCACGTCCTTGCGCAGGGCGCGGACGGTTTCGCGGGCGATGATCCGGCCACCGATGGCCGCCTGGATCGGGATCTGGAACATGTGCGGCGGGATCAGCTCCTTCATCTTCTCCACCATGCCGCGGCCGCGGGTCTCGGCGCGGTCGCGGTGGACCAGCATGGAGAGCGCGTCCACCGGCTCGGCGTTGACCAGGATCGACATCTTCACGAGGTCGCCCTCGCGGTACCCCTCGATGGCGTAGTCGAAGGAGGCATAGCCCTTGGAGATCGACTTCAGGCGGTCATAGAAGTCGAAGACCACCTCGTTCAGCGGCAGGTCGTAGACCACCATGGCGCGGGAGCCGACGTAGGAGAGTTCCCGCTGCTGGCCGCGGCGGTCCTGGCAGAGCTTGATGATCGGGCCGAGGTACTCGTCCGGGGTGAAGATGGTGGCCTTGATCCAGGGCTCGGCGATGGAGTCGATCTTCACCGGGTCGGGCAGGTCGGCCGGGTTGTGCAGCTCGATCTCGTCGCCGCTGGTGAGCTTGATCTTGTAGACCACCGAGGGGGCGGTCGCGATCAGGTCGAGGTCGAACTCGCGGCTGAGCCGCTCCTGGATGATCTCCAGGTGCAGGAGGCCCAGGAAGCCGCAGCGGAAGCCGAAGCCCAGGGCCGCGCTGGTCTCCATCTCGTAGGTGAAGCTGGCGTCGTTCAGGCGCAGGCGCCCGATGGCGGCGCGCAGGTCCTCGAACTCGGCGGCGTCGACCGGGAAGAGGCCGCAGAACACCACCGGCTGCACCTCGCGGAAGCCGGGCAGGGCGACGGCGGTGGGCTTGCGCTCGTCGGTGATGGTGTCGCCGACGGCGGCGTGGGCCACCTCCTTGATCGAGGCGGTGATGAAGCCGACCTCGCCGGCGCTGAGCTCGGCCATCTCGGTCTGTTTCGGCTTGAAGACGCCCAGCCGGTCGATCTGGTAGGTCGCCCCGGTCTGCATCATCTTCACGCGCTGGCCCACCTTCAGCACGCCGTCGAAGACCCGCACCAGCACCACCACGCCCAGGTACTGGTCGTACCAGGCGTCGACCAGCAGGGCCTTCAGCGGGGCGGAGGCGTCGCCCTTCGGCGGGGGCAGGCGGGTGACGATGGCCTCCAGCACGTTGTGGATGCCAAGGCCGCTCTTGGCCGAGGCCAGCACCGCGTCGGAGGCGTCCAGGCCAATGACGTCCTCGATCTGCTGGCGCACCCGCTCGGGCTCGGCCGCGGGCAGGTCCACCTTGTTCAGGACCGGGACGATCTCGTGGTTGTTGTCGATGGCCTGGTAGACATTGGCCAGGGTCTGGGCCTCGACGCCCTGGGAGGCGTCCACCACCAGGATCGAGCCCTCGCAGGCGGCCAGGCTGCGGCTGACCTCATAGGCGAAGTCCACGTGGCCGGGCGTGTCCATCAGGTTCAGGACATAGGTCTCGCCGTCGTCGGCCTTGTAGTCGAGGCGGACGGTCTGGGCCTTGATGGTGATGCCGCGCTCGCGCTCGATGTCCATGTTGTCGAGCACCTGCTCGGTCATCTCGCGCAGGGTCAGGCCGCCGGTCTCCTGGATCAGCCGGTCGGACAGCGTGGACTTGCCGTGGTCGATGTGGGCGACGATCGAGAAGTTGCGGATCTTGGAGAGAGGCGTGCTCATGTCGGCGCCCCTCTAGCACATTCCGCACCGCAACCTAGGTGGCCCTAAGTCGCTCGCCTTCCCCCGCTCGCGGGGGAAATGTCGCCGATGTTCCGCAGGAACGGGCGACAATGGGGGAGGTGTCCGGGCAACTTCCCCCATCGACCCTCTTGCTTCGCAATTCGGGCCGCTTCCCCCAGAGGGGGAAGATAGAGGGGGGAAGAGATCGACACGGATATCCCCAGCCGCCACCTTGTCGCCGCGGAGCGTGGTTAATCGCCCGTTAAGGCGACCTCCGGCATCCCAGCGGCCTGGGCGGGTTGAATCGCGCAATCGGAGGCAGAAGCGCCCATGGACCGTCGCACCCTGATCGTTTCGGGCCTGGTGAGCCTGGGCGCCGCCGGCGTCGCCGGCGCGCAGCCGCGGGATCCGCCGCCGCGGGACGCCGGGCCGCGCGACCTGCCGCCGCCCAACAGCCAGCCCGCCTATCCGTCCAACGGCCCCTCCACCTACAGCCAGGACGAGATCGTCAACAACGTCTCCGACTTCCTGGGCGTGACCGCCGAGAGCGCGGGCGGGGCGGTGGAGAAGCTGTTCCAGAACAACGGCCGGCCCACCGCCTATATCGCCGGCGAGGAGGGCTCAGGATCGTTCGTCCTGGGCGCCCGCTATGGCCGCGGCCTGCTCTATATGAAGGGCCGCCAGCCGATCGAGGTGTTCTGGCAGGGGCCGTCGGCCGGCTTCGACTGGGGCGGCAACGCCAGCCGCGTCTTCACCCTCTGCTACGACCTCGAAGTCCCCGATGCGATCTTCCAGCGCTTCCCCGGCGTGGAGGGCTCGGCCTATCTCGTCGGCGGCCTGGGCGTGAACTACCAGCGGGCCAACGGGATCACCCTGGCCCCGATCCGCGCCGGCGTGGGCCTGCGGCTGGGCGCCAACGTCGGGTACCTGTCCTACACGCGGAAGCGGAACGTCCTGCCCTTCTAGGCGGGCCGGGAACGCGCGTTCGGAAGGCCGCTCAGCGATCGTCCAGGCTCGCCTGGACCCGTCCGCTCGGCGTGTCGAAGACGCCGCGGCCGGGCACGTGGTTGACCTCCAGCCGGATGCCGTCGGGGTCCTCGAACAGCACCGAGTAGTAGCCGGGCGCATAGGCGTCGTCCTGCGGGCCGTGGACGATGCGCGCGCCGATCTGCTGCAGGAAGGCGTGTAGCGCATCGATATCCTCGCGCTCCCGCGCGCGCCAGCAGTGGTGGTGCAGGCCGACCCGGAACTGTTCGAACCGCTCGCCCCGGTGCTCCGGCTTTGGCCGCCGGATGCCGAAGCCGGTGCGCCCGCCCACGCAGTAGTAGGTGTCCGCCGTGTCGGCGACCTCCTTCAGGCCCAGGAAGGGCAGCAGCTGGCGATAGAAGGCGACCGAGGCCTCGAAGTCGCCCGCGGTGATGAAGGTGTGCGCGACGCCGTTGATCTCCATGGCCCGAGCAAGCGCCGCCGGCCCCAGCGGAAGTCAATCTGATCCCACGGACTTGACGGATAAATAAGTCATTGCTTATGTAATTGCCATGGAGCCCGAGGACGTCTTCCGCACCCTGGCCGACGGCACCCGCCGTGGGCTGTTCGAGCGCCTGGCGCGGGAGGGTGAGCTGTCGGTCAGCGCCCTGACCGCGGGAGCGGGCGTCTCGCAGCCGGCGGTCTCCCAGCACCTGAAGGCGCTGCGCCTTGCGAACCTGGTGGGTGAGACCCGCCATGGGCGCACCGTCCTATACCGCGCGAACCCGGAGGGGCTGCGGCCCCTGGTCGACTGGATGGCCCTCTACGGCCGCTTCTGGGCGGCCCGGTTCGACGCCCTCGAAGACCTCCTCAACCGGATGGACCAATAGGCCGCGCGCCGCGCCGCCTTTTCGGAGATGCGCCCATGACCACCCTGGCCCCTGAAACCAAGAGCATCGTCGTGGAGCGGGTCATGCCGCACGCGCCGGCCAAGATCTGGCGGGCGCTGACCCAGTCGGCGCTGATCGCCGAATGGCTGATGCGCAACGACTTCCAGCCGGTGGTGGGCCACCGCTTCCACTTCCACGCCACGCCCATCCCCGGCATGTGGAACGGGACCACCGACAGCGAAGTGCTGGAGGTCGTGCCCGAGCAGCGGCTGGCCTATTCCTGGAACGCCTCGGGCGAGGAGGCCGAGGGCGGGCTGAAGTCGGTGGTCACCTGGACCCTCACGCCGGTCGAGGGCGGCGTCCTGGTGCGGATGGAGCACACCGGCTTCCGGCCGCAGGACGAGGCCGGTCGGCAGGGCATGGGCGGCGGCTGGCCGCGGATCCTGGGGGGCCTGGAGCGGGTGGCCGGCCAACAGCAATAGCCGGCCGCGCCCAGCCGCTACGGCTCGGCGAGGGCGGCGTCGAGTTCGGTGTTCACCGCGTCGAGCAGCGCCTCGGTCTGGCCGAGCCGGACCTGGGCCTGCTCCATACGCGCGAAGTTCTCGGTGGCCTGCGCCTGGGCCTCGCGCCAGCCCGCCTCCAGCACCTGGCGCTGGTGCTCCATCTCCGCCCGCAGTTCGGACTGGAACGCCTCGGCCGCCGCCAGCCGGTCGCGGGCGTCGACCAGGTCGGCCCGGGTGGCGGCAAGGGCGGCCGAGGGCACCAGCGGGCCGATGTCCGCCTGCCGTCGCGCCAACTCCTGCGCGGCCGCCTCCAGCGGCGCGCGGTCAGGCATGCCACCGGCCGCGCGGGCCTCGAACCAGTCGAGCACCTGCTGGGCGATGGCGCCGGTCCAGCCCAGCTCGGCCAGGGCGCCGGCGCCGGCGTTGTGGCGCAGGTCGGGCGTCAGGAAGGCGTCGATCTTCTTGGCGGCGGCCGGCGTCAGCTTCGGCAGGGCCGCGCCGTGGGCGGCCTCGATCCGCGCCACCTCGGCCCGCCAGTCGGCCAGCAGGGCGTCGTAGCCCACCACGGCGCAGGGCAGGTCGCGGGCATAGGCCTCCGCGGCCAGCATATAGGCGCTCCAGATCAGCACCGATTTCTGGGGTGAGAAGCCGTCGCGGCGGGCCAGCGAGCCGGCCACGGCCAGCGGGTGGCGCACCGGGATCACGCAGCGGGCGGAGATGTCGCGCGCCGCCAGCACCTGGCGCCAGAGGGGCAGCAGCACCGTGGCGCGGGGGTCCTTCATCAGGGGCCACGCCCCGCGCCGGAACTCGGCGTCGAACAGCTGGCCCGCCCGCGTCAGCCAAAGCGCCTCCTCGGCGTCCGGCAGGGGGCGGAACGGATAGGCGAAGATGTCGTCCCAGGCCGAGCCGGCGGCGCGCAGCCGCTCGTCGTTGAAGATCGCGATCTTCCAGGGCTCGAAGTAGCCCTTCGCATTGTGCTCGTCGCCCGGCATGACGTTGGCCGGCAGCGAGGCGCCGGCCAGGGCCAGCAGCTGGGTCACCGCCGAGGTCCCGGACCGGTGCATGCCCAGCACCAGGTAGGCCGTGCGCGGGCCGGCGGCCTTGGCGCCTGCGGGCCTGGGCCGGGCAGCCTTGGATCTGGTCTGGGGTTCGACGCTCATCCTGCCTGGGAGTTACGGGTCGCGGCGCCTCGCCGCAAGCGGTTGATCGGCCCCGCCAACTGTTGCACACCAGCCGCGCCGCCTGTTGCAAGCTCCGGACCCTCGATGGCCGCCACGGCCCACGCTGACCCCGCGCCCACCGCCGAAGAGATCCACCGCACCCTGGCCGTGGCGTTCGATCCGGACTTCTCCCGCGCGGTCTACACCGACATCCCGCCGGAGATGGACGCGCTCTGGCACTATCGCGTCCAGGGCTGGCGCGAGGCGCGCGATCCGGCGGCGTGGTTCTCGGTGGCGGCGTACCTGGCGGACAATCCGGACGTGGCCGCGCGCGACGCCGAGCCGCTGCACCATTTCCTCACCGTCGGTCGGCGCGAGGGACGCGACATCGCCGGCTCGCCGCACGCCCTGCGCTATCTGGAGCAGGTCGGCTGGGCGCCGCCCTGGACCCCTGCGGGGCTGGAGCCGCGACGCCGGCCCGAGGCGGCCGGAGCCGCTCCTGCGCCCACGGCGGCCCCTGCCATCTCGCTGGACGAGGCCCGCGCGGCCGTCTCGACCGCCTTCGACGCGGCCTTCTATCTCGCGCACAATCCGGACGTGGCGGCGGCCGGCATGGACCCGCTGGAGCATTTCCTGGTCACCGGCTGGCGCGAGGGCCGCGACCCCTGCGCCGCCTTCTCGGTCCACGACTACCTGGAAACCTATCCCGACGTGGCCAAGAGCGGCCTCAACCCCTTCGCCCACTATCTGGTGGCGGGCCGGGCCGAGGGGCGCCAGGCCCGGCACGACCTGGGATTCCGTTACGACGTCATCGCGCGGCTGACGCCGGTGGGCGAGCGGATCGCCCAGTCGGCCGCGGCCTCGGCGCGCCTGGTCGCGACCCCCGCCGCGAGGCTGACGGAGCGCCTGGGCCAGCTGGGCGACCTGCACATCACCTTCAGCCACGACGACTACATCGCCCATTCCGGCGGCCTGCAGCTGTGCGTGCGGCGCGAGGGGGCGGCGTTCCGCGAACGTGGGGTGGCCCACCTGCACCTGCATCCCGCGGCGCCATGGTCGGCGGTGCGCACCGCCGGCGAGCCGGGACCACTGGGCGTCATGCTGAACGGCCAGCCGGTGGGGGTGTTCGAGGCGGCGACTGTGCGCGCGGGCCTGGCCGACGCGACCCGCGCGCCCGCCCGGCGCTCCTTCGCCATCCACAGCCTCCTGGGCCACGATCCGGACGAGACCGCCGACCTGCTGGACGCGGCGGGCCTGCGCGAAGGCTTCTTCTGGCTGCATGACTTCGCGAGCCTCTGCGTGGGCGTGCACCTGCTGCGCAACGACGTGGCCGACTGCGGGGCGCCGGCGGCGGACAGCCCCGCCTGCGGCGTCTGCGCCTATGGCCCGCACCGGGCCAGGCATACCGAGGCGCACCGGCGGCTGTTCGAGCGCCTGTCCCTGACGGTGATCTCGCCCGCGGAGGCGACCCTGGCCTTCTGGCGCGCGCGCACGGACCTGGCGGCGCGGGACGCCGTCGTGCTGCCGCATGCCACGCTCGCGCCGCGACGGGGCGGGCTCAAGGCAGCCGGCGAGGGGCCGTTCCGGGTGGTGTTCGCCGGCATGCCCGCGCCGCTCAAGGGATGGCCGGTGTTCCGCGAGCTGGCCCAGCGCTTCGCCGGCGACCCGCGCTATGAATTCCACCACCTGGGCGGACGCAGCGACCCGGCCGCCCCGGCCCGCTTCCAGACCGTGGTGGTGACCGAGGCTGAGCCGTTGGCCATGCAGGCGGCGCTGGAGGCTCTGGCGCCCGACGCGGCCCTGGTCTGGCCGCTGTGCCGCGAGACCTTCTCCTTCACCGCCTACGAGGCCGCCGCGGCCGGCGCGGCGGTGATCACCTGGCCGGACAGCGGCAATGTCGCCGCCTTCGCCGCAGAGGCCGGCCGCGGCCTGGTGCTGGCCGACGAGGCGGCGCTGTTTGCGGCGTTCGAGAGCGGGGAGATCCTGGCCCTGTCGCGGGCGAAGCGCCGGCCCCGGCTCTGCGACCTGCGCTACAGCCGCATGACCGCCGACGTCGTGGCGGAGGCGGGCGCGTGAAACGGCTGATCGCCCAAGCCGCGGCCCGGTTCGGTCGTCCGCCCGCGCCGCCGACGCCGCAGCTGCATCCGGATCACGCCATCGCCGCGCGCGCCTTCGACGCGGCCTTCTATCTCGAGCAAAATCCCGACGTGGCCGAGGCCGGCGCGGAGCCGCTGGAGCACTTCATGCTCTTCGGGTGGCGCGAGGGCCGCGATCCTGCGCCCGACTTCTCGATCGAGGCCTATTGCGCCGCGTTCCCCGAGGTGGTCGCCGCGGGTCTCAACCCGTTCGTGCACTACCTGACCAACGGCCGGCCCAAGGTCGTCCCGCCGGAGCATCCGCTGGGCTTCCGCTATGAGGTGATCGAGGGCCTGGTCCCGCTGGACGAGCGCATCGCCCGCGCCACGCGCGGGACCATGGCGTTGGGGTCGCAGGCCGAGCTCGCCGCGGCCCTGGGACGCTCGCGCGACGGCCTGCGCCGGCTGCACGTCACCTTCAGTCACGACGACTTCACCCACCACATGGGCGGCCTGCAGGCCTCGCTGCGCCGCGAGGCCCAGCGACTGGCCGAGCTGGGCCGCGACCACCTGCACCTGCACCCGGCCAAGCCCTGGCCGGTAGTGCGGACGGCGGCTGAGCCGGGCGAGCTGGGCGTGGTCTGGAACGGGGCGCCGGCGGGCGTCTTCGCACCGGCGACGGTGATCGCGGCGCTGGGCGCGGCCTGCGGCGGCGACGGCGGGGGGCGCAGCTTCGCCATCCATAGCCTCCTGGGCCACGAGCCCGACGAGACCGCCAACATTCTGGCGGCGGCGGGGCTTCGGGCGGGCGTCTTCTGGCTGCACGACTTCGCCAGCCTCTGCGCCGGCTTCCACCTGCTGCGCGACGATGTGGAGGACTGCGGCGCGCCGCCGCCGGGCAGCGCCGCCTGTCAGGTGTGCGTCTACGGCCCCGGGCGCGCGCGGCACCTGGCCGCCCATGGGCGCCTGTTCGAGCGCCTGGAGCTGACCGTGGCCGCGCCGTCGCAGAGCACCCTCGACCTCTGGCGCCGCGCCTCCGACCTGCCAGCGGCGCGGACCGTGGTGCTGCCGCACGCCATCTTGGCGGCGCGGCCCGAGGCGGCCCCGGCCCCGGCCGCGGACCGGCCCTTCCGCATCGCCTATGCCGGCCTGCCGGTGGCCCATAAGGGCTGGCCGATCTTCCGCGCCCTTGCGGGCCGGTTCGCCTTCGATGCGCGCTACGAGTTCCGCCACTTCGGCCTGCGCCGCGATTCCGCCCTGCCGGTGGCCTTCGAGCGGGTCGGCGGCGAGGCGGGCGGCCCGACCATGGCCGAGGCGCTGGCGGCGGCCGAGATCGACGCCGTGCTGGTCTGGCCGCTGTGCCGCGAGACCTTCTCGTTCGTGGCCTACGAAGCCGTGGCGGCGGGCTGCGCGGTGATTACCGGGCCGGACAGCGGCAATGTGGCGGCCTTCGTGACGGAGCAGGATCGCGGCGCGGTGCTGGCGGACGAGGACGCCCTGGCCGACGCCTTCGCCAGCGGCGCGATCCTGGAGCTTTCCCGCGCCAAGCGCCGCCCGATCCGCTACGACCTCGCCTACAGCGCGGTCACCCTCGACCTGCCGCCCGCCGCAAAGCCATGAAGATCCTCTGTTATTCCAGCTTCACGTTCTCGTACCTGAACCGGGCGCGGGTGCTCTTCCAGACCCTGCGCCGGCTGCATCCGGACTGGGAGCTGGCGGCCCTGATCACCGACCAGCCGCCGGAGGGGTTCGCGTTCGACCCGGCGCAGGAGCCGTTCGACCGGCTGGTCTGGGCCAGCGACCTGGGCATCCCGAACTTCGAGAGCTGGCTCTTCAAGCACGATGTGGTCGAGGTCTGCACTGCGGTGAAGGGCCCCTTCATACACCAGGCCTGCGGCTGGGGCTTCGACGCGGTGATCTACATGGATCCCGACACTGCCGCCCTGGGCAGCCTGGAGCCCCTGGCGCAGTGGCTGGAGACCGACGAGGTCCTGCTCACCCCGCACCTGATCGACCCGAACGACGATGACGCCGCGATCCGCGACAACGACCTCTCGGCCTCGCGCACCGGCATCTTCAACCTGGGCTTCGTGGCCATCCGCACGAGCGGCGAAGGCGCGCGGTTCGCCAAGTGGTGGAACGACCGCCTGCTCAGCTACTGCTACGACGACATGCCGAACGGCCTCTTCGTCGACCAGCGCTGGTGCGACCACGTCCCGGCCCTGTTCGACCGGGTCAAGGTGATCCGCGACCCGGGCTACAACGTGGCCAGCTGGAACCTCTCGACCCGCAAGGTCGCGATCGGCAAGGACGGCGCGATCACGGTCAACGGCGCGCCGCTGCGGTTCTGGCACTTCACCAAGCTGGGCGACACCATGACCAAGCGCTACGCCGGCCGGAACTTCCCGGTCTACGAGATCTGGAGCTGGTACAAGCGCCAGGTCGCCGCCGCCACCGATCCGGCCATCCCGGAGCGCTGGTGGGCCTACGGGACCTACGAGGATGGCCAGCCCATCGCCAAGCCGCAGCGGGTGCTCTATCGGGAGCGCATCGACCTGCAGCAGGCCTTCCCCAACCCCTTCGCCTCCGGGCGCGGCAGCTTCCAAGAATGGCTCGAACACGAAGGCGCGTGAGCCCGGCGGCGCCGCCGGTCTCGCAAGCCCCTCCCGCCACCGATGCGGCGCTGCTCGAGAAGGCGCGGGCGGTGGCCGCCAAGGTGCGCCGACTCTCCGCCCAGCGCGACGGCGCCCTGCAGGCCATCCAGAAGGCCCAGGCCCGCGAGGCGCTGACCCGGGCTGAACTCGCCGAGGCGCTGTGCCAATCGCTGGCCGCCCGGTCCGCCTTGGAAGCACGGCTGCGCGAGCGGGCGCTGGAGGCCTATGGCGCGGGGCTGCGGCCGCAGCCGCTGCGCCGCCACAACCGGCCGAGCCGGGCGCTGGACCGGCTGCTGTCGCGGCTGGGACCCGCGGGCCAGGCGCAGGTCATCGCCCGCAGCGGGGTCTGGCGCGAGGGTGGGCCGGAAGCCATCGCCACCTATGTCCGGCGCGGCGCCGACCCGACGGCGCAGCCGGCCGCGCTGCTGGACCAGACCTGGTACCTGGCGACCTATCCCGACGTGGCGACGGCCGGCCTGCCGCCGCTCGTCCACTACCTGCTTGCCGGCGCCCGCGAGCTGCGCGCGCCGCACCCGCTGTTCGATCCGGGGTTCTACCAGGCCCAGCACGCCCACGCCCTGGCGGCCACCGGCCTCACGCCGCTCGAGCACTATGTCCGGGCCGGCGCTGCGGCCGGGAGCGCGCCGCACCCGCTGTTCGACCTCGGCCATTACCTGGCGCAGGGGGCGGCCCTCGCGCCCGGCGAGGACGCGCTGACCCACTATCTGAGGGCCGGCGCTGCCCAGGGCCTGTCCCCGCATCCGCTGTTCGAGCCCGCCTGGTACGGGGCCGAGGCCGGCGGGGCGCTGCGGGGCGCGGCGTTCGTCCACTACCTCACCGTAGGCTGGCGCCAGGGCCTGTCGCCGCATCCGCTGTTCGACCCGGCCTGGTACCTGGCCGAGAACCCGCACGTCGCGGAGGCGGGGCTCGAGCCCCTGACCCACTTCGTGACCGCGGGCGCCGCAGAGGGCCGCAGCCCCAGCCCGTGGTTCGACCTGCCGGCCTATGTGGCGGCGCGCGGCGAGGCGCTGGGGCCCGGCCTCGATCCGCTGACGGACTATCTGCGCGGCGGCGCCTGGGGGCTTTTGGAGGCCAAGGCGGGCCTGCCGACCCTGGCCTTCGTGGCCGCGCGCCCGGACGTGGTCGGCGCCGGCGTCACGCCGCTGGAGCACTGGGCGCGTCAGGGCGCGCATCGAAGCTCGGCGTCGACGGCGGCGTCTCCGGAGCGCTGAACGCGCCTTCCAGGCCCAGGGCCTCCAGCCGGCGGCGGATCTCGGCGTAGTAGGCCGGCACGTAGTGGAAGGGGCTCAGGCCCCATTGGTGCGCGGCGTCCGCCACCTGCAGGTCCCGCGCCTCGACCCGCGCGAAGGCGGGCATCGCCTCGGCGAAGGCGGCGTCCTGGCGCGCCAGCAGGGCGTTGTAGTCCGCGATCTCCACTGGACGCCCGGCCAGCAGCTCCACATCGCGCAGCGGCGCCAGGCGGCCGTTCGCAAGCCGCTGGGTCTCCGCCCAGCGCGCGGCGTGCAGGATCAGGCTCGCCTGCGCCAGGGGCGTCGCCCGCAACAGCGCGACGAATTCGCCCAGGCCCTCGAGCCACAGCCGCTCGCAGCCGCCCGACAGCCGCGGAATGGAGCGCATAGCCTGGAACACGGGCTGCGCCCGATAGCCGCTCCTGTGCAATTCGGCGCTGTCGGTGACGAGCGTCGAATCGGCGCAGAGGAGGTCGAAGCGCTCGTCTATGAAGTCGAAGATGATGTGGGTCGGGCGGTAGGCGACGAGGCGCGCCAGCGCCGTCTTCTGCAGGTCGGCCAGGAGGGCGTTATGCTCATGACGGCGCAGGTCGCCCGGCAGGCCCTCCGAAGGCTGGAATCCCTCGACGGGGGCGGCGAACAGGCTCGGGAAGCTGGTGCGGGAAATGTACAACAGAGCTGCAGCATTCCCGCCACGGATTGGCCACAGGTCGCGGCTAATGCAGCTGCCGATAACGGCGATCCTCGGCATCAAACCTCCCAGTGTGGACGGGCGGCGGACGGGTCTAGCACGCGATGGGGGCGATGAGTCGCAGGATTGACAAGGCCGGAGCGCCTCAGCATCTACGCGCCCTTTCGGCGAGGGCCGGTTCGGGGACGTCGGGATCGGCGTATCGTCCAGCCCGTTCACCCTTTTTGCCTGAGTTTGGTGTATCGGGCCTCAGGCGCTGACGGGACGATCTGGACCTCATGAAATTCCTCACGTTCCTGACGGACCTGCCGAACAACGTGCTCGGGCGCGCCCTGCGTGACGGCTACAAGCCGGCCGCGGTGGCGTTCAGCTTCAGCCTCGTTTCCAACCTGCTCTACCTGGCGATGCCGCTCTATACCTACCAGGTCTATGGGCGGGTGATGATCAGCCAGAGCATCCCCACGCTGATCATGCTGACGCTGGCGACGCTGTTCGTCTTCGCCATCTCCAGCGCGATCGACGACTACCGGGCGCGGATCCTGATCAACTTCGGCATGGCGCTGGACCAGCGCGTGTCGGGCCGCGTGTTCACCAGCCTGTTCGACGCCGCCGTGCGCGGCGAGCCGGGCGCGCGGGCCCAGGCGCTGCGCGACCTCGACCAGTTCCGCCAGGCGCTGACCGGCATCGCGGCGGCCGCCTTCTTCGACGTGCCGTGGATCCCGGTTTTCGTGATCGTGCTCTTCATCATCGACCCGATGGTCGGGACGCTGACGGTCGCCGGTGCGGTGGCGCTGTTCCTGCTGGCGCTGGCCCAGGCGCGCGCCACCCGCAACACCCTGCGCGAGGCCAACGACGCGGCGCTGCGCAGCTACAGCTTCACCGACGCGGCCCTGCGCAACGGCGAGGTGGTGCGCGCCATGGGCATGCTGCCGACCCTGGGCCAGGCCTGGGCGCAGCACCGGGCCGTGACCATCGAACGCGGCGCGGCCGCCGCTGAATCCTCCAACATGTACACCGACATCATCAAGGCGGTGCGCATGGGCATCCAGGTGCTGATCGTGGCGATCGGCGCCTACCTGATCATCAAGGGCAAGATCCACCAGGGCATGCTGTTCGCCAACATGATTCTGGCCAGCCGCGCGCTGCAGCCGATCGAGAAGATCGTCGGCTCGTGGGACCCGCTGAACAACATGGTCCGCGCCTACGACCGGCTGAACACGCTGCTGGCGCGCGCCGAGCCGCCGGCCATCGCGACCTCCCTGCCGCGCCCGCTGGGCAAGCTGTCGGTGGAGGGGGTCCACTTCGCGCCGCACGGCGTGCAGCGCCTGATCCTGGGCAACGTCAGCTTCGCGGTGGATCCCAACGAGGTGCTGGGCGTGATCGGGCCCTCCGGCGCGGGCAAGTCGACGCTGGCGCGCCTGCTGGTCGGGATCTGGAAGCCGAACCAGGGCGTGGTGCGGCTGGACGGCGCCGACGTCTTCACCTGGGACCGCGCCGACTTCGGCCGCTACGTGGGCTATCTGCCGCAGGACACCGAGCTGTTCGCCGGCTCGGTCCGCAACAACATCGCCCGCTTCCGCTCCGGCGTGAGCGACGAGGAGGTCGTCCGCGCGGCCCAGCTGGCCGGCGTGCACGAGCTGATCCTGCGCATGCCCAAGGGCTACGACACCGACGTGGGCGAGGGCGGGGTGGTGCTGTCCGCCGGCCAGCGCCAGCGGGTGGGCCTGGCCCGCGCCATGCTGGGCAACCCGGCCTTCGTGGTGCTGGACGAGCCGAACGCCAACCTCGACGCCGAGGGCGAAGAGGCGCTGATGCGCGCGATCGACGCGATGAAGCAGGCCGGCTCGACGGTGGTGATCATTTCGCACAAGCCGGGGGTGTTCCGCGCCGCCGACAAGATGCTGGTGCTGCGTGAGGGTCGCGTCGAGCTGTTCGGCCCGCGCGACCAGGTTATGGCCCGCCTGGTGAAGCCGGCGCCGGCCGAAGTTCGGGCTGTGGAGGCCGGCTGATGAAACTCGATCTCGGTCCGGTCCGGCAGGGCTACGTCGTCCCCACCTTCGGCGGCGACGACCACGCCCCGATGGCGCCGGAGCTGGAGCGGCGCCTGCGCCGTCCGATGATGATCGGAGGCGCCATCATCGGCTCCTGCGTCCTGGGCCTGGGTCTCTGGGCCTCGACGGCGAAGCTCGCCACCGGGGTGACCGCCCCGGCCGAGATCCGCGTCGATTCGATGAAGAAGACGCTGCGCCACAAGGAAACCGGCACGGTGAAGCAGATCCTGGTCAAGGAAGGCGAGTTCGTGCGCGCCGGCCAGCCGCTGCTGATCTTCAACGACGTGGAGGCGCGCGCCAGCGTCGACGTGCTGCAGGGCCAGTACGACACCCTGGTGGCCCAGAAGGCCCGGTTCGCCGCCGAAGCCACGGGCAAGAAGGCCATGGAATTCCCGCCGGAGCTGACCGGGCGGATGAACGACCCCCAGGTCGCCACCCTCATCAACGACCAGAAGTTCCTGTTCGAAAGCCGCCTGCAGCTGACCGAGAGCCAGGCCGCGGTCCTGAACCAGCGCCTGGAGCAGGCCCAGACCCAGATCCAGGGCCAGCAGGCGCAGATCGCCTCCGTCGTCGAGCAGCAGCGGCTGACCGAGGAGGAGCTGGACGGCTACCGCAAGCTGAACGAGCAGGGTTTCGCGCCCAAGACCCTGATCCTGCGCTACGAGCGCAGCCAGGCCGACCTCGCCGGGCAGAAGGGTCGCCTGGAGGCCGAGGTCGCGCGCCTGAAGCAGCAGATGGGCGAGACCCGCATGCAGCTGGCCTCGCTGCGCGACGAGCGTGAGAGCCAGTCGGCCGAGGGCCTGCGCGACGCCGAATCGAAGCTGACCGACGTGATCCCGCGCCTGGCCGCCGCGCACCAGACCCTCGACAACACCGTCGTGCGCGCGCCGGTGGACGGCTACGTCTTCGAGCTCACACAGTTCACCGTTGGCGGCGTCGTGGGCGCTGGCGAGGTGATGATGAACCTCGTGCCCAAGGGGCTGCCGCTGACCGCGACGGCGATGATCGAGCCGAAGAACATCCAGGAAGTCCATGTGGGCATGAAGGCCAAGGTGAAGCTCACCGGCCTGAACCAGCGGTTCAACGACTCGCTGGACGCCACGGTCTCGGTGGTCTCGGCCGACCGGCTGACCAACGAGAAGACCGGCGCGGCCTTCTACAAGGTCGACCTGGTGATTCCGCCGAGCGAGCTGAAGAAGATCCACAAGGACGTCACCCTGACCCCCGGCATGCCCGCCGCGGCCCTCATCGTGACGGGCGAACGCTCGATCATGGGCTTCCTGATTTCGCCGATTACCAGCACGCTGGAAGACGCTTTCCGCGAGCAGTAGTCGCCCATCTGCAACACCCATCCAGGAGCCGCCTCTAGGGGGTTTTAGGTGTTGCGCAAATGGCAGGGTTCCGATACGTCTGCCCTTGGGCTCGTCTAACCTACGCCGCAGCCATGCTATGGCGCTTGGGGTAATGGACCGCTGGGACTGCTCCGTCGGGGACGGGGGTCAAGCGTTCCAGGGGTCCGTGTGACACAAGACTGGAGAGATCTATGGCGACTTATTTCTTTGAATCGATCACGGACGCGCAAGCCGCGACGTTCAACACCTCGACGACCGACACCCTGGTCTTCCAGACCACGGGCGAGTCCGCGAACCTGACCACGGTCCGCTTCAACGCAGCCACGGCCACCGCCCCGGCGACGGTCACGGTGATCTCGGGCCTCACGGGCAAGACCCTCACCTTCAACGCGGTGGGCTTCGAAACCGCGACCCTCAGCTCCCACGTGATCTTCCCGGACAGCTCCGTCCTGATCGCGGGCACCACGGGCGCCGAGTCCTCCACGGGCGGCATCACCGGTGACGCCCTGTACGGCAACGCCGGCGACGACACGCTCGCGGGCGGCAGCGGCGCCGACCTGATCCAGGGCAACGCGGGCAACGACACCGAGACTGGCAACTCCGGCAACGACACCATGTACGGTGGCCAGGGCGACGACAGCATCGACGTCGGCACGGGCACCAACTTCGCCCAGGGCAACCTCGGCAACGACACGATCGTGGCCACCTCGTCGGCGACCTCGGCCAACACGCTTCTCGGCGGCCAGGGCGACGACAAGATCACGGGCGCGGCCTCGGCTGACTTCCTCAACGGCAACCTGGGCAACGACACGATCGTCGGCGGCGCGGGCAGCGACACGCTGAACGGTGAAGGCGGCAACGACAACATCACCTCCGCCACGGCGGAAGGCGGCGGCAGCATCCTGATCGACTCCGGCACCGGCAACGACACGATCGCGGCCGACGGCGCCAACGCCAGCATCGTCGCCGGCGACGGCAACGACTCGGTCACGATCACCAACACCACGAACATCGTGGGCGCCACCGACGTGATCCAGGCCAATGCGGGCGACGACACCGTCAGCACGAACAACATCGGCAAGGACTCGATCTACGGCGGCCAGGGCAACGACGTCCTGACCCACACCGGCACGGGCGGCGGCGACTTCATCGACGGTAACCTCGGCGATGACTCCATCACCGGCGCGTCGACGGCCGCCACGGCTGGCGACAACCTGCAAGGCGAAGATGGCAACGACACCATCCTCGCGGGCGCCGGCAACGACTCGGTCATCGGCGGTGCGGGCGACGACACCCTCGTCTCCAGCGCCGGCAACGACAGCGTCAACGGCGGCGACGGCCAGGACCTGATCACCAACTCGGCCGGCAACGACATCATCGACGCGGGGGCCGGCAACGACTCCGTGAACGGTGGCACCAACAACGACAACATCACCCTGGGTGATGGCAACGACACCGCGAGCGGTGGCGCCGGCAACGACGTCATCTCCGGCGGCAACGGCGCCGACACCATCGTCGGCGGGGCCGGCCACGACACCGTCACCGGTGGCGAGGGCGCGGACAGCATCGACGTCTCCGGCGGTGGCGACACCCTCGGCGGCGCCAACGTCGACGCGGGCGGTGGCAACGACAGCGTTGCGGGCAGCGCCTTCAACGACACCATCGCCGGTGGCGATGGCGACGACACCCTGGCGGGCGGCGCTGGCGCCGACTTCCTGACGGGCGGCAATGGCAACGACCTGTTCAACTTCGCCGCCGGCGACTCCGGCACGACGGCCGGCTCGCTCGACCAGATCAAAGACTGGCAAGCGACCGACGCCCTGCACTTCACGGGTGGCCCGACGGCCGTCGACAACGTCAACTACATCGAGACGACGTCCTCGACGTACGATGCGGCTCTGACCCTCGCCAACGCGCAGGTCAGCGGCAACAACCAGTACGTGGTCGTGCAGATCGGTGGCGACACCGTGGTGTTCGTGGACTCCAACCACGACCACACGATCGACGACGCGGTGGTGCTGGTGGGCCGTACGCTGGCCGACATCGGCGCGGCGAACGTCATCTAAGCGACGACTGTTCGATCCAAGGATCGGGGCCGCCCTTCGGGGCGGCCCTTTTCTTTTGGGCCTAGGGTCGCTGCGCGTCCGAGCCGGAGGCGGCGGCCGAGCGCTATATCCCATCCGACGAGTCTACGGGGCCGTCCTACAAAGGGCGCGTGGCGCCAAGCCGCGCTTCCGCGCGCGCCTGCGGGCGCATCATGCCGGGATGTCTGGAGCGCGGCCCTGGGCCAGAAACGCAACGGCCGGGCGGCGGAATCTGACGATCCGCCACCCGGCCAAAGCGACACAGCCATTGGAGAGCTAGGCTGACGGTTCAGGCTAGCGGAAAGCTCCACCGTCGGGAAGGCGGCGGCGGATCACGAGTGGTTCAACGCTGGGCTTCGTCGGCCCCGCCCGGCGGCAGCTGCGCGTCCAGCGCCGCGGCCACGCCGGCCCAGTCTCCGGGGCTGCGCTGTCGCACCAGGCGAGCCGACGGATACCAGGGCGTCCGATCGTCATCCCAGCGCGTGTACCAGTCCGCGGCAGGCCGCGGCAGGATGATCCAGCAGGGCCTGCCCAGCGCCCCCGCCAGGTGCGCCACGGACGTGTCGACGCTCACCACCCCTTCCAGCCCGGCGAGGATGCCCGCGGTGTCCTGGAAGTCCTGCGCCCCGCTCGCCTGCGGGCTCACGTCGACGAATGGGCGCAGGCCGCCGATCGCCGCCGCGGCGCCCGGGCCCGGCAGGCGCGCGCCGTTCGGATTGCGCAGGCCGCCCTCCAGCATCAGGCCAAGTCCAGCTGCCGATCGCCCGGCCGCCGGGGCGACCAGCGTCGGCGCCGGCGCGTCCTGCGGCCCCGCTTCGAGCCATCGCGGGACCGACCCGAGCGAGGCCCAGACATCCACCTTGAGCTCGTCGAACGCCACCCCGTGGCGCACCGTCGCCGGCAGCTGGGCGAACAGCGGCGCCAGCGGCCGCGCCACCGCCAGGATCACCTCCGCCGCCTGCGCCGCCAGCAGCGGGATGAACCGCGACCACAGGATCTGGTCGCCCAGCCCCTGCTCCGCCATCACCAGGATCCGCTTGCCGCGCAGGGACTCCCCGCGCCATTCCGGAAACGGCGCCGTGGGCCGCGGCAGGAGCTCGTGGCGCGCCTCATAGTGTCGCCAGCCCTCCGCATACTGCCCGCGCTGCAGCAGGACCATGCCCAGGGTGTGGCGGACATAGGGATTGGCGGGCGCCGCGGTCAGGGCCTCGCGCAGCACGCCCTCCGCCTCGTCCAGTCGCCCCGTGACCCGCAGGACCGCGCCGAGGTTGCCCAGCGTCATCTCCGGCCGCCAGGCCGCGGCGCGGCGATAGCACGCCTCGGCCGCCTCCAGCCGTCCCGCGGCCTGGTGCGCCACGCCCTCGCGGAAGATCGACTCCATCGCCCTAGCTATGGTGGGGCCCTCGGCCGTTGTCACGCCGTCCCGCCGCCGATTGCCACGTCCGGCGGCATCGGTCAGATACCTGCGATGCCCGCGGCCGAGAGCTTCGAGACCCTCTATCTCGCCGGCCTGCAAGCCGCCGAGCGCGGCGACCTGCAGGCGGCGGACCAGTGGCTGTCCCGCGCCACGGCCCGGCAGCCCGGTTCGGCGGATGCGCTCCGCAACCACGGCGTGGTCCTGCGCCGGCTGGGGCGGCGCGAGGCGGCCCTGTCGCGCTATGACGCGGCGCTCGCCGCGGCGCCGGGGTCGGCGGACACCCTCACCGCGCGGGCCAACCTGCTCAACGACCTGCGCCGCTTCGAAGAGGCCCTGGCCGACGCCGACACCGCCTTGGCTCAGGCCGCGTCGCCGGTGGCGGCGAACGCGCGCGGCAATGCCCTGGCCGGTCTTGGCCGCACGCGGGAGGCGGTGGAGAGCTACCGCGCCGCCGCCGCCCTGGCGGCTGGCTATGCGGAGCCGCGGGTGAACCTGGGGGCGGCGCTGCTGGCCCGCGGCGAGCCGGCCGCGGCGCTGGCCACCTGCGACGAGGCGCTGGCGATCGCCCCCGAGCTCGCCGCCGCGTGGATGGGCCGCGGCCATGCGCTCTCGGCCCTGCGCCGATGGGCGGAGGCCGACGCCGCCTACGCCCGCGCCCGCTATCTCGACCCGCGCCAGCCGTACCTGGCCGGCCAGCAGCTGCACGGCCGCATGAAGGTCTGCGACTGGACGGACCTGGACGCCGCGCTCGCCGAGCTTCGCCAGGGGCTGGCACAGCGGCAGCCCGTCTCCGTGCCCTTTCCCCTTCTCGCCCTGCCGTTCGACGCCGCCGAGCTCAAAACCGCCGCCGAGGTCTATGCAGAGGCCAGCTTCGGACCTCAGCCCCGTGCCGCGCCAGCCTTCCCGCGGCCCGCGGCCGCCGAGCGGCTGCGCCTGGCCTATGTCTCCGCCGACCTGCACGATCACGCCACTGCGCACCTGATCGCCGAGCTGATCGAGCATCACGACCGCGCGCGCTTCGAGGTGATGGCCTTCTCGTACGGGCCGCCATCGCGCGATGCGATGCGCCAGCGGCTCCGCAACGCCTTCGACCGATTCTTCGAGGTGGGCGGTCTGGACGATCCCGCCGTGGCCGACATGGCCCGGGGGCTGGGCGTCGACATCGCCATCGACCTGAAGGGCTACACCGCCGGCGCGCGACCCGGGATCTTCGCGGCGCGCGCCGCGCCGGTGCAGGTGAACTGGCTGGGCTTTCCGGGGACCATGGGCGTGGGGTTCATGGATTACCTCATCGCCGATCCGGTGCTGATCCCCCCGGACGCCCGCGACCACTACGTCGAGAAGATCGCCTGGCTGGGCGGCAGCTACCAGCCGAACGACCGCCAGCGCCCCTGTCCGCCCCGGACCACGCGCCGGGCCGACCACGGCCTTCCGGCCGATGGCTTCGTGTTCGGCGCCTTCAACAATCCCTACAAGATCCTGCCGGAGATGTTCGCCGCCTGGATGCGCATTCTCCGCGCCGTGCCGGGCAGCGTGCTCTGGCTGTTCTCCGACAATGAGGCCGCCGCCGGCAACCTGCGCGCCGCCGCCACGGCCGCAGGCATCGATCCCGCCCGCCTGGTCTTTGCGGGCCTGGTGCCGCGCGAGCGCCACCTGGAACGCCACCGCCACATGGACCTGTTCCTGGATACGGCGCCCTGCAACGCCCACACGACCGCCAGCGACGCCCTGTGGATGGAGGTCCCGCTGGTGACCTGGCGGCGCGAGACCTTCGCGGCGCGGGTGGCCGCCAGCCTGCTGACCGCCGCCGGCCTGACGGAGCTGATCGCGGGGACGCTCGCCGACTACGAAGCGCTCGCGGTGGCGCTGGCGCGGGATGCGGGGCGGATGGCGGGGTTCCGCGCGCGCCTGGCGCAGGGCAAGGCGACCTGCCGGCTCTTCGACACCCCTCGCTTCGCGAAGGACCTGGAGGGGCTGTACGCGGCCATGCACGCGCGGCGCCTGGCGGGCCTCGCGCCGGACCACATGGGTCCCGCCTAGAGCCGCAGCTCCAGATGGCGGCTGAGGGCGGCCTTGCCCTGGCGAAGCACCTTGTAGTCCGCGGCGTAGACGCCCGTGGGCCAGCCGCCAGCGGGGCGTTTCTTGCCGATGGCGAACAGGTCCTGGGCCCGCCAGTTGGCCAGCGGCGGCTTGGCGCTGTGGACGGTGAGGCCGCCCGGCCCGGTCAGGGTCAGGTCCACGATGTCGCCCGGCATCAGCCCGATGGACCGCACATAGACCACCAGCGCCGCGGCGCCCGCGCCGGCCGGCGGGACGGCGGCTTCCTCCACCATCTGCATGGTGGGCACGGCGTCGGTGAAGCCCGCATTGAGGATCGCGCCGGCGTGGTAGGGCATGGCGGCCGCGGCCTTCGTGGTCCACAGGCCGGCCTGGGCGGCGCAGCTCTCCGGATGGCTCATGTCCGGCGCGAACGGGTCCACCACCTGGGTCCCGTGGATCACCTTGAAGTGCAGGTGCGGGAACTCCGCCCCGCCCGACATGCCGACGCGGCCGATCGGCGTTCCGGCCGCCACCGCATCGCCCGCCTTCACCGAGACGCTGCCGCGGGCCAGGTGGCAGTACTGGGTCATCCAGCCGCCGCCGTGGTCGATGACCATCCCGTTGCCGCACATCCGGTCGTTGGGCACCGGGGGAGCGCCCGGCGCGGTGATGGAGATGTCCGGCATCTCGTCGCGCACCCGCAGCACCTTGCCGGGCGCGGCCGCCAGCACCGCCACGCCCCGCCGCTGGGCCGC
>Ga0136846_1233248_pt1 | contig 47053 bp, 47 predicted proteins | sample HopSoiMetagenom2_FD_96841 | JGI IMG/M metagenome (GOLD analysis project Ga0136846, IMG submission 96841) | Grasslands soil microbial communities from Hopland, California, USA - 2 Assembly 2016 (version 4) | ecosystem: Environmental > Terrestrial > Soil > Grasslands | place: USA: Hopland...
GCGGGCAGGGAACGATGAGCGGCGTAGAGGGAGTGTTGACTTCGGCTCTGACCGGCCAAGGTATCGCAGATTTGCGGCAGGAAATTCTCCGCTGTGTTGGGCCAGGATCCGGGATGCAGGTCGAGGCGGGATTTCTTACTAACATCCGGCACAAGACATTGATCGAAGCATCCTCAGCCGCACTGTCCGCTTCGCAGAAGGCTGTGGCAGAAAGAATTCCACACGAGATGCTTCTCATGGATCTCTACAACGCGTTGCGGCCGCTGGACTCGATTACTGGCGCGACTACGACAGACGACATCCTCAACCTGATCTTTAGTACGTTCTGCATTGGAAAATAGCTACTTCGACATCGCGCTCAGGGATTCGCGGAAGAGAGCGTCGAAAGACTTGTTCGACACGTTCTTACTGGCGGCGCCCAGAGCCTTCTCTGCAGCGACCCGCTGATATCCGAGATTCACCAGCGCTGAGACAACATCCTCCTCCACCGCGCTGATGGATAGCGGCGTGGGCGCGGTTTTACCCGGCTCCGGCAACTTGTCACGGAGTTCGAGGACCATACGCTCGGCCGTCTTCTTCCCAATACCAGGGATGCGGGTGAGCCTGGCGAGGTCATTGCCGCGAATCGCGCCTACCATCTCGTCTGCGGCCATGCCGCTGAGAATCGTGATCGCCAGCTTCGGTCCGATTCCACTCACGGTGATGAGCTTCTCGAAAAGCAATTTCTCTGAAGGGCGCAGGAATCCGTAGAGCGCGATGACGTCTTCGCGCACGTGCGTGTGAATGTGCAGTGCGACCTCGGAGCCGAGATCGGAAAGATCGGAGAAGGTCGGCACGCTGATAGTTATGTCGTAGCCGACACCTCCCGTCTCGACAATCGCCTGATTCGGATGTTTCACCAGAAGCTTCCCACGAAGGTGCGCAATCATATCGAGGACATTGTAGCGGCGAACGCGGGTGTGCGGGCAGTTGTTCGAAGAGCGAAGCCCCAGTCACATTGCTTGTGATTCTGAGAAGCATCGTGGTTGGACAGTCGTGCTGCGCGCTCATAGAATCGGGGAAGTTCCGGGCGTCGGCGGATTCTGGCTTGGGAAGAATCATTTCTTGTGATGTTGCTTGCAAGGCTGGCGGCTTCCATTCCAGTTACCGCCACTTTGAGCACGCCGTTCAGCTTGATCCGAATCAGCCCATTGCGAAAGACACTCTGGAAGCTCTGCGGAATGCAACAAGCGAGTACCAGATCGTCGTAGCTGTTGCGCGAAGAACAATACTCATGAGAATCAACCAGAAGTTCCGCTTATCACAAATCATGCTGTGCACGATGTGTCTAGGGCTCAATTTCGTGTCCAGGGCGCAGGAGTCTCAACCGTCGGGTGCCTCCGCGCCTTCGGCAAGCGTGCCGGAACAATTCAGGGATGCGAGGAAGCTGATGCAGCAGGGAAAAGTTGACGAGGCGATTTCAGACCTGCTGACACTGGAGAAACGCGATCCTGCGACGAAGGGATTGGCGCTTGAGCTGGGGACTGCATACTACAAGAAAAGCGATTTCCCGAATGCGATCGAATATTTGAAGAAGGCGAGCGCCGGAGAGCCTGACAATCGTGAAGCAGTGCAGTTGCTCGGCATGTCGTACTACGCTGGTGGCCGTCCCGCTGAGGCGATTCCTCTGCTTGAGAAAGTGCAAGGATGGATCGCGCGCGCGAATGTAGACGGCTACTACATCCTGGGCACGTGCTATATCCAGACGAGAAACTACGACCAGGCGCGGACGGCTTTCGGGAAGATGTTTGACGTGCCGGCGGATTCGGCTGCCGCGTATCTGTTCACGGCGCGCATGCTGCTGCGGCAGGAATACGATCCGATCGCGGAGGAGTATGCACAGAAGGCGGTTTCGCTCGATCCGAAGCTGCCTCTTGCGCATTCGCTGCTCGGCGAGCTTTACATGTACAAGTCGCGCTTGCCGGAATCGATCACGGAATTTCAGAAAGAGTTGGCGATCAATCCGGCGTATGCGGCGACTTACTACAAACTCGCGGACGCGTATTCGCGGGTGCAGAGGTACGACGACGCTCAGCGTCTGTTGCAGCGCTCGATCCGATTGGATCCCACGTCGAGCGTCCCGTTTATTTTGATGGGTAAGGTTCTAGAGAAGAAGGGCGACTACGATTTGGCAGTGCTCTCACTCAAGCATGCGGTTGCCATGGAGCCGAACAATCCGACTACGCACTATCTGCTGGGTCAGGCCTATCGCGATATGGGAAACAAAGATGCGGCGGATGCCGAGAGAAAACGTTCGGAGGAACTGCATGGCAGGGATCAACTACAGTGAAACCCTTCACCACGAAAGACACTAAACCCTTCAACCTCGAAGGACACTAAGGTACACGAAGGACATCTACCCCAATGCAGCTGTTTGCTCGCGGCGGCGAGCCTGGATCTCGATATAAACATTCACCAGGGACACCGCTGCTGGAGTCACGCCTGGAATGCGCGAGGCCTGACCGATCGTACGCGGCCGGATTGTGGTCAGCTTCTCCTGCATCTCGCGCGAGAGTCCGCTGACCGAGCGGTAGTCGAACCACTCAGGAATGGAATGCTGCTCGGATTTCTTCAGGCGCTCCATCGCGCGTTGTTGCTGCAGGAGATAGCCTTCGTACTTGATTTCGGTTTCGACAGACTTGAGTTCGTTGCGGACTTGCGATGGAAGGCTCACCACAGAAGTCACGGAGTTCACAGGGGATTCACGGGTGAAAAATTCCGGGGAGAGCGCTTTCAGCGCGGGGACCAGTTGCTCGATTGTGATTTCTGGACGCTTCAGCAGTTGCGAAAGTGTTTGGCCTAGAGTGGAGGAGAGGGCTTCGAAGTTCTGCTGTGCCGGTCGGACGAAGGCGTCCGGCCCTACAGGGGCTGTGATGGCCACCAGCATTTCTGGGCTGAGACGGCTGGACTCCAGCAGCTTCTTCATTCGCGCCAGGCGTTCTTGCTTGGCCTGGAAATCTGCCCAGGCTTCGTCGGAGATGAGTCCGACACGGCGACCGTGCGGAGTGAGGCGCCGGTCGGCGTTGTCGATACGCAGATGCAAGCGAAATTCTGCTCGCGAGGTGAACATGCGATAGGGCTCGTTTGTACCCTTTGAAATCAGATCGTCGATCAGGATCGCGGTGTAGGCTTCGGTGCGATCCAGAACCAAGGGTGGCTGCTGCGTCACCTGCAAAGCTGCGTTGACGCCCGCCATCAGTCCCTGGCATGCGGCTTCTTCGTAGCCGGATGTTCCGTTGATCTGCCCAGCGAGAAACAAACCTTTGATCTTGCGGGTTTCGAGGGTGCGCTCCAATTCTGTCGGATCGATCGAGTCGTATTCGATGGCATATCCGGGGCGAAGCATTTCGGCGCTTTCCAATCCTGGAATTGACTTCAGGATGGCAAGCTGCACTTCCACGGGTAGGGAAGTGCTCATGCCATTGACGTAGATCTCGTGCGTGTTCAAGCCTTCGGGTTCAAGGAAGAGCTGATGCATTTCCTTATCCGGAAACTTGACGATCTTGTCTTCGATGGACGGACAGTATCGTGGCCCGATCGATTGAATCTGCCCGCTGTACATGGGCGAGCGATGCACGTTCTCGCGGATGATGCGATGCGTTTCTGGCGTGGTCCATGCGAGATAGCATGGCACCTGCGAGTCGTGGTGAGTGACCCGCTTGGTGCGGAAACTGAACGGGGTCGGGTCGGCATCCCCTGGCTGTTCGGCGAACGTCGACCAATCGATGGAGCGTCCATCGAGGCGTGGCGGAGTTCCGGTTTTCAGGCGGCATCCACGAAGTCCAAGGTTCTTTAACGATTCTCCGAGGAGGACGGCATTGGGCTCCCCCGATCGTCCAGCGGGATACTGCTGCTCGCCGCAGTGGATCAGGCCATTGAGGAAAGTGCCGGTAGTGATGATGACTGCCTGGGCGGCGACGGTCCGGCCGTCGCGAAGCTTGATGCCAACAACTCGGAGTGCGGCGTCCGGTTCCACTGTTGCAGACGCGGCCGCGGAGCCTTGCTCCGCTGGACGGCCGAGGGCGGCCGTACCCACATGGTCATTGCCACTGCCGGCTTCCATGATCAGGTCTGCTACTTCTGCCTGCTTGATCTTCAAGTTCGATTGGGACTCGAGCACTTCGCGCATCTTCAGGCGGTAGGCTTGTTTGTCGCACTGCGCGCGGGGTGACCAGACCGCTGGGCCTCGCGACGTATTCAGCAGGCGAAACTGGATGCCCACGGCATCGGTGATCTCGCCCATGATGCCGCCGAGGGCGTCGACTTCGCGCACCAGGTGTCCTTTGGCGATTCCGCCGATGGCGGGATTGCACGACATCTGCGCGATCAGGTCGACGTTGAGCGTATAGAGCGCGGTTTTCAGGCCCATACGCGCGGCTGCCATGGCGGCTTCGCATCCGGCATGACCGGCGCCGACGACAACGACGTCGAATTGTTCGGTGAACTGCATCAGGATCGCAGAAGGGAAGCCCCAGATCGTTCCACGACAGCTCCTTTCATTCTAGCAACTCGCAGCGCGGGTGAGGGTGATGACTTGCCCGGAGGGCTTCCAGTCCGTATATTGACGTGTCAGTCCAAACGCCCGCAGGGGGGATGAATGAATAGCGTTGAGTTCTTCGAGAAGCTCGAGGCCCGGATCGCCAACTACGATCTTCTTTGTCATCCGTTTTACAAGGCGTGGTCAGCGGGACGCCTGACGCGCAACGATTTGCGCGAATACGCGCAAGATTACTTCCATCATGTAGAAGCGTTCCCGTCGTATCTGGCGGCGCTTGGAACGCGGCTGGAGGAGGGCGACCTTCGCCGCGCAGTATTGTCCAATATGTGTGACGAGAAGGGCACAGACGGTGCCGAGGGGAAGGGTGCTGTCCCGCACTCTGATCTGTGGCTCGACTTTGCGGAAGGCATGGGCTCGACGCGCAATCTGGAATGGCACAGCCCCGTGCCCGAGATCCGGCAGTTGATTCGGCATTTCAATAAAGTGGCCAGCGAGGGCACTCCGGAAGAAGCACTGGCTGCTTTCTATGCATACGAGTCGCAGGTGCCGCAAATCGCTCAGGAGAAAGAACGCGGGTTGCGCGACATGTACGCTGCCGACGACAAGACCTGCGGATACTTTGCGCTGCACGCCACGGCCGATGTGTATCACTCGCGCGTATGGAAGAATCAGTTGGAAAAGCAGATTGCGGCGCATCCCGAGAATGCGGATGCTGCACTTAATGCCGCCGAGAATGCCGCGCGCATGCTGTGGCAGGCGCTGGATGGAATTGAGGCGAGGCGCACGGCAGCAGCAGTTGCATAGACGTGAAACTCTTGAAGTGTTCCCCGAGCCAATGACTTCCCATCATTGGCTCTTTTCTATTGAGGAGGACGAATCGTGGCAAAGGAAATTGCTATCGGCGTGCGTGGTGAAGCGAATGAGATGGTGAAATTCGAGCACACGCTCACGGCACATCATCCCGAGCTGCCGCCTGTGTATTCCACTCCTGACATGATTCGGCTGATGGAAACCGCTGCTTTCCACGCGCTGCAATCGTATTGCGAACGCGATGAGATCACAGTCGGAACGTCGATTAACGTCGAACATCGGGCGGCGAGCGGAATCGGGTCACAAATCAAAGCTGAGGCAGTGCTCGAATCGTTCGATGGCCGGTTCTACACGATGCGTGTCACGGCTCGTGATGACGTGCGGGAGATTGGGCGCGGTACAGTGGGGCGAGCGGTTGTCAGCATCTCCAAGTTTCAGGAGAAGATGAAAGGCACGGGAAGTGAGGGTGCTCCATAGCTCGGAGCGGCGGCATTTCTGACAGTGCCGAGAAGAGCCTGGCGAGTTTTGCTCGGGCGGACGGACGAGGCGTCCGTCCCCCAAAAAAGCTTAAGGCTTCAGATAACTTTCAGAACTGGGGATTGGCATTCTTATCGGAGTCATCTCGGACACGCACGGGCTGCTTCGTCCCGAAGCCGTTGAAGCACTGCGCGGATCTGAGCACATTATTCACGCGGGCGATGTCGGAGCGCCGGAGATTGTTGATGAGCTTGCGTCGATCGCGCCGCTCACTGCGATTCGGGGGAACATCGACAAGGCGAAATGGGCGCGAAAGCTGCCCGAGACGGAGGTCGTCGAGTTGGGAGGCGTGTCGATCTACGTTGTGCACGATCTTTCTCAGCTGGACTTGAAGCCGGAAGCCGCCGGATTTGGAGTTGTTATATATGGACACAGCCACATCCTCAAGCAGGAGACTCGCAACGGGGTGCTCTACTTCAATCCGGGCAGCGCGGGGCCGAGGAGATTTAAGCTGCCGATCAGCTTGGGGAGAATGGTTGTGGATGGCGGTGAGGTTAGGGGAGAGCTGATTACGATTGCAGAGTGAAAGATTTCAGATTGCATGGCTGCGTGGCGATTGAACATGAGTCCGCGAGAGTTCTGTGTCATCGCTTTGCTCCTCGGGACGCACGAATGCGTCCGTCCCCGCCTCTGCATTGCTACAATCCAGTGGATTGTCTACTTCCTTCAAGGTTGATGCCAACACGGGCCCCGGCCGCAGAGGGCGACTGGTTACACCTCATGCGGAGATTCAGACCCCGGTGTTTATGCCCGTCGGTACGGTAGCGTCCGTCAAAGGTGTCTCTCAGGACATCCTTGAAGATCTCGGCGCACAAATCATCTTGGGCAACACGTACCATCTCTATCTGCGGCCCGGTGTTGACACCGTTCGGAAGATGGGCGGGCTGCATGAGTTCATGTCGTGGAAGCGCGCCATCCTGACGGACTCTGGGGGATTTCAGGTTTTCAGCCTGAGCGAGTTGCGCAAGATCAATGAGGACGGGGTGACGTTTCGCTCGCACCTCGACGGCTCGTCGCATTTCTTCAGCCCGGAAAGCGCGATGGAAGCCCAGATTGGCCTCGGTGCTGACATCATCATGGCGTTTGACGAGTGCACGGAGTATCCGGCGGATCAGGGCCGCACTCGTGCGTCGATGGAGATGACGGCGCGTTGGGCGGCTCGGAGCAAGAAGTACTTTGAGGAGCATAAGCACGAGGTGCCTTGGAACCGCAGTTCTCAGTTAGCAGCTATCGGAGAGCAGCAGATTCCTCGCTTTGCTCGGAATGACAGGGATGACGATGAGGATGGGACTGCGGCCTCCACACAGGCACTTTTCGGGATTGTGCAGGGTGGGATGGACCGCGTTATGCGTAAGGAGTCGGCTGAGCGGACGGTCGAGATTGGATTTCCAGGGTACGCGATCGGCGGATTGAGCGTTGGAGAACCCCGCGAACTGACCCGCGAGATCGTTGAGTCCACGCTTGAGCATCTCCCCACAGACAAGCCGCGGTACCTGATGGGTGTCGGCACGCCCGAAGAGATCGTTGAATATGCGAGGCTAGGTGTGGACATGATGGATTGCGTTTTGCCCACGCGAGCCGCCCGCCATGGATTGTTGTTTACGTCAGAAGGGAAGATCTCGATCAAGCAGGCGCGGTATGCCCAGGATCAGAGGCCGCTTGACCCGAATTGTGACTGCCGCGTGTGCCGACGCTACTCCCGGGCCTACTTGCGGCATCTTTATGCATCCAACGAAATATTGGGTCAGGTCTTGAACTCAGTCCACAATCTGGCCTATTACCTTGACACCATGGAGCGGGTGCGGCATTCTATCTCACTTGGGGAAGAGTCTCGTTTTCCTTCTGGTGTCAGGTCGCAACCGAAACCGTAGATTCTCCCTGATTCAAGCCTGAAGCTGAAGGAACCCGGCCGAAGTCGATCCAAAACTCCGTGGTGAAATGACAGCTCCCGCGGCAGTTTGTGAGCCCGGATTTTTTCGCGGATTCATCCGCTCAGACCTCAAACGAACATGCAAGTTTTTATGGCAGTGCAAGCCGGTGGCGGGGGTATGGGGTGGCTCAGTATTGCTCCCCTGATTTTCATCTTTGCCATTTTCTACTTCCTGTTGATCATGCCGCAGCAGCGCCGCCAGAAGAAATGGCACGCCATGCTTGATCAGCTCAAGACAGGGGATAAAGTCACGACCAGCGGCGGTTTACGTGGAACCATCATGGCCCTAAAAGATGACTCGATTCACCTGAGGGTTCCGCCCAACAATCTGGTCGTGGAAGTGACGAAGGCCTCGGTGACCCAGGTGACCACGACCGAGGATGAAGTAAAGACCAAATGAAGTTTCGAGTTTCAGGTTTCTAGTTTCGCGTCACGGCGGAGCTAAAGGCTCGAACTCGAAACGGGAAACTATCGAAAACCGCATTTATGAACAAGAATCTTCTCTGGAAAATTGTTTTCATCTGCGCCACAGTGCTGTTTTTCCTCTATGGGATCTTCGGCATTCCGAAGAGTGTCACCCCTGATGGACTGGCGACCGCGGTCCTCGACCACATTCACCTTGGGCTCGACCTTAAGGGTGGGACGCACCTGATTCTGCAGGTGCATGTGAACGACGCTGTGAACGTAGACGCCCAGAACGCTATCGAGACTCTGAAGCAGCAGCTTCGGAGCCGTAAGATCGATTACGCCGACATCTCCCAGCCAGACCCCCAGAACAATCCTGACCGCATCGTGATCAAGGGCGTTCAGCCGGGTGCTCGCAACGACTTGTTGAGCGTCGTGCGGGACCGCCTCCCCGAATACGAAATCACGGGCGGGGCGCAGGATACCTGGACGATGGCGATGAAGGGGTCCAATCTCTCCGACCTGAAGAACAAGGCCGTGAGCCAAGCGATTGAGACGATTCGGAACCGCATCGATCAGCTTGGCGTGAGCGAGCCGACGATTCAGGAGCACGGACTCGGGCAGTACCAGATTCTGGTTCAGCTTCCGGGCGTGGACGATCCTGGCCGCGTGAAGGACATTATGCAGTCAACTGCCATGCTTGAAATCAAGCAGGAAGTTGGCGGGCCTTATCCGAGCGAGCAGGCGGCGCTGCAGGACAAAGGTGGAGTTCTGCCAGCGGATGCCATTCTCCTCCCTGGCCACGGAATGCCCGGTGCTCCGGACGAAGGTCAATCCTGGTACCTGGTCACGCGCGTCTCCGCGGTCAGCGGAAAGGATCTCCGCGATGCCCAGCCCAGCACCGATCAGAACGGCCAGCCCAGCGTGAGCTTCACGCTAACGGGCGAAGGCGGACAGCGTTTTTACAATTTCACCTCGTCGCATGTGGGCGACAGCCTGGCGGTCGTTCTCGACAACAAGGTGCAAGAAGTTGCAAACATCAAGGAAGCGATCCGTGATCGTGGCGAAATCAGCGGTGGCCGGATGAGCGACCAGCAGGCGAAGGATTTGTCGATGATCCTCCGTTCGGGCGCCTTGCCGGCAAGCATTTCGTATCTGGAAGAGCGCACAGTAGGCCCGTCTCTTGGGGCCGATTCCATTCGCTCGGGTGTGCGTGCGGCCGTGATCGGCATGGTGGCTGTCCTGCTGTTCATGCTGATTTATTACCGCGGCGCTGGGGTGAATGCTGACGTCGCGCTGATCATGAACCTGATCATCCTGCTCGGCTTTCTTGGGTGGTCGACGATCGCTGGAGTTAATGTTGCGCTGACCTTACCGGGCATCGCCGGAGTGATCCTGACGGTTGGTATGGGTGTTGACTCGAACGTGCTGATCTTCGAGCGCATCCGGGAAGAGTTACGCAACGGCAAGACGCCGCCTTCGGCTGTAGATCAGGGATTCAGCCATGCCTGGATCACGATTGTGGATACGCACGTGACCACAATTGTTTCGGCCGCAATCTTGTTCATCTTCGGCACAGGGCCGGTCAAGGGGTTTGCGACCACGCTGACGTTTGGTCTGTTGGCCAACCTGTTTACGGCGGTCTTCGTGTCGCGCGTGATTTTTGAATGGGTGCTGAGCCGCAAGCAACGCGGCGAGGCCTTGAGCATTTAGGAATTTAGTCATTGAGTCATCGGGTGATCGAGTGATTGAAGTCAATTCCAATCGCACACTCACGGAATCCATCGATCACTCAATCTGGATAAGGGGCTAGCAAACCGGTGGAGTTCTTTCATAACGTCAACATCGATTTCCTGGGCAAGAAGTGGTACTTTCTCGCCTTTTCGCTGATCTTCAGCGTAGCGGGCGTGTTCTCGATTCTTTTTTGGCACCACATCCCCTGGGGCGTAGATTTTCGCGGCGGTACTCTGGTGTACCTGAAGTTCGCGCAGAGTCCAGACGACAATGCCATCCGCGCTGCTATGGATCGCGCGGGCCTGCACGATGCCAAGATTCAGCGTTACGGGCAGCCTTCGAACAACGAAGTGCTGGTCGACCTCGGAATCCGCGAGACCAATGAGACGGCGCTGGATGTGGGGAAGAACAAGATCATCGAGGCGCTCGAAACGAACGCGCCCGCCGGCAAGCAGGACCTGAACAACGCGTCCTTACTCTCGATCAAGAATTATCTGATGGATAAAGACCCGATGCACACAGGGTCCGATGCCGATAAGACCTACTCGGCCCAGTCGCAGGCGGTCGTTAACTTTCGCGACAAGACACACGGTGGTGTGCTGAATTCGCTTGATCAGATGAAGGGGGCGGCGGGCATCGATCCGGCTGTCATGGCGTCCATGCAGGACGGGTTTTATGTGTCCAATTTCCATGTGCAGAATGTCGAGATCGTCGGTCCCCAGGTAGGCGGGCAGTTACGAACTCAGGCCGGACTTGCCACTCTGTACTCGATGTTAGGGATGCTGGTTTATCTGGGATTCCGCTTTGAGTGGATTTACGGAATCGCTGCGGTTGTAACCGTCTTCCACGATACCCTGATCACTGTAGGCGTTTTTTCTCTGACAAATACAGATGTTTCCCTCACGGTGATTGCCGCCATTTTGACCCTGATTGGTTACTCCAATAACGACACTATCGTGGTATTTGACCGCATTCGGGAAAACATTAAACTCATGCGACGCGAAAAACTGTCGGAGATCGTCAACCGGAGCATCAATCAGACGCTGAGCAGAACCATCTTGACAGCGGGCCTTACCTTCCTTACTGTACTTGCTCTTTTCTTATTCGGCGGCGAGGTACTTCGTGGATTCAGCCTCGCGCTGGTAATCGGCATCTTAATCGGGACGTATTCGTCTATTGCCATCGCGGCGCCAATTCTGGTGGCGTATCAGGACTGGCGCGTAGAGAAGGGAAAACGTCCGGTGGCCATGCCGGGCAGCAAGGCTAGGTAAGTTACCTTATGGCGCCGTTGTAATCATTGCGTTACGCCTTCTTAAGCAGACGTTTAGAGGGACTTGGCTCGGCGCGCCTCTAGGTCCGGAAAGATCCCTGGCGTGAACAAAGAAGTCGGGAGCAAAGTGGAAGTGCCCGGTGTCTAAGTAATTCGTAGGGGTCCGAAGACGTTTGGGGAGAAATACCATGTTTGAAGACAGCCTTATCGAGTCGGGTGGCAAGCTAAAGACGAAAAGAGGGTGGACTTCGCTACTTTCGTTCGCGATTCAGGTCATGATTGTAGGTGTCATGGTGCTGATTCCGCTGATCTTTACCGAAGCCCTGCCGAAGCAGCAACTCATGACATTCCTGGTGGCCCCGCCGCCACCTCCGCCGCCACCTCCACCGCCAGCCGCGGCTCCCGTCAAAGTCGTAAAGCAGATTCAAACTGACATCGTCAACGGCGAGCTGCGAACCCCCACCAAGATTCCAAAGAAAGTTCAGATGATCAAGGAAGACGAGGCTCCGCCTCCGGTGATGGCGTCAACGGGCGTCGTGGGTGGTGTTCCGGGAGGCGTCCCGGGGGGATCCATGGGTGGCGTGATCGGCAGCGTTTTGAGCAGCACACCAGTCGCGGTGCCAAAGGTTGCGACTCCGCAACGCGTGCGGGTGTCGTCCGGCGTACAGTCGGGACTGCTGGTGCGCAAGGTGGCTCCGTCGTATCCGCCGCTCGCCCGTCAAGCCCGCATTCAGGGTACCGTCGTCCTGCAGGCGCAGATCAGCAAGGATGGCAACATCGAGAACCTGCAGCTGATCAGCGGACACCCTATGCTGGCTCCGGCCGCGATCGAAGCAGTGAAACAGTGGAAGTATCGCCCGTACCTGCTCAATGGAGAACCCGTCGAAGTTGAGACCCAGGTGCAGGTCAACTTTACTCTTGCTGGAGGATAGACCTTCGCGGGGTGAGGTGAGGCGTTCGGAATTGATTTTGTGCTCTGGCCCTGCCCTTCCTACCTGATAAAGGTGGCAGGGAGGGCCGATCAGAGAAGTCCGGACTTCGCCGTACCTACTTTCGATGGCGATTCCGCTTTGTGTGGCTCAAGGCGCACGACGCCAACAATCTGACTGCATCCAAGTCAGCGGTTGGCACCTCTAAGCGCATCAAAGTGTCCAAGTAGAGAAGAAGAGTTCCGAGGAGGAAAAGCAACTCATGTTCGCACTACACGCAGCACCACTCGTAAATCACGTACACCTCGCAGCCGCCTGGATTGTCCAGGAAGGCGGCGGCGCCATGGCAACCGATCCGCTGGGTTTGTGGAAGGCAATGGGTTGGGTTGCCAGAACCGTCGTTATCATCCTCTTCATCATGTCGGGCTGGTCCATTGGCGTGATGATCGACCGCTGGATGGCGTATAGCGCGGCCCGCAAACAATCGCGCGCATTCGCTCCGGCAGTTGCGGGCGCCCTGCGCGACGGCCGCATCGACGAGGCCATCAAGGTTGCGGAGCGCAATAAGAAGAGCCACCTGGCCAAGGTTGTTACCGCCGGCCTGATGGAGTTCAAGGCTCACCAGGATTCCCCGGGCGCAATCCCTGGCGAAACCATCGAAGCCTCGAAGCGGGCTCTGGAGCGGACCGAAGCCATCGTGCACGCGGAACTGAAGCGCGGATTGGGCGGCCTTGCCACCATTGGTTCGACGGCCCCGTTCGTGGGACTGTTCGGAACGGTGATGGGCATTCTTAACGCCTTCATCGGCATCAACAACTCGAAAGCTACCGGTTTGGCGGCAGTCGCCGGCGGTATCGCTGAAGCGCTGGTAACGACGGCCATCGGGCTGCTCGTCGCCATCCCGGCCGTTATGATGTTTAACTATCTGACCGGGCGTGTGGAAGCGTTCGACGTCGAGATGGACAACTCGTCTAGCGAATTGATCGACTACTTCCTCAAGAAGCGCGGCGACGTTCGCCGGTAAGTTGCTGGATGTAGTTTCCGCAGTGAGTTGCTTGTCCGGCGCTGGACTCATCCGGCGCCGGACCCTCCCAACCTGAGGGCGCCAAGCAGCCACGGCGGAGGCACTGGAGATATCAAGCTATGGCATTAGCCAAACGAGACGAAGGATCGAAGGTCAGCTCGGAGATCAACGTCACGCCCATGGTGGACGTGATGCTGGTTCTGCTGATCATCTTCATGGTGGTCACGCCCATGTTGCAGAAGGGCATCAGCGTGGACATGGCCAAAGTGAACAACCCGGAGCAGATGCCGGACGCAGACAAGGAAGACGCACTTCTGGTCTCGATTACGCGTGACGGCAATGTTTACTTCGGCAGTGAGCAGGTTAAGGACGTGGACAATTTGACGACGAAAGTCAAAGATCGGTTCGCCAGCAAGCCCGGCGACCGGCGCGTCTACGTAAAGGCGGATATGAGAACCCGGTTTGGCGGAGTGGTAAAAGTTGTAGATGCAGTCCGCGCTGCCGGAGTCGATGATCTCGGCTTGCTCACCGATCAGAGAAAAACGAATACTCCACCGCCGCCGCCACCAGCCGCGGCTGGGCAATAGAGGAGAATTATCATGGGAATGGCCGTTGGCCCGAGCGGAGGCCAGAGTGCGAACATCAACGTCACGCCGCTCATTGACGTTCTTCTGGTATTGCTGATCATCTTCATGGTGATCTCACCAGTGACGCCGAAAGGATTGGATGCGCTGGTTCCCCAGCCGCCTCCGCCGAATGCGCCGAAGAACAACACTCCCGACCGCACGATCGTCGTGCAGTTGGTTGATCGCGGTCCTGGGCAGGATCCGGGCGTGAAGATCAACAATGAAGATGCGACCTGGGATAACCTGCAGGGGCGTTTGACCGACATCTATAAGCAGCGAGCTGAGAAGGTGATGTTCGTGAAGGGGGACGATTCTATTCCCTTTGCAAACGTGGCCAGCGTTATTGACCTAGCCCATGCTGCCGGTGTCGACAAAGTCGGCCTGATTACTGCGAAGATTGAAGCGGGCACATAAACAGCCCGTCCCGTAAGGTCCAGAGCCGCAATTCATAATGGCCCACAGTACGGAAGATTTACCAGCTTCCGTGCTGTCCGAGGGCCCTGCTTGTCAAATCGCTGTCTCTAGGCCTACGATGCTGTGGCGAGGGAGACTTATACCGCAATGAATAAAACTCTAAGGCTGCTGACGCTGGCGGCAGTGGTGTTGGCGCTTTTCTCCTCTGTCGGATGCGACAAGTTAAAGGCGCGTGACCAGCTCAATAAGGGCGTGAAGTCCTACAAGGATAACCACTATGAAGAAGCTATCGGGCACTTCCAGGAAGCGGTTCGTCTGGACCCGAGCTTAATCAATGCCCGCATGTACCTGGCGACCGCATTCGTATCCCAGTACATTCCGGGTATCGACTCGCCGGACAACCTCCGCACGGCGCAGCAGGCGATCGATGAGTATCAGAGGGTCATTGATGCCAATCCTTCGCGCGAGCAGAAGGTCAACAGCGCCAAGGGCATTGCTTACCTCTACCTGAACATGAAGAGGTGGGACGACGCCAAGAAGTACTACCGCATGGCCTCCGACGTCGATCCCAACGATCCGGAGCCTTATTACTCGGTCGGTGTTATCGACTGGACCGCTTGCTATCAACCCCGCATGGAGGAACGCGCTAAGCTGGGTATGAAGCCTGAGGAACACCTGAGCGCCAAGAACAAAGACCAGAAGAAAGCCTGCGACGATTTGAAGCAGAAGAATTCGCCGGCCATCCAGGAAGGAATCGACAGCCTGAAAAAGGCGATCGATCTCCGCCCCGACTACGACGACGCGATGGCGTACATGAACCTGATGTACCGCGAACGGGCTGACGTGGAATGTGAAGATGAGGCAGCCCGGGCCGAGGACCTGAAGACCGCCGATGGCTGGGTGGACAAGACCCTCGCCACCAAGAAGTTGAAGGCGGAAAAGGCGGCGCAGAACCAGGCCGGCGGCATCACCGTCGATCAACCGAAATAGCAGTCTCGGCTCTTTCATGGCCTCCCGCTCCGGCGGGAGGCTTTTCTGTCGCAGGTTATTTGCTGTAGAGGCGGACTTCAACTCTCGCGAAGTGCGAGACTGCCGTTCTGGCAAAAGATTCCGACAATGTGTCGGTAATCATCTGCGTGGTCGCATCAGCCTTGCCCGGAGGGGCATTGTTCATCAGCATGAGCCAAACGCGAGGGTGCGACGCGGCCGCCGTATGCACAAGGTCCGGAGTGGGCTTGCCGGTGAAGTCGCGGTAATCCAATCCAGCGCTGTGATAGGGGAACACGATTTCAGGGCCAAGGCGGCAAGCGTTATGGCGACTGGCCGAATTCTCTCCAACTCGCATGGAGCAAAAGAACTCGTATGCAACACGCGTCGCGGCGATGTGAAAGATGATGGCGTCTCCCGGTTGTGAGTGATCGAGGATAAAGTTCGTCGCCAGGCCAGACGCATCCCGCTCGTTATCAAAATCGTGGCCATAGACGTAGAGGACTCCGGCCGAGCTCAGAAGCAGCAGAACTGCGAGAGCCATTCCCAAGAGCCACACATGTCGCAACTGTGCCAGTCCTGCGGCCACAAGAAGGATCAACGCCGGGAGAGTGAAGATGAGGTATCGCGGCAGGAACACCGGGCGGGCGAACGATAGAATGGCAGTAAGGGCCACCGGGAACACGAGCCAGAGCAAAAGAAATTGACCACGCCAGATCTTCCAGTCTGGCTGATGCTGCAGGAGTCTGTGTCCAGCGGGTGCTATTTCCAGCACGCAGAAGGTCGCAAAGCCCAGAAGCAGAATCCACGAGTTCCCGCCGCTCAGGTTTTTGAAGAAATCGGCAACGTCACGCACTCCGGGCCGCTGGATCCACTTGATCGGACCCGCGCCGGTCTTGGCAATGAACGTCAGCAGCGGCAGGACCGCAACGCCGATCGTGATCCAAGAACTGCGGAGCTCGTTTGGACGTTCGCGCGAAATGCCCGAGCGGACTGCCAGCCACTGCGCCGCAACCAGAAGCAACGCGTAAAAATGTGCGTACACCGCGAGCATGCTGGCGAGGACGTACGCAATACGATTTCTGCGTGTAGGCTGGCGGAGCCACGCGATCAGAAAGGCTGAAGAGAGCGTTGCCAGCAGTACAAAGAGCGAATAGCTGCGGGCCTCCTGTGCATATCGCAGGCTGTATCCATTGAAAGCAAATAGTGCGGCGGCAATCAATGCAACTCGGCGGTCATAGAGCAAGCGCGCCAGCCAGTACAGAGCGGGCAAGGTAGCCGCTGAAATTAGAACTGAGAGACTGCGCACGAAAAAGGGGCTCTGGCCGAATGTGATCCAGCCGCGCAGCAGCAGGTAATAGAGCGACATGTTGGCTTCGCGCCACCACAGCAGGTGCACAAAATTGCGCAAGTCGATTCGCGCCAGTTCGACGCTGTACGCTTCATCGAACCAGAAAGGCTTGCAGACCAGGCACCAGAAACGTATGGCGAACGATGCGGCAAACAGGAGCAGTAGCGTAATCCAGTGCGGCAGGCTGGCGGAGTGAAAGCCAGCTTGCGATGGCAGCCCAGGCGCTTCCGCGGGAGCAGAAGAATTCATGCGAATGGGTAGGATCAATTCGCACCGATGATACTACGGGCGTGCGACGTCCCTGTGCAGACACGATCGTGCGGATGCTACCACTCAAGTAGAATATCGAGTTTGGCCGGCAGTGCTGCGGCGTAAGCGAGTTCATGTTCAAAAAGATACTGATCGCGAATCGCGGTGAAATCGCTGTACGAGTGATCCGCGCCTGCCATGAGATGGGGATTGCGGCCGTTGCGGTGTACTCGGACGTGGACCGTGCGTCGCTTCACGTGCGCAAAGCAGACGAGGCCTATCCCATTGGGCCGCCTCTGGCATCCGAGTCCTACCTCAACATTCAGAAGATTCTTGACGTTGCCTCACGTTCCGGGGCCGACGCCATTCACCCCGGCTATGGGTTCCTCTCGGAAAATCCAAAATTTGCCCAAGCCTGCGCTGACGCTGGCGTGAAATTCATTGGGCCTACGGCTGCGGCCATGAAGGCCTTGGGCTCGAAAACAAAAGCCCGCCAAGCGATGGAGGAAGCAGGACTCCCGGTGGTGCCCGGTACATCGCGCGGTCTCGAATCGTTCGAACAAGCGAAAGACGTGGCCGCCCGAATCGGCTATCCCGTGATGCTGAAGGCTGCGGCAGGTGGAGGCGGCAAAGGAATGCGCTTGGTCCAGGATTCCGAGGACCTGAAGTCCGCTCTCGACAGTGCGCGCAGTGAAGCCGAGCGCGCCTTTGGGGACGGGGAGGTGTACATCGAGAAGGCGATCATAAATCCGCGCCACATCGAAATGCAGGTTCTGGCCGACGAGCATGGCCACACGGTGCATCTGGGCGAGCGCGAGTGCTCGTTGCAGCGTCGCCACCAGAAGGTAATTGAAGAAGCGCCGTCTCCGATTGTCGATCCCGAGATGCGCCGCCGCATGGGCGAAGTCGCAATCCATGTGGCCCAAGCTGCGGCATACACCAATGCGGGGACCGTCGAGTTTCTGGTCGATCAGCAGAAAAACTTCTACTTCCTCGAGATGAATACCCGCCTTCAGGTCGAGCACCCTGTGACGGAGTTGACTACGGGACTCGATCTCGTGCACTTGCAGATTCACATTGCCAATGGCGAACCGCTGCCCTTCAGGCAGGACGAAGTCAAAATTCGAGGACACGCTATCGAATGCCGCATCTACGCCGAAGACCCCGACAACAATTACCTGCCCAGTCCGGGCAAGATCACGCTGCTATTGCTGCCATCGGGGCCAGGAATACGGCGGGACAGCGGCATGTACGAAGGTTGGACCGTGCCCATGGACTACGATCCGTTGCTAGCCAAACTGATAGGCTACGGCAGCGATCGCGATCAGGCTATCGGACGCCTTGGTCGCGCGCTGAACGAGTATTTTGTTGGCGGCATCAAGACCAATATCTCATTGTTCCGGCGTATCCTCAGTGATCCCGAGTTCCGCGCGGGCAAAATCGACACCGGCTTTCTCGACCGCCTTCTGAAGGCAAAACCCGCACTTACCGAACCGAATGCCCAAACAGTCGAAGTGGCAGTGATTGCCGCAGGCATGTTCGCCACTCTCGGCGCAGTTGCCGCGGAACCGGGGGAGCGGGCGGGAACCGACGGCGCGACTCGCCCGCCCAAGCCTCAGTCTAACTGGAAGAGCGCGGCATTCCGAGAGAACTTGCAATGACATTGCTTTCCAACTGAACGAGAACTGGTTTAGTGACCTACGACATAACGATCGACGGCAAGCATTACCGACTCGATCTCGACCAACGAGATGGTCGATGGGGCTGCCGTGTGGACGGACGCGAAGTCGAAGTCGATGCCGTGCTCGCGCGACCCAATGTCCTATCGCTGCGAATTGGCAATAAGGCGTATGAGGTGAAATGCGAGCGAGTCGGCAGCGATCAGCACGTTTGGGTCGGCAGCGCGCGCTTCGCGGCGGAGGTGCGAGATCCTCGCTCGCTCCGCAGCCGCGCTCGGGCCGCCGACGAGCATGGTCCGAGGAAACTCACAGCTCCGATGCCAGGGAAGGTAGTGCGAGTTCTGGTAAGTGAAGGAGTCGAGATCGATGCCGGCGGCGGAATCCTCGTCGTGGAAGCGATGAAGATGCAAAACGAGGTTAAATCGCCTAAGAAAGGGACAGTACAGAAGATTCTGGTCAAGGAGGGCGCGGCGGTAAACGCCGGAGACATCCTCGCAATTGTGGAATAGGTACGTCGTGCTACTTCTGCAACCCGTTTGAGTCCAGAACCTTTTTGGCGTAAAAATTCTCGACCTTGGCATTGTCGCGGAGAACTTCGTAGTACGCCGCTTTGAGCAGTTGCTCGCGCCGGTCGCGTAGCTGAGAACGTATGGCCTGCTGCACCCTTGGATCCGATAGTTCCCTCTGTCCTGCCGGTTCCTTCGCGACAAGTTTTACAACGCGGAACTCCATGGCCCGCTTGGAAGCGGGATCAGCAACGGTAATGATAGGGCTGTACTGGCCAGGCTTCAGCTTGGCGATGGCTTCGCGCGTAGCGGGGTCCGTTCCTTTTAGCCCAGATTCGGGGACTGTGCCCAAATCGCCACCATTGCCGGACGTTTGCGGATTCTCCGAGTACTTCATCGCCAGGGTCGCAAAATCATCTCCGCTGTCGAGGCGGTTGGCAACCATCTGAATCTTTTTCCGGGCGTCGGCTTCGTTCTGTGCCTTGTCGTTCTGATTCTGGACCTGCGGATTTGGCTGTGTCGTGACGTCGATCAGAGCCAGATGATACTGGGGTTCGATGAGGTTGAACTCTGCCTTGTGCGCATTGTAGTAGCCGCTGATGTCCTGATCGGTCACGTTGATTTTCGAGACCACTTCCTTGTTCAAGACCTTGTCGACTGTGATCGAGCGCCGAATGTCACGCTTGAAATCGGACTGCGTGATCTTCTGATCCTTCAGTCGCTTGTCGAATTCCTCTTGCGTGAACGGTGCCTTGACCTCGTTGTACTTGCGCTCTACTTCATCGTCTGTGGCAAGCAGGCCAAGTTTCTCGGCGCGCCGCATCAGGATCTCGTCTTCAATCATCTGATGCAGGATGTTCAGGCGCAGCGCGGTAGCTTGTTCGCCTGTCGGGGGCTGTTGCGCAGAGGCAACTTGATTTTCATAGTACTTGTCCACGTCGGAAAGAAATATTTTGCGCCCATCGACAGTGGCCATGACGTCGCCACCCGGCTTGGAATTACAGGCGAGAATGGAAACCAAAAGGACAGCCGCGAGTCCGGAGCTAACCCGGACACGGAATGGATTGTTCAAGGACGTTCTCCCGTACTGCATCACAACGCTAATGAAAGTCTGGGCTCTGGCACAGTCGACAATGCCGCACGACTTATAGTTACTTGGATGCAGGCGTCGGCGCGTCAGGGACGTGCGCCGGCACAGGCTCGCCCGCATCTCGCAATGCGGCATCCAGCGCCGCCCGAACCTGGCTAATGGGAACCGCACCATCAATTTTCTGGCCGTTGATAAACAGAGTCGGAGTTGCGTTGACTCCAAGTCCGTCCGCTTCTTTCATCGAGGCGCGAACCGAATCCTCGTTCTGCGCCTTCACACAGGCCTGGAGCTTGGGTACGTCAAGCTTGTGTTTCTGGCCTTGCTGCAGTGCCATTTTGTCGATCGTATCCAATCGTGCTTCGGGCGCCTTCTGCGCGTCAACGTCGGCTTTGTTGGCGTGGATGTAATCAGCAAAATCCCAGTATGCGTCGCCGTTCTGGCTCGCCAGGCAGGTCGCGTCCACGGCCGCGTGTACCGCCCAGGGGTGAATCTCGGTCAGCGGGTAATCTTTGTAGATGAAGGTGACGCGATCGCCGTATTCCTTCAGAATCTCCGGAAACAGCGTCGAATGCATGCGCGAACAGAACGGGCATTCGAAATCGTCGAAATTGACCACGACAACTTTCGCGCCCTTTGCGCCTCGCGAAGGTCGTCCGTTCACATCGATCTTGCTCATCAACTCCTGATAGGCGTCTTTCGTCAGATCGAACTTTGTGACCCGCAGCATCGTGTTGCGGTCTTTCGAGAGCAGGAATTTGTAGTCCTTGGCCTTGCCCTCGCCACCATCGATGTTTACAGTCACGCTGTCGTATCCGGGCATATCGCTAGAGGGCGCGATTTCGCCAACCTTGATCTTCACCTCGGCTGGAATTGTGTACGCAAGACGCATCTGATGCTCGATCTTTCGAGCCAGATCGGGAGGTGCGGACTGGGCCACGCAGCCCAGGCAGATTAAGAGCAAAATGAACAGGGATCGACGAATTAAAGTCACCAAAAACCGCCTTAGCTTCACAGGAATACGCACTGATTATCTCACACGGTGAGAGACGGGGCGCGCCCAACGGCGGCGTTTTTCAGGCACTTCAGCCGATGCGCCGAACCTGCTCGAGAGGTAGTAGAGCGTTCATCGATCCTGAGCGGAATCCTTCCAGATCGAGCGTCACGAACTTGAATCCGAGCGCCTTGAAGATCCTGGTGAAGTCGTCCGCCATTGCAGGGCTCAGTGCTCGCTCAAGTTCTTCGCGCGCAATCTCAATGCGAACGATGTCGCCGTGATGCCGCACGCGGAACTGGCGGAACCCGAGCGCTCGAATGGCGTCTTCCCCGCGCTCCACGACATCGAGAGCCTCGCGCGTGACTGGCCGGCCATATTCGATCCGAGATGAAAGACATGCGGACGCAGGTTTGTCCCAGATGCGCAATCCCGCGTTGCGCGCAAGATCGCGGATATCCTGCTTACTGAGCCTTGCTGCTAACAGCGGTGCTGCGACGTGGTGTAACCTTGCGGCCTGCTGTCCTGGCCTGAAGTCTCCCTGATCGTCCAGGTTGACTCCGTATGCGATCGTGTCGAAGCGTCGCTCGGCACGCAGTTTCTCCATTACGTCAAAAAGCTCGTCTTTACACTGAAAGCATCGCTGCCCGTCGTTTCGCACGTAATCGGGCCGATCGAGTTCGGAAGTAGCGATGACCTCGACTGGAATCCCTTGCTCGTTGGCGAAAGCCAAGGCGTCGGCGAGGTGTGTGCGGGCCAGGCTCGCAGAATCCGCGATCAGAGCCAGCATGTCTTTTCCGAGTACGCGATGAGCAATCCAAGCGAGGTAAGCAGAATCAACTCCGCCGGAGTAGGCCACCAGCAGGCGTCCAAGCCCGCGGAGTTCAGCTTCGAGCTGCAAGGCTTTGCCGGCAGCGTTCGCGTCCGAAAACTGCATACTTGCCTATGTTATCAGTCCTCGCCGCTTAGTACAGCCGTTCCTGCCTGCGGAGATTCCCGAACGATCCAATATTTGCCAGGCTGAATGTGAAGCGGAACAGGTTCTCATTCCGCACGTTAGCGATGGCGTAGCGCCGATATTCCAACGTGATCCCGCAGCAGTCCCAGTTGTAAGTAGTTTGGCCGGTGGCGAATTGCAGCTTGCGCGTCTCGGCGTCGAATCCCATGCTGGCGGCAGCGCTCAGCCCCCTTCGAGTCAGAGACCCATAGCCAAGAGCAACTCGAAACTGCTGGAACTTGCAGGTAGTCTGGCCGCTGATGTTCGACGGCCCGCAGGTGCCCTCGTTGAGCGCGGGAGATACCGTGTTTGTCTGCGGAATCTGCAGGAATGCATGTCCGGCGCCAAAGGTGAACGGCCCCATGTTGTAGTTGATGAGCAACGTGCTGGCATTCACGCGGCTCAACTGGAAATCGTAATCCATGTCCCATTCGGTGTCGGTACGGCTGCTGGTCGCAGCTCGCAGGCGCGATACCAGGGGGGAAAGATGTCGTGGCTCGGTGATGAATGCGATTCCGGTCAAATCCTCGGTCGTGGCGAACACATTGCGCTGGCCCGGGATCAGGGCGCCGCCGAACGTCGGGTCTAGAAAATATTTCTGCGCGACCTGCCACGTAAGTATTTCCTTGGCGGCGGGCCCGGGGTTGCATTCGGAACCGTCCAGGTTGCTTATCCGCTCCCACGGCACCGTCTGCTCGGCAGCCGCCGCCCCGACGGCCAGCCCCGTCATTTGTTCTTCGCACTCCTGAATGCTCGAAGTCGATTTCTTTGCATAGAGGCGCGTTACGAATCCGTATTCGACCTCGTGAGTGTTGCTCAGGATGTCCCGTTCATCGAAGTGCAGCACATTTGCGAAGTTGTTCACTCCCGTGATCAGCCGATAGGTTGCGACGGGCTCGATCACGTGTTTCCATTTGCTCCCCAGAAATTCCCGACCGAAAACCTTCTCCAGTACCGGAGCGCGTACCTCCACGGAAGCCTCAAGTGCGTCGCGGTTTGTGGGATCGTTCACGTCGACGCCGTTGACGAACCGCTCGGTATAGTAGGTGTCGTGCAATGCGAGTCCCGGACGGAACGACCATCCGCCGAACAGCACGGGCATTGAAATCTCCGGGCTAAGGTCAAAACGGCCGAGCAACGAGCTCGTGTGGAACCCCGGTTCGCTGCGGGACAAGCCTGACATCGAGGCGTCGAAGGACCAGAAAAACGGAGAGCGATCCAGCCTCCGGTCGACGCTCGATGCATCAATGCTGGGCGTGTGCAGAATCCGAATGGAGTCGAAAGTCGGAGGATTCGAAGGCGCCCCATTCTGATCTACCGTCTGAAAGAAGTTCTGATAACGCTCGACCATTCCTCCGAATGAAAACCCGTGGTACGCCTTCGAGAGGAAAACTTGTGACTTCACTTCCGAGTTCACAGCTTGCGTGAATACTTCGTTGAATGCCAGGCGGAACAGGAACGAACTCAAGTAGTCGATATTTGATACAGTGCGGAAGCCGTAGAAAGTTCCTTCTGCCGTTAGCCGCGCTTCCTGGCCACCTTCGCGCAATTCCTGAGGCCCCGATGGGGTGTTGACGCTGATGCCGCGGTCCTTAACGCCAAAGAAGCCCAAGTCGACGTAAGAGGAGTCGGTCGGGCGTGCACGGAGTTCGCCACGCTGCGAAAACCCGCGTCTCGACAGATATTGCGCGCCAATTGTTGCGTCCATGCTGCGATTGATCGCCCAGTAGAAGGAATCGCCAATCTCATTGCCATTCGTGTTGGAGCGGCCGACGGTTGGAATCATGAATCCGGAATGCCTCGCCTGACGCGCTACGGGATGTGTGGCATACGGGAAGTAAAAGATCGGCAAGCCGTACAGCAAAAACCGACTCCGGTAGATCGTGGCATTCCCGCCGACATCAACCGCCACTTTGTGCGCCTCAAACATCCATTTTGGACGCGGCAGTTCGCACGTGGTAATCGTACCCTCGTACACCACGTAATGATCGGAACTGGTCTTTTCAACCACCTTGCCCGTGAATGTAAACGGTGCGGTTGACGTCAGAATTACGCGGCTTCCCTTGAATTGCAGCCCGGTGGTCGCGGTGACATCGTAGAAGCGGCCGGTTTCGGTCGTCAGGTTGTAGTTGCCATGGCTCGCCCGTATGTGATCATCATTCGGACCACCATCGATTCTGAAGTGCCCGGTTGCAGTCGCGTTTCCTGTGTCGGAATCGTAGGTGACATCATCGGCGCGCAGGATGTATGTCCGATAGTGAATTTCGACATCACCTCGCAGCTTGTATACGTCTCCATCTTTCTCCTGCTGCTCGGCGCAGATCGTGGCGGAATCATCCTCTTGCTGAGCCGCTTGCACGCTGCAGACATTTTTCGTCGAGGATTCAGCCGAGTGTTGCTCAGCAGCTTGAGTTTGCGAGTCATCGATCGGGGAGGAATCGGCATGCAACTGGCTGGTTACTAGTCCTGATGCGAGAAGCTGATGACAAAGAAACAGCGCCGTGATAAGGAATCTAGTGCGGAGAGTCATCGGAAGAGAATCAACGGAAGACGGTCGTCATCGCAGGCGAACGTGTCCTTTCGCATTCTTGTCGCGGCATCGTGACGTTAGCACGGCGGTGCCCAGCAGGAAAAGTGCTGAGCAAGGCTAGGATTGCCGCTGCTTCTCTCCCGGTGTACTCGTGCATTTCGCAAGCCGATTACCGCGGATTCTTAATGAATTGTCCGAAGTGTGTTGAAGTCTGCAGTTGCCCTATGGAGCCCCTTGCCACTGCCGTTCCTGCCGAGAGTCCGATTTCGCCGGTCGCGTCTCCGGAGTCGATCATTTTGCCGATCACGCATTGCAGCGATTCTCCGTCGGTATGGCGGGATGAACTTGCTTCACACCTGAATCGCTATCGGGCCCGCCGCAAGGCTCCGCCGCCACGCTATCCTTCGCTGCGATTGCCCTTTGAGCGGTCAGGAGCGATTCGGGGGACGTTCTCGCGACCCGAAGAGCCGGACGCTACCGCACTCGAGCCGATTTCCAACTGTGCTCTCGCGCTCGACGGCATGCAGCAGTTGCCCTCCCGGCCCGAGTCCACCTGTCAGGAACCGCCGGCACTCGAAGTCGCATCTGGCCCGGGACTGAGATCCGGCGCTCCACCAAGTGCGAAGACTATCGAGTTTCCCCGGTTTGCCTGGGCTCCGCCGGCTCCGCCGCCGGACCAACTTGCTGAACCTGTGATGGATCGGCCTCGCATCCTCGAAGTGCCCGAGTTTGTGCCGCCGCCACCAGCGCTCGGGGGAATTACGATCGAACCGGTCGAGGTCGAGGAGCCCGCCAAGCGGCCGGGCATTGATATGCCTCTGCAGGCTGCGCCGCTCGGACTGCGCATTGTGGCCGCGCTTGCTGACGGTTTAATCATCAGCTTGGCGGCAGCTCTGTTTGGATTGGTCTTCTGGAAAGTCGCCGAAATTGGTCCGCCGAAGCTTCAGGTCCTGGGGATCTCTGGCGCAATCCTGTTCGTTTTCTGGGCGGCCTTTCAATACCTGTTGATCGTTTACAGTGCCCGCACCCCTGGGCTTGCTCTCGCGGGTCTTGAACTCGTCCGCTTCGACGGGTTGCCAGCTAAGCGTTCACTCCGCCGTTGGCGTGTCCTGGCCTCTTTCCTCTCCGCCGTTTCCCTTGGCATGGGGTACGTTTGGGTCTTTCTTGATGAAGATTCCCTTTGCTGGCACGACCGCATTACACGGACTTACCTCGCTCCTCGCAAGTTGGACATGAAGGAAAAGCGCGAATCCTAGCCAGCGCTGAACACTTGAACCGCACACGGCATAGCTTTGCGGTTATCGCGACCATAAGATTTTCTGTGGCTCAGTTTATGCTCGCTCTGCGTGCCCCTATGCTATCTTCAATGCTTTGGTACCGCATCACTAGAGCAGTACTGCGGCATTAGAGCTGTTTGGGAATGGCCACATCCGCTGGAACAAAACCGGCAGTAAAGGTCTTCGTCGCCACTACGGTGATGTTGACCTTCATCTCTTTCTGGCGGGCTGCCGCTATCGTTCTCTCGGATCTTGCTTCCTCGGCCTACTACGTCGCCGGTGATACCGAGAAGGTAATCGGAAAGAGCGCTCCCTGGTTCATTTTGGGGGTGATGCTGTTTAGTACGGCTGTTCGGGCGCTCTATGTCGAATCCAGCGCCATGTTCGTCCGGGGCGGTGTGTACCGTGTTGTCAAGACCGCCATGGGCGGGGGGCTGGCGAAATTCTCGGTGTCCGCCCTGCTCTTCGACTACGTCCTGACCGGTCCCATCAGTGCCGTGTCTGCCGGCCAATATCTCGCCGGATATATCAAAGAGCTCAGCGTACTCGTTCATAGGCCTCTGCAATTCTCGGAAGACGCTTTCGCAGCCGGATTAGCGGTCGTCATTGTGGGCTACTTTTGGTGGAAGAATACACAAGGTATCCACGAATCCAGCGAGAAAGCGTTACAGATAATGGCTATCACCAGTGTCATGGTGATCATGCTGATCTGCTGGTGTGTGCTGACGCTTCTGCATTCACCTTCCGCCTTGCCACCGAACCCTCTGCGCCCGGGCGTGATGTCCCTGACCACGGAATCCCTCGGCTGGCTGTATGGAAGCTGGGCCAGCAAGCTGACTCTGCTTCTTGTGTTCGTCGGATTTGGTCACTCAGTGCTCGCCATGAGCGGCGAGGAGACCCTGGCGCAGGTTAGTCGGGAGATCGAACATCCTAAACTGAGGAACCTGAAGAAGACCGGAGTGGTCATTTTTGTCTATAGCCTCCTGTTTACCGGTCTAGTTTCGTTTTTCGCGGTAATGATCATTCCCGACAGTGTGCGCCCCAGTTTTTTTGCGAACATCATCGGCGGAATCTCGATGTATCTTTGGGGTCCGCTGTGGGCCAAGCTGATTTTTCATGGATTCGTGGTAATGGTTGGCGTCCTCATCCTGGCAGGGGCGCAGAACACTTCCATCGTTGGCGCAAACGGCGTACTGAATCGGCTGTCAGAGGATGGGGTTCTGACCTCATGGTTTCAGCGTCCCCATCATCGCTTCGGAACGAGCTACCGCCTAATCAATCTGATCGTGATATTGCAGTTGGCTACGATCATTCTCAGCCGAGGCAATGTATTTGTACTCGCAGGTTTGTACGCGTTTGGGGTGATCTGGAGCTTCACCCTGAATGCCCTAGCTGTGCTTGTACTCCGCTACACCGAACCGGAGAATCGCCAGTGGAAAGTCCCAGGAAACATTCGCGTCGCAGGCAAAGAAATTCCGCTTGGCGTGATCATCATTTTCCTGATCTTGTTCACAACCGCGATCATAAATTTGTTTACGAAGTACGAAGCTACCATCTCAGGTGTGGGGTTCAGTGTTGTTCTATTCATTGTGTTTACGTATTCAGAGCGCCACACAGCTCGTGAACGCAAGGGCAAGCCGGAGCAACTCGACCAGTTCCGCGTCTACGCGAATCAGGAACTGGGTAGCGGAGCGATGGGCGTTCGGCCCGGGAACGTGCTGGTCGCGGTGCGTGACCCGCGCAATCTCTACTATCTTCGCAACATTCTGAGTCACACCAATACGGCGAAACAGGATGTCGTCGTGATGAGCGCCCGCCTTTACCATCGCGAACACAGTTTCAGCGGCAGCGCTGTCTTCGAAGCCAGTCAGGTCTTTGACCACTATGAGCAGGAGCTGTTCACCGCCGCTGTCGCCGTTGCCGAAAAGGAAGGTAAGCCGATCTCGTTGCTGGTTGTACCTGCGACAGACGTTTTCGAAGCGATCATGGTAACGGCGCAGCGCCTTGATTCAAGCCGGGTCATCTGTGGACTCTCGAACAAGCTGAGCGCCGACGAGCAGGCCAAGCTGACCGGGGATGCCTGGGAACGTCTTCCAGAGCCCCGTCCTCGGCTGACGCTCGAGGTCTGCGCTCCAGACGGCTCCATTCGCGAATACTCGCTCGGGCCGCATACTCCGCGCCTGCGCCCGCAAGATGTCGAACTCATGCACAAGCTCTGGCTCAACATCACTGGCGATCCGAAGTTTGCCGGAGCTCACCACTATCACATCGTCGCCTTGGCCCTCGAAGAATTGCAGCGGGAGCTCACGACCGAGCAGCGCGCCCAGCTCCTACAAAAATTGCAAGAAGAAATGAACCGTCCCAACCAGCAGTGAATATATCGAAGTGCGTGAGAAAATTCTGAGGGCAGGCGATGTGCCGCGAACTTCCCCGGTTTACGTCGTCGTTTGACCGCCACAGGCACGGAGTGTGCCCCACCTCTGAAAGACCAAGGAGCGCGTATGGCCCGTATTCAAGGTGCACCCGCAAATCAGGGCGGACCTCTTCGCCGGCTTTTCGTTGGCCTCGTTTATTCTCTAACCCGCCGAAGGGTCGGCCGCGTCGTCATGCCGGTCCAGGTCACTGCCCATCATCCGAAAATCCTGTGGGGATACGGACAGATGGAGCAGTCCCAACTCGGCAGCAAACTCGTCGATCACAGGTTGAAAGGCCTGGCAGAACTGCGGGTCGCAACTCTCGTCGGATGTCCCTTTTGAATCGACATCGGTTCTGCCGTCGGCAGAGCGAACGGAATTACCGCTGAACAGATCGCTAACCTGCCGCGCTATCGCACAGATCGGAACTTTTCCGATCTGGAGCGTCTGATCCTTGAATATGCGGACGCGATGACCGAAACGCCAGTGGAAATGAGCGATGCGATATTTGCGAGGCTACGAGAGAGATTCAACGAAGCGCAACTGGTGGAGCTCACATCGGCGATCGCATGGGAGAACTACCGCGCCCGCTTCGACCACGCCTTCGGGATTGAGGGAGAAAACTTCAGTGAGGGAGCGGTATGCGCCATGCCAGTGCGGGACAATGGCAATAAAAAACCCCAGCCCCAAGGCCAGGGTTCTTTGCGCTCGTAGATATTACGCTCGCTTCTCGTGATGGCAGCAGCTCATCCCTGCATGCTCCATCTTCTTGCAGCAGTCCTTCTCGCATTTAGCACCGCAGCAAGCCGACGCGGTCTTGTCTTTCCCGCAATCCTTGCAGCATGACGCACCTTTGTCGGCTCTCATGCAGGATTTCGCATCCTTGCCGCAGCAGGACTTGCCCTCTTTCGAAGCGCAGCACGACATCCCTTCCTTCTTGTCAGCCGAGTGCTCGTGGCGCGCACAGCAAGACTGCTCGCGCTTTGCATCGGCGGACATCTTGTCGCAACACGCACACTTGGACTTCTCGGTTGTGGTGCTTTGTTGGGGAACAGCGGGTGCCGTTTGCGCCGTTTCCTGTGCCCAGGAAGCAAGAGTGAGTGCGAGGATCATTGCCAACATTTTGTGCTTCATAAAATCTCCTTGTGAATATGAAAGCGTGTGCGGCTCTCTCTGAGAGCGGATCATTCCAAAGTAGTTTCGTGGATTACGCCTATGGCGCGCGCGGGACGACTCAGATCCGCAGGACAGTGCTTGGTCCGAAGAAGAACGGAAGAAATAGATCGGCCGCGATGACGCGTACGGCTGTAGTGTGGGCCGTCCCGGCGCCTGGATCCGTCACTTTCGCGATGATCGGCTCGGATGCAGACCGCTTCGACTCATTGATTGCCGGAACAGAGGCAGGACTCTGGGGCACGCGTTTGGCGCAGCACGGATGTTCTGCCCCGCAGGGCATGGCAGGCGCGATAGCGGCCACAAACAATGCCGGCCTGAATAGCGGATGCACTCCCGGACAACATGAGTGTTTCTGGGTAGAAGAAGAACCCTGGGCGGCTTGCGACGTCATGCGCATGACGGGAAACCATGTAAACGTCCCTGCGGCGGTTCCGCAGGAGAGCGAGCCCAGCATCACCACGGCAATGATTCTCTTCTTCAACATCCACGTGTCAACGCATCTAGACTGACACGCAGAAATGCTCAGGGGATGTGATTCGAATCACATGCAGAGGTGAGCCGAGAACTACGATTTGAGCGTGTGTTCGAGCGACACGCGCAAATCGCTGAACTTAAAGCAGTAACCATTGGCTGTCAACAGAGTAGGCTGCACACGTTGGCTGCCAAGGAGAACCGTTTCTCCCATCTCTCCAAATGCGAGCTTGACCATAAACGCGGGCAAGGGAAAAATCGCAGGACGCGACAAGACGCTGGCGAGGATTTTGGTGAATTCCGCATTCGTGACGGGATTTGGCGCGACGAAGTTCACGGGACTTCGGATGGCTTCGTTGCTCAGTACATGCTGAATCCCGCCAACCATATCCTGGACATCGATCCAGCTCATCCACTGCTTACCGTTCCCGACTTTCCCGCCAACTCCAAATTTGAATGGCACGACCATCTCGCCCAGTGCACCGCCCTTTGGGCTAAGCACCACGCCGGTGCGGATCTGTACGGTCCGGATACCTGCATCGGCGGCGCTATGCGTGGCTGCTTCCCACTCGCGGCAGACCTCTGGCAAAAAGCCCTGACCGGGAGCGCTACTCTCGGATAAAACTTCGTCTCCGCGGTTGCCGTAGTAACCAATTGCCGAACTACAGACGAAAACCTGAGGCCGCATGCTTGCTTGCGCCAAGGCCTGGGCCAGATTCCGTGTTCCGAGCACTCGGCTGTCCCGAATGGTCTTCTTCTTCTCGGGAGTCCATTTGCCAACGATACTGTCCCCGGCAAGGTGAATCACCGCATCAAAGCCTGACACAGCAGAAGAAGAAATCGCCTGAACCGGGTCCCACGCAATCGTCGCATCATCGGGCGACGAGCGCCGTGAGGTCGAACGCACAAGCCGCGTAATCTGCGCGCCCGCAGCCTTAAGTACGGGCAGCAAAGCCGTACCAATGGGCCCAGACACTCCACTGACCAGCACCCTTGCTCCCCTCAGTCTAGCCATATCGAGACCACTGTAGCAGAGCCTTGGACGAAGAACGTCGGTTCGCGAAAATAGTACCCTTCAAGTTTCTCGGACGGAAAATCGCCGTCAAAGATTTTGAATGATGCTCTGGTCTTCGTGTTCGGCGCTCTTGCGGTAGATGAGTTTGTTTAGTGGAACTCAACCGCGAAACCCGCGCCGATAAACCGCCTCGCGCCACAGCGAGGCTATAATCAATCTAGGCCTGCACTTCTTTCGGTGGCGTCCCATAGAACTCACCGATTGTTTCGCGGGCTATAATCCTGCATGGCGACGTTACGCCAACAGATCGCAACTACTACCCTTACGCTGACCAAGTTCCGCGATCTGATGAAGCGGATGCAGGAGAGCCGTCCGCAAGATGATCTCGCTATCATCAAGAAAGCCTACGATTACTCCCTGAAGCATCACGATGGCCAGACCCGCGCCTCGGGCGAGCCATATCTCGTGCATCCTCTTGAGGTTGCTCTCGTTCTCGCCGAAATGAAGATGGACCCCGTGGCGGTGGCTGCCGGACTCCTACACGATTCGGTGGAAGACACGTCCGTCACCATTCAGGACATTGCCAAGGAATTTGGCGAGCAGGTCGCCCACATCGTCGAAGGCGTCACCAAGATCAGCAAGATTGACTTCGCGACCCGGGAAGAGCAGCAGGCCGAAAACCTCCGCAAGATGATGCTGGCTATGGTCGACGACATCCGCGTCGTCCTGATCAAACTCGCTGACCGCTTGCACAACATGCGAACGCTCGAGCACCTTCAGCCCGAGCGCCAGCGGAAGATAGCCGAAGAGACGCTGGAGATTTACGCGCCAATAGCCCACCGCCTCGGGATGGGCAAGATTCGCGGAGAGCTCGAAGACCTCGGATTCCGTTTCCTGGATCCCGTCGGTTACGAGCAAGTCGAAAACGCTGTCAACGCCCGGCGCAAGCAAGGCGAGATCTTTCTCGCCAAAATGCAGCAAACCATTGCCGACAAGCTCAAGGAAGCCGGCATCCAGGCGAGAGTAGAAAGCCGCATCAAACGCGTTTACAGCATCCACAAAAAACTGCAGCGCCAGCGCATTGGAGTCGATCAGGTGTACGACCTCTGCGCAATGCGGGTTGTCACGCGCTCGCTCCAGGATTGTTACGCCGTCCTCGGCATCATTCACAATCTGTGGCGGCCGGTCCCCGGACGTATCAAGGATTTCATTGCCATGCCGCGGCCGAACTTCTATCAGTCGCTGCACACTTCGGTGATCACAGAAGATGGCACGCCCTTCGAGATCCAGATACGCACGGAAGAGATGCACAAGATGGCGGAGGAAGGCATCGCCGCGCACTGGAAATACAAAGACGGCCCCGTTTCTGCACAGGATGAGCAGCGACTTGCATGGCTGAGGCAAGTAGTGGAGTGGCAGCGCGACGTCAGCGATCCCAATGAGTTTCTTTCCACGCTCAAGGTCGATCTCTATCCAGAGGAGGTCTACACGTTTACGCCGAAGGGAAAAGTCGTCGTTCTGCCGCGCGACGCAACGCCCATCGACTTCGCCTATACCATTCATACCGAAGTCGGCCACACGTGCATCGGCGCGAAGGTCAACGGACGCATGGTGCCGCTCCGCTACAAATTGCACTCCGGCGACATCGTCGAGATCCTCACGCAGCCAGGTCACAAGCCCAGCCGGGACTGGCTCGGGCTGGTCAAGTCCTCACGTTCGCGCAACAAGATCAAGCACTGGTTGAACGTCCACCAGCGCGAGCGCGCCATCGAAATCGGCCGCAAGCTGATCGAAAAAGAAGCGCGCAAGTACCGGATCGCGCTGAAAGAAATCAAAGACGAAGATCTGCAGAAGGTGGCGTCAGGGTATGGTCTCGGCAAAGCTGACGATCTAATGGCCGGCATCGGATACGGCAAGTATTCGGCACGCCAGGTTCTCGCGCGTGTGCTGCCCGCGGGCGCAACCCCTTCCATTGCCGGAGAGATCGAAGCTGAGGGCCTGAACCAGCCTCAAAGCACCATCGCGAGTGCAGTGCGCCGTGTCTTTGGCGGCCACAATGCCATTACGGTCCGCGGCCAGGGAGACATGCTCGTGTACCGCGCGCGGTGTTGTAATCCGATCCGCGGCGAAAGCATTGTTGGGTACATTACCCGCGGCAAAGGAGTAGCGGTCCACTCCATTCATTGCCCGAATGTCACCAATCTCCTGTACGAACCAGAGCGCAAGATCGAGGTGGAATGGGCCCGCGACGAGAGCACTCCTACGGCATATCCAGTGAAACTAACCGTCTTCTGCGACGATCGTTTTGGCATGCTCAAGAGCATCACAGGCGTGATCGGCGATGCCAAAAGCAACATCCGCAACATTGCGGCGCATACCGCGAACAGCCAGGCCAGCGTAGAAGTCGTCCTGGATATTTCTGACCTCAAACATCTGGAAGCAATTATTGTCGGCCTCAGGAAGATTCCAGGCGTCCATGAAGTGCAACGGTTGCAGAAAATCTGAAGAAATCAGCAGTAAGAATTCAGAATGCAGAAAATAGGAAGCTGTCCATGTAGAGCTTGGGTTTTACTGCTGCATTCTGACTTCTAACTTCTGCATTCGCTCTGTGATACCCTGTGCCCTCTGTGGTGTTTGCCTTGTTTGCGAGCTAACAATTACCATGCGCGAAGTCATTCATACGAAAAACGCCCCGCAAGCCGTAGGCCCGTATTCGCAAGCCATCAAAGCCAACGGATTCATCTTCGTCTCTGGACAAGTCGCCATCGATCCCGCCACACAGCAGGTAATCGAAGGCGACGTGAAGGCACAGACAGATCTTATATTGCGCAATCTCGCGCAGATCCTCGAAGCGGCGGGAAGCTCTATGGCTAAAGCAGTCCGCTGCGGCGTGTTTCTCAAGAACATGGACAACTTCGCCGCGATGAACGAAATTTATGGCAAGCACTTCAGTTCTGCGCCGCCCGCGCGGACGACAGTGGAAGTCGCGCGTTTGCCAAAAGATGTGTTGGTAGAAATCGACGTAATCGCCCTGCAGTGATGGCAAATCCGGAGAGGACGCAAGAGCTTTGTCTGGGTTCTTGGGAACCGTTGGCTTCCTCTGAAACTAGCATTTTCGAAAGGACTCTCATGAAGACCCGAATTGCAGCAGCAGTTCTGCTGCTGGCTCCAGCGATTCTCTGGTCCCAGACGGCCACGAAGAAGCCAACGACCGCCACCCGCCCGCGCACAACCGGCCCGACCAGGGTTACTGGTCCTGGCACGAAGACCGCCTCCGGCCTGCAATACTGGGACATCAAGGTCGGCACCGGACAGGAAGCGAAGGCGGGAGACCACGTCAAAGTTCACTACACGGGCTGGCTGACAAGCGGAAAGAAATTCGACAGCTCCGTCGGAGGGAAGCCGTTCGAATTTCGCATCGGTAACGGCGATGTAATCAAAGGATGGGAGGAGGGCGTTACCGGGATGAAAGTCGGGGGAAAACGCCAACTACGAATTCCGCCTGACCTAGCTTATGGCAAGGAAGGGTATCCCGGCGCGATCCCGGCCAACGCCACGTTGGTTTTCGACATTCAACTAATAGGAATCACTGCGAAATAAGTTTCGGTGCACATAGCGCACCTCAGGCGTTCCATTCTCCTGTGGAAGACTGTGCCTCTGTAGTGAATGCTCTTAGGCTTTAACGACTTTCCCACTACGCAGACAGGACGTGCAGACGCGGATCCGCTTTCCCTGACCCTTCACTTTGGCGTGCACGGGACGCAAGTTGATGTTCCAGCGCCGCTTGGTGACGTTGTGGGCGTGGCTGATGCGGTTTCCCGCTTGCGGCTTCTTGCCGCAAATCTCACACTGTTGTGCCATTGGACTGCTGCTCCCAGATAGTTCAGATCTTGTAGGGCAAACATAGATTTTACAGGAACGCTCGTCAATTCGGCAATGTCGGCACGTGCGTTCTTGGTCATGAGCAGGCTCCCGCGGAACGCACGAGCATGAATCAGTGCATTCAGGGGGTTATGCGATACTGAATCCATGCAGTCGCCGCTTCAGACCCCCACATCGGCTACGGATCCAAAGTCGGTGAAGGTGAACCTCACCTCCGGCACCGGCGTGGATATCGAATGGGCCGACGGCCACGTCTCGCATTATAGTTTCGTCTACCTGCGGGACGCGTGCCCCTGCGCCATGTGCGAAGACGAACGCGGAAAAGCTGGCCGCAAGCCCGGCGAACCCGCCACCGCAGCCCCAGGCACCCTGCTCATATTTAAGCCGACGGCCAAGCCGCTCTCAGCCGAAGGAGTCGGGAAGTACGCCATCAAGTTCAACTGGAACGACAATCACGACCTCGGTATTTATTCCTGGAAGTTCTTGCGCGAGGTCTGTCCCTGTGACCAGTGCAAGGCACGCGCAGCCGGCTAGACCTTGGCGTCGACGGAACTTCTACTTCGCTGAGGTGTCATAAAGAACAGTTGGGCTGGACGGAGGCAGTATCGGATCCCGTCCGGGATGGCAAACGTTCTTAATCAGCTCTTTCACGGCTCCCGGGAATACTGGATAATTCACTACGTACCAATGCCTTTGTCGAGAACAAGCCCGGCGGTGCAGTCGCTCGTCTCCGAGCTGCTGTCTGAACTGCACCGGAAAAGCGGCTGTGACAAGATTGGCCTTACACGTGAGAGCTTCGCGGAAATCCTCTGCGAAGTCGGCAGCAAGCATGCCGCACCCGAATCCGAACTCCGCACGTTTTTATTGAGCCTCCGCGTGGACGAACTCGCTCTTGCCCGAGCCTGCGCGGCTGGGCACGACGTTGCCTGGGAAATCTTCCTTACGCGATATCGCGAGAAACTCTACCTCTCGGCCTTGCGCATAGCCCGCGAGGACTCCGCGGCCCGGGAACTCGCGGATACACTTTACGCTGACTTGTACGGTACCTCCACCCGCGACGGCAGGCGCGTCTCGAAGCTCTCTTCCTACACCGGTCGCGGATCACTCGAAGGTTGGCTTCGCACCGTACTGGCTCAGGAATACGTGAACCGTTATCGGAAGACGAAGCGCCTGGTGAGCTTGGAAGAGGAATCCGAAGAGGGCGCACAGTTCACGGCTCCCGCCCCCGAGCCTGTGGTCCCCGCCGACAACCGTCTCGCGCAGGCGACGGACGAAGTCCTCGGCCAGCTTTCTGCAGAGGACCGCACGATTTTGAGCGCGTACTATCTCGACGAACGCACCCTGGCCGAGATCGCCCGCATGTTGGGCGTCCACGAGTCCACGATCAGCAGGAAGATCGATAAGCTGGCTAAGACCCTACGCAAGCAGATTGTGGCGGCTCTAACGCGCGGGGGAATGTCTCGCCGGCAAGCCGAGGAAGCCATGGACGTGGATGTCCGTGACCTGCAGGTGGATATCCGGCGTAGCCTGACGCAAGATTCGCCAACTGCCGCGTTCTCAAAGAAGAGAGTGGAGGCCAGAGTTCCGGAAGGTGAAGGATGACGATAAGGAGTTGATTCTGAAGGACTTTTTGCTGGATGAGTCCAGCTGGCACTAGAAGCTCAACATGGAGAATGTCCCAAATATCGTGCGCGAGCGGCTGAGAGCAGCCAAACCCGTCCTCACTCATCCTGAGGCCGACGTGCTGGCGGCTTTCTCTGAGCAATTGCTACCCGATCGCGAACGGGTGCAGGTGCTTGATCACCTGGCGCGCTGCGGCGATTGTAGAGACATACTGGCGCTCTCCTTGCCGGAGACCGAAGCGGCGCAAACGGTCCCAAATCGTTCCTCTGGATCATGGTTCGCTTGGCCCGCGCTACGCTGGGGATTCGTAGTAGCCGGAATTGTGCTCGTCGTATTGGTCGGCGTGCTCCAGTATCGGAAGCACTTCAGTTCCCAGAGGGTGGCTTACCAGGCTCCGCCCGTGTCTGTAGCGGAGCAGCAGAGCAACCCGGAGTACACGAAGCGCGAGGAGCCCAAGCCCGACGATTCCGAGAAGAAGGCCCTGCCAGCGGCACCTGTCGCGGCGCCTACCATGCTACAAACGCGATCGGCGCCCGAAGCTTTGAAGTCCTCCGCTCGCGCATCGTCGTCTCCCACTCCCGCTCGCCGGGACGAAACGGCGCGAGCTTTTCATCGAAATGCGCCGATGGCGTTCAATCTTCCACACGGTCCTAGGGTTGCGAACCAGATGCAGCTCAATGCCAACAGCGAGCAGCAGAACGTTGTTGCACAGACTGCTCCCTCAATAACGCCTTTAGGGGGACCCCTACAGAAAGCAAGCTCCGACCTATCTGCGACGAAGGCGAAAGCCTCTTCCGGTTCACAAAACGTGGAGGTTGCGGCCGCCGCCCCGGTGCAGACCGACACTGTCAGTGGAGTGGCGATTCAGAATCAGCCCTTGAATGATCAGTCACTGAGCGGCGGGCAGCTAGAAGCCAAGCTCAGTCCACCGAAGCCCTCGGCGGCCTACACGAAGCGGGCGAAAATTGCGAGCCAGGAGACGGCAGCAACCACTGACGCGATCGGAGCTTCGAAAGTTCCCAATCCCCGATGGAGCATCAGCGCTGTGGGCTCATTGCAGCGATCACTCGATCAGGGCAATACCTGGCAAGACATAAACGTCGCGGACATTTCCAGTGCTGCAGCAGTTCCTATGATGCTGGTCGCCAACGAGCGCGCGAAAGAGTTCGATAAAGACGCGGAGAACAAAAAGATTGAGAGAAGCAAGCCGGCTACCCTCGTGTTCCGTGCTGTCTCCGCGAATGGTTCTGACGTTTGGGCCGGCGCGTCCGGCGGCATGCTCTATCACTCGTCGGATTCGGGTGCGCACTGGGCCCGCGTCGTCCCGTCAATTGCAGCGGGCGCGACGCTCACAGGAGAGATCCTCACCGTTTCTTTCTCCGATGCCCAACACGGAAAGGTATCCACTTCGACTTCCGAGCTCTGGTCCACGACAGACGGCGGACAGACCTGGCAAAAGCAGTAGGTAATCTCAGCTTAGCTTTGCGCTAATTCTCGATTACTTGGGTGACATTTACAGGAAAGTGAGCGAACTCCAGTATCGCGCTGTGGTTTGGCAGTTCTGGGGGAGGCCTGCCGAGGCGTCCTGGACTTCAACAGTCACGGGCGCTTTTCTCTCTTTGGACTCAATTTAGTTTGGGCCAGTCTCAGCAACATATACTCCTCGTCACATGTGCGTACTCACTGCGCTCCGCGGCACGTTGCGCAGTACCCGCCGATTTCCAATCGCGAAACCACTACGCGAAAGCGGCAGTCTTTCTCCACCTGATGTTTAAGCTTTTCAAAGCTGTCACTCAGAAATTCGGTGATCTTACCGCAGCGGAGACACGCCATATGGATGTGATCGCGATCGAGCTTGCGCTCGTAGTAGTGTCCCTCGCCATTGATGTGCATCAGATCGAGCTCGTCGATCAGGCCGTGCCGCTTCAGCAGTCGCAGCGTTCGGTACACCGTGCTGCGATCGACGCTGGCGTCAATCTTCTGCGCCTTGCGCAGAATCTGCGCCGCGTCCAGATGCTTGCTTGCCGTTTCAATCACGCTAAGGATCGCCCTGCGTTGTTGCGTCATGCGAATTCCGCGCTCGGAAAAGTGGGCCTGCAGGTGGCCCGGCATCTCGGTTTGAGGAAGCGGCATATGTGTGCGTGCCTGTGTCGCAAGTAGTCGCAACTGCCTTGCGACGGATTCTTCTGCCGGAATCTTGACGCCTGCGTGGCGATTCCGGCAACATCATTACTGTATCCTTACATGCGACTCAGTTGCAACTAGCGAATTCACAATACCTGTTCGTAGATGCAACAGGGTCGCAGTTGGCGTTATGAAAGAAGGGAATCTGCATTGCGGTTCTACTACGGCTTCGTCCTTGCTCTGTTCTTTGTCATCTTGACTCACGTTTCCGTCCAGTCCCAGGAGAGCCCATACTTCGTCACCTACGACCACTACCTCGAAGAGCCCGGGAGCTTTGAAGTCGAATACTTTTCCACGTTTGGCACACAGCGCGCCGGCAACAATTTTCACGCGTACTGGGCCGAATTCGAATACGGCGCGACGGGGTGGTGGACGACGGAGCTCTATCTTGATGGACAGACCACGTTCAGCGACAGCACCATCTTCACCGGTTTCCGATGGGAGAACCGTTTTCGCCTGCTGCAACGCGAGCATTTCATCAATCCCGTTCTCTACGTTGAATACGAGCACATCAGCGGCGCGGATAAAATTCTGAAGGAAATCGAAGGACATGATGGGGAGGCTGACAACGGCGACCCCAATGCCGAGGCGCGTCAGGAGCACAAGCAGGAAATGGAGTTCAAGCTAATCCTTTCGAGCACGTTCAAAGGCTGGAACGTGGCTGAGAACACCATCGCCACCAAGAATCTCTCGAATGAACCGTGGGAGTTCGGATACACGGTCGGCGCCAGCCGTCCACTTAGCCTGAAAGCCTCGGCGCAGCATTGCAATTTCTGCCCTGAGAATTTCATCGCAGGCGTCGAAATGTACGGGGGCCTCGGGGACCGCTACAACTTTGGTCTGCACGACACGTCTCAGTATCTCGCTCCCGTCATCGCGTGGAACCTGCCGTCAAGTTGGACCTTGCGTTTCTCTCCCGGCTTCGGCCTAAACGATAACAGTCATCAGCTCCTTCTGCGCTGGGGAATCTCGCGCGAATTCTCTGGATTCGGCTCGGCCATGGCACGCCTGTTCGGAGGTCGATCATGAGATCGGCTAGCTTCGGTCGTATCGTTGCGCTCGCGATGTTCCTGAGCTGCGCGGCGGCAGTCGCTCAGGACAAGAACGATCGCGAGTCCAGCAATGAGCTCTACGCGGAACTGGCGAAGGCTCCTGCCAAAGCCGCTGCGCGCGGGAATCCACTCGAGAGCGATCCGAAAGCGGTTGCGGCGGGCGCCAAGCTCTTTGCGCGGCACTGCGCCGAGTGCCACGGGGATGACGGCGCAGGTGGAACAGGCAACAAGAAAGGCCCGAGCCTGCTTGTCGCCGAGGTGCAGCAGTCGACTCCCGGAACGCTATTCTGGCTCCTGACCAATGGTGTCGTCCGCCGGGGCATGCCAGTCTGGTCCAAGCTGCCGGAACCACAGCGCTGGCAATTGGTGAGTTACATCAAGTCGCTCGACCCGGGTGCGCGGATTAGGGCTACCGAGGCGCCAAATCCTTAGAAATCAGCAGTCTCGGGGCATTCAGAAGCTTGCGACTTTCGCCCCCCCGCCGCATCTAAATCGAGTGTTACGATAGAAGGTTCGGCCCATACCGTGGGACGCACCTGATACCGATCGCAAACCGGCAACGCCCGTCTGATGGAGCGTCCGCCGAAAGCGCGGCGTTACAACAGAGGAGAGAATGCAATGGCAGGTAACGGAATTGTCGAAGTGACCGATGCGAACTTCGACCAGGATGTATTGAAATCGGACAAGCCCGTTCTGGTGGACTTCTGGGCTACCTGGTGCGGCCCGTGCCGTGCCATCGCACCCATCGTCGAAGAGTTGGCCACCGAGTATCAGGGCAAAATCAAAATCGGCAAGATGGACGTCGACTCCAACCAGGCCACTCCAATGCGCTACAAGGTCACCGGCATCCCGACGCTTTTGGTCTTCAAAGGCGGACAGGTCGTCGAGCAGTTGGTCGGCTATCGTCCGAAGGACGCAATTGCGCAGGCTTTGAACAAGCACATCGGCTAACTCAGCTTTGCTTGCATAAGAATGCCCGGCGTGACGCCGGGCATTCTTTTGTTCCAAGCTTTAACCGCGTTGTTTTCGAATGTTTAACTCAGTACTTCCTTAGCACTCCGATCACCCGGCCCTGCACATCCACCGAAGCTGCCGGCACGATGATCGGTTTCATATTCACGTTCGAAGGCTGCAACCGGATACTCTCGCCTTCGCGATAGAAGCGCTTTAACGTCGCATCAGTCGATTCGACCAGGGCTACAACGATATCTCCGTTGTGCGCGGTCTTAGCTTTTTCGACTAGAACATAGTCGCCATCGAGAATGGCCTCATCTTGCATCGAGTCGCCGCGCACTTCCAGCACGAACACTTCTTTTGAACGGACAAAATCCGCAAGCGAGATTGTCTCCGGAGTTTCCACCGCCTCGATCGGCTGGCCCGCAGCGATGCGCCCCATGAGCGGCAACACCACTGCGGTATTCACGCCCATCGACTGCTTCAGCTTTCCCTTTGGAGGCAGTAGATCGATGGACCGGCTCCGGTTGTAGTCGCGCGTGAGCAATCCCTTCTTTTCGAGGTTGGAGATATGCTTGTGCACGGTTGCCAGCGAGTTCAGTTTCAACCCCTGCCCAATCTCGTCAAATGAGGGAGAATATCCATTCTCAGTAACGAACCGGGAGATGAAGTCATACACTTCGCGCTGCCTGCGTGTGATGGCCATGGCACATTATTGGCGAACATAAAGCGAAAAAGCAAGCACGAAAGTTGCCAATCCCTGGGTACAGCGCCCCGCAAGTAATATCCTTCGTGTACCTTTGTGGCTTGTGGTTCCAGTTCCTTGATTAGCGGCCTTGCGACTTTTCCCTCGCTCGCAACTCCAATCCACCAGATCGGACGCAAGGGGGATAGCAGTGAAATCATCAACTCGTCTCTTCGTGGCACTGTTCGGATCGCTTCTGGCGACGACCGCCTGCACCGCGAAAGCCAGCCCACCAGTCGCGATTCCCGCGCCGGTAGTTGACGCGACCCGTGCCTCCGCACCCGGTCAGCAAAAAGCCGTCTTCGCCGGCGGATGCTTCTGGGGCGTGCAAGCCGTCTTCCAGCACGTCAAAGGAGTAATTAGCGTAACCTCCGGATATTCCGGTGGTTCAATCAAGAATCCGGAATACGAACTGGTCAGCAGCGGAGAGACTGGACACGCCGAGTCCGTCGAACTTGTATACGACCCTTCGCAGATCACTTATGGAGAGCTCCTGCGCGTCTTCTTTTCCGTCGCGCATGATCCCACACAACTCAACCGACAGGGACCCGATGAAGGCACACAATACCGCAGCGCAATCTTCTACACCACTGACGAACAACAGAAGATAGCCCAAGCCTACATCGCGCAACTGGACCAGGCGAAGGTCTTTTCTGATCGCATCGTCACGCAGGTCACTCCGCTGAAAGCTTTCTACGCGGCAGAGCCCTACCACCAGAACTACGCCGCTCTACACCCGAACAACCCGTACATCATTTACAACGATGCCCCGAAAGTTGAGCACCTGAAACAGCAATTTCCCGATATCTATACACGGAAATGAAGAATTCCTCCGACATGCACGGGCGAACGCCATTCAATCTTAGTAAGAGGAAGCCAGAATGTTCGACTCAAATTCCGGTCACGAAAACCGCGTTAACCTCCATCGTCGCGCATTTCTCGTAAGCGCGGCCGCAGGCATCGGTGGCCTGGCATTGTGGCAATGGAAAAGCGGGGTGACAACAGAAGCTGCCGCGACGAGCGAACCAAAGAATGTAACCGTCGTCCGGTTCTCCGACAATGGCGAACGCCTGAACACGGTCAGCATACCGAAGGTGATAAAAAGCCGCGCCGAATGGCGCCAACAACTTTCTCCCAACGCCTACGACATCACACGCAATGCCGATACTGAGATGGCTTTTTCCGGTCAACACTGGAATCTGCACGAGAGGGGAATGTATCGCTGCATCTGCTGTGACAACGCGCTGTTCGATTCCGCGACAAAATTCGAGTCAGGGACAGGATGGCCGAGCTTCTGGCAGCCAATCGCGAAGGAGAACGTCACCGAAAGCCGCGACACAACTCTCGGAATCGGCCGCACCGCCGTCTCCTGTACGGAATGCGACGCGCATTTAGGACATGTCTTCGAAGACGGACCCGCCCCAAGTTACCTCCGATACTGCATGAACTCCGCCTCTTTACGCTTCGTCAGGCGATGACTCACAGACCGGATCTGCCAAAACTTTCTGCATCCGCAACGCAACTGATCCATCCAACATGGTCGCAATGAATACTCCGCCTCCAGCGTTCCGCGAGCCAACTCCGGTCGAGAGATTCTTTAATCGCGGCATGGGATTTCTCGTGAACATCGGTCTTGCTCCGTCCCACATGCAACTGCTCGAAGTACGCGGAAGAAAGTCCGGCAAGCTTTACAGGACTCCTGTCGACCTGCTCGAGCTACAGGGTAAGCGCTACCTGGTCGCGCCACGCGGACGCACGCAGTGGGTCCTCAACGCCGAGGTTGCAGGGGAAGTCACGCTGAAACGAGGCAGTACGCGCCGTCTGTTTCACTTGCGCGCGTTGAACGATGTCGAAAAGCTTCCAATCCTTCAAGCCTATCTCGATCGCTTCAGAAAAGAAGTGCAGAGATTCTTCCCGCTTCCCGCCGGATCTCCAGCGGAAGTATTCCGTGATGTAGCAAATACTTACCCGGCATTTGAACTTCTGCAAAAGTAAGCAAGTGCACCTGTCAGGGAGCCTCACCGAGTGAACTGGGGCTGTTTATGCCGAGAGGTGCACGGCGACACTGTCCATATCTTCGGGAGTGGTAAAGTCTCTTCCGTCTGACATTGTGATTCGCGAGCCTGTCCCCACAGCTTCAATGCAGACGACGTAATCAGGGTTGATATAGGTGTCACGTGGTGCAGTTTTGATGAGTACAAGTTTGGCCACGGGCAGGCCCTCCGCTTGAATCGTAACAGAGGGAAAGTTTCACTGCGCAACCGGAACCGCCGCATACCGTTCATTCGAACGGAATTGTCTGGGCCGTCACTCTATTCCGCAGCTTCTGGTCGGTTCACCAACCTGCGTCACGCGGACCAGCATGAGTCAGAGACTCTCAGGTGCGCCTTTCGAATTGTGAGCGCTTCCTTCCGAAAAGGCCAACAAGATGCCCAGGTAACCACTTCCCCAGTTACCTCTGGCATCTCCCCCCAAGTCCTCAGAATCCCTTAATCTACTTGGGTTTCAAGCGGTTGCAATAAATTACTCCGCTGGTTCTACTCCCTTCGGAGAGATTGCCCACCCCCGACCCGGCACCTATAATCGACCTACTCTGGTAGATCATTCTCCGTCAGGTTCCGGGTGGAACAGCGAGGGCTTCGTGCGTCTGCGTCCCTCGACTAAGGAGTTTGGCAATACGGGATACCCGGATATGCGAAAACGCCTGCAACTCGCATTGATGCTGACGGTCACTACGGCAATCGCGACCTCCTTCGCTCTTACTCCACCTCCGGCCTGGGCCGCTGAGGGCGAGAATTCTGCCCGCGGCATTACCACCAGCGACGAAAGTGGACGCAAGATCTACGTGAACGAAGATGGTCCGGCCCGGCCGCGGCAGGTTCAGGCGCCGCAGCCGAAGCGGACGACGCTGGTCTACTGGAGCGGCAAGGATAATCGCTGGAAACCGGTTCCGGGCGCGAACACCGCTTCGATGCAGGCAGCGCGATCGGCTGCAGCCGAAATCAGCCGCTATTTTGGACGCGAGTCGGTGCAGTCGGCCAATGCTCGCATCATGGCCGCAAACTCCCGTGGACACCAGGCTTCCCAGGAAGAGATCGATCAGGCGGTAGTCATGGCTGCGGCGCGGCACAACGTTGACCCAAACCTGGTACGCGCCGTCATAAAAGTCGAATCTAATTTCAACTCCAATGCCGTATCGCGCAAGGGCGCCATGGGCCTGATGCAACTCATGCCCTCAACCGCCCGTTCCCTGAACGTCAGGAACCCCTTCGACCCTGAACAAAACGTGGACGCGGGTGTGCGCCATCTCAAGCATCTGCTCGAGAACTACAATGGAGACGTGAACCTGACCTTGGCTGCGTACAATGCCGGATCGGGCGCGGTCGCTCGCAGCGCAGGAGTGCCGCGCTTCACTGAGACTCAGAACTACGTGAGGAAGATTACGACCCTGTACTACGGCGGTCATGAGTTTTCGCAGTTGGGCGGGAGCCACGATCCCGTGAAGGTTCAACGGGATGCGCGGGGCGTCCTTTACATCAGCAACACGGACTAGGTTGGCGGCATCTGTTGTAAGAAGCGAGTATTTCAAATTCTCAGGTACCCAGGCAGTTCAACTGCAAACGGCGGAACGGACAGTAACGGACCGGCGACTTTGAAAACGACATCAAGCCAGCGTTGCTTGTGCTGGGGATTGCTGCTTTTGCTGCTGGCGATCCCTGGAGGGCAAGCGCACGCCCGCGCGCGACACACGGACGCTTGGGCACGGGAGCGCTTTGCTGCCGCAGAACGCATGCGCGAGGCGCTAAACGGACGTCCTACGCAGGAGCGTTCCCGCCGCGACTACCAGCGCGTCATCAATGCGTACCGCGCTGTCTATTACGGAGCGCCAACTTCCACCAAGGCCGATCCGAGCGCCGTGGCCGTGGCCGAGACGCTGGTCGAGATGGGACGCCGCTTCGATGACGACAAGGTTCTGAACCAAGCCATCGCCCAATATAAATTCCTGCGCAAGGAGTACCCCGGCAGCAGGTACCGCTGCGACGCGCTGTTTACCATCGGCGAAATCTATAAAGACGACTTGAATGATTCGGAGAAGGCGCGCGCGATCTTCGTGGACTTCCTGCTGCGCTACCCGCATAACCGTCTTGTCCCCGACGCCCAGCAGGCCATCGCGCAACTTGATCGCAACAAAGATGAAGAAGAAGATGCGCAGGCGAAGAAGAAGCCAGCGAGGGACACGGAAGCGAAGAATATTCAGAAGTCTGACAGGGACGACAGGGCTGCTAAGCGCGAAAAGACAAAAGATGTGCAGGTGCCAGCGTCGAACGACGATTCCGACTCTCACGCCGATGCGACGCCTGCCGATTCCTCCGAAACGAACTCGAAACACCTGCCCCGCGTGACGGCGATCCGGCACTGGTCCACGCCCGACTACACGCGTGTCGCGATTGATCTTGAAAACGAAGTCAAGTTTGGGTCGCAGCGCATCGCACATCCGGATCGCATTTACTTCGATCTGCGCGACACCAAGCTGGCGTCCACACTCGTAGGCAAGACTTTCGATGTGGACGATGGCTTCCTCAAGAAGATCCGCATCGGTCAGGTTCAGCCCGGGCGGACCCGTGTGGTGCTTGAAGTCGAAGATCTTTCACGTTATGACGCTTTTCTGCTTCCAAATCCGTACCGGCTGATCATCGATATTCATGGCAAGAACATGGCGAAGAATGCGCACATGAGGTCGTCGAATGACGATGTCGCAACTGCCGATGTGCAAGCGCCGCCGAAGGCAACCGCGTCAGCTTCAGATGCTTCCGCCGATGAGACGGAAACGGCGCCGGCCGACGATCCGGGAGCAACGAACAAAGAAGAGCTGAAAGCCCATGCGGGGAAGCCGGTTCCCACGACGCAGGATGTAAACGATGAAGCCAGGATCATCCCAAAGTCCGGCGTGCCCGAACTTCCCAAGAAGATCGACAACAAAAAAGAGACGCCCCCTCCAACCAAGGTGATTGTCGATAACGACGATGACGACACTCCGGTCGAAGCGGCCGAGACGCATGTGCCCAAGCGCTCGCGCAGCAAGTCCGGCACGAAGGTCGCATCCAACCGCAAAACTTCAGACTTCGATTCCCGCGAAGCCAGGCCAACATCGAGCGGTGACCGGTCGCTGATTCGCGCGCTCGGACTGAAGATCGGAAAGATTGTCATCGATCCGGGACATGGAGGTCATGACACCGGCACCATTGGCCCGAACGGCCTGCAAGAAAAGGATCTCGTTCTGGAAGTGGGACGGCGGCTCGGCAAGCTGCTCGAAACCCGCCTCGGCGCCGAAGTCGTCTACACCCGCAAGAACGACACGTTCATCCCGCTCGAGACGCGTACCGCAATCGCGAACCAGCAGCGCGCCGACCTGTTTATTTCGATTCACGCCAACTCGAGTCGCGATCCGGATGCACGCGGGGTGGAGACTTACTATTTGAATTTCACGTCGTCTCCGGAGGCGCTGGAAGTGGCGGCGCGCGAGAATGCGGTCTCAGAAAAGTCGATTTACGAGCTGCAGGACCTCGTGAAGAAGATCGCGCTCAAGGAAAAGATCGAGGAGTCCCGTGAGTTTGCCGGAGACGTGCAGCAGTCCCTGCACAGCGGACTTTCCGCAAAGAGCCC
>Ga0136846_1215889_pt1 | contig 46835 bp, 50 predicted proteins | sample HopSoiMetagenom2_FD_96841 | JGI IMG/M metagenome (GOLD analysis project Ga0136846, IMG submission 96841) | Grasslands soil microbial communities from Hopland, California, USA - 2 Assembly 2016 (version 4) | ecosystem: Environmental > Terrestrial > Soil > Grasslands | place: USA: Hopland...
CTCGTGAAGCACCACCTCTGGGTGCTGTGGACCGACTACTTCAAGCCCGAGCACCTCGAGAAGCACCAGAACCTGCACGACCTGTTCTGGAACGCGACGAAAGAAGCCGGCGCCGCGAAGAAGTCGGAGGACCCGGCGCAGGGTCAGAAGCTGCTCGACGCGGTCGACGAGATCGCCAAGGTCTTCTGGGAGACCAAGAGCTGAGTCGACCCTAGACGCGGTGAAGGGCGGGGCCGTCGGGTCCCCGCCCTTCACACGATGCGCCCCCCTCGGCGCACACCGTGGCACATCAGGGATAGGAGGCCGGGCCGGCCGGGGCGGGTCTGGCGGCGCCCCGGCCGGATCCGGTCTCGCAACGAGCATCGGTCAAACCGAACCCGTCACGCCAGTGGTCAGAAGTCGGTAGGTGTGGGCCATCCGGCTGACCTCGCGGGTACCGGTCGGTACCCCCAGCGCGTTGGTACCCCACTGCTACCGTGAGCGAACCGTGAAGGACATCGGACTCGTCGGCGCGACCTATTCCGGCAAGTCCACGCTGTTCACGGCGTTGACGCACGCCGGCGCGCACGGCGGCCAGCCCACGATCGCCGTCGTGCCCGTGCCGGACCCGCGACTGCAGGTGCTCACCGACATCGAGCGGTCGAAGAAGACGGTCGCGGCGCAGGTCCGGTTCGTCGACGTCCCGGGCGGCATGGCGAGCGCCCAATCGGTCGCGAAGCTCCGTGAGGTCGACGCGCTGGCGGCGGTCGTGCGGTGCTTCGGCCCCGACGCGTCGCCGGCGTCGGAGCTCGCCGGCATACGGGCCGAGCTGCTGCTCGCAGACCTCGGCGTGATCTCATCCGCGCTCGAGAAGGCCGTGAAGAAGGCGCGGGGCAAGCCCGGCCTCGAGGTGGACGCGCTGGAAGCTGCCCAGAAGGCATTGGAAGGCGAGACGTCGCTGCGGGACGCAGGACTTGCGCCCGAACACGTGGCCGAGCTCCGTGGGATCGCGCCGCTGACGTTGAAGCCCGAGATCGTGGTCGCGAACCTCGAGGAAGGGACATCGGTTCCGGCCGAGCTCGGCGACGCGGTGGGCGTGTATGCGGCGATCGAGGCCGAGGTCGCCGAGATGGACCCCACCGAGGCGTGGGCGCTGCTCGAGGAGTTCGGGGTGACCGAGCCGGGCCTCGAGTCGGTGATCCGGGCCTGCTATCGGGCGCTCGATCTGATCACGTTCCTGACGACCGGTGAAGACGAGACGCGAGCCTGGGAGGTGCGGTCGGGCGCGGCAGCACCCGAAGCCGCCGGCGTGATCCACACCGATCTGCAGCGCGGGTTCATCCGTGCGGACGTGATCTCGTACGACGAGCTGGTGGCCGCCGGGTCGATGGATGCAGCCAAAGCCGCCGGCAAGCTCCGCGTCGAAGGCAAGGACTACGTCGTCGAGGAAGGCGACATCTTGAACGTCCGCTTCGCCGTGTGAGGGGTCAGACGCCACCGATGCCCGAGGCGCGGCAGGCGACACCGTCGAGCGACGGCACCGCGACCACGGCGATCACCTGACCATCCCGCGACACTTCCCACGTCCCATCGCCCGGAGGTCCACCGGAGACGTACCCCCCCTGTTTCCCGCTGTCAGACGTGCGGAGTCCCGGCGTGTTAATCGTGATGTACAAGGGCGGCCCTGGGTCGAGGACCCCGCCTTCATGCGCGAATGGGATCCTGTCATCAGCGCCACACGGCAGATCGTCAAGGTGTCCGTCGATCGGCACGTCGTTCGCCGACACATGCAGCACGATCCTCGAGCCATCCACCATCGATGCCCCGGCTCGTGGGTCCGTCGAAGCCACCACCCCGACAGGAACGGAAGGCACCGGCGAATACCGCACGGACGTCTCGAATCCAGCCTGTGAGAGCGAGGACTCCGCGTCCGCCTTGCTGAGCCCGACCACGTCAGGGGACGGCGATCGCGGAGCCGCCGCTCGGGATCGGCGAGACGGTCGGCACCGGTTCGGTCGTCTGAGGACGCGGCTCCGTTCCTCCTGTGGGTTGAGGCGAGTTCGCTACCGATGCGGTCGCAACGACCTCTACCGGGAAGAAGAACTGCACGTCCCCCTGGCTCCACGACGCCGACAGGATCAGGACGAAGGATCCTGGTTCATCGAATCGGCCGTTGAACGGAAGGACCGGTCCGGTCTGATGAACCGGATCGTCGCCGGCGGCCAAACCGAGCGAGTACTTCTCGACCTCGAACGCGGGGTAGACGTTGAGCTCTGTTCTCTGCGGGATCTGGAGGTACTGATCCGTCGCGAACGGACCGGCGCCACCGTTCGTGCACGTTGGTGACTGTCCGTTGCCCCAGCAATAACCGCCTACTTGCACGGGTGCGGCGGCGCCCCGATACGCGAGCGACGCGGTCGGATCAGGGGTCGCTTGCAGGGTGAGTGAGGCTCCGACGTCGCCCGTCACCACCTTGATCGGGAAGTAGAACTCGCGCACGCCTTGAGGCCAGTGGGCCGTGAACTCCAACACGTACCGACCGGCATCCCCGGGGATGCGCGCGCCAGACGTAGGGAGCTCATACAAGTGAGATGGCGGCTCAGAGTCCCCGACCGGTTGATCGAGCCAGCCCGTAACGGTCTCGGCCGATCCGGCGACCTCGATCGCCGTTCCCGCCGGCAGGACGACCCAGTTCCCGAGCTGGAACTCAGCCCCGAACGTGTCGACGACCGCCGCGGCGTTCCCCACTTTCCAGCCGTACCTCGCGCCGTTTCCGCCGACGACCGCGCCTTCGAAGGTCAGGGTAGCGTCCGGGTAGGAACCAGTTCCGGCATCGTCCTTGACCAAGAACGTGAAGACCGCGGGGTTCGAAACGGCACCGCCGGGCGAAACGGTTCGACCGCCGAACGCCTTTGCCGCGAATGCGAGGGCGAGCGCGAAGACGGCGAACGCGACGACGCCGGCGATCGTGCGCTGACGACGGTTCGGCGTTGGGTCGTTGCGGTGATCGTGCGAGTCCGATGTGACGCGGTCGCGGACGGACGACGGCGCCTTCACGTCGTTGAGACGATCGAGCTCCTGCTCCCAGCGCTTCGGCATCTACTCCACCTCCTCGTTCCCGAGCAGATCAGCCAAACGCTTGCGGGCTCGATGGAGGTGCACTCGAACCGTGGGGCGCGCGATGCCCATCCGATCCGCGACCTCGGCGGTCTCGAGACCGTGGACGTGACGCAGAACGACGGCCGCGCGCTGGTTCAGCGAGAGCTCGCGCAACGCGTCCATCAAGCCGTGGAGTTCGATCGGCATCGTCACGTCGTCCTCCGCGGGTGCGCTGCGAGCGTCCTTGCGCACCTCGTCGATCGCCGCTCGGAATCCCACCCGATAGAGCCATGCAACCGGGTCGTGGAGCGTGCCGGCGTACGCGGCCAGGCGGGCGAACGCCTCTGCGGTGGCTTCCTCGGCGATGTCGGCGCGACCGCCGGTGAATGCGCAGAGCGCGCGGAAGAGCCCGTCACCCTCGGCACGGAACAGCTGGTCAAGGTCCACGGTCGGACCGGAGGCTTCACCGATACGCGCTTCACGCTCCATCACGTCCATCTTCGACGACGCAGATAGACGGATGAGGCAACCGTTTCGTTTACGCGATCGCGTGCCTGGGAGCTTCCAAGCGCATCGTCACCAGGGAAATCTGTATGGTGGACCGACTATGGATGGGTATCGCATCGGTGAGGCGGCGAAGCTGCTGGGCGTTCGCGTCGAGACGCTCCGCACCTGGGAGCGCGCCGGCAAGCTGAAGACCGACCGCACGACGGGCGGCCAACGGATCGTTCCGCAGGGCGAAGTAGCGAGGATCATCACCGAGCGGCGAGCCGCCGAGCCCGCGCCCACGCACACGAGCCGACGCAACTCCTTCCCCGGCGTGATCACGAACGTCACGCGGGACAAGGTGTCGGCGCTCGTCGAGATCCAGGCCGGGCCGCACCGCGTGGTGTCGCTCATCACGCGTGAGGCGGCCGACGAACTCGAACTCGCGCCCGGGATGGAGGCAACCGCCACCGTCAAGGCGACGAGCGTCATGGTCGAGGTTGACGGGTGAAGCCGTTCGTGGTCGTCCCGGTGGTGCTTGCGATCCTCGTGCTCGGTGCGTGCTCATCGTCTTCGACCAGCGCCGGCACGACCTCCGCTGACGGTTCGACGGAGCTCACGGTCTTCGCCGCGTCGTCGCTCACGTCTGCGTTCGACCAGATCGGCGCCGACTTCGAGGCCGCCAACCCCGGTACGACCGTGACGTTCAACTACGGATCGTCCACCGATCTGGCGACCCAGATCGACAGCGAGGGAACGGCCGACGTCTTCGCCTCCGCGAGCGGCACCGCGATGGATGCGGCGTCGAAGACGCCGGGGGTCGCCGACCGCACCGACTTCGCGACCAACCAACTCGTGATCATCACGCCGACCGACGACCCAGCCGGCATCTCGTCGCTGGCTGATCTCGCGACGCCCGGCACCCAGCTCGTGCTCGGCGCGGAGGGCGTGCCGGTCGGTGACTACGCCCGTCAGCTGCTCGACCAGAACGGACTCACCAAACAGGTGATGCCGAATGTCGTTTCGAACGAGCCGGACGACGCCTCGGTGGTCGCGAAGGTGAAGTCGGGCGAGGCCGACGCCGGCGTCGTGTACACGTCGGACATCGCGAGCAACTCGGACGTTCGTGGCGTGACGATCCCCGCGAAACAGAACGTGCTCGCGACCTACCCGATCGCCGTCGTCACCGGCTCGTCGAACACCGACGTGGCGACGAGCTTCGTCGAGTACGTGACGGGCTCGCACGGCGAGGCGACGTTGCAGCAGTTCGGGTTCGGACCGCCGCCGTCCGGCTAAGGCATGCAACGGCGACTTCCCCTTTCGTTCATCGTTCTCGGAGCGATCGGCGCCGCGTTCGTCGCGCTGCCGGTGATCGGGCTGGCGCTGCGAGCGCCGTGGGGGCGGATCGGCGAGATCCTCACTGGACCCGGGGCGCGCACGGCACTCCGGCTCTCGCTCGAGGTCTCGCTGCTGGCGACGCTGTGTTCGGTGGTGTTCGGCGTGCCGCTCGCGTGGATCCTTGCGCGAGGAACGTTCCGCGGACGCGCGGTCCTGCGCGCGCTCGTCATCTTGCCGCTGGTTCTGCCGCCGGTTGTCGCCGGAGTCGGGCTCCTCCAAGCGCTCGGACGCCGCGGCATCGTAGGCAGCTGGCTCGAACGCATCGCGGGCGTCCAGCTCACGTTCACGACGGCCGGGGCGGTGGTCGCCGCGACGTTCGTCTCGATCCCGTTGGTCGTGCTGTCGGCGGAGGCCGGATTCCGCAGCCTCGATCCGCGGTTCGAGCGCGCCGCGGCGGTCCTGGGGGCGAAGCCCGGCTACACCTTGCGTCGGGTGATCTTGCCGATGGTGGCGCCCCAGCTCGTCGCCGGCGCCGTGCTCGCGTGGGCGCGGGCGCTCGGCGAGTTCGGCGCCACGATCACGTTCGCCGGCAATCTCGAGGGACGCACGCAGACCGTCCCACTCGCCGTCTTCCAGACGTTGCAGACGGACCAGGAAGGAGCCATCGCGCTGTCGCTCGTCCTCGTCGTGCTGTCGATCTGCGTCCTCGTTGCGCTGCGCGATCGGATCACCGGGACCGGCTGATGCCGCTCAACGTCGACATCGAGATCCAGCTCGGGGACCGGACGATCGCCGTGTCGTTCGACGTCGCCGACGGCGAGACCGTGGCGCTGGTGGGACGCAACGGCGCCGGCAAGACCACCGCGCTCGAGGCCGTCGCGGGGATCGCCGATGCGACGGGCCGGGTCGCGCTCGACGGGCGCTCGCTCATCGACGTGCCGCCCGAGCGCCGCGGGATCGGCGTCGCCTTCCAGGACGCGTTGTTGTTCCCGAAGCTGAGCGTCCTGGAGAACGTCGCGTTCCCGCTCCGCGCGGCCGGCGCCGGTCGCGACGGTGCGCGGGCCCGTGCCCTGGCGGTCCTCCGCGACCTCGCGCCGGCGGTGGATCCGAACGCGCGACCGGCCACCCTCAGCGGCGGCGAGCGCCAACGCGTGGCGCTCGCGCGCGCGCTCGCGGCCGAGCCCAAGCTCCTGCTGCTGGACGAGCCGTTCGCGGCGGTCGACGCCGAAGGCAAGCCCGAGCTCCGCACGTTGCTGCGCCGCACGCTCGCAACGTTCGACGGTCCACGCGTTCTCGTCACGCATGACCCGGTCGAGGCGATGACGCTCGCCGACCGACTGGTGCTGTTGGAAGACGGTCGCGTCACGCAGACCGGAACGCCCGATCAGGTCCGCAACGCACCGGCCACGCGATACGCGGCGGAGTTCGTCGGCACGAACCTGTTCGAGGGTTCGCTCGAGCCAGAAGACGAAGGCGTCGGCATCCTTCGCGCGGGCGGTGGCGAGCTCACCGTCGTGTGGCCCGAGCGCATGCCGCTCGCGGCCGTCGCCGACGTCCGCGCGACCTTGTCACCCGCCGAGATCGCGCTGCATACAGAGGAACCCCACGGCTCGCCCCGCAACGTCTTCCGCGGGGCCGTCGAGGAGGTGGCGACCGTCGGCGGACGCGCCCGCATCCGTCTGCGAACGGCGCCGCCACTGGTGGCCGAGCTCACGACGGGATCTGTCGATCGCCTCGGCATCGTCCCTGGTCGCGACGTATGGGCGTCGTGCAAGGCGGTCGAGATCAGGCTCATGGTGCCCGGCGAGGAACCCGATACCCTGTAGGCCGTGAAGACCGAGACGGAGCGTTCGGCGCTCGCTTCCCCCGAGGCCGACGGGTCCGGCGAGAAGCGTCGCAACCCCATCTTGCGGTTCCTCGGCGAGATGCCCGGCTTGATCATCATGTCGCTGATCCTGGCGATCCTGATCAAGACCTTCTTGATCCAGGCGTTCTACATCCCCAGCCAGTCGATGCAGGACACGCTGCAGGTGAACGACCGCGTGCTCGTGTCGAAGGTCCCCTACTACATCCATGATCCGGCGCGCGGCGATGTGATCGTGTTCTCCGAGCCCGATCCTGCGAAGCAGCCTCAGCGCAGCTTCGTCGGTGGAATCGCGCACTGGGTGTTCGAAGGGATCGGCGTGCAGAAGCCGGACAATCCCGACTACATCAAGCGGGTGATCGGATTGCCGGGCGACACGGTCTGGGCGAAGAAGAACCAGGTCTATGTCAACGGCGTCGCGATCAACGAGCCCTACGTGAAGGGCAACACCACCGACTTCGACAAGGTGCACGTGCCCGACGGCATGTACTTCGTGCTCGGCGACAACCGGCAGGAATCGATGGACTCCCGGTTCGGCCTCGGCCTGATCGCCGACCCGAAGACCCAGCCCGGCATCGGGTTCATCCCGCGAGACAACATCATCGGCAAGGCCTGGGTCATCGTGTGGCCCAAGGACCACTGGGGCACGCTCTAGCCGTCACTCGCCCTCGGCGCGCCACCGCGTGCCAACCGGCCGTTCCTCCGGCACGAAGAACCGCGCAAGCGTCCACGTCAGCGACGCGATCCCGATCGAGGCGAGCCACACCGTGAGCGGCGGTGGATCGAGCGCGAAGAACGTCTGGGTCGCCGGCAGGACGAACGCGAGCACGGCGAGGACGCCCATCGACCACACGAGCGCCAGGCGCCAGCGGTTGAGCGGCGCCGCCACGATCGACAGCACGAGCAGCCCCACGAACGTGAGGGTCATGACCGCCGTGGTGCGCGCCTGCATCGTGGTGACGCCGGGCTCGTGCGTCGCGAGCCGATACCCGAGGAACGTCGCCGTCGCGGCCAGGATGCCCGTCGGGATCGTGAAGCGGAGCACGCGGCTGACGAACCCGGGCCGGAACCGCTCGGCGCTCGGCGCCAGCGCCAAGAAGAACGACGGGATCCCGATCGTGAGCGCGCCGATCAGCGTCAGGTGGCGCGGCAGGAAGGGGAACGCGACGCTCGCGACACCGACCGCGAGCGACAGCACCATCGCGTAGACCGTCTTGGTCAGGTACAGGTTGGAGGTGCGCTCGATGTTGCCGAGGACGCGGCGTCCTTCACCGACGACGCTCGGCAACGCGTCGAAGGTGCCGTCCAGAAGCACGATTTGGGCCACCGCTCGGGTCGCGTCGGCGCCGGTGCCCATCGCCACGCCGATATCGGCGTCCTTGAGCGCGAGGGCGTCGTTCACGCCGTCGCCGGTCATCGCCACCGTATGGCCCGCACCTTGCAGGGCGGTCACCATCTCGCGCTTCTGCTGCGGCGTGACACGACCGAACACCCGGTGCGACTCGAGCGCTTCTGTCAGTCCCGTATCGTCATCCGGCAGGGCACGCGCGTCGACGGGCTCGTCGGCGCCGTCGAGACCGAGTGACGACGAGATCGCGCCGACCGTCGAGGGCGCGTCCCCGCTGATCACCGTGACGCGCACGCCCTGCTCGGCGAAGTAGCGGAGCGTGTCGGCGGCATCCGGCCGAACGCGATCGGACAGGACGACCAGCGCGACCGCCGCGCTCGTGGGCAGCGCGTCGCCGGCGAATTCCTCGGCGCGGGCGAGCAGCACCACGCGAGCGCCGGCGTCGGCGTGCGTTGCAACCTTGGCCAGCGTGTCGCGGTCCTCGGTCAACACGTCCGGCGCGCCGAGCAGCCACGCCCCGTGTCCGACGAACGCGGCCGCGCTCCATTTGCGCGCCGACGAGAACGGGACGGTGTCCTCGACGGTCCACCCACCGCCGGGTGACTCCAACGCGTCGCCGATCGCACGGAGGGTCGCGTTCGGCGCGGGGTCGGCCGCGGCAAGCGCGGCGAGTACCGGCTCCGGGTCGAGATCGTCGTCGAGGCGCTCGATCCGGTCGAGCGCGAGCTTGCCCTCGGTCAGCGTGCCGGTCTTGTCGATGCAGAGCACGTCCACCCGCGCGAGCCCTTCGACGGCGGGAAGCTCCTGCACCAAGACGCGGCGCTTCGCGAGTCTGACGACGGCAACCGAGAACGCGATCGAGGTCAACAGCACCAGCCCCTCGGGAACCATCGCGACCGTTCCGGCGACCGCACCCGACAGCGCCGGGCGCCACGCGTCGTGGGCGCGGTACTGACTGACGAACAGCAGCGCGGCGGTGGGGACGATCGCCCACGTCACGTAGGTGAGGATCCGGTCGATCCCGCTGCGCAGCTCCGAGCGCGTCAGCGTGAACCGGCGCGCGTCCTCCGCGATCCGGGCGGCGTACGCATCGGCGCCCAGCTCGCGCACCTCGATCCGTCCCGTGCCCGCCACAACGAACGAACCGCTGAGCACCCGGTCGCCGGGGGCCTTCACGACGGGTTCCGACTCGCCGGTCAGCAGCGACTCGTCGACCTCGAGCCGGTCGCTCAGGAGGACGTCTCCGTCAACGACGATCTGATCGCCCGGTTCCAGAGCGAGGACGTCGTCGCGCACGACCGCAGATGCCGCAACACGCGAGGCGTCACCGTCGCGCACCACCGTCGCGGTGGGCGCGGTCAGCAGCGTGAGCCGGTCGAGCGTCCGCTTCGCACGAAGCTCCTGGACGATCCCGATCAGTGTGTTCGCGACGAGCACGACCCCGAACAACGCGTCCTGCAGCGGTCCGACGATCAAGATCAGGACCAGCATCGCGCCGAGCAGCGCGTTGAACCGAGTGAACACGTTCGCGCGAACGATCTGCGAGACGGTCCGGGTCGGCGCCGCCGGCGCTCTGTTGACCTCGCCCTTTTCCACGCGCTCGGCCACGTCCGCCGCGCTCAGCCCACGCGCCGGGTCGACCGCGGAGCGCCGAACCGTGTCCATCCGCAGAGCCTACGCTGGGGTTCGTGCACGCTTGGCTCGTCGCGATCATCGTCGTGGTGGCGATCTACGTCGTGCTGGTCCTTGCCTTGATCGTGAGCGGCCGGCGCGTGGCGGCCAAAGAGCTGGCCCTCCTGGTGCCGAACCTCGTCCTGCTGTTCAAGGACCTGTTGCGCGACCCGGCGGTGCCGCGCGGACCGAAGATCGCGCTCGCGATCGGCATCGTTTGGCTCGTCTCCCCGATCGATCTGTTGCCGGAGTTCCTGCCGGTGCTCGGGCCGCTCGACGACGCCGTGGTCGCGGCGCTCGTACTCCGGTATCTGGCGAAGCGCGCCGGCATCGACCGCGTGCGGTCGCACTGGCGGGGAGGCCCGGCTACGCTCGCCACGATCCTGCGCGCCGCGCGGATCACGTAGGAGAGCGGCCGATGGACGAAGCAGCGACGCTTCAGACGGATCCGGGCGGACCGTCGCTTCCGCCTCCGCCACCTGAACCACCGGAGACACTGATGACGTTCGGCCTTCGGCCGATCGCCGTCGGCGCGCTGTGTCTGCTCGTCGCCACGGTCGCTGCGGTCTTGGCGTACAAGACGCTCTGGCCCTGGCCACCGCGTCACGCCGACGAGAACCTGGCGTTCCTCGTCGTCGGCGCCGGAGCGATCGGGCTCGCGACGGCCCAGATCCGGGCATCCGACCGTCGCCGGCAGGCCGTCGGCGCCGCCGTGGTGCTGGCGGCGGTGATCCCGTTCGTCGCCGTCACGGTCCTTCCGGGCGTCGCCCAACCGCGGAGCCACCCCATACCCGGAGGAGAGACGCATGTGTTGTACGCAGCGCCCGACGGTAACTGGGACCTCTATCTGCTGCCACATGGGGATGCGTCGGGACTGATCGCGCTCACCGACACGGACGACATCAACGAGCGCTGGCCGCTCCTGTCCCCCGATGGCTCCTCGATCGTCTACACGAGCATCGCACCGGATGGATCCACGGCGCTGCACGCGTTGGAGCTCGAGGCCGACGGTTCGCCGGGCTCGGACGAAGCGATCCTGCAGGGGAACGGCAAGGCGGTGTCGGCCGACGCCTGGACGCCGGACGGCGACCTCCTCGTCCAGGTGACCGAGCCCGGGGAGTCCGCATCGATCGAGCGGTTGGACGTGGCCACCGGTGCGCTGTCGCCGTTCCTCGACGACGCGTACAGCGTCTCGTTCAGCCCGGACGGCTCGACCATCGCCTACTCGGGGAAGAAGACGGTCTACCCGCGGGACTGGGACATCTGGGTCGCCGACGCCGACGGCCGCCACGCGGAGGACGTGATCGACGGCGAGGGCTTCCAAGGATCGCCTCGGTGGTCGGCGGACGGGACCAAGCTCACGTACACCGGCCCCTCAACGTGGGGCGATGCGGACGTCTTCATCGCCAAATCCGACGGGACCGGCGCCAGGGACCTGACGCCCGAGTCCCGGGACGTCGACTCGACGCAGGGGTGGACGCCCGACGGCCACGTCATGTTCCTGTCGAACCGGTCGCACAGCGGCGGCACGTTCCTGTACGTCATGAACGACGATGGGAGCGACGTGCAGCTCGCACTGCGGATCTAGCGCGCGGCGGCCCAGGCGCGCAGGAGCTCGACCGCCTCGGTATCCGAGATCGGACCGCGCTCGAGACGGATCTCCATCAGGTAGGCGAGCGCCTCGCCGATCTCCGGGCCGGGCTGCAGGCCCAGGACGTCCATCACCTGCTTGCCGTCGAGCGGCGGGCGCATCGCCTCGAGGTTCTCCTGCTCGGCGAGCGCGGCGATCCGTTCCTCGAGCTCGTCCTGCAGCTTCGCGAACGCCTTCGCGCGCTTCTCGTTGCGGGTGGTCACGTCGGCGCGCGTGAGCTGGTTCAGGCGATCGAGCAGCGGGCCCGCGTCGCGCACGAACCGCCGCACCGCCGCGTCGGACCAGGCGCCGTCGCCGTACCCGTGGAAGCGGAGGTGGAGCTCGATCAGGGTGCAGACGTCGTCGATGACCGACTTCGGATAGCGCAGCTCGCCGAGCCGCGCGCGCGCGATCCGGGCGCCCTCGACCTCATGATGGTGGAACGTCACGCCCTCGGGCGTGATCTTGCGCGTCGCCGGCTTGCCCACGTCGTGCAGCAAGGCCGCCAGCCGGAGCACCGCGTCGGGCTCGCACCGCGCGACCACCGCGTAGGTGTGCCGCAGCACGTCCTTGTGCCGGTGCACGGGATCTTGCTCCAGGCTGAGCGCCGGGAGCTCAGGCAGGAACCGATCCGCCAGGCCGGTGTCGACGAGCAGCTCGAGACCCGCGGGCGCGTCCTCGGCGACGAGCAGCTTGTCGAGCTCGTCACGGATCCGTTCGGCCGACACGATCTCCAGGCGTTCTCCCATCGCGCGCATCGCCACAACGACCCGCTCCGCCGGCCGGACGCCGAGCTGCGCCACGAACCGCGCCGCGCGGATCATCCGCAGCGGATCGTCGGAGAACGACGTCTCGGGGTCGAGCGGTGTGTCGAGCACGCCGGCGGACAGCGCCTTGACGCCGCCGTACGGATCGACGAACTCGCCGTCGGGCAGACGCACCGCCATCGCGTTGATCGTGAAGTCGCGCCGCGAGAGGTCGACGAAGACGTCGTCGCCGAACGTCACCGCCGGCTTGCGATGCTCCTCGGCGTAGACCTCCTTGCGGAAGGTCGTGATCTCGATACGCGTCCCGTCCTTCAGGGCGCCGACGGTGCCGAACCGGACCCCGACGAGGTACTTGCGATCGGCCCAGCCTCGAAGCAGCCGCGTGGTCTCGGTGGGATGGGCCGACGTCGCGAAGTCGAGATCGAGCCATGGCTTGCCCTGCAAGATGTCGCGAACGCTCCCACCAACGAGGAACAGCTCCTGGTCGGCCTCGGCGAAGCGCGCGCCGAGTTCCTTGGCGATCTGCGGAACATCGAGCATCGACGGTCCATCGGGCATGGAGCCCGAGGATAGTCGCGCGCCCGCGCGCGGGCCGCAGCTTGGCCGCTAGAAGGGAAGCCCGGCGCGCTGGTCGTCGCTGAACGCCGACCCGCGGTCCAGGACGCCGGAGAGCTGCAGATCGAAGTCGTGGGGGCTCGACGCCGTGCGACGCGCCTCGTCGACGGTCACCAGGCCGTCTTTCACCAGCATCACGAGCGCCTGGTCGAACGACTGCATGCCGTAATAGGCGCCGTCCGCGATCACGTCGACGATCGAGTCGGTCTGCTCCGGATCGACGAGCCGGTCGAACACCCGGCCGGTGTTGACGAGGACCTCGACCGCGGGCACGCGGCCCTTCCCATCGGCCTTCTGGACGAGCCGCTGCGACACGATCCCGCGCAGGGCGCCGGCGAACGAGGTCCGGACCTCCTTTGCCTGTTGCGGCGGGAACAGGTCGAGCACGCGGTTGATGGTCTCCATGCAATCGATCGTGTGCAGGGTCGAGATGACCAGGTGACCGGTCTCGGCCGCCTGGATCGCGGACAGCGCCGAGTCGGCGTCGCGGATCTCCCCGACGAAGATCACGTCGGGGTCCTGCCGGACGACGTGGCGGAGGGCCGCCTCGTACGAATCGGTGTCGAGCCCGATCTCACGTTGCTGGATGATCGACATCTCGTCGTCGTGCACGACCTCGATCGGGTCCTCGATCGTCACGATGTGCGCTCGCCGCGACCGGTTGATGTAGCCGATCATCGACGCGATGGTCGTCGTCTTGCCGGTGCCCGTCGGGCCCGTCATCAGCACCAGACCGCGCGGGCTGTCGGCGAGCGTCCGCATCACCTCGGGGAGCCGCAGCTCCTCGAACGTCGGAATCTCGGAGCGAACACGACGGACCGCCAGACCGACCAGGCCACGCTGGCGGAACACGTTGATCCGGAACCGCCCGACGCCTTGCAGCGTGTAGCCGATGTCCGCCTCGTTGTGCTGCTCGAACTCGCGGCGCTTGTGCTCGCTCATCACGGCGTTGCCGAACTGGACGGTGTCCGGAGGCGTCAGCACGTCGTGCGAGGTCGGCTGCAGGTCGCCGTCGATACGCAGGAACGGCACGTTGCCAACCTTCAAGTGAAGGTCGCTCGCACCGCGTTCGACGGTGTGCCGAAGGAGGTCGTCGATGTTCATCCCCGGTTGGTTGTCGGCAACGATGGCCTCGGGCCTGAGCGCGGCTAGTATCCGCACGTCATGGCCGCCGACGAAGCTCCCGGAACAGCTGCGTCACAAGGAGAGGGGGGCGGCTCAGACGGCCCCACGAAGCGGCGGCGGCGAAGGCGGCGTCGTAAGCCGAAGCCCTCGACGGCGGGCGCTGGCTCGAACGTGCAGCCCAAAGCGGACGCCGGCCGGCGAACAGACCCGAAAGCCACCACCGCTACCCCGCCGAAGATCGGCGCGGCCGGCAACAAGGGCAAACGCGGCGGTGGGAAGCGGGGCGGCAAGAAGCGAGGCGGCAAGAAGCGCACGGCGAAGGCAGCACCGTCCAAGGCCGCGGCTCGCGGGACGGCCAAGCGTGGCGCGCAGCGCCCCAAGATCCCGACGACACGTGAAGTGTCGGCCGGCGGTGTGGTCTACCGACGCACCGACGACGGGATCGAGATCGTCCTCGCCTCGCGCCGGACCCGGCGCGGCCAGCTCGCCTGGGGGCTGGCGAAAGGCGGCATCGAGCGCGGCGAGACGAAGGAGGCCGCGGCGATCCGTGAGGTTCGCGAGGAGACCGGCATGACCGCGGAGATCGAGGCCGACCTCGGCGACACGAAGTACATGTACGTCTGGGACGACATCCGGATCCGCAAGACCGTGCACTTCTTCCTGATGCGACACACCGGCGGCAACGTCGACGATCGCGACGACGAGATGGAGGAGATCCGCTGGTTCCCGCTGGAACGCGCGATCAAGCGGGCCGCCTACCGAGGTGAGCGGGACATGCTCGTCAAAGCCTCGGAGCTCCTGAAGTGACGGTGGCCGACGCGATCATCGCGATCGCGATCGGCGTCGGGGCGGGCGTGCTGTCCGGCATCTTCGGCGTCGGTGGCGGGATCGTCATGACGCCTGCGATCGACGCGTTCCTGCCGATCACGTCGATCCAGGCGATCGCGACGCCGCTGCCGGTCATCTTCCCGACGTCGATCACCGGCGCATACACGTACGCGAAGGCCGGACAGGTCGACACCCGGGCGGCGTGGTGGATGGTGCCGACAGGGCTGGTCGGCTCGGTGCTCGGTGCTTTGGCCACCGAGTTGATCGACCCGACGATCCTGCTGTTGGTCACCGCGGCGCTGCTCGGCTGGCAATCGATCGGGATCATCCGAGGCCGAGCCCCGAAGGGGGGCGACGACGAGGCGCCGAGGGGCAACGTGCCGCACACCACCTTCGCGGTGATCGGGTTCGGAGCGGGAATCGTCTCGGGCCTGCTCGGGATCGGCGGCGGCCTCGTGATGGTGCCGCTGCTCGCGGGCTGGTGCGGGATGCCGCTGAAGCGAGCCCTCGGCACATCGCTCCTGACGATCTGGGCGCTCGTGATCCCCGGGACCATCGTCCACGCGTTCCTCGGCAACATCGATTGGTGGGTGGCGCTGTTCCTCACGGTCGGTGCCGTGCCCGGCGCGAGACTCGGCGCGATCCTGGCGCTCGGGACCGGGGAGCGGACGCTCCGCACCGTCGTGGGCAGCGGGTTACTCGTCATCGCCGTGCTGTACGCCGCAGCGCAACTGGTCCAGCTCACGCGCTGAGCCGCTCACCCGGGCGCCGGGGCGCGACGGCTACGATGCCGCCCGTGAGACGCTTCCTCGGCGCGGTGGCCGCCGCGCTCGTGGCGCTCTTCGTGGTCGCGGTTCCGCCCCCCGCCGCCGCGCAGAACGCCGACGTCACGCTCCGGCTGGTCTCGCAGTCGCCGTGGACCTGGGGCAGCGCCGATCGTCCCGGCAAGCTCCAGCTCGAGCTCGCCGCGGCGAACGCAGGATCGTCACCGCTCGGCGATCTCGGTCTGTTCGTGTCGTTCGGGTCACGCATCGAGACACAGGCCGACTTCGACGCGATGCTGACCTCCGGTGTGAGCGCGATCGCGCCGATCTCGAAGGCGATCCACGGGACGATCGGGGCCAGAGCCGAACGCACGATCGAGGTGACCGTCGACCTGAAGTCGATCGATGCGATCGATCAGGTCGACTCTCAGGTGTATCCGGCAGAGGTCGCCCTCCTGTCCAACAAGACGATCGTCGCGACACTGGTGACGCCGGTCATCTACTTGGTCCGTGCGCCGGAGGACCCGATGCTGTCCAGCGTGGCGGTCCCGCTGTCTGCGCCGATCGCCTTCGGGGCCGACGACGCGCTGGTCGACACCGGCTTCCCGGGATCGCTTGCGAGCGGCGGCAGCTTGCGTGCGCCGCTCGACGCGATCGCCGGCAGCGCGAGTGAGCGGCATCCCCGAGGCGTCGTCGATCTGATCACCGACCCCATGGCCATCACGCAGGCGCGCCAGGTGACCGACGGGTACCGCACGACCGACGGCACACAGGTCGCAGCCGACTCTCCGGAAGCGGCCGAGGCGGCGCGGTTCCTCGCGGCGCTGACGGGCGTTCTCGGCGCAACGCACAACGTCGAAACGGTTGCCGAGCCGTTCGGGAACCCCAGCATGCCGGCCATGCTCGCGAGCTACAGCGGCTTCCCAACCGGGTCGACGCCGACCCTGGAGGCGCAGCTCTCGGCACAGCGGGGATCCGGCATCGACGTCATCTCGACGTTGGACGCGACGCCGACGCCGCGCGTGATCGAGCCGTCCGACGCGCAGCTGAACGACGACACGCTGAACTGGTTGGCGAGCTCCTCGATCGACGTCGTCCTCGGGGCCTCCGACACCGTCGATCGTTCGCCGTGGCAAGGGTTCACGGCGCCCGCTCCGACCGTTCCCACCGCCGCCGGTCCAACGCTCGTGCTTCCCGACCCGAACGCCCAAGCGCTGTTCGACCGGGCGGATCTCCTCGCCGACCCCGTGCTGGCCGCACAGATCGTGCTCGGTGAGCTCGCCGTGATATGGAAGCAGGAGCCCGTGCCGGTTGCGCCGACGCGGCGCGGCGTCTCGATCGCGCCTCCGGCGTCCCTGCCTGCCGCGATGTGGGCCCCGCTCTTGGATCGGCTGGCGGGCGCGCCGTTCCTTCAGCCGGTGACGATGTCCGAACTCGCCGACAAGGTGAACCCCGACAACGCGAACGAAGCCGGTCCGCTCAAGGCACCGTCGGAAGCGAGGTTCCCGGACTCGTACGCGGCCGGCATCGCGACTCTCGGGAGCGACGTGTCGATCGTGAACTCGATGCTTGGTACGGGCAGCGACGTGCCGAAGGACCTCCGGCGTCGACTGTTCACGGCGACGGAGCCCACGTACCTCGCCGACTCGGCGGCGGGCCAGCCATGGCTCGACTCCGTCGGTGCGGCGACGACGCAAGCGTTCGCCGCGGTCACGCCGAGCGTGAGCAAAGCGTTCACGTTCACCTCGCGAGAAGGATCGATCCCCATGCAGATGGGAGATCCGGGCGACCGCGCGTACCACGTCAGCGTGGAGCTCCATTCCCAGTACTTCACGTTCCCCGGCGGCGACCAGCAAGACGTCGTCGTCGATCAGCCGGGCGAACCCCTCTCGTTCCGTGTGACCGCGAGTGCCTCTGGGCAGAACCCGATCTACCTGTCGGTGCGCGACCCCAACGGCAGCATCGTCCCGGTGAACGATGGGACGACCGACCCCATCGTCATCGCGGTGCGCTCGACCGCGGTGAACAGCATCGCGTTGCTCGTCACCGTGCTCGCCGCGCTCGGCCTCGTGGCGCTCTACGCGAGGAGGTGGTTCCGGCGGCGACGGACGAACCCGAGCTGACCGCGCCCGAGCTCGCGCAGCACGCGAGCGACGTTCGCAACGCGGCGGTGATGTCGGTGGGCACGCTGTTGTCGCGCGCAACGGGTGTCGTGCGCGTGAGCGTCACCATCACGGCGATCGGCACCACCAACGTCGTCGCGAACGCGTACTTCATCGCGAACACGACACCGAACATCGTCTACGAGCTCGTCCTGGGCGGCATCCTGACCAGCGTGTTCGTGCCGCTGCTGGTGGATTGGGCCAAGCGCCACGGCGACGAGGAGGGCCGGATCGCCGGCCAGCGATTCCTGACGTTCGTGCTCGTCGTGCTGTCCGCGATCACCGTCGTCGCGATGATCATGGCGCCGTGGATCATGCGTCTGTACCTGATCGGCGTGAAAGATCCGGCCGAACACGCCGCACAGCTCGAGCTCGGCACCTTCTTCCTTCGGTGGTTCCTTCCGCAGATCGTGTTTTACGGGATCGGCGCCGTCGCGGCCGGCATCTTGACTGCGAACCGGCGGTTCGCCGCGCAGATGTTCGCGCCGGTGCTCAACAACATCGCGGTGATCGCCACGATGCTCGTGTTCTTCGCGATGCACGGCAAAGCGCCGATGGCGCTCGATCAGGTCTCGCCGACCGAGCGCCTCGTGCTGGCGGCGGGGACGACCCTCGGCGTGGTGGCGATGACGATCGCGCTATGGCCGTCCCTCCGCGCGATCGGGTTCCGCTGGCGGCTGCGGTTCGACTGGCGTCACGAGACGGTGCGGCGACTGCTTCATCTCGCCCGATGGGTTGCGCTGTACGTCGTGGTGAACCAGATCGCCTACTTCTTCATCATCGTGTTCAACGGGCGTGTCGAGGGCGGGACGTACGCCGTCTACTCGCAGGCGTTCATCTTCTTCTCGCTGCCGCACGCGATCGTGGCGGTGTCGATCTTCACCGCGCTGCTGCCGAGCCTCGCCGGCGCCTGGACGGACCGCGACGTTCCCGCGGTGCGGAACCTGTTCTCTCGAGGCTTGCGCGACACCGAGGTCGCGATGCTGCCGGCGGCCGCGGGGTACGCGGTCCTCGCCGGACCGATCGTGGCGCTGCTCGCGAGCTACGGCCAGATGAAGAACGACCCCGCATCGGTCGACCTCCTTGCCAAGACGCTCGCCGCGTTCGCGGTCGGCCTCCCGTTCTTCTCGGCGTTTCAGCTGCTCACCCGCACGTTCTATGCGATCCACGACGCGCGGACGCCGGCGCTCACGAACATCGTCGCCGCGGTCGTGAACCTCGTCATCGACGTCGTGCTCGCCTTCGCGTTCGGCCTGGGCGTCGTGGGCCTGGCGCTTGGGTTCTCGGTCTCCTACGTCGCTGGCTCGGCGCTCCTGTTCGCGCTGCTGCGCCGACGGCTCGGCGGCGCCGACGGACGGCGGATCGCGAACTCGCTCGGCCGGACCGCCGCGGCGGCGGCGCTCACGGCGCTCGCGGCGTGGGCGACCGCCGAGGGCATCGCCGCCGTGATCGACGTCGGCCGCCCGGTGCTGAACCTCGTCCAGGTCGTCGCGGCCGTCGCGGCGGGTGTGCTTGCGTTCGTCCTAGGCGCCCTTATCTTCCAGATCGAGGAAGCCGATGAGGTCTGGCGAGCCCTGGCGGCTCGCTTCCGCCGATGACCCGACACCCATCCCGCTCGTTGCACGACCAGGCCGGCCTGATCGGCAAGGTCGCTATCGTGTGGATCGTGATCCTGCTCGTCGTCGGGCTCCTCGTCCTGGACACGATCTCGATCGTCCTCACGACGTTCCGGCTGTCCAGCAGCGCGCAGGGCGCGGCGTCGACCGCGGCGACGACGTATCACTCCTCGCCCGACGCGACGAAGGCTTGCCAGGCCGCCGAGCCCGGCCTGATCCTCGACGGCGTGACGCTGCCGAACAACGCGAGCTGGTGCAAGATCGATGCAACCTCGGGACAGGCGACGATCACGCTCAAGACGACCGCGTCGACGCTGATCCTCGGGCGTCTGTCGTTCACGCAGGACTTCACGAAGGTCGAGGTCAAAGAGGAAGCCACGCCCGCGTTATAGCGTTCGGACGTGAGCGATCGAGCCGGGACCCCGGACCGCGAGCTCGTCCGTCGCTTCCTCGCCGGCGACGCGGGCGCCGCGACGGAGCTGATCACCCGCCATGAGCGCCGTGTGTACGCGGTGTGCCTGCGGGTCCTCGGCAACCCCGATGATGCGGCCGACGCGGCGCAGGACGCGCTGCTCGCGATGATCCGCAAGCTCGACGGCTTCCGCGGCGAGGCCGCGTTCACGACCTGGCTCTACCGCGTGGCGATGAACGTCTGCTACGACCACCTCCGGCGCGCGCAGCGCCGGCCGGTGCTCCGGCGGTCCGACGACGGCGCAGCGCCGGAGCCCGCGCTCGACGACCACGCCGACGCGGTGGCGGGCGCGCACGACGTCGCCGCCGCGCTGGCGCAAGTGCCGGAGGACTTCCGGGTCGCGATCGTGCTCGCCGACGTCCAGGACCTGCCCTACGACGAGATCGCCAAGGTGCTCGACCTGCCCGTCGGGACGGTGAAGTCGCGGGTCCACCGCGGCCGGATCGCGCTGGCGCGTGCCCTCGGGATCGAACCCGGGTCGGAACCCGTGGACCGGTCTGCGGCGTCGAAGGAGACACGCCCATGAGCCATCCCGGACCCCTCTTCGCCGACTACGTCGACGGCACCCTCGACCCCTCCACGCGGGCCGAGGTCGACGCGCACCTCCGCACGTGCGCGACGTGCCGCGCCGAGCTCGCGCTCTCGACGGCCGGGGCTGCCTCGGCCGGGCGACTGACAGCACCCGCCTCGCCGGCGGGGATGGGCAAGGCGGCGGTCGCGGAAGCCCAGCGCCTGGCCGCCGAGCGGAACCCCGAGGTCACGCCGATCGCCGGCCGCGCGCGGCGGCGGCCCACGACCTCGCGGGTCCTGGCCGTCGCGGGAGCCGCCGCCGTCATCATCCTTCTCGCCCTGATCGCACCGAAGCTCGGACAAGGCTCGTCGCAGCGGTCGGAGCAAGCAGCGGCCGCCGGAGCAGCGCGTCCGTCGGCCTACCCGGTCGCGACCGGCGTCGAGATCCAACACGCCGACTACACGTTCGCGGCGCTCGTGCAGTCCGCGACCGAGCTCCGGACGGCGCTCACGGCGAGCGAGGGATACGCCGGGCCGTCGCCGGGCGAACAGGTCGCCCTCCCCTCGGCGAGCGTCCCGGCGCTCGACGCACAGGACGTGTCGACCGACGCCACGCTGTTACCGAAGGCGACGGCCTGTCTCAACAAGGCGTTCGACTCGCCGCCCGGAACGCTGTCCCGCGTGATCCGGGCCACGTACGGCGGGCAGCCCGCCTACCTCGGCGTCTACCTGATCGGTCCGGGCGCGGATCTCCCCCCCACGCTGCTCCAGCTGAGCGCCGCGTCGGTGCACGGGTGCCAACGGCTCGGCCAAGCGACCGCGCGCCTGTAGCGCCGTTCGTTCGGAATAGGCGGGCGTTGGGCCCTATGGGAGGATTCCAACGATGCCCGAGGACATCCGCAACGTCATCGTGATCGGCTCGGGGCCGGCCGGCTTCACGGCCGCCCTGTACGCCGCGCGCGCCGACCTCGAGCCGCTGGTCCTGAAGGGCCTCGAGGCCGGTGGCCAGCTGATGCTCACGACCGACGTCGAGAACTACCCGGGCTTCGCCGACGGGATCATGGGGCCCGAGCTGATGGACCAGATGGAGAAGCAAGCGCAGCGGTTCGGCGCCGAGATCCTCGCGGTCCATGTCACCGAGGTCGACCTGTCGGCGCGCCCGTTCGTCGTAAAAGCCGGCGATCAGGTCTGGCGGGCCAAGACGCTGATCGTCGCGACCGGCGCGACCGCACGCTGGCTCGACATCCCCGGCGAAGAGAAGCTCCGCGGCCGGGGCGTGAGCGCGTGCGCGACCTGCGACGGGTTCTTCTTCCGCGATCGCGAGCTGCTCGTGGTGGGTGGCGGCGACACCGCCATGGAGGAGGCGACGTTCCTCACGAAGTTCGCGTCAAAGGTGACGATCGTGCACCGGCGGGACGCGTTCCGCGCGTCCAAGGTGATGCAGGACCGCGTCTTCGCCAACCCCAAGATCGACGTCCTGTGGAACACGGTGCTCGACGAGATCGTCGGCGACGACGCGGTGACCGGCGCCGTCGCGCGCCACGTCGTCACCGGCGCGATGCGCACGATCGCGGCCGATGGTGTGTTCATGGCGATCGGGCACGACCCGACGACCGGGCTGTTCCGCGACCAACTTCCCGTCGACGAAGACGGCTATCTGGTCGTGCACGAGCCGTCCACGGCGACCGACGTGGCGGGGGTGTTCGCCGCCGGCGACGTCACCGACCACACCTACCGGCAAGCGGTGACCGCCGCCGGCCAGGGATGCAAGGCCGCGATCGACGCCGAACGGTACCTCGCAGAGGACCACCGCGCCGGATAACGACCGCCCCGGCGGGGAATGTCTCCGGGGGAAGCGACGTTCTGAGAACCTGGTGGCACCTGCCGCGATGTCGGCGGTCGAGTCACACCGAGATACGAAGGAGCGCAAGCGATGGCGAACATCGGATCGGTCGGCGACGCCGACTTCCAGACCACGGTCCTCGGGTCCGAAACCCCGGTGCTGGTCGACTTCTGGGCTGAGTGGTGCGTGCCGTGCCACATGGTCTCGCCGGTCGTCGAAGAGATCGGCAACGAGCGCGGCGAAGGGCTGAAGGTGGCCAAGCTCAACATCGACGAGAACCCGGAGGCCACGCGCACCTACGGCGTGATGTCGATCCCCTCGCTGATCTTGTTCAAGGATGGCCAAGAGGTCGCCCGCGTGATCGGCGCCAAGCCGAAGGACGCGATCTTGCGCGACCTCAGCTCGCACCTCGCCTGAGTCCGTTGCCGGTCCCCCGGGCCGAGCGCACACTGCACGGGTGCGGATCTATCGCGAAGGCGATGCCGGCCGCGAGGTCCTCGACATCCAACAGCGGCTGACCGACCTCGGCCACGAACTGCCGTCAGGTGAGCGGGACGGCGCCTTCGGACGGGGGACGGACGCCGCCGTGCGCGCGTTCCAGGCCGAGCGGCATCTCCACGTGGACGGCCGGGTCGGCCCCGACACGTGGGGGCAGCTCGTGGAGGCGGGGTTCCGGCTCGGCGACCGTACGTTGTTCGTGCACGGGCCATACCTCCGCGGAGACGACGTTCGAGCGTTGCAGCGCAAGCTCGATGCGCTCGGATTCGACCCCGGCAAGCAGGACGGGGTGTACGGGCCGCAGACCGAGGGCGCGGTCCGCGATTTCCAACGCAACGTCGGCGATACACCCGACGGCGTCGCCGGCCTGCACACGCTGGCGACGCTCGAACGGATGCGTCCCCTCGACGACGTCCTCGGACGCGGGCTCGTCCGCGAGACGGAACAGCTGCGTGCGATCCAGGGCAAGGTTCGCGGCGCCGTGATCGCGATCGACGCCGGTGGCTCGGGTACCGAGCCCGGGGACGTGCGACAGGCGCTCGCGCGCGCGCTCGCGGCAGAGCTCCTGCGCATCGGCGCAGAGCCGCACGTGATCCACGCCGGCGACGGTGCGGCGTCAACGCGCGCCGCGGTGGCGAACGACATGGCGGCGGGCGCCGTCGTCTCGCTGCACCTGGGGGAGGACGCGCCGGAGTCGAGCGGTCCGACATGTTCGTACTTCGGCTCGCACGTCACCTACTCCCCCGCCGGGCGCCACCTCGCGGAGATGATCCTCGAGGAGCTCGAGCGCGAGCGCGGCGTGCGCGGCCGGCTCCAACGGCTCTCGATCGCCATGCTGCGCGAGACGAGGATGCCTGCGGTTCAGGTCGAGGCGCTGGTCCCTGCGAACGAAGCCGAGGCCGCGCTGCTCCGGGCGCCCGACGCGGTCGTCGGCATCGGGCGAGCGATCGGCGAGGGCGTCCGGCGCTTCTTCGAGGGTTAGCGGCGGCGGCCGAGCACCGCCAGCACCAGCCCGAGGATCGTCCCGAGGATCGCGGCGCGCGTTCCGCGCTCCACCTCGGTGAGGTACCGCATCTCGGGTTCCGCATCCATCACGGCTAGGCTAGCGCGCGTGCGGGCGTGCCTGATGATCGAGGGCCAGCAGGGCGTCACCTGGTCCGACTGGTGCGCCCTCGCCGATCGAGCCGAACGCGACGGCCTGGAGGGGCTCTTCCGGTCCGATCACTACTTCAGCGCACACGGCGTCTCGGGCGTCGGGGCGACCGATGCGTGGACGGTCCTCGGGGCGCTCGCCGAGCGCACCACGACGCTGCGGCTCGGCACGCTCGTGTCGCCGGTCACCTTCCGGCCCCCGGCGGTCCTCGCCCGGTCGGCCCTGACGGTCGACCTGATCAGCGATGGGCGCGTCGAGATCGGCATCGGCGCCGGGTGGTGGCGGGAGGAACACACCCGGTTCGGTCTGCCCTTCCACGATGTCGAACACCGCTGGCAGCTCCTGGAAGAGCAGGTCCCGATCGTCCACGGACTGCTCACCGAAGACACGTTCTCGTTCGACGGGAGGCACTACCGGCTCGACGGCGCCGATCAGCTGCCGAAAGCCGTCCAGCGGCCTCGGCCCCCATTGATCCTTGGCGGAACGACGGTCGGCCCGCGGATGCAGGCGCTGGTCGGACGTTACGCCGACGAGTTCAACACGGTCGGTGGGACGCCGGACGACGTCGGAGCTCGGTTCGCGCGCGCGCGTGCAGGCGTCGAGACGGCCGGCCGCGATCCCTCGTCGCTCGTGACCTCGCTGATGACGTGGTTCTTCGTCGCGCCGACGGAAGATGCCTACGTCGAGAAGCTCCGCCGGGCGCACGCGCTCGACCCGAGCGCGGGCCCGTTCGACGCGTATCGGGCCGACATCGAGCACGATTGCATCGTCGGCACGCCCGAGCGCGCGATCGAGCGGCTCCGCGCGTACGCCGAGGTCGGCGTGCAGCGCATCTTCCTGAATCACGAGCTGTACGACGATCTCGACATGCTGGATCTCGTCGCGATCGACGTCATGCCGGCAGTGGCCTGATGGAGTGGTTCGTCACCGGCTTCTTCGGGGTTGATGGCGGTCACGCTGATCGTGTGCACGATCGCGCTGGTGATCTGGACGCCGGTGGACGTGGTGCGGATGCTCGACGACACGAGGTTCAAAACGGGCACGCAGATCGTGTGGGTGATCGTCATCTTGCTCGGCGGGGCCATCGGAGCGATCGTTACCTGGCGGTCGGGCGCCCACCGGGGGGCGCAACCATTGCGCGGCAGCGCCCGGCTTTGGTTCCCGTGCCACCGCCGCCGCCCAGTGGAACCGTGTAGCGCTGCTACGCTGACGCACTTCCCGACCGAGAGAACCGCAGATCGATGGCCGAATTCTCGATCGATCGCTTCGTCGACCGGTACGCGGCGCGTGCCGCCGGCATGACCGCGTCCGAGGTTCGCGCGCTGTTCGCGGTCGCGTCGCGCCCGGAGGTCGTGTCGCTCGCCGGCGGTATGCCGTTCGTGCAGGCGCTGCCCGACGATGAGGTGGCGGACGTCGCCCGCGCGGTGCTCGCCGAACATCGCGACATCGCGCTGCAGTACGGCGGCGGGCAGGGGCCGGTCGGCCTGCGCGAGCGCCTCGTGATGCTCATGGCCGAAGAGGGCATCGACGCCGACGCGGACGACATCGTCGTCACGACCGGCGCGCAACAGGCCCTCGACCTCGTCGGCAAGCTCTTCATCGACCCGGGCGATGTGATCGCCGTCGAAGCGCCCGCCTACGTCGGCGCGCTCACGGCGTTCGGTGCGTATCAGCCTCGCTTCCTGCCGATCGAGATCGACGACGACGGCATGCTCGTCGAGGACCTCGAGCAGGCGCTCGTCCGCGGCGAGCGGCCGACCTTCGTGTACACGGTTCCCAACTTCGGCAACCCCGCAGGCGTGACCATGACGGCCGAGCGCCGTCGGCACCTCGTGGCGCTGTGCCGCGAGGCGTCGATCCCGATCGTCGAAGACAATCCATATGGGTTGCTGCGCTTCGAAGGTGAGGCCGTTCCCTGTCTGCGGACGCTCGATCCCGAGAACGTCATTTACCTGGGAACGGTGTCGAAGACGTTCTCGCCCGGAGTGCGAGTGGGGTGGGCGCTGGCGGAGCAATCGGTCGTGCAGCGGCTCGTCCTCGCGAAGGAGTCGGCCGATCTCTGCAGCTCGAACCTAACGATGCTGATGACCGAGCATTGGTTCTCCGACGACGCTCGATGGCGCGGCACGCTCGCCGGGCTCGTCGGCGCGTACAGGTCGCGCCGGGACGTCATGCTCGAGTCGCTCGACGAGCACCTCGCCGACGAGGCGACGTGGACGCACCCGCGCGGCGGGTTCTATGTGTGGGTGACGGTCCCCGACTGGCTCGACACGAAAGCGTTGCTCGCTGCGGCCGTCGAACGTCACGTCGCGTACGTGCCGGGCACGGCCTTCTATCCGGACGGGCGCGGCGCCAACCAGATGCGGCTCGCGTTCTGCTATCCGACGGAAGACCGTATCCGCGAAGGGGTCGCGCGCCTGGGATCGCTCATGCACGACGAGACGGAGCTCTACCGGAGCCTCGGGGGCTGACCGATGCGGATCGCGATCGTTGCGGGCGGACGCACCCCCGAACGCGACGTGTCGCTCCGCGGCGGTCACCGCATCGCGGCGGCGCTCAGCTCGCTCGGCCACGACGCGTGGACGGTCGACCCGGCGGAGCGCAAGCTCGTGGAGGCGCTGCGTGAGCGACCCACCGAACTGTGCTGGCTTGCGTTGCACGGCAAGGACGGTGAGGACGGAACAGTGCAGCGGCTGCTCGATCTTGAGGGAGTCCGGTACATCGGCACACGAGCGCTGGACTGCGAGCTGACCTTCGACAAGGTGCTCGCCAAAGACGTGCTCCGTCGCGCGAACGTGCCGACGCCGGACTGGGTCGTGATCGAAGGATCGGCGCTCCGCGACCTCGGCGCCGGCGCCTCGCTGCCGACCGCCTTGGAGCGGGTCGGCCTCCCGTGCGTCGTGAAGCCGTCGCGTAGCGGGTCGGCGCTCGGCGTCGCCGTCGTCGAACGAGCGGGGGATCTCGCGGGCGCCGTGATGGCCGCGTTGTCGTACAGCGACGCGGCGATCGTCGAGCGCCGCGTGTCCGGTACCGAGATCGGTGCCGCCGCGATCGGGGACCCGCTCGAACCGTTGCCGCTCGTCGAAGTCGTCCCCAAGGATGGCGTGTACGACTACGGCGCTCGGTACACGGCCGGCGCGACCGACTACTGGGCTCCGGCCCGACTCGAGCCGACGACGGCCTCCGCAGCCGCCAACGCGGCGGCATCGGCGCTCGAGGCGCTGGCGATCCGATCGATCGGGCGCGTCGACATGATCGTTGATGAGCATGGCGATCCGTGGGTTCTCGAGGCGAACGTGTCGCCCGGCATGACCGAGACGTCGCTCGTCCCGATGGCCGCGGCGGCCGCCGGTCTTTCGTTGGCGCAAATGTGCGACGCCATCATACGAACGGTCGCGTGACAACCCGCACGATCCCGATGGTCGTCGCCCTTGTGTGCGTCGCGGCCGCGTGCACGGGCGCCACGACCACCACGCCCACAACGACGCCGGATGGGACGCCTGGAAAGACCCTGCCCGCAACGGTCACGGTGGGACATGCAACGTTCGACGTGTTCTGTACCCCCGTCGCCGAGGCGCTGATCGACATCGAGCTTCCACATGCCGCCGAGCCGAAGATCCGGGCGGTCACGGGCCTGTGGGATCGCCAGGCGATCGCGGTGGTGGCGAACGATCCAAAGGGATGCGGCGTGTGGGCGCTTGGGCTCGCACGCGGGCTGAGCGAGGAAGCGGCCACCGAGATCCGTGCGGAGGTCGCCGAGGGCGTCACGGACTTCGGTGTGACGGCGTCACCCGTTCCGCGAGAGCCCTAGTCGGGCGCGAGTCCGGGTCCCGAGCCGACGATCTCCGACACGATCCGCTCGAGGTCGTCGGTCGAGCCGAACTCGATCATGATGCGGCCCCGCTTCGCTCCCATCTGGATCGATACTCGCGTGGCGAGCTGCTCGGACAAGATCTCCTCGACCTCAGCCAGGGCGGCGTCGGTCGGTGCGGGTTCGGTGGCCGTCTTGGCGGCCGCGGCCTTCCCGTCTGCGGGCGCCTCCACGAACCGCCGGACGGCGTCCTCGGTCTGACGCACGGACAGGTCTTGTGCAGAGACGCGAAGCGCGAGGGTCGACATGGCCTCTTTGTCGCCAAGCGACAGCAGGGCGCGTGCGTGTCCGGCGGTGATCTTGTCGTCGGTCAGCAGCTGTTGAACGTCGAGGGGCAGCGCGAGCAACCGGATGGTATTCGCGATGTGCGACCGTGACACACCGACCCTATCGGCCAGCTCTTCTTGCTTAAGACCGAGCTCTCCCAGGAGCGCCTTGAACGCCTCCGCCTGCTCGATCGGGTTGAGGTCCTCGCGGTGGATGTTCTCGATGAGGGCGTCGCGGAGGAGCTCTTCGTCGCCGGAGTCGCGGAGCACGACGGGGACGACGGGGAGACCGGCCGCCTTGGCCGCCCGGAGCCGACGTTCGCCGGCGATGACCTCGTACCGGCCGTCGGCCGTCCGACGAACCACCAGGGGCTGCAGGATCCCGACCTCGCGGATCGACGTCGCAAGCCCCGCAAGCGCTTCGTCATCGAAGTGCGTACGCGGCTGCTTCGGGTTCGGCGCGATCGCGTTGACCGGGACCTCGAGGAACCCGCCCGCAACGTCGGTGCCCTCCGGTGCGCCCGGGATCAGCGCCGACAGCCCTCTGCCCAGACCGCCTCGCTTCGACATCATTCGCCTCCCTTACGGAACAGGCGCCAACGACGGCGCTGACCCTCGTCATCGTGCAGCGTTGCCCCGATCGACTCGGTCCGTTCGTTCACCGAGCCGCCGGGCTTCGGAGCCGCGCCGGCGCCTCCGAGTTCGGCGTCCTCATCGATGACGACGACTCGACGCTCCGAGCCCGCACCGGCAACCGGCTGCGGAGCCGGACGGACCTTGCTGGCCGGCTCCGGCGTCTCCCAGATCCCGTCCTCCGGGTCCGGCTGGGGCGACGGGGCTCCCCCCGCGGAAGGTGGTGCGGGCGGAGCCGGCCGCTGCTCGGCCGCCGTGGAGGGGGGCTCGTCACGGGCCGCCGAAGCCTCAGCCGTATCGACCGGGCTGTCGACCTCCTGCTCCAGCGGCGGGCTGGCCGGCCGCGGAACCGCGGCCGCGGGGGCCGCTGCCTCGGCAGGGGCCGCTGCCTCGGCGGGGGCCCCTGCCTCGGCTGACGCCGGCGCCTCGGCCTCGGCAGGGGCCGCGACCGCGTCGGCCTGGACGGGCGCCGGTTCGGCGCCGGCTGCGACGGGTTCCGTCGCCTCGGCCTCGGGCGCCTCGGCGGTCGGGATCGCCGCATCCTCGGCGCGATTCGTAGCGCCGGGGTCGTCGAGATCGTCCTCGCCGTCTTCGCCGGCATCTTCGACATCGACGTCGTCCGACGGCCGCCGCGGCATCGCTTCGGCCAGATTAGGAACGGAGATTGTCGGGACATCGTCGAAGGCCGGCATCGGCGCGTCCGGCGGTGGCCGAAGGGCCACTTCACGGGCGAGTTCCCGATACGACTGGGCGCCCTTGGACTTGGGGTCGTACACGGTGATTGGCACGCCGAACCCGGGGGCCTCCGAAAGCCGCACGGTCCTCGGGATGATGTTGTCGTACACGAGGTTTCCGAAGAAGCGGCGAACCTCCTGAACGACCTGCTCAGACAACCTGGTCCGCGGGTCGAACATCGTCATGACGATGCCAGTGAGTCGGAGCTCGGGGTTGATGTTCTGCTGGACCAGGCTGACGTTCCGCAGCAGCTGGCCGAGGCCCTCGAGCGCATAGTACTCGCACTGGATCGGGACGATCAGCTCTTCGGCCGCCGTCAAAGCGTTGATGGTGATCAGGCCCAACGAGGGTGGGCAATCCAAGAAGATGAAGTCATACGAGCCCTCGCGAACCGGCTCGAGAGCGCGCTTGAGGCGCCCCTCCCGGGAGAACTGGCTGACCAACTCGATCTCGGCACCGGCCAGGTCGATGGTCGACGTGATTGCGTCCAAGCCCTTGATCGCGGAGTGGACGATCGCATCGCTCACCGGCGACTCGGCGACGATGACGTCGTAGCTGGTCACCTCACGGTCGTCGTGCCGGATCCCGATGCCGGTAGAAGCGTTCCCCTGTGGGTCAAGATCGACCACGAGGATCCGGAGGCCGAGGTCGGCGAGGGCCGCGCCGAGGCTGACGGCGGTCGTGGACTTGCCGACGCCGCCCTTCTGGTTCGCGATCGCGATGATTCTGGCCGTCCCGGGCGTCTCCGGCACCGTTACGCGCTTTTTGGAGGCGCCTCGGGTCTTGGTCGCGCTGGAACCGGAAGCTGGGGACGCGGAAGAAGGGCCGGAAGAGGACTTGGTCACTGCCGGCCCATGATAACGAGGGGCCCCGTTCGCGCAAGGTCCGCACGGGTGGAAAGCCGCACCGAGATGCCCATCTCGTCTAAGGGCGCACGGTTGAACCTCTCGCCGGCCCAGTAGACGAGCACCCCGCCCGAGCGAAGCAGCGGTTGAGCCGCCTCCCACGTCTTCGACGGGGAGGAGAACGCCCGGGCGACGCACGCATCGAAGCGATCGGCTACGTCGGCGGCCCGTCCGACGATGACCTCTACGTTCCCCAAAGCGACGTCATCGACCACCGCCTCGAGGAACGCGGCTCGATTGCGTCGGCGCTCGATCAGGGCCCATCGCGCCTCGGGCAGCGCCACGGCGAGCGGGATACCAGGCAAGCCCGCTCCGCTACCGATGTCGGCGCCTGAGCCTTTGGCCAGGAGTTCGGGCACTGCCCTGAGGCTGTCCAGTACGTGGCGGTCCCACAGCCTGCCGGCGTCGGACGGGGCGACCATCCCGCGAGGGACCGCGACGCGCTCGAGGGCCTCGACGTATGCGGCGAGTGCCTCCAACTGGTCCGTCCGAAGTTCCACGCCGATTGCAGCAAGGTCCCGAGACCAAGCCTCATGTTTCACGTGAAACATCCTAAGGGGGCAGGCGTGTGCGGCCTGGGGCGCCCGGGGCTACTCCGGGAAGACGACTACGTACCGATCGGGCTCCTCACCCTTTGACTCGGTACGCACACCGTCCATATCGGCGACGGCATCGTGGGCGATCTTGCGCTCCAGCGCGTCCATCGGCTCGAGCGCCTGCTCCTCGCCAGATTCAACCGCGGTCTCGGCCGCTGAACGGGCCTTCTCTTCCACCTTCGACGTCCGGCGCTTGCGGTAGTCCTCCACGTCGACAAGCACGCGGATCCGTTCGTCGAGCCGACGGCCGACCACCTGGCGGACGAGCTCCTGGATCGCGTCCAGGGTGGCCCCTTGCTTGCCGATCAGCAGGGCCATGTCGGAATCGTCGCCGTCGAGGATGTCCACGTACATGCGACCGCCCTCGTCCGTGGGCTCGGCGATTGCGTCGATCTCCATCCGGGTGAGCAGCTCCTCGACGAAGTCAGCCACGGCGTCGGCCTGCTCTTCGATATCGATGTCGTCGTCGCGTCGCTCGGCCATTTCTTCCCTCCGCCCCTACCGCTTCTTCTTCGGCCTGAGCTGATTGCCTGGCTTGGCGCCGCCCTTGACCGGCTTGTCGGTCTCGCCATTCGTCGAACCGTCCGCGGGGCCCGCCTGCTGCGGCTTCGCGGTAGGCGGCTGCTGCTTGCCGTCGTCCTGCGGCGGCTGCGGCTTCTTCTTCGGCTGCGGTTTCCCCTGCTGGTTCTGAGCCTTTGCGGGCTGCTTCGCCTGTTGCGGCTTGCGAGGACCGCCCTTGACCTCCTGTCTGCCCGTCGGCTTCTTGACCTGGTCCTGGTGTCGCTGCGCGCTCTGCGCCTTCTCGTTCATCCAGGTCATGAACCCCTTCTTCTTCGGGCCGCCCTCCTCCTGGCGCCGCCGCTGCTCGGCCTTGGCCCGCTCCAGAGCGTCCGGACCGATGTGGCCGGCCCGAAGCATGAGCGTTTGCTGAGCGATCTGGATCCCGTTCGCGGTGGTCCAGTACAAGATCAGCCCGGCCGGGAACGCCCACCCCCAGACCACGTAGATCAACGGCATGTACTTCATCAGCGCCGCCTGCGGCCCCGCCTGGGCGGCCGTTGGATTCGCCTTGGTCATCTGGCGTTGCATGAAGATCGCGCTGGCCAGCATGAGCGCGAGGAGGATGACGTAGGGGATCGCGTCGGGGAATTTCTGCGTGCCGCAGTTCAGCGTCGATTCCGACGTTGCGTTATCGATCGCCTGGCCGTTGGTGCCGAGGATCGGCAGGCCGGACTGGATCACCTGCTTCTGCGTGTCCTTGAGCTCAGCCTGGGTTCCGGAGGTGGCGAGTGAACACTGCAGGTTGACGCCCGCGACGTTGAGGTCTTGGTGCGTCAGGACGTTGTGGAACAGGGTGCTGTCCTCGGGGAGGTGGTTGTTGACCACCTGGTAGGAGGCCACCTGGCCGGTCGCGCCGACGTTCGGAGATAGCAAGGGCGGCCGGATCACCGCGTACATCGCGAAGAGGAAGGGGAGCGTCAGCAGGAGCGGCAAGCAGCCGCCGAGCGGGTTCACGCCGGCCTCTCGGTACATCTGCATCTGCTCCTCTTGGAGCTTCTGCTTGTTGTTCTTGTACTTCTTCTGCAGTGCTTTCAGCTCGGGCTGAAGGGCCTGCATGTGCTGCATACTCTTGATCTGCTTGAACCCGAACGGCAGCAGCGCCAGCCGGATCAAGACGGTGAGGATGACGATCGCCACCGCGTAGTTCGGCACGATCGAGTAGATCTGTGCGAGGCACCATCCCAAACCATTGAGCAGGTACTGCCACGGGGCCAATGCGAGCAAGCTCAAGCGACCGTCGCCTTTCGTATGACGGCGTCATGCGCGGCGACCCTTGAGGGAACACGGTCGACACCGCCTGCGCCGAAGGGGTTGCAACGCAGAATCCTCCAGGCCGCGAGCACGACGCCGCGGACCACGCCGTGAACCTGGATCGCGTCTTCGGCATAATGGCTGCAGCTCGGATAGAAGCGGCAGTGGCCGCCGAGTGACCCGGCGAGCACGAACCGATAGCCACGGATCCCGCCGATCGCCAGGCAGCGACCCGGTGCGCCGGCACGCCAGACCAGATCGCGCATGGTCATGCGTCCGTCGTCCTCGCCAGCAGCGCCGTCATCTCGTCCACCAACTCCCGGCTCGAAGCTCCGTCGATCGCCGTGCGCGCGACGAGCACTGCGTCGCGCTGACCGGCGATAGGCACCTGCGCCCACGCCGCCAGCAAGATCCGGCGCGCGCGGTTGCGCCGTACCGCACCGCCGATCCGTTTGCTCGCGATCGCGGCGACCCGCCCCGAGCCCGGGACGAGGAACACCACGACGCGACGCCCTCGTATCGCGCGTTCGCGGCCCAGGATGCTCGAGATCTCGCGCGAACGCACGGCACCCGCCCGTTCCCGCAGGTCAAACGGCCAGTCGCGCACGGCCCTTGCGGCGCCGCGACGCGAGGATCGAACGACCGGCGCGCGTGCGCATCCGGTGGCGGAACCCGTGCACCTTCGCGCGGCGGCGGTTGTTCGGTTGGAACGTCCGTTTGCCTTTGGCCATGATTCATGGACCTCACTCGATGCGACGGCCGGCGGGTTCGCCGGCCGTGTGGAGTATACGGGCATCGTCGCTGCGCACAGGGGTTGACAACAGAAAGTGCGTCAAGACCCCACTTCGGGCGTGAAGTGTGGAAAAACAGCGTGCTATGGTCCCCGACGCCTTCCCCCGGGCACGTCGGCACTCCGGCGACGCGGACGGGAACCCTTCCCCCCGAACGGGTTATCCACCGGTGTGGAAAGGCCTTGTGGAATAGGTATGGGATCGATCGTGCACGACGCCCCGGCGCTCGAAGTGTGGTCCGCCGTGCTGACGACTGCTCGATCAGAGCTCCCTGAAACCACGATCGTGATGTGGTTCTCAGACGTGCAGCCCGTGCGGCTCGCAGACGAGATCCTCACGTTGTCGGTCCCGAGCCCGCTCGTGCGCGAGCGGCTGCAACATCATCACCTCGCGATGATCGAGAACGCCGCCGAGCGGGTGCTCGGGCATCCAGTGAAGATCGAGTTCGAGGTGACCGAGGGCAGCCGTCATCCGCTCGGCGACGCGCCTGAACCGATGACGCCGCACGAGGAGCGCGCGGTCACTACCGGAACGCAGGTACAGGCGGCACGTCCGAATCCGAACCTCGGCGCACCCGGCCTGCCGTTCCCCAACTACACGTTCGACGCCTTCGTGCCCGGACCGTCCAACCGGTTCGCGCACGCGGCGGCGATGGCCGTCGCGGAGGCGCCGCCGTCCACCGCGTACAACCCGCTGTTCATCTACGGCGGCGTGGGCCTCGGCAAGACGCACCTGTTGATCGCGGTGGGCCATCACATGTACCGGCTCAACCCCGGCATCCGGGTGAAGTACGTGACCTCGGAGCAGTTCCTGACCGAGTTCATCAAGGCCGTGCGCGAGCGCCAAAGCGATCGGTTCCGCCAGCGATACCGCGAGGTCGATGTGCTGCTTGTCGACGACATCCAGTTCCTCGCCAAGCGCGAGGAGACGCAGACGGAGTTCTTCCACACGTTCAATCACTTGCACGGCAGCGGAAAACAGATCGCGATCGCCTCGGATCGGCCGCCACACGAGCTGTCGGGCCTCGAGGAGCGGCTGGTCAGCCGGTTCCGATGGGGCCTGTGCGTCGACGTGCAGCCGCCCGACCTCGAGACGCGGATCGCCATCTTGCAGCTGAAGGCCGAACGCGAGCGGCTCGTCGTCCCGCACGACGTGATCGAGTTCGTCGCATCGAAGTTCGACCAATCCGTGCGCGAGCTCGAAGGCGCGCTCGTGCGCGTCGCGGCATGGTCAGAGCTCACCGGCTCGCCGGTCGATCAGGAGCTCACCGAGCGCGCCCTCCAAGACCTGATCCCGCAGGCCGAGACCGAGATCCCGCCGCAGTTGATCATGGAAGAGACGGCGAGCTACTTCACGCTGACCACCGGCGACCTGGTGTCGAAGTCGCGCTCGCGGCCGTTGACCACCGCGCGGCACATCGCCATGTACATCATGCGCGAGTGCACGGGCCTGTCGCTCGTGAAGATCGGCGAGATCTTCGGTGGCCGCGACCACACGACCGTCCTGCACGGCATCAAGAAAGTCGAGGACGAGATGCGGGCTCGCGATGCGACGTTCCGGCAGGTGCAGGACCTCACTCGGATCGTCCGAGGGCGGGTCAGGAGCTCGGTATGACGACGGGGGAAAACGCCGTGGATCGCTGGGGACAACCACGCACCTCATTCGCGCCGCGTCAGACCGACAGCCTTTCCACACGGGCCATCCACATGTCCGACCCCGTTCCTACGCTGGGAGAACGCATGGTTCTCCACGGTTCCACAGGCTCTACTACTACTGGTTAGAGATAAAGAACAGAAGAACTGCAGGGGGTGCCTAGTGAAATTCCGATGTGACCGCGACGCGTTGTCCGAGGCGTTGCAGACGGTGCAGCGCGGCGTCTCGTCGCGACCGGGCATCCCGGCCCTGACCGGCGTGTTGCTCGACGCAACCGACGCCGGCCAGCTCACGCTCACCACGACCGACCTCGAGGTTTCGGCGAGGCTCACGATCGACGTGCAGGTCAACGATGCCGGCACGGCGCTCGTCCCCGCCCGGCTGCTCGGCGACACGGTCAAGTCGCTGTCCGACGCGCCGGTGGATGTCGAGACCGACCGCGCACAGGCGCAGATCCGGTGCGCGGCCTACGAGGGGTCGCTTCGGCTGCTGCCGGCCGAAGATTTCCCCGGCCTACAGGAGCCCTCGGGCACGAAGGTGCAGGCCGAGGCGGGCGCCTTCGGCGAGGCCGTCTCCCAGGTCGGCCGTGCGGCGAGCCGCGACGAAGCGCGGCCGGTCCTGACGGGCGTGCTGGTCGAGATCAGCCGCGAGGGCTGCATGCTCGTCGCGACCGACTCCTACCGCCTCGCCGTGCGCGAGTTGGTGGCGACGGCCGACGGCGAGGCCAAGGCGATCGTGCCCGAGCGCGCGCTTACCGAGGCCGGTCGCGCGGCTGCCGCCGACGAGAAGGGCACGATCGAGATCGCGGTCGACGAGGCGCAGGTGTCGTTCCGCTCGGGCGGGCTGACGATCACCTCGCGACTCATCGAGGGCGAGTTCCCGAACTACCGCCAGCTGCTGCCCGACACGCACGAGAGCCGGCTGAGCGTCTCGCGTCAGCAATTGCTGGACGCTGTTCGGCGTGTCGGCCTGCTCGCGCGCGACACCACGCCGGTGCGGATGGAGTTCAACGCGCTCGGCGTCAAGCTCTCGTCGAGCTCGCCTGACCTCGGGCAGGCGGTCGAGACGGTCGAGGCGCGCTACGAGGGCGAAGATCTGACCGTCGCGTTCAACCCGCAGTACCTGATCGACGGGCTGACGGCGAGCGTAGGCGAATCGATACAGCTGGACGTCCGCGACGGGCTCAAGCCCGGTGTCGTGCACGGTGAGGGCGGCGGGTTCACCTACCTCGTGATGCCGGTGCGGCTGCCGGCCACCGTGCCGTAGCCGTTCGGGCGCAGCGTATCCTGCAGCCATGCTGCTGCGATGGGTCGAGTTGCGCGACTTCCGCAATCACGCGCACACCAAGCTCAAGCCGATCCCCGAGGGGCTACTCGTCGCGGTCGGCGCGAACGGCGAGGGCAAGACCAACCTGCTCGAAGGGATGCACTTCCTGTACGCGTTGCAGAGTCCGCGCGCCAGCGCGAGCGAACCGTTGGTGCGTCACGGCGCGTCGTCGGGATTCGTGCGCGGAGAGTTCCAGACGCGCGACGGCAAGGTCCTGGTCGAGGCGGAGGTCAAGACCAAGGGCGCGAACAAGGTGCAGGTGAATCGGTCGCCGGTGCGACGGCGTCGCGATCTGCGCAAGCAGGTGCGCTCCGTGTTGTTCGGCCCGTTCGATCTGCCGGTGATCACCGGCGATCCGTCGCGGCGCCGGGGCTTCATGGACGAGGCCGTCGTCGCGCTCGTGCCTGCATCCGACACGCTGACGTCGACCTACGAGAAGGTGGTCCGGCAGCGGAACCGGTTGCTGAAGGAGCACGACGGCAGGGGAGCGCCGCGCGACCTGCCCACGTGGGACGAGCAGTTGATCGAGACCGGCACCGCTGTGATCCAGGCTCGCGCCGAGGCCGTCACCGCGCTCGCCGGTGCCGCGAGCGACGCCTTCGACGACGTCGCCGGCTATCCGCTGCTCGTGCGGTATGCCCCCAACGTGCCCGCCGAAGGCGACATCGGTGAGAACTTCCGTGAGCGGCTCGCGGAGCGTAGGACGGACGAGCTCCAGCGACGGGCCTCCCTCGTCGGCCCCCACCGCGACGATCTCGAGCTCGCCGTGCGCGATCTCGGCGCCCGCGGGTTCGCGAGCCACGGGGAGACCTGGGTCGCCGCGCTGTCGCTTCGCCTGGCCGTGGCTGACGCGGTCGAGGCCGCGATCGGGGAGCCGCCCATCGTGATCGCGGACGACCCCTACAGCGCGCTTGACCCGTCCCGGCGCGACCATGTGGCGTCGCGCCTGGCCGCGCGTGGCGGTCAGGTCGTGATCAGCGTCGCCGACGACGCCGACGTCCCCGCCCAAGCGACACAGGTGTGGGATGTGCGCGACGGCGCGGTCAAGGTGCGAGGCTGAACCGACATGCCGCATTCGACCGGCTTCGGACAGCGCCGCGATCCGCGCACGGAGCGTCCGGTGGCGCTCGGCGACGTCGTGGACGAGCTCCTCGGCGAGGACCTGTTCCGACGGGGGATGCCGATCGCGACGCTGACCCGCGCGTGGCCCGAGGTCGTCGGGGAGCGCCTCGCGGAGGCGACCACGCCGGTGTCGCTCGAGGCCGGTTGTCTGGTCGTGCGGGCGGCCGATGGGCCCTGGGGATCGCAGGCGACGTACCTCGCGGATGAGATCCGCAGGCGCGCCGATGAGGCCTTGGGCGGCGGGGCCGTACGCACCATCCGGATCGTCATCGGAACGCACGAAAACCGCAGGTCAAACCGCTGATTTCGTGACGTCCGTTACGGTCATCCGGACCCCTGCTCGGGTACCATAGAGGGGTCGTGCCCGGTCCCCCCGCGCACGCCCCCAAGCGATGTCGCGTGAGTCTCGCGCGACCCCGATCGGAGGACGTTTGGCCACCGCAGCGAAGGCAGCACCCAAGACACCAGCGAAGTCCCGCCGCACCAAGTCCACGGACTACGACGCCCAGAACATCCAGGTCCTCGAGGGTCTCGAGCCCGTCCGCAAGCGGCCGGGCATGTACATCGGCACCACCAGCGTTCGCGGCCTGCACCACCTCGTCTACGAGGTCGTCGACAACGCGATCGACGAGGCGATGGCCGGCTACTGCGACCGGATCATCGTGACCCTGCACACCGATGGCTCGGCGAGCGTTCATGACAACGGCCGAGGCATCCCGGTCAAGCCGATCCCCGGCGCCAAGGATCGCCGCTCCGCGCTCGAGGTCGTCCTCACCGTCCTGCACGCGGGCGGCAAGTTCGGCGGCGGCGGTTACGCGATCTCCGGCGGCCTCCACGGCGTCGGCGTCTCCGTGGTCAACGCCCTTTCCAGCAAGCTCGAGGTCGAGGTCCGACGTGACGGCGCCATCCACACGATGGCCTTCGCGCGCGGCAAGGTCACCAAGAAGCTCACGAAGGGCAAGGCCGCTCAGAAGACCGGCACGCTGGTCCGGTTCTGGCCCGACCAGGAGGTCTTCACCGAGACCGTCGAGTTCCGCAAGGAGATCCTCGCGGAGCGGCTGCACGAGCTGAGCTTCCTCAACAAGGGCGTCGAGATCCAGCTGGTCGACGACCGGGACAAATCCAAAGAGGTCTACAAGGCCAACGGTGGGCTGGTCGACTTCGTGAAGTACCTCGGCCAGGGCAAAGAGACGGTCAATCGGGTCATCCCCGTGGAGACCAAGAGCGACGACAGCGAGGTCGAGATCGCGATGCAGTGGACGACGGGCTACGCCGAGTCCGTCTACTCCTTCGCCAACACGATCAACACCCACGAGGGCGGCATGCACGAGGAGGGCTTCAAGAAGTCCCTCACCAACGTGCTCAACCGCTACGCGCGCACCAAGGGCGTCCTCAAGGAGAAGGACGACAACCTGATCGGCGAGGACGTCCGCGAGGGCCTGATCGCGATCGTGTCGGTCAAGCTCAAGGACCCGCAGTTCGAGGGCCAGACCAAGACCAAGCTCGGCAACGCGTCGATGCGCTCACTCGTCGAGACCACCGTGAACGCGCGATTCGCCGAATGGCTCGAGGAGCATCCGGGCGAGGCCAAGCGCATCGTCCAGAAGTCGCAGTCGGCCGCCAAGGCGCGTCTGGCCGCGAAGCAGGCGCGCGACCTCACCCGCCGCAAGTCGTTCCTGGAGGGGGGGTCGTTGCCCGGCAAGCTCGCCGACTGCCAGCTGAACGATCCCGGGAGCTGCGAGCTGTACATCGTCGAGGGCGACTCGGCCGGCGGCTCGGCGAAGTCGGCGCGCAACCCTGCGACGCAGGCGATCCTGCCTATCCGCGGCAAGATCCTCAACGTCGAAAAGGCGCGCCTGCACAAGATCTTGGAGAACCTCGAGATCCAGGCCCTGATCACCGCGATCGGCACGGGGGTCGGCGACGAGTTCGATCTCGAGAAGGCCCGCTACCACCGCATCGTGATCATGGCCGACGCCGATGTCGACGGCGCGCACATCCGCACCCTGCTCCTCACGTTCTTCTTCCGGAACATGCGCGAGCTGATCGACGCCGGCTACATGTATCTGGCGCAGCCCCCGCTGTACCTCGTCAAGGAGAACAAGCAGGAGCACTACTTCTACACCGAGCGCGAGTGGGACGAGTGGCGGGAGGCCAACGCCGACGGGAAGAAGCTCGACCCCCAGCGGTTCAAGGGTCTCGCCGAGATGGACGCCTCGCAGCTGTGGGACACCACGATGGATCCTGAGCATCGCACGCTGCTGCAGGTCACGCTCGAGGACGCCGCCACCGCCGATCGCTTGTTCACCGTGCTGATGGGCGAGGACGTGCCGTCGCGCCGCCAGTTCATCGAAACCAACGCCCAGTACGTCCAGAACCTGGACGTATGAGCGCAACGAGCACCACGAGAGGCACGCAGCCATGAGCCAGAACCTGTTCGCCGGGCGCGTCGAGCCCGTCCAGCTCGAGGAAGAGATCCAGCGCTCTTACCTCGACTACGCGATGTCGGTGATCGTCGGGCGCGCGCTGCCGGAGGTCCGAGACGGTCTGAAACCCGTGCACCGCAGGATCTTATGGTCGATGCTCGAGCAGGGCCTTCGGCCGGACCGGCCGTTCCGGAAGTCCGCGAACGTCGTCGGCGGGGTGATGAGCAAGTACCACCCGCACGGCGACAGCGCGATCTATGACGCGATGGTCCGCATGGCCCAGGATTTCTCCCTGCGGTATCCGCTGATCGACCCGCACGGCAACTTCGGCTCGGTCGACGGCGATCCCGCGGGCGCATCGCGGTACACCGAGGCGCGCCTCGGCGCGTTCGCGATGGAGATGCTCCGCGACATCGACTCCGAGACCGTCGACTTCGTGCCCAACTACGACGGGTACGAGACCGAGCCGCTCGTGTTGCCGAGCCGGTTCCCCAACCTCCTCGTCAACGGCGCCGGCGGCATCGCCGTCGGCATGGCGACCAACATCCCGCCGCACAACCTCGGCGAGGTGATCGACGCCGTCACGCACACGATCGACAACCCGGAGGCGACGCCGGCCGACCTGATGAAGTTCGTCAAAGGCCCCGACTTCCCGACCGCCGGCTTCGTCATGGGCAGGCAGGGCATCAAGGACGCCTACATGACCGGTCGCGGCTCGATCAAGGTCCGCGCGAAGACCACGATCGAAGAGGGCACGAACGGCCGATCTCAGATCGTCGTCACGGAGCTGCCGTACCAGGTCAACAAGGCGCGCCTCGCCGAGAAGATCGCCGACCTCGTCAAGACCGGCAAGGTCAAAGAGGTCGCCGACGTCCAAGACCACTCGAGCAGCCGCAACGGGATGCGGTTGGTCGTCATCCTCAAGCGCGGCGCCAACCCGCACGTGGTCCTGAACCAGCTGTACAAGCACACGCAGCTGCAGGACAGCTTCGGCGTGATCATGCTCGCGCTCGTCGACGGCGTCCCGCGAACGCTGAACCTCGCCGAGATGGTCGGCTACTACGTCGACCACCAGGTGGACGTCGTCACCCGCCGGACGGCCTACGAGAAGCGCAAGCGCGAGGAGCGACTGCACATCGTCGAGGGCCTGCTGATCGCCCTCGACCACCTCGACGAGGTCATCAAGATCATCCGCGCCTCTCAGGATTCCGAAGAGGCTCGGACCAAGCTGATGAAGCGCTTCAAGCTGTCCGAGATCCAGGCCAACCATATCCTGGACATGCCGCTGCGCCGGCTGACGCGCCTGGCGCGTGCGGAGCTCGACAGCGAGAAGAAGGAGCTCCTCGCGCGGATCAAGTACCTCGACTCGCTGCTGAAGAGCCCGAAGAAGCTCCGCGGCGTGATCAAGGACGAGCTCGAGGAGATCAAGAAGAAGTACGCCGACCCGCGGCGCACCCAGATCAAGGCCGACGAGGGCGAGTTCGACCTCGAAGACTTGATCGCCGAGGAGGACGTCGTCATCACCGTGTCGCGGGCCGGCTACGTGAAACGTCAGCCGATCGACGCGTTCAAGCGACAGGGCCGGGGCGGCAAGGGCGTCAAGGGCGCCACCCTGAAGGAAGAGGACGTCATCACGAACGTCTTCATCACGACGACGCACCACTGGCTGCTGTTCTTCACCTCGAAGGGCAAGGTCTACCGGGTCAAGGCGCACGAGGTGCCCGAGGTTACGCGGCAGGCACGCGGCCTCTACGCGGCCAACCTCCCCGGCGTGCAGGTGAGCGCGGACGAGCGGGTCTCGGCGGTGCTCGACCTCAAGGAGTACGAGGAGGGCCGGTTCCTGCTGTTCGCGACCCAGCGCGGCATGGTCAAGAAGACCGCGCTGCCGGAATACGACTCGCCGCGAACGGGCCTCGCCGCGATCAATCTCAAGCCCGACGACCAGCTGATCGACGTGAAGCTCACCAACGGCAAGGACGACGTGTTCCTCGTGTCGCGTAAGGGCCAGACGATCCGGTTCAAAGAAGGGCTCGCACGCCCGATGGGCCGCGCGACGGCGGGCGTGATCGGGATGCGGCTGGCCGAGGACGACGAGGTGATCGAGCTCTGCCTGTCCTCCGAGGGCGAGGAGATGATCAGCGTCTCGCAGAACGGCTACGGCAAGCGATCGAAGCTGGTTGACTACCCCGTCAAGGGCCGCGGCGGCAAGGGCGTGATCGGGCACCAGATCACCAAGAAGACCGGCCTGCTCGCGGGCGCCTTCATCGGGTCGAAGGATCAGGACCTGCTCACGATTTCGTCGGCCGGCAAGGTGCAGCGGGTCGCCGCCGAGGAGATCCGCCGGGTCGGGCGCAGCTCGCAGGGTGTGCGCACGATGCGCGTCGAGCCCGGCGAGACGGTGGCCGCGATCGCGCCCGTCGTGCTCCAGATGGACGAGGAGTAGACGCCCCCGCGCAGCTCGCCGAACCCGTCCGGACGGTCGAGGCATGCGTCGAGATGCCGTGGCAAGATTGCGGGCGGTGACCCTCCCCGACTGGCCCGAGCTCCGCGAGCGCATGCTCGCGCCCAAACCACCTTTCCGGTTCACGGCCTATGCGATTGGGCGCGACCCGTTGAAGGTCCGATACGACGGGGCCGGCGCCTTCAGCCTCGCCGAGACCGGCACGACGCTCGTCGGCGAGGCGTGGATCACGTCGGCCGTGGAGCCGCAGCGCTTCGTGCGGCTCCGCGACGCGCAGGGCGAGGTTACCGGGCGCGAGGAGGCGGGCCGCCCGAGCCTGATCGCGGAGGTCCAAGGGCTCCGCGGGTCGACCACCATGCGGCTGTGGGTCGACGAGGAGGTCGGCTGCATCGTGCGGATGGAGCGTGTCAACGATCCCGCGCCGCTCGTCGTCCTCGACGACCTCGCGGTCGACGGTCAGTCCGCCGCCGACTCCGGCAACGGCACCTTCGAGAACACGCGCCACAGCACGACGTCGTAGCCGGCCTTGATCGCGCCCGCCGCGACCCACGGCGCACCGATCGCGACCGACCGCATCAGGATGGTGCCGACCAACGGACCGATCGGTCGCGCGACGTATCGAGCACTGTTGGTCGCGGCCGCCGCCGCCGTGCGTTCAGACGGATCGACCATCGCGGCGATGTAGGCCTGGCGCGTGGGCACGTCCATCTGCGAAAGCGCGAAGCGCCCCAGCAGCACCACGATCGCCGCGCTCAACGTCGGCGCGAAGGGCACCAGGATCAACAACACGTTGGACGGCAGATGCGTGAAGACCATCGTATTGAGCAACCCCGCGCGCGCTGCGATCCGCGGCGCGATCACCGACGAGCCGGCCTGCAGCAGGCCGGCCAAGAAGATGACCGCCGACATCAGCTCCTGGCTCGCCCCGAAGCGCTTCGAGAACCAGAACACGATGAACACCGTGATCACGAACCCGCCCGCGAACGCGTCGACCGCGAACAGCGACGAGAGCTTCGTGACCGTCGCTCGCGAACGGTCGAGGGGGATCCGGGTCCGCGACACCTCCGTTTCGAGGCCGGCCGAGAGCTTGGATGCGAGCAACAGGCACACGGCCGCGCCGATCGGGAACAACAGGAACCACGCGCGACCGGTCGGCGTTCCGCTCCAGAACCGATGCACGAAGGCCGGACCACCCGCGAGCAGCGCGCCGAACGCGCCGGCGAGGTACGCGACGGCGTTGTACCGGCCGAAGACGCGCAGCCGCGTCTCGGCCGGCGCCTGACCGATCATCGCCTGCTCGAGCGTCGTCAGCGGTCCGTTCTCGTTCGCGTCGGTCGAGAGCACACCGAGGAGCGCGAGCACGATCAGGATCCACAACTTGTCGGTGGCCGCGTATGCGGCGCCGACGACGCCCATCAACAGAAGCAGTCCGCCGTAGGTCCGCCGTCTCCCCCAGCGATCGCCGAGGATGCCCACGGTGATCGCCGAGATCGCCATCCCCGCGAGGATCGCCGCGCCGAGCACACCAACGGCAAGGTCGGACGCGCCGGACGCGGCGAGCGACGCGCCGAGGATCACCGCGCCGAACCCGTATAGGAACGCGCGGACGGCCTGGATCCCAAGGATCGTGCGCAGGTCGGCCGCGAGATCGCCGTTCACGAGAGCAGGCCGATCCCAGACGAGATGCCGACCAGTACCAGGGTGATGCCGACGACGAGGCCGAGGATCGCGGCCGCGTAGGCCGTCACCGCGCGATGCGTCCCGGCCCGCAGCGCGTGCCACGCCACCACGCCCCCGCACAACGCGATCGCGGCCGAGCAGAGCACGCCGATCTCGAACACCGCCCCGCGCCCGCCTTCCGGCAGCGAGGCGACGACCGCGACGACGAGCGGCACCAGCGCCATCGCGCCGAGCACGAACACCAGGCCGCGGCGCGCGGCCGCGTCACCGGGCTGGGTCGAGCGCGCGTCCACGCGCGCATCATCGCAGGACGGATGAACGTCAGGCCGAGCGCAAGCCGCGGAGCGCGATCATCCGCCGCACCATCGTGCGCGCCTCACCATACGAAAGCGACGCCGTCGCGCCGTCGCCGCCGAGTGCGGTGATCGTTCGACGCTGGGCGTCGGTCGCCGGGTCGGTCAGCAAACCCTGGATCACCATCGCCGCCTCGCCGTGCGTGAAGGTGTCGTCGTATCGCATGGTGAGGTCTTCACACAGGAACCGGAGATAGCCCGCCATCTCGGGCGTCATCGGATCGGGCGAGGTCTCGAGCAGCTCGAGGTCGTCGTCGAAGGCGAGGCCCCACAGCACGTGCGGGTCGGTCCCCTCGTTGTCCACGCGGCACAGGTAGCACCAGGCCGCGTCCATGCCGTGCGCGCATGCAGCCATCACCAGACCATCGGCTGTGGGGTCGTCCCGCTTGATGCGCCCAGCCTATGCTGCGAGCGTGCGCGAACCGTGGAAGACCCCCCTGATCGCTTTTGTGGGCGCCGCCGTGGGGGTCCTGGCTCTCCTGCCGCTCGCGCACGTCGACCCGTGGTCGTGGGTGGTCGCCCCCGCGTTCCTGGCGGCCGGGGCGGTGGCGCAAGCGCGCGCCCTGTACTCCGAAGGAGGACCGCTCCGTACGTGAAGATGTTCCGACGTTGAATCTGCATCCGCTGCAGGTGCTTGCCCTCGGCGGGGCGTACCCTTAGAACCTCTTGGGTACGAGGGATGACGACTACGGCCGACGACCCCATCACCGCACAGCCCTTGTCCGATCCGATCGACGTGGAGCTGCCAGCCTCGCCCGTGCCTGCCGCGCGGACGACGCAACCTGCGCGCCCGGTGCGGCGAACGAACTCGCGTCGCACACGGGTGACGGTCCGGCGATTCGGCCTGTTCTCGGTCCTGAAGTTCTCGCTCATCTTCTGCTTCTGCGCGATGGTCGTCGTGTGGCTCGCGCTCCTGTTGATCTACTTCATGCTGTCGGCGGCGGGCGTCACCGACACGGTCGCGTACTGGATCGGCTGTGTGGTGAACAACGACAACGGCACGAAGAACTGCGTGGCCGCCGGGATCGACGGGGTCAAGCTGTTCACGTGGCTGTTCGGCGCCGGCATCGTGATGGCGATCGCGGCATCGCTGCTGGGCACGTTCGTGGCGCTGATCTACAACCTGATCTCCGACATCGTGGGCGGCGTCGAGGTCGTCCTCGCGGAGAAGCGCGTCTGACGGCCGTCGTTTGACACCCTTCGCCGGCCGCTCCTACCCTGGCGAACCCGACCTGCGGGCCTGTAGCTCAGCTCGGTTAGAGCGCTTCCCTGATAAGGAAGAGGTCGATGGTTCAAGTCCATCCAGGCCCACTTCGCGGCCGCCGTCCTCGGGGTATCGCTGAACGGCACCGATGCTAGGCTGACCGTCCCGACATACGAGATCGCGTGCGCATTCGCCGTTCGCCGGAAGGGGGCCCCTCGATGGGCGAAGAGACCGTGGAGAAGAAGAAGGGCGGGTTCTTCCGCAAGCTGTTCAAGATCACCGCGATCTTGGCCGCGATCGGCGCCGTGGTGATGTTCTGGAAGCGGAAGCAGGGCGCCGACCTCGACGACGTCGAGTGGCAGGAGCTCCCGCCGCCGGCCGGCGGCTGAGCGCAGCCGCCGACCACCGGTTGCTCACGAGGCCCGCGCCTTCGGCGCGGGCCTCGACGTTGCTAGGCTCGACCACCGTGACCGACCCTTGGACGCTCGCGCGCGACACGGCGAGCGCGGCGGGGGTCACGCTCATCCGGCTGATCACGGTCGAGGACGCCGACCGCATCAACGGCGTCATCGACGGCACGTGGGGCGGCCAGCGTCTGGACCGCGAGGTCGTGCGCGCGCTCGCGGCGAGCGGCAACGTGTCATGGGGCGCGACCGACGGCGACCGGTTGGTCGGATTCGTCCTGGGGTGGGCCGGCGTCGACGAGCGAGGGCTGCACGTGCATTCGCACATGTTGGCGTCGGTTCCCGACAGCCGGCATCGGGGTGTGGGGACGGCGCTCAAGTTCGCGCAACGTGCGCAGGCGCTCGACCAGGGGATCGAGCTCGTTCGGTGGACGTTCGATCCGCTGTTGGCACGCAACGCGTGGCTCAACGTGGGCAAGCTCGGCGCGACGATCGACGGCTTCGAGCGCGACTTCTACGGCTCGATGCAGGACACGTTGAATCAAGGGGAGCGGAGCGATCGTGCGTTCATCGCATGGGACCTGCGGCCCGATCCGGGGCCGCGGACGCCGCCGCCGGCGAAGGACCTGGTCGGAGATGCCGATGGCGAACCATCGACAGCGGCGCACCCCGACGCTGGGGCCGCGAGGGTCGCGATCCCGCGCGAGTATCCGGAGCTTCGGGCCGCCGATCCCGCACGCGCCGATCGCTGGCGAGAGGCGATCGCGACCGCGTTCGACGCATGCCTCGCCGCGGGCCTCATCGGAGTCGCGTTCGACCGCGAGCGATC
>Ga0136846_1215020_pt1 | contig 46816 bp, 41 predicted proteins | sample HopSoiMetagenom2_FD_96841 | JGI IMG/M metagenome (GOLD analysis project Ga0136846, IMG submission 96841) | Grasslands soil microbial communities from Hopland, California, USA - 2 Assembly 2016 (version 4) | ecosystem: Environmental > Terrestrial > Soil > Grasslands | place: USA: Hopland...
CTTCGCTGCGGAACTCGCCCTTGATTGGGCTCAAACAGTCCTCGCTCGTGCAGATGCTGTGCGGGGTATTTTCCAATCGGTTTTACTCCAGGCCCCGAACCTCGTCGGGAATGGAGACGAGAAGGTAAGGTCTTTCAGTATATACGAAGAAGAGATACTTAAAATCTGGAGGTCCTTATTAAGTGCAAAATAGGAGCAGTCCTGGATGCAGCTACATACGTATTTACCAACCACCTTTCAATCACAGGATCGAATATCCGACTAGTTCGGCCGTAATGGAAAACCGATTAGCTACAGCAGCCAAATTAGCGGATAAAGCCGAGGACTGTTTAAGCCCTTGTAAAGGGCGAGTTCCGCAGGCTCGTTAATTTGGCTGCTGTAGCTAGTAGGCTTTTTCATTCCTAGGCCGAGAGGTTTTTCGGTTCCTTTTTTGTGGAAAAAAAGAACATTACAAGGATTGCAAATCGCGGGTGGGGATTTACTGAGGAATTATTGGAATACCTCACGGAGCTGCTATGGAGAAAATACAGGCAGCCTGTGCTAGACTGAGCAATATGATCGTGGGGATGGATGAAGTAGGGAGAGGGTGTTGGGCTGGTCCGCTAGTAGCCGGGGCGGTGGTGCTTGGCGCCCCAATTGCCGGGCTCAAAGACTCCAAGAAACTCACCAAGTTACGCCGCGAGAAGCTGGACGTAGAAATCCGGTTGCAGGCGCTTGGTTTTGGCCTTGGCTGGGTGGGGCCGGCAGAGCTGGACAAGGTAGGACTCACCGAAGCGGTACGCTTGGCCATGGCTCGGGCTTTAGCAGATGTAGCCGTCCCGTATGAACGAATTATTATAGACGGCAATTATAATTTTTTTGCAGACAACCCCAAGAGTTCTTGCTTGGTAGGTGCTGATAATAGCGTACCAGAGGTGAGTGCGGCAAGTATTATCGCCAAAGTGGCGCGCGATCGCTACATGGCTGAAATCGCATCCCTGTTTCCCGGTTATGGCTTTGAAAAACATGTTGGCTACGGCACTGCAGCCCATAACGCCGCACTCAATGTGCTCGGTATCTGCGGCCAGCACCGCCGTAGTTTTAAGCCAATTCAAGCCTATGCAGTATGACGGCCACAGATACCGGCCGTAAGGCTGAATCGGCGGCTGCAGATTTTCTTGTGGATAAAGAGTACCGTATTATTGAGCGCAATTGGCGGACGAGATGGTGCGAGATCGACATTGTTGCCAAGCGTAGGGGTGTTATCTACTTTTGTGAGGTGAAATATCGCGCTTCAAATAGGCAAGGACAGGGGTTTGACTACATAACTGCCAAAAAACTTTCCCAAATGCATTTTGCCGCCGAATATTGGGTCTACCAGCACGGGCACGATGGAGACTATGAGCTATGTGCTATTGAAGTAGCTGGTTCAGACTTTCAAATAACAGGTGCCGTTACAAATTTGTAGAGATGTAGAACGCTTGGACGCTGGGGAGATCGCGCTCCAGCCAGGCGATACGCGTTTCCAACTCCTCGACACCCAAGGTAATATTGTGGGCCAAAGCTATCTGATCAGTCTTTGGCGCAAAGAAAGTCTGGTACTCTTCTAATAACTGGCGTGTATTAAAGGCGCTGGCCGCATAGCGCGGTAGATAGTCGTACGAGGAATCTTTGCTGAAGGTAGCCTCCAGCCATGGCCACTCCGACTGCATCCACTGCCAGGCCAGCATACGAGAGTAACGATTACGAAGCAAACTGACGAGCCAATGGTCGACATCCTGCTGGCGGACTTTGGTGCTATCTTGCAAGCGGCCGAGTAAAATAGTGGTCTCGTCTTCGCGTTGGGTAGCGGTGAGCGCAGTTAAAATGTCTTGCTTAAGATCAACGTTTTGCGTCGTTTCAATCAGATTGATCAAGTATTCGAAAGCTCCCTCGTGGTGATTACGCACCGCGCAACCGAAGACCACATCGCGTATTTCGGCAGGAACCGCTTGCGCATCTTTCTTATAGGCTTCAAAGAGGGTTAGAGCCTTAGCAGTGACGTCGGGATGCTCGGCATACACACCGAGGCCGATAATCGTGCCGCGTAGTTTTATATCTTGGCTGGATTCGTCTATTTTTTGCTCCCATCCTAAGCGCTCATACTGTTTTTGGATGAGGGTGCGTATGGCTTGCTTTATTGGCGCTTCGAGTGACGTATCGCTGTCGATAAAACGTCTGCCTTCGCCCAAGATAACGCCCATCATGCCCCAAACGGGTTCGCTATCTTCGTCATTGTAGTGTGCGAGCAGTTTCAATGTGGCGTCATACGATTGCAGTCCAGCCCGGGAGAGCATCGAACTGTCATTGAGGAGCATTAGCCGCTCGCTTACTGCCAGCTGCTTATGCTGGGCGAGTTTCGCCAAAGCTTCTGCGTGGGCTGGTTCAGTGTAATGGACGATGTAGTGGCCAATCGCGCCCCGGTTAAAACGCACGGGCTCGGACGAAGCAAGCATGAAGGTCTTTTTTGCCTTGGTAAAGAGGTCGGGGACGGCGGGGAGATCTGCGAGCAAAGGAACCGGCCATAGGCGGCCTGTGTCGGCTTTGGACATATCGAGCAGGAAATGGTGTTGGGTAACGCTAACCCGTCTGTCTTTTTGGGTTGCAGCTACAACCGGGAAGCCAGAACGCTCCAGCCAAGGTTCCATGAACCCAACGACATTCTTACCGCTGGCCGCACTAAGTGCCTCCCATAGGTCCTTAGCGGTCGTATTGCCGTACGAATGGGTGGCAAAGTAGGTTTGCAGGCCTTTCCGGAAATCTTCGGTACCGAGGTAACGAATGAGTGTATTGAGCAGCCTTCCGCCCTTCGCATAGACGATTGAAGGGTCGAATAAGCTGCTGATCTCATCAGGGTGATGAACAGCCGTATGCACTGCCTGCACTCCTGCAATGCTGTCGCGGCGCAGTGCTTGTAACCCTTCATCGATCACATAGCTGTCCCAAATATGCCACTCCGGGAAAAGCGCATCCATTGCCACGTAAGCCATAATATTGGCAAAACTTTCGTTGAGCCAGATTTCATCCCACCACTTCATCGTTACCAGATCGCCGAACCATTGGTGTGAAGCCTCATGTGCGACAACCTCGGCAATTACCTCGCGGGTGCTCTGTGCAGAGGTGTCGGGATCGGCAATAAGTACGGACTCGCGGTAGGTAAGTAGCCCCCAGTTTTCCATGCCTCCAGCCGAAAAGTCGGGGATGGCAACATTGTCGCATTTGGCCAGCGGATATGGAGTATGGTAATAGTCTGCAAAGAACTCGATAGAACGCTTGGAAACGTCCAGCGCAAAGTCCAGCGCTTCAGGCCGATGAGCTTTGGTCGCCCACACGCGCACGTTAACGCCGCTATTCGTTTTCGTCTCACGCGACTGCAGCTCGCCGATCACAAAGCCCAGCAAGTAGGTCGACATTTTGGGGGTCGTTTCAAAGGTAGTTACCATCTTGCCGTCTTTTTCGCTCTGGTTGAGTGCGGGCATATTGCTTAAGACTACTTCATCTTTAGGGCCAGTGAGCGTTAGTGTGAAGGTCGCTTTGGCTTCCGGTTCGTCTATGCAAGGGAAGGCGCGGCGGGCATAATGACTTTCGAATTGGGTCGATAGCAAGCGATATGTTTGCTCGCCTACTCTATAGTCTGAAGAGTAAATGCCGTTCATACCATCGCTGATGGTGGCCTCAAACTCCATGACAACCGTATATTGGCCCGCATGCAACAAGGTATCGCTATGCAGACGAACTTCTTCTAAGGTCTGTTGATGGTTGATGCGACTAATAGTAATTTGTTGCTCGCCCTTTTTATCATGCTTGGTTACGCTTGCGCTGATTACTTTTACACCGTGCTGATGAAACGTCAGGCGTTGGCTGGGGCGCCCCTTCCTGAGCCCGGTAATGGTGACGTTGCCACGCACTGTACGGGTTTCTTTATCAGGGTCAAGGAATAATTGGTAGGATGTGGGCTGAAAGCCCTCGAATAGGCGTCTGACATTTTTACTCATAGCATTATTCTAACAGATGAAATACTGTCTTTCACCCAGCTTGACGGCGTGTAACACGCTTGATATACTACAAGAGATTGGTCGGCCGGCAGGTCGACTTTTTTCGTATACGCACCCTAAACAGAAAGGAAACAACGATGGATTTCGACTTTAAACAACTTGCTGCTGCTATCAAAGCGATTTCAGAAGAGAAGAATTTGCCCGAAGACACCGTGAAAGAGGTAGTTGAACAGGCATTAGCGGCCGCTTATCGCCGTGATTATGGCGAGCGCGAACAGGAAGTGCGCGTAACCATGAACCTAAACACCGGTGACGTTGATGCTTACGTTATGAAAGAGGTGGTCGAGGAGGTCGAGAACGCCGCCTACGAGTTGAGCCTGTCGCAGGCCCTAACGATGCAAAAAGACGCCAAGATTGGCGACCTAGTGGAAGTGCACGAAAAAGTGAACGACTTTGGCCGGGTAGCTGCCCAAACTGCCAAGCAAGTCATCTTGCAGCGCCTGCGCGAAGCTGAGCGCGAGATTGTTATGGGCGAATACGAAGATAAAATCGGTACCGTTATTAATGCGTTAGTTGCCCGTGTCGAAGGCAATATTGTACGCGTGGACCTAGGTAAGGCACAAGGCATAATGCCGCGCAGCGAGCAGATCCAGGGGGAGCGTTACTATCCCGGACAGCGCCTGAAAGCCTATCTCAAAGACGTAGAGCGTGGAGTGCGCGGGCCGCAATTGATCGTCTCACGTGGCTGCACTCAGTTTATTGAGTGGCTATTCCGTGCCGAAGTCCCGGAAATGGATAGCGGCGCTGTAGAGATTAAAGGCATTGCCCGCGAAGCTGGGGTGCGCACTAAGCTGGCAGTGAACAGCACCGTGCAGGGTGTGGACCCAGTCGGTACCTTTGTGGGCGGCCACGGTACCCGTGTAAATGCTGTGATGAGCGAAGTGGGCGAGCAGGAAAAGATCGACATTATTGTCTGGAGCGACGATGCCGTCGAGTACATTACTAACGCCCTTAGCCCTACAAAGGTCACCAAAGTACAAATTGACGAGGCCAACAAGAAGGCCCGTGTTGTTGTCCCAGAGGATCAATTGAGTATTGCCATCGGCCGTGGCGGCCAAAATGTTCGCTTGGCAAGCAAGCTTACCGGTTATGAGCTGGACATTGAAGCTGAGCAAGCACCAAAACCAGTGATCGCTCCGCCTGCCGCTAAACACGAACAAACATCACAGGCGCCGAAGCCTGCGGCTGCAGCTCCTGCCAAGCCGGCTGGTCCAATTAAGCTTAAAAAGAAGAGTGATCTCGAAAATAGCCTGCTTGAAGCTATTGAAGAGCATGGTGAATAGTTATTAGCTTTTATTAGCCGCTAAAAGAGCTGAAAAACGTCGCAGTCTGGCGGCGTTTTCCAGTATTTGTATCTGACGGTTAGCACTCTTGACGCGTGAGTGCTAATTCATGTATCATACCTATATGACACCAAGCAGCGCCGATTTCCAGGACTTTTTGAATCATCTTACGAACAATGCATTAGAAAGCCTTAAACATGCCGATGCTATTGCGCGCAGTTTTGGCAGTGCGTATGTGGGTACTGAGCATTTGCTGCTAGGTATTCTCGCCCAAGAGACTAGCATGGGCGCTAAAATCTTGGAAGGCGCGGGGGTAACACTGGAGCGGGCGCGTATTGCTCTTAATCTTACACCCAAGACGGTAGCGCTGAACGCTGGCGCCAAAGGGTTGAGCGAGACTGCCAAACTAACCCTCAAAATGGCCTACGACGCCGCACAGGAATACAATCAGGAATACTGCGGCACCGAGCATATTCTGGAAGCTCTGCTGAGCCAGAAGAACGCTCGTGCCACTTCGCTGCTTCGGGCTATGAATGTTGATGTGAGCAGCCTCATGAGCGAGCTGGAACAGTTTCTTAACCGCCAGCAGTACGAGGACGAAGATGGCAACACTGCCGAAACTGACGCTCCCCGCCGCTCTGGTGGCCGCAATAAAGGTCGCAAAACTGCGCTCGACTTCTTTGGTACCGACATGACTGCCGAAGCCCGCGCTGGCAAACTCGATCCTGTTGTGGGTCGCGAAGCCCAAATCCGTCGGGTTATCACCATTCTCAATCGACGCACCAAGAATAACCCGGTGCTCATTGGCGAGCCTGGCGTCGGTAAAACGGCAATTGCCGAAGGTCTGGCGCAGCGCATTGTGGCCGAAGATGTGCCTGATAGCTTACTCGATAAGCGTATCATTATGCTCGATCTGGCAGGGATGATTGCCGGTACTAAGTACCGCGGCGAATTTGAAGAACGCCTCAAAAAAGTCATGGCCGAACTGGAGAGTGATAAAAAAACTATCGTCTTTATTGATGAATTGCACCTCATTGTTGGTGCCGGCGCGGCCGAAGGTGCTATGGATGCTGGCAATATCCTAAAACCAGCGTTAGCCCGTGGCAGAATTCAATTAATCGGCGCAACGACAACCACTGAATACACCAAGCATATCGAAAAGGATGCAGCTTTGGAGCGCCGTTTTCAGCCCGTTCAGGTGCCCGAAACCACTGTGCCCGAAACGCTAGCAATTTTAAAGGGCCTGCGTAAACACTACGAGGCTTTTCATGGTGTGACCGTCAGCGACGAAGTGCTTGATGATATTACCACGCTTGCCAAACGGTATATTAATGACCGTTTTATGCCAGATAAAGCTATCGACTTGCTCGACGAGACAGCTGCCCATCTGCGCGTTGACCAGGGTAAGACTTCGCCCGAAGTACGCAAGCTACAAAAAGAGCTCAAATTACTCAATACGCGTATCGACGAAGCGGTCGATAACGAAGATTACCAGAAAGCAGCCGAATACAAGACCCGCGCTTCACAAATGAACGAGGAGCTGAACAAGATGCAAGCTTCCGGCAAAAAAGATAAGCGCATCGTAGTTAGCAGTGAGGACGTTGCGGAGGTTGTTGCCCGCATTACGGGCGTTCCAGTTAAAAAGGTGATTCGCTCAGAGGCAAAACATTTGTTGCAGCTCGAAAAAACGCTTGGCAAGCACGTTATTGGCCAGCAAGAGGCTGTCGAAGCCGTGGCGCGTGCAGTACGCCGCAATCGCTCCGGTATCAGTAGTGCGCAGCGCCCCATTGGTTCGTTTATCTTCTTAGGGCCTACCGGTGTAGGCAAAACTGAGTTGGCTCGCGTACTGGCTCGCGAATTTTTTGGCAGCGAAGACGCGCTCGTAAAGATCGATATGAGCGAATTTGGCGAGCATCATAACGTTGCTCGCCTGGTGGGTGCTCCAGCTGGCTATGTGGGGTACGATGATGGCGGCCAGCTAACCGACAAGATCCGCCGCCGCCCTTATAGTTTGGTGTTATTCGACGAGATTGAAAAAGCCCACCCCGACACCTTCAACATGTTACTCCAAATTTTGGAAGATGGTGCGCTGACGGACGCTAAAGGCCGCAAGATCGATTTTACGAACACAATCGTGATCATGACCAGCAACATTGGTGCTGAAAAGCTGCAAAAAGAGTCCAGTTTTGGTTTTCACGCCACGCGGTCTAGTGATATCAAGGATCTTGATGAGCTGCACGCCAGGAATCGCGACAAAGTTATGGATGATCTGAAGAAAAAGATGCGTCCTGAGTTTTTGAACCGTATCGACAAGGTGATTGTCTTCCGTGCACTTACCAAGAAAGACATTTACCGTATTATTGACCTGCAGATCAATGAGCTGAGTGAGCGCCTGCGTAAGCAAGGACTAGGGCTGCAATTAACGAATGGCGCTAAGCAGTATTTGCTTGATAAAGGCTACGACGCCCACAATGGTGTTCGTCCTATGCGCCGTCTCATCCAGGATGAACTTGAAGATCATATCTCCACTAATTTACTCAGCGATAGCTATCAGACGGGCGATATCCTAAGCGTTGGTGTCAAAAAAGATCAGCTTACCTATACGACGATCCACGAATAGCATCTCCTTGTTGTGTGGCGTACGGCACTGGCATGCCCATGCAAGTAGAGCGTTTCACGCAGGCCGACTAAAGTCGGTCTGGTTGCACTACGCCTGACTCTACTTACAGGAGCATATGGGTGCCACGGTGTCTATTTGACATCATCTAAAACGGCGTGCTAGCTACGTCTTGGGGACGTCATAGTATATGATAGAAGCATATGAGGTTAGTGCGACGATTTTGGCCGTATGTCTTGTTTATCTTAATTGTTGCGGCTGGTGTTTTTCTGTTATTTGGACATGAGCAATTGTTCGACTGGATCGCAGAGCGTAACTATCATCCAACCGCCGTGGTTCAACAGCTGACAGCAGATACGACGATGACACCGCAGGCAAAGCATCTGTTTTATGTGAACCGGCCGGTTATAGAAAACAAAGATGGTTTCAACAAGCACTGTACCAACGGCTCAGACCAAGTGTCGACTCTGGGCTGTTTTACCGGTAATCGTTTAGGTATCTACGTCTATAATGTCACCGACCCGCGCCTGGCGGGCGTACAACAGGTAACCGCTGCGCACGAGATGTTGCACCAGGCGTATGAGCGCCTTAGCCAAGCTGAAAGGACACGTATAGACGCACTCCTGCAGCACTATTACACTAGTGGGTTGACCGACCAGACCATTAGAGATCAACTACAGACATACGTTACGACCGAGCCAGGCCAGTTGACGAACGAGATGCACTCCATCTTAGGAACAGAAGTAACTGCCTTGCCACCAGAACTTGAAACATATTACGCACGCTACTTTAATGATCGAGCCAGGGTGGCTCGGTATTATCAGCAATATCAATCAGCCTTTAACCAGCGTAACCAGCAAATTAAGGACTATGATACGCAGCTTGATAGTTTAAAAATGCAGATTGACGCCAACCGAAAAGACTTAAGTAGCCGCCAGGCGGTCCTTCTTGGCCAACGCAATCAGCTTGACGCCTATAAGAGCAGTGGGCGGATTATCGATTATAACAATCTAGTACCAAGCTACAATGATCTGGTGAACGCCTACCGCGGTGAAATTGACGAGACAAACAATCTCATTAATCAATACAACCAGATGCTTGGCGAGCGTAACGCGATTGCTGTGCAGGAACGTCAGTTGCAATCAGATCTCGACAGCCACGTGGTGACCAGCGCGCCAACCCAGTAGTATCGAATGGTACAATAGAGAAACATGGCAAAAGACCGTATTCGATATGTATGCTCCAGTTGCGGCGAGACGTCTTTGAGCTGGGCGGGCAAGTGCCCGCAGTGCGGCGCATGGAACACGCTCCAGGAAGAAGCGATGATCGAGAGTTCGCCCGGACGCGTGGCAAGTAGTGGGCGCGCTCTCTCGGTTTCGTCAGTAGGCGACTTGGTAACAAAAGATCAAAAGCGATTGCCTACGAGCATGCCGGACGTCGACACAGTACTAGGGGGAGGTGTCGTGATTGGTAGTGTTGTCCTCATTGCCGGACAGCCGGGTATCGGCAAAAGCACACTCCTCTTGCAGCTGGCAGATGCTGTGGCCATCAGGCATAAGGTTCTCTATATCAGTGGAGAAGAGTCTGGCCACCAGATTGGACTGCGTGCAGCCCGTCTAGGGGCCGTAGGCAAGGCATTACAGTTGGCTACAAGTACCAGTGCCGACGATATCGCAACGACGATTGCCGCCAGCAAGTATGATTTGGTTATTGTGGATTCGATCCAGACGATCGCCGCCGGAGGAGTTGCTTCGGCTGCTGGCTCGGTGTCGCAAATCACGAACAGTGCTCATTTGCTGATTGCGGCGGCAAAGCAATCGAACACTGCTGTCTTGCTTGTGGGCCATGTCACAAAAGAAGGCTCAATTGCTGGGCCCAAAGTACTAGAGCATGTCGTCGATGTTGTGCTGCAGCTGGAGGGTGACCGCTACGGCGGCTTCAAGATCTTGCGTGCCACCAAAAATCGTTTTGGGCCAACAACCGAAGCTGGTATCTTTGAAATGGATGGAGAAGGACTTAAGCCCGTCGTCAATCCTTCAGCGGCTTTACTCGCTGAGCGGCAAATTAGCGACGGTTCCATTGTGCTTGCCACGCTTGAAGGAACGCGCCCCTTACTTGTTGAAGTGCAGGCGCTCGTCAACAGGACGTCCTATGGGTATCCGAAGCGCGCGGCCAGTGGTATCGACTTGAATCGGGTTAACCTATTAGTGGCTATGCTGGAACGGCGTACAAAGCTGAACCTGGCCGACCAAGACATTTATGTTAATATCGTGGGCGGTATGCGCATTAGCGAGCCGGCGGCGGATCTTGCAGTTTGCATGGCCATTGGCTCGGCTGCCAAGGGTTTGCAGCTGCGTAGTAATGCCGTGGTATTTGGCGAGGTCGGTTTGAGTGGTGAGGTGCGGCATGTCCCATATATCGAGAAACGCTTGTCCGAAGCGGCGAAGCTGGGTTTTGAGGCGGCTATTGGGCCAGTCCAAAAAACAGGCAAAAAATCATCATTATTACAGGGAGTCCCAGATGTGCGGAGCGCTCTCAATCAATTCCTAGAGAAAGAATAAAACAAATGTTTGATATTATCGAAATTATATTATTGCTTGGTATTGGTAGCCTGGTATATAGCCAAAAAGGCGATGCCAATCTAAAGATATTTGGCAAACAGCACAGAGTCATCTTAGATAGCTGCGCATTAATAGACGGCCGGATTACCGAGATCATGCGTACCGGATTTGTGATTAGTGAGCTGGTTATCCCCCAGTTTATTGTGAACGAATTACAGTTGCTGGCCGACGGCAACGACTCACATAAGCGCGAACGTGCACGTTACGGCCTGGATATTGCACACGAATTACAAGACAGCGCACCAGTGAGGGTAGTGATCGACCGGACCGTATTTGATGGCGTGCAGGCCACGGATGACAAACTCGTAGCGCTCGCTAAGAAGCTTAAAGCACGGCTCTATACCACCGATTACAACTTATCTAAAGTGGCGGCAGTGGAAGGTGTGCAAGTGCTGAACGTCAATGAACTAGCACAGTCACTACGACCCATTACGCTGCCAGGCGAAACGCTCAACATCAAGATAGTGCAAAAAGGCAGCAACCGAGACCAAGGCGTCGGCTATTTAGAAGACGGCACAATGATTGTCATTGAAGGTGGCGCCCGGTATATCGGACGCGAAGTGCCCGTAGGTGTTACGCGTATGCACCAAACAGTGGCTGGCAAGATGGTTTTTGGGCAGATTAAAGAAGAGCGAAAACGCACTACGACGAAGCCTGAGGGCACACAGGCGAAGATCCCATCCTCCTCAGCTCAATCAGTACGCCATCCCCATTCACGTACTCCACAGCCTACCGAGAGTCGTTTGCGTGCCCGGCTGCGTTCGACCACAAGCCGACATCACGGAGCATCGTAAATAGTCGACTTAATTTGTCGTCCTAGAATGCAAGGTATTACAATGGTGGAATGTTTCGCCAAAGCTACGGGTTCTCTAGTCTTAAATCATTCCTTCCAGAATCCTACTTGATTAGGACGAAGGATACAGGGGCCCTATCATTTAAGTATCAAGCCAGACTAGGCCAGAAACTCAATCGATGGAATTATTTACTCGATTCGAGAGAGTGGCGACAGCCGCAACGTGGCCTGACGACTAACTATGAGCACCGTAAGCGCCTAGGCGCTCTGACGCTTGCAGCTTCCGAGCTGTCGCCTGTAGTGGCTTATTCATCCGCGCCACCTGCAAGTTTAGAAATCTACCAGAATGGCTATACATTTCTGCATGTGGGGAAGGTGGCTGGGTTGCAAAGTCTTAGGGATCAGTTAGCAGCTGCCGCTCAGTATATAGAAGCAAATCCTCCGCTTTCAGAAAGGCCATACGTTGCCGGAGTTACGTACAGCGAACTCGCTAGAGTCGCAACCAAGATTGGCTTCTATCCCATGGAGATAAAGTTGATTAGTATTAGTTTCGAAACATACTTACGGGCAACGTATATGGCCTACTGTGCCATTAACGGTAAGAACGCAGATGATTTTCAGCCGAGTGCCGTCTTTATGCCAACACAGGAGTTCGTTAGCAGATTCAGTATCCCAACTGCTGCTGCAGAGTAGATAAGAGGAGCTTTAGGTAGTTGAGTGAAGGATTGTCCTAAGCTCCTCTTGCGGGTTGTGCTAGTGGCCATTTCCATTGCCGCCACCTCCACCACCGGGAGGGGATGATGCAGTAATGGTGATATTGCTGGTGTCGCTTTGGCCGGTGTAGAGGACGCTGTCGATCGCTTGCGCTTGGACGCTAACGCTACCGGCAGCTGTGGGCGTATAGCTGAATTGATATGTGTATACATTACCTTGGTCGGAAGGAATAGAGATCGACTGCACGCTTTGACCATTCACATTCAGCGCAAACGTGCCCGCTGGTGCATCCGTATAAGGCCCTCCGGATAGCGCATGCGTACCTTGTGATGCAGTGGCTGTAATGAGGCATGTCGAGCCGACAACGCAAGTCGATGGTGTAGTAATGCTCACCGTAGGCTTGGAGTCGCCGCAGTTGTGTACATCGTCCGAGGCAGTGATATTAGCACTGGCGGATGATCCACTGTTCACAAACGAGTCTGCCGAGAGGTTGTTCACGCTGCCGCCGCTGCCAGCCTTGGTAGCAAGTTGAGGCGTACAAGTTGTTGCCAGCTTATTAGATACGATATCGATAGACTGCGCAGTACCAGACCCCTTAGCTTGGACATACCAGCTGGGGAAAATATCTTTCGAGGGGCTCGGTACGATTTCGCTGTTCCTGGCAGACACCCGGTGGTCTACCACGAAGGCGGGTAGTGTCTGAATGTCGGATGGTGGGCTCCAGTTCACTGGCTTCATATTCAGTGCGTCGTGGGCGCCTTGCATCCAGCCGCGCACAATAGGCTCGGTCATCGTCTCCATATTACCGGTCATTGCTACGGTACGCGTATGGTAGCCCACCCAGGTGAGTGCGGTGTATTGAGTAGACCAGCTGGCCATCAGACCATCGAAGGCGAAGTTAGTAGTACCGGTCTTGACGGCGAAGTCCCATCCATTGTAACGCTGGAATTTGTATTGGAAATTGTCGTGCAAGTGGCCATTAGTCATACCAGAAACTTCTTGCGTACAGGTGGTGTCTGTGCATTTACCGGGCAGATAGCTGGCGTTAGGATCAGAAGCCATGTTGTCGACGATGTAGGCCGTGTCAGGGCGCAGAATTTGTTTTGGTGTAGGCTGCTGGAATTGGAAGATTGTTTTGTTACTAGAGTCAGTGATCTTAATAATGTACGTATGCTTAACGGTTGCGCCTAAACGGGCCAATGTAGCTAAGCCGTTGACATGGTCATCCAGATGCAGGTAGGCGCCGTCGCCGATTGCTGACGACCCAAAACATTGCGTTTCGTCTGCTTTAGTGGCCTTTGGCACATTGGTGCCGTCCTTGTAGCAGTGGTAACCGTCGTCGTTGCCCATCATAGCTTCGGCAGTACTGATTGTTTTATTAATTGAGGGGACGCGGTCGGGAGTGTTGTCGTTCGGCAAAGCGGAGAGCATGGCTTTCATAGCTGGGATGTTACGGGAGCCGCCTAATGCATACCGAAGCGTGATTGGGCCAGGGAAGTTGAAGTCGTAATCTGTCGCACAGTTCCCCCCATCTTTTGGCGGAGCGGGATTGTCACAGCGGTAACCCGGGATCTTGCCCTTGCTGTCGTACAATACCGATCCAGCACCGGCATCCGTATGATTCTCGATGAAAGTTGCGTAATCGTATGGTTTGAAGCTGGAGCCAGGAGAGATGTTGGCATCGGTGGCATAGTTGAACTCTCCGTGATCTGGATCGCTGAAGTCTACACCGCCCACGAGTGAAACAATCTGGCCGGTCTTATTATCTTCGGCGACGAAGGCAGCTTCATCACCTTTTTGGGCTTCGATAATAGGCCGATCTTTTTGCACGACATCTTCGGCTAGATTTTGCAGATTGATATCCAGAGTAGTGATAACTTTCCAACCGCCCAGTCGGACCGTAGCAGCACCGTAGGTACTCTCCAGCTCAGCTTTAGCAGCAAGTACAAAATATGGCGCCTTAATACCAGTGTAGAGCGACGGAGATTCAGGTTTTACTTGGGCCAAAATATCTACCTTTTTGGCGTCAGTAGCTTCTTTCGTCGTAATAAGGTGCTGTGATGCCATTTGGTCGAGGATGTAATGCTGCCTTGTAATCAGATCTTTGGCGTCGAAATCGGGGCCATATGGAGAGTAGTGACTTGGCGCCTTTGGAATGGCTGCGAGCATAGATGCCTGGGCGAGTGTGAGGTTCTGCGCATCGACCCCGAAATAATCCTGCGATGCAACCTGGGCGCCGTAATCGACGGGGCCGTATGGTGCAATATTAAGATAGCCGGCAAGAATGTCTTGCTTGGAGTACTCGCGTTCCAATTCGACGGCCAGGATAACTTCTTTTGCTTTGCGGGTAAGAGTACGGTCGCCCGTCCATTGCTCATTGAGCTTTACTAATTGCTGGCTAATGGTAGAACCGCCCTGTACGCCACCGCCACCGCCGACAACATCGTGTAGTCCTGCCCGGATAATACCGCGCACATCGAAGGCGCCATGCTTATAAAAATCTTTGTCTTCGATAGCCACGGTAGCGTTTTTGAGGTTGTTATTGATCTGGTCGCCCGGTACCGGCACACGCTTGACGGCATTGTAATCCTGCCACAGTACTGTCTTGCCGGTACGGTCGTAGTAGGTGATACTGCCGCCAAAATTATTGCCCGAAATATCTTTAATGTTGGGCAGATCTTTACGGAAGTAGGCAAATACGCCCACAATTAACAAGAAGCATGCAACAATACCGACACCAGTGATCTTGAGGGCCATAATGGCGCCATCGCGGCTAAACCAGTAATGCATCATTTGCTTGGGCCGGAGACGGAACAGGATGCGCTTGAAGCGATTTTTGGGCAGCGTCCCAAGGTAAGCGGCGCGCCGGCGGGCTTTTGCGTCACGGGCGGCGCGATATCGCTGCGAGAGGCTCCTATTAAGCGTGATAGCATTTCCGCTTTTGGTAGTAAAAGTATTCTTGCCTGGACGCTTGCGGCCAGTGGAGGTGGCTTTCTTTTTCGGATCGGTCATTCGTTTCCCATTCCTGTTCCCAGGGTTATATAACTGGTAGTATACCAAACCTACCAGCTGACCGTGCAAGCATAACTTGTGGCTCTAGAGGCACTTACTTCAGCTTTTCTTCAGATTAGGATATACTTATGGCTACTATGCAAGTCGCCGACCCAGTTCGCCATCAATATATGTATCCACGTTCCTAGCCCTCTTTAAGACGTGTATTATTGATGGTAAGGAGAACTTTTAGATATGTCTGATATGACACTTTCGGAAGAATTAATATGGCGTGGTTTTGTAAACCAGTCAACATTTGCCGATTTGTCGGAGCTGGATCATAAGCAGTGGACTTTCTACCACGGCTTCGACGCCTCGGCCGATTCGCAGACTGTTGGCAACCTGGCTGCTATGATGTTCGACAAGGTCTTTATGCGCCACGGACATACGGCAATCATCGTGGCCGGCGGTGCTACAAGCTTAATTGGCGACCCCGGCGGTAAAGATAATGAACGAGTGCTGCAAAGCGAAGAAACGGTAGCACACAACATCGACTGCGCCAAAGTACAACTCCAGAAAGTACTGAGCGGGCACGAATTCACGCTTGTAAACAACCTGGATTGGACGAAAGGCATCTCGATTATCGAGTTTCTGCGCGATATTGGCAAACACTTTAGCATGACGCCGCTTGTCCAACGCGACTATATCGCCAAACGCATAGGCGAAGGTGGCGCCGGCATTAGCTACACCGAATTCAGTTACACCATTCTACAGGGTATGGATTTTTTGCATCTCTATGACACATACGGTGTCACCCTCCAACTGGGGGGATCCGATCAGTGGGGTAACTGTTTGTCCGGGGTCGAATTAGTGCGCCGGGCGCGCGGCCAGGAAGCGCATGTCATAACACTGCCGCTCATCATCAATAAGTCGACCGGCAAAAAGTTTGGCAAAAGCGAAGAAGGTGCGGTGTGGCTCGATCCAGACAAAACCAGCCCATTCATGTTCTATCAATTTTGGCTGAATGTTGATGACAGCAGTGCAGAAGATTACCTAAAGATTTTTACGGAGTTGGATAAAGCTTCTGTAGATGCAGTGATGCAGGAGTTCGCACAGGATAAGGGGGGGCGTGCAGCGCAGAAGAAGCTGGCGCAAGAAGTAACTAAAATTGTCCACGGCGCAACAGTCGCCGCCGCCGCTCAAAAGGCGACCGAGGCACTCTTTGGCCGTAGTGGTAATCAAACACTCGACCAGGATGAGCTGGCGGCACTCAAAGCCGACTTGCCTTTCGTAGCGGCCCACAAAGACCAGCCTCTCGAAGAGATACTCATTAGCGGGGCACTTGCCACGTCGAAATCAGATGCGACTCGCTTAATTGCTTCCGGCGCTGTGTCGCTCAACTGGCAAAAGGTGAATGATAATAAAGGTGTATTGTCGCCTGGGCTAAATCTGGTCAAAGTGGGTAAAAACAACTTCGCTATCGTCGAGCAAAGGTAGTGCTGTATACTTAACTCTATATGAAAAATGAACCCGCCAAGGCGGCTCAGCCCAAAAAACGAGCCGACCAATACAACGACCCTACCCATAACTACATGAAATACTGGGAGGGCCGTGAGTATGAGAATGCCTCCGAGGAGATGGCTATCAAACGATTACTGGAAGGAAAGCATTTTAAGTCTGCAGTAGACGTTGGTGGCGGCTATGGCCGCCTGTGCTTGTTACTCGAAGATTATGCAGACAAAGTAACTCTCGCCGAACCGAGCCAGCAACAGCTTGACCTGGCGAAAATTTTCCTTAAAGACCACCCTCAGATTGACCGAAAGTTGTTGCAGGCAGAAGACCTCAAGTTTAAGGATAGTTCGATTGATCTGTTGACGATGATCCGTGTCATGCATCACTTGCCAGACCCAAGCCCGGAATTCGCCGAGATTGCCCGCGTACTGTCCGATGACGGGTTCGCTATCATTGAGGTTGCCAATTATACACATGCCCGCAACCGCCTGAAACACATCGTCAAAGGTAAAAAGATGCCAACCGAGCCAGTGGATATTCGTTCCGCCATTCACAAGAAGAAAGATGAAATTCCGTTTGTAAATCACAACCCCCATACGGTCATTAAGCAATTGGCACATGCCGGCCTTAAGGTGGATCGCATCCTGTCGGTCTCAAACTTGCGCAGCACGGGGCTGAAAAAGATTATGCCAAAGAGCATGATGTTGGCCATTGAGGGCATTCTGCAGCCTACATTAGCTGGCAGCTTCTTCGGGCCGAGCGTATTCTTTTTAGTGCGCAAAGGGCAATAAAACGATGGTGGGCGGATGGAACAGCTAAATTCTGAGCCATCTCCCAACGAGTACAATCATCTGTACGAACGTTTAATGAGCGATGGCTCACATTTTGCGAATCCACTCCATTTATACCTGGGAGAAGTCGGCGAAAACGCATGTGAATACGAGTTCCCTCCCGGCATACATGATCAGGTTATGCCCCCTTCTATACCGAGCGATGTACTTATCGGCTGCGGCATCCATCCCTTTTTTAAAGAGCAGAGCATCATAACAATTGAGTACACTATTGGACTGCCCGACGCACACCTGGCACTCTCTGCTTACATTTTCTTTGGAAGTAAATTTGCCATAGCCGCGACGACATATGAAGGCTATTTCGATAGGCGACAGCCGGTTACAGAGCTTTTTCAGAATATTATGTATAACATGTCGTTTTTTGATGTGTCTGGAAGACTACGTCCGACCCCTTATGCTGGACTGGTACGGTACGTCAACCTGGCATTTGAACAACGGTGGATAGTACGCGGCGACGACTAGCCTGTATACTGTGAGACATCATGCTAATCGCGAACGATCTGACGGCTATAAAAGGTGTGGGGCCGGAGCTCGCACGCAAGTTCGGCATACTCGGCATCCATAGTATTCAAGATCTGATTATGCATTTTCCGCGGCGCTACGAAGACTATTCGACGCTTACGCCTATTCGGCATATGCGGCCAGGGCAGGTAAGTGTCCAGGCAGTTATTACACAAGTAAGCGGCCGCTATGTCCGTCGAGGCATGCATATTACTGAAGCTGTCGCCTCGGACGCAAGCGACAGTGTGCGCCTTATTTGGTTCAACCAGCCGTACCGGGCTGGGGCACTCAAGATAGGACGGGAGTATTTTATTTCTGGTAATTACGCGCTGAGCCGCCAACGATTTGCCATCATGAACCCAAGCGCCGAGCTGGTAAGCGATTTCCCGATTAGCACTGCACGCATTGTACCCATCTACCGCGAAACAAAAGGTTTGACGAGCGTGCAGATCCGTCGTGTGTTGCGCGAGATTGTTCCTCGGCTCCGTGCGGTTCCGGAGTCGCTTCCGCCGTGGCTCGTAGACGAGCAGCAGCTTATGCCGTATGCTGCCGCCCTCGAGACTATCCATTTTCCTGAAACGAGCAATATGCTGGAGATGGCTAAAAAACGATTGGCCTTCCAGGAGGTGTTTGAACTAAGCCTGGCTGCCCTGCTCAACAAATACGAATTATTACAGGATACGTCACTGGCAATCTCCTTTAACGAAGCGTTGGCGCGCCAATTTGTTGGCCATCTGCCATTTACGCTCACTGACGCCCAGCGCAAAGTCGTGTGGCGCATTTACCAGGATATGCAAAAAACGCAGCCCATGAATCGACTAGTAGAAGGTGATGTTGGCTCGGGTAAAACGGTAGTTGCCACTATGGCCGCCTTGATGCCGCTTAGCGAAGGTTATCAGGTGGCGCTTATGGCACCTACCGAGCTGCTTGCCCGCCAGCACGCTGATACGATCTACAAACTTCTTACCCCTCTAGGGATGCACGACAAGCTTGCCCTACTAGTCGGTGGTATGAAAGTGGTAGAAAAAGACCGTGCGCGGGAAGCAATTGCCTCCGGCGTCGCCCAACTCATTGTTGGTACCCAAGCACTCATTCAGGAAAAAGTCGATATGTATAATCTGGCGCTGGTAGTCATTGATGAGCAGCATCGCTTTGGTGTTGAGCAGCGCAAAAAATTAATGTCTAAGGCTGGACACATGCCGCACTTGCTGAGTCTCACTGCTACTCCTATTCCACGTTCGCTGGCGCTGACCTTATACGGCGAACTGGATGTCTCGTTGCTTGATGCAAAGCCGCCCGGGCGACTGCCGATTATCACCGAAATCTGTTCGCCGAATTCCCGGGCACAACTTAACAAGAAGATCGAGCAAGAACTTATTGCCGGCCGCCAAATGTTCGTGGTGTGCCCACTTATTACCGAATCTACTACCAGCAAGGCAAATGCTGCCGAAAAAATATATGAGCAGTTTCGCACCAAAGACTTCAATAAGTGGCGCGTTGGCTTGCTACACGGCAAGATGAAACCGGCCGAAAAGAACGATGTCATGCAAGCGTTCGTCGACCACAGGCTGGATATTCTCGTGAGCACTACTGTCATCGAAGTGGGGGTTGATGTGCCAAACGCTTCAGTAATGCTCATCGAAGCGGCAGATCGTTTTGGCTTAGCGCAAATACATCAACTACGAGGGCGGGTTGGGCGTGGCGGTCAGCAGGGCTATTGCTATTTAATGATGAGCGACTCTAGCAAGCCCCCGCGTCGGCTCGCAGCTCTAGAGCGCAGCAATGACGGCTTTAAGCTCGCCGAGTTAGACCTGGAGCTGCGCGGCCCGGGAGCTATCTATGGCACCATGCAACATGGCGCGCTGGATCTGCAAGTTGCCAAACTAACCGACATCCACTTGATTGCTGCCGCCCGCCAGGCGGCGGAACAATTTATCGCTAGAGACGAAGATTTGTTACAATATACGCAGCTGTTCGAACGGGTCACGCAGTTGCGGGCCGTAACTAACCTAAACTAAGGAACCATGTACTCTGGTACCACATTAACGCCTTTATCAGGCCGCGTCCTTGGCGCACATCAGAAGATCGATCGCTTGGCGCGCACATCTCTCAAAGCATTTTTGAGCAAGAATAACTTATTCCCTTCGAGTAAACTCATCTTACATTTTGAGGGTATCAATGGCCCCGATGCCATCAAACGCAAAAGCCCAGCTCACGACGAGCCATGGCACTTTTATACACCCTTCAACGATGACGATCACGAACTACCGCACATTATCGGCGGCCACTACGACGCGCTAGTTGTAGCGTTAATCGCCAAAGACGAAACCCGCGCCGCTTTTGAGGCGTCGTGGCTGGCTCATGCCATTGTCGATGGCCTCACGCCCGCACACCACTATCCGTACGAAGCTAAGTTGGAGGAGCTGCGTGGCGAAAGTATGGAAACTCGTAATACCATTAAGGACAAATTGCTACTTCCTGGTGAAACACGGCGTCAGCAGGTGAGTAACAACTGGAAAATGTGGGGTCCAAAAGGTTTGTTTGTCTCGCATAGTATGTTTGAGTTTGGTGTGGCGATCCTTGCTTTACCAATGTCGACTGAACGTGCCATTCCCACCGAAGAAGATATCATCGAGTTACACGAATATGGGGTACTGGAACTGTTCCGGCGCAAAGCGAAAGAGATTGCTGCGTTGGGCATGTATGATCGGTACCAAAAGTTGGGTTGGACACCTGCACTGGCTATGGAAACCCGCCAGAAACTCCTGCCGGTCATTATTAGGATGGTTATCCTGGCGTGGTATGGTGCGTCGATTGATGCCGGGATCGCAAAAGAAGGCAGAGCGTGAGAATTATTGCTGGCCGCTTGAAGGGGCGTCAATTTGATTCACCGGGTACTCATCGTACTCATCCTATGAGCGATAAGATGCGCGGTGCCCTTTTTAACATCCTGGGTGATATAGACGGTTTAACAGTCCTTGATGCGTTTGGCGGCAGCGGAGCACTTAGTTTCGAGGCTCTCAGCCGCGGAGCTAAACATGCAACGATTATCGAAAACGATGCATCCGCCACGCGTACCATCGAGCAAAATAGCAGAGAGCTGGGACTTAAGAATAACCTAAAGCTTGTGCACGCGTCGGCCAATAACTGGCTACTTACAACTACCGGTGCCAAGTTCGACATCGTCATCTGCGACCCGCCTTACGGCGATTTACAGATAAACACGCTGCGCAACCTGGCAGCGCGCATCACGCGGCCAGGTATTTTCGTATTGTCATATCCTGGTCACGAAGAGCCGCCGTCATTTCCGGAACTAGTTTCTATCAAACAGCAACAGTATGGCGATGCTCAGCTTATTTTTTATCGTCACTCATAAAACCAGGTGGTAGTTACGCGGAATTGAAGTTATAATATCCCCCAGTGCGCGCGAGTGGTGAAATGGTAGACACGCTAGTTTTAGGAGCTAGTGCCGTAAGGCGTGGAGGTTCAAGTCCTCTCTCGCGCACCAACATCTGATTCAAGATATAAAAGCTCCCGCATAGGGAACGCTTTTTTATTTGATTAGAATTTCTAATCAGTTGCGTGTATTCAAGCTCTCTTAATTGCGATTATTGATACAATGGGACATTATGAAAGACATCACTGGTAAATTTTCGCTCGATGACGCTATTTTTTTCGATGCAGGCGGCTTTATGGGACAGGAGTATATAACCCGAGAGCAGAAGGCAGGCTTTAATGCGCTGCTCGTGACCGTGAAGGATCATCATCCTCGTAAACGTATGGTCGGCGCTACCCGATGCTACTTTGTGGTCGAAGGCTCGGGCGTCTTTATATTGGATGATCAACCACATGAGGTAAGGATCGGTGACTTATTCGTTATCACGCCAGGGCATGAATACGAATATCACGGCACTATGAAGCTATTTGAGGTCAACGTATCTCCAGATAATACTTTCAAGGATGAAATTTTGGGGCAATAGGGTACTCATATCCGGCCAAGTCATCATCGATCACAATTTCTCCGCCACGATATACAAAGTCAAGCGTAACAAGGAATTAGTATAGTAACTTACTGGCAGCACATATATGCTGTGAAAAGGCAATAATTATGCTAAAATTAACGTAATTATGTGTAGAGAATCCGATGCAGTCTCACGGTTACGAACACTATCAGATGATCTTCTAGATCTCCATATTGCCATGGAACGTCAGGGCCATCATGGGCATCATACCTATGGTCGCCTGATGAACTACGCTGGCAGCTCATTGCTGGTACTCGCCAAATCATATGGTCCTCAGGCGGTGCTTGTAGAATTTGTAAAGCCAGACATGCCCGAGGACAGTGTGCTAGAAGATCGGGTAGTATATCTGCCGGTGAGTAGGGATGAGGTTCATGTGCTGGGTTCAACTCGCCGTCCAGATGTTACTATGACCGCCTTGACTCAAGAAGTGTACGGTAAAACATTTGAGCGAGAGCCTGTATCGGTCGACAGGGAGAGAGTAGGCATAGAGGAAATAGATTTTGTTGTCGATTTTTTCCGCCACCCCGCTAATGATGTGCTACTTTCCCGATATAGCCCCAAAGGCATTGGGGAAAGATTAGGATACGTAGAAACTGTCGATCTTGGCAACCTGCCGCTCCCACATTTAAAAGACGACTAGCCTCATGACGTCCGTTGGCTCAAGTTGTGTACCCGAATATATCAGGGGACGCTCCTGTGGACGGACAGGTTTATGCGGACTGAGGTATCGCCCCAGTCGCATCTGCTATATCGGGCATCATCGGTAGGTGGTCGGATGGGCCACGCCTGCTAAGATTTGTGGAGTCTTCCAATAGCTCCCGGGTGGCCTGAGTACCCCTTTTCAGCTTGTCGAAAAAAGTTATCTTAACGTCTGTAATGGTGCACCATGTGATAATTACAAATATGTAAAAAGACGTCCAATCTTTGGCGTCTTTTTATTTTGAGTGCTAAGAGGCGACAGAGTATAGGTGTCCAGGCTAAAGAATAGTTATTTACTATAAGTGTGCGTTATGGTACACCAAGGTTATGAGTATTACTGCAGAACTAGGGGTGGTTCATGCGGAGCAAGAAGGTAGATTACATGATCATGCGTACGACATCTTACGTCGATCTTTGGGGGCTGCAGGTGAGTTTGAGGATTATTCTCAGGCGCAGGCCATGCATCTCGTGGGGAAACTTCGCGATTTTTTCTTAGAAGAATTTGACGCCCTACCTGAGTCCCGCTTGGCTGAGATGCGGAAAATCAGTGAGGTTGCCATGCGTTATGCCGCGGGCGAATCGATACCATCTATAGCTGATGATATGTACAGAGGTGCCCCGCGTAGAGTTCACTTTGATATAGGAACAATGACCTCCAGAATCTTTAGGAGAAACCAGGACGGCTACGGAGGGAATCTCCTCCAAGCTCTTACGGAAGAGCCACTTGAGCGGAATGACTTCGATCCAAGTCGGATCGAAAAACCGCAGCCTACTACCTTCGGGCTGGTGGCTCCAAAATCATCAATTGTCACGACTGCCGCACCAAAACGCGAGACTACCGACTCTTGCGTTGTCTCAGCAAGCAAAAAACAAGTCCAAACGACTACTCAGCGTATAACCCCTCCTACGTTGGAAGCGCCCCAGCCACTTACCAGCCATCAGCTTATACTCGCAAAAGCCATACTGTACTTGTGTAATGACAATGGAAAGTTCGACGTAAGAGGTGCAAAGTGTATCACGGATCCCGAGGCTATGTATGTCGAAGGAGCAGCGCAGAACAAGGCAAAAATGATCTGCATGGCATGCCCCATTATAGCAACATGCTTAGCAGATGCCCTCTTAAGTGAATACGCTGAGGGGTACAGCTATGGAGTCCGAGGTGGTATGACAGCCCGCCAGCGCAGGAAATTCTTAAAAATGACAAGAGAGCCAAAGGCCTTTGCCGAAGAAATCTTGTCTGGCCGACTATCGGCAACGTCCGATACTTCTAAAGCAATCGATGGGCAACTTAAGTCGACTAGCCATATGTTTCGTGCGTGAACCAACCTCAAATAGTGTTAACGCTTAGCCTTCAAGGAGGAACTAACTAGGTCAGGTAAGACGTGAGATCACTAGTGGTCAATTTCTAGTTTGCAGACTGCCCACTGCATGATCATACGGCTAGTAAGTATCGTATGTCATAAGCGGATGTGCTCCGTTCGGGAAGCTGCCAGCCTTCTGTACCTAGTGCGCTGATCACTAATGATAGAAATCTACCTACCCGAGAACGCTAAACGGCAAGCCGAAATCGTTCGCCAGGATTGTAGCGATTAGACCAGTATCGGGCAAGTGAGGAGAGGCTATAAATATATGCTTATTATCTGATACAATCTAGCTAAAGGAACCGAAGAGACATGGCACTATCTACCCAACCTTATAAAGGCGCGCGCGATTTTTATCCTGCTGATAAGCGCCTGCAGAAGTATATGTTTGATATTATGCGCAAGGTGAGCGAGTCGTTTGGGTACGAAGAATACGATGCGCCAATTATTGAATCTCTGGACCTCTATCTGGCTAAAACCGGCGAAGAGATCGTGAACGAGCAAACCTACACTTTTACTGATCGCGGCGGCAGGCAAGTAGTTATCCGGCCTGAAATGACACCTACGGTAAGTCGTATGGTAGCGGCTAAACGGCAAGAATTGGCTTATCCGCTGCGTTGGTATTCTATTCCTAACCTCTGGCGATATGAGCGGCCACAGCGTGGACGGTTGCGCGAGCACTGGCAGCTTAATGTCGACATTTTTGGTGTCGATAATTTGCTGGCTGAAGCCGAAGTGATTCAGGTAGCCGACGGCATACTAAAAGCCGCGGGGGCCACGCACGACATGTATACCATTCACCTAAATAGCCGCAAGCTGATGGATTTTATCTTCAGAGAATATTTGGCGCTTGATGGTGTGCAGGCGCACACTGTCGCTAAGCTCATCGACCGCATGCATAAAATGCCTCCGGCGGCATTTGCGGCAGAAGTGGATGCTGTATTTACGCCCACACAGCGGGACGAAGGTGCGAGCGACAAGCTCATTGATCTACTACAGACCAAGAGTATTGCACGCTTACCGGAAGTTGTACGTCAGGATAGTTCGGCGCTTGAGTTGCAACAGTTGCTTCAGGTGCTGAGCAATGCTCGCATTACAAATGTCATGTTCGACCTCACGGTGATGCGTGGGTTTGACTACTATACGGGCATCGTCTTCGAAATCTTCGATGAGAATCCTGATAATAACCGTTCGATGCTGGGTGGTGGTCGCTATGATGGATTGGTGGGACTGTTTGGTGTAGAGCCTGTGCCGACAGTAGGTTTTGGTTTTGGTGACGTCACTTTACAGAATTTTATCGAAGGGCACAAACTCTTGCCGCCACCGCGTCCTGATACCGACTTATATGTGGTGCTCATTGGCAACGTCTTTACCGAAGCACAGAAAATTGTCGCTGATATGCGCGAAGCTGGTGTGAATGTGGCTATCGATATCAGCGGTGCCAAACCGGATAAGCAGCTGAAGACTGCTGTCAAGAAAGCTATTCACTACGTGATGTTTGTCGGGGAAAAAGATTTACGCGACGAACAGTATGAAATCAAAAATCTCACGACCGGCATCTCCGAGCGTCACAGCGCTGCCCGTATTGTGAGTATCGTCAAAGATTACCGCGGCGACGAGTAGCTCTTATTAGCCAGCTGCTCCTTACTGAGTCTGGCCAAACCGCTTCTAATCTGTTACAGTCAGTCACTATGCAAGTCACTAAAAAGAATTTATCTGATACTAAAGTACAACTAATCTTGGCAGCCGATGCCGAGTTACTCCAAAGCGCGAAAGAAGAAACATTAAAAGAGTTTGCTAAAAACGCCAAGGTACAGGGCTTCCGCGAAGGCAAAGCGCCCCTGGCCATGGTCGAAAAGCAGGTCGACCCGGCGCGCCTGCAGACTGAGTTTATCGAGCATGCTATGAACCGGCTTTACGCCGCAGCACTCGATCAAGAGCGCCTGCGTCCCGTGGAGCAGCCTAAGGTCAAGGTGACTAAGTTTGTACCTTTCGACACCCTAGAGATAGAAGCTGAGGTGTCGATCGTGGGCGATATCTCACTGCCCGATTACAAAAAGGTGAAGATCGCAAAAGAGAAGGTGGCCGTTACCGCAAAGGATGTCGACGCTGTTATTGCCGACTTGCGGGCTCGTGAAGCCGACAAAAAAGATGTAGACCGTGCGAGCAAAAACGGCGACATGGTGGTTATCGATTTTAAGGGCACCGATGCCAAAACCAACGAAGCGATCGCTGGTGCCGATGGTAAAAACTACCCGCTTAGCCTTGGCAGCAACACTTTTATCCCCGGCTTCGAACCAGAACTGCTGGGCCTGAAGGCCGGCGAAGAGAAGACCTTTACGGTCACGTTCCCGAAAGATTACGGCACCACTTCACTCCAAAACCGCAAGGTAACTTTTGCAGTAAGTGTCAAGAAAGTTCAAGAGGCAACCGAGCCTAAACTCGACGACGCCTTTGCCACCAAAGTCGGCCCCTTTAAAACGGTCGCTGAGCTGAAGGATGATATTAAAAAAGAGCTTGCGAGCCGCAAAGAGCAGCAAAACGAGCAAGCGTATGCCGACGAAGTAATTACTAAGATTACCGAAAAGGCTAAGGTAGCTATTCCTGACGTGCTCATCGACGAGCAGGTTGAGCGTATCGAGCGTGATCTGCGCCAGGACCTTATGTACCGGGGCCAAACCTGGCAGGAGTATCTCAAGGCAGAGGATCTTACCGAGGAAGCCTACCGCAAGAAGCAGCGGCCTACTGCCGAGATGCGCGTCAAGGCCGGCCTGGTCTTAAGCGAAATCTCCGAAAAAGAAAAGATCGACCTTAGCGCTGAAGAGTTGGATGCTCAGATAGCTCAACTCAAGGCACAATACCCTGACGCTGCTATGCAGGCCGAACTTGCTAAGCCAGAAACGCGCCGTACCATCGCTTCGCGCATGCTTACCGACAAAACTATTGCTAAGCTCACCGCTTACGCTAGTGCCGCCAAATAATCACGTACAGTCAATCAGGTGGCCTCTCTTCAGTACGTTGAGTCGCAATCACCAGGCACATGGCTAGATCACGCGCTTCACCTCCTCATGCCATACCGGATTAGCAAGGTGGGAGAAGATAGAAACTAGCACTCTTGACTCATGAGTGCTAGTTTCCTATACTAAATAATATGAACACACCACGAAGTATGCTAGTCCCAACCGTTATCGAGAGCGATGGCCGCATGGAGCGCGCCTACGACATTTTTTCACGCCTTCTAAAAGACCGCATTATTCTGCTCGGTAGTGAAGTGAACGAGACCACTGCCAACCTTATCGTTGCCCAACTGCTCTTCCTGCAGGCTGAAGACGCCAAAAAGGACATCTATTTTTACATTAACAGCCCGGGCGGCAGTGTGTATGACGCCATGGCTATTTACGACACAATGCAGTACGTAACTAACGATATACAAACTGTAGGTATCGGCATGCAAGCATCCGCCGCAGCATTCTTGTTGAGCAGTGGTACTAAGGGGAAGCGTTTTGCACTCCCGAACGCTACCATCATGATTCATCAGCCATCGAGCGGCACCAGAGGCAAGGTGACCGACATGGAGATTGACCTCAAAGAGGGTTTGCGCTTGAAACGCCGACTTAACGAAATTATGGCAGCCAGCACCGGCCAAAAGATTGAAAAGATCACCACAGATATGGAGCGTGATTACTGGATGAGCGCGGACGAAGCTCATAAGTACGGCATCATTGACAAAGTTATCACCACACCGCCAAAACAGGCTAAATAAGAAGCTAAAGTAGTGATAGAACTGTTAGATGCCGCCACTGATCTTGTTGCCTTAAAGGCGCTCGATTACGACACGTGGCGTGCGACAATCTGGCAGCTAGTTGTTGCACAAAAGACGAGTACTGGCCTCAGCAGAGAATTGCCTATTCCCGCCGATGGATATCGTCATATGGATTCAGCCAAGGGGCGGCTGGAAAGAATTGCTCGAAATGCGACGAGACATCATTTGGCGGCCTACATCATAAAGTCATTAGAGAGCCAGGATGCCATCGGAATGGCAACCGCAATGCTGAGCGGAGTTCCTACTTCCGATGAATACAAAGGAGGGGTTGAGCTTTCATACTGGACCAGTGACTCCTATAAAAATACAGAGACCGGTCAAGCTATCGGAAGCGCCCTGGTGGGGCGCTTGGCCGAGGTGCCAGGCGCTGCACGATCCCACGGAGGTCTTTGGACGGTTACTCTGCCCGATGATCAAGTTAAAGCCGACGTATGGGGAGCGCTTGACTTTCAAACCCTTGGGCCTGCGCAGCGCTATGACATTGATGACAAAGTAGAGGAACCACGCCAACTCTGGGTGAGACCTTACGACTTACGCCTCCAGCCCGAAATACGTGCTTGACATTTGCGGAAGTACGCTCCATAATCCCAAGCTAAGAAGTAGTGTAAGCATGGGTAGTGCTATAGTCGTGATTCGCTTTCGACATAATATTGCGCCAAAAACGCCTAGCTTAGTTACCTTCGCGCGATAAAAACTTAACACACTAAGTATCAACTATCCTTGGCCCTAAAGTACGTCAAGGTCTCTGCAAGTCGTGCTGGACTGCAGTGTAAGCACTAGGGGAATTATGGCGAAAAGTACACTCAAGGACGCGGCTAACAAGAAGAGCGCGCGCGTATACTACACTCGTCAAGACGACGCGATCGACCTGGCCAATCTGGTCGACCATCAGAACAAGTCCTTCCAATGGTTTGTGGAAGAAGGCTTGGGTGAACTGTTGGCTGAGATTAGTCCAATTGACGACTATACAAGCACCAAGCTTAGTCTCGTCTTTAAGGACTATCATTTCGAAGAACCTATAATGAGCGAGGCCGAGGCGCGCGAAAACAACGTCAGTTATGAAGCGCCACTCAAGGCCAAAGTAGAACTTACCAACAAAATCACCGGCGAAGTCAAAGAGCAGGAAATTTACCTGGGCAACTACCCTTGGATGACCAAGCGCGGCACGTTTGTGATTAACGGCGCCGAACGCGTGGTTGTATCACAACTTATCCGTTCAGCGGGTGTATTCTTTACTGCCGATCAGCACGGTGCAACCAGTCTGTACGGTGCCAAGGTTATTCCTGGCCGCGGTGCGTGGCTTGAGTTTGAGACCGCTGCCGCCAGTGGTCTTTTTGTAAAAATTGATCGCAAGCGCAAAATTGCCGTTACCACCTTACTCCGCGCACTAGGTATGACCGAAGCGCAGATGAAGGATGCTTTCAAGCATGTTGACACAGGTAAGGTGAGTTACCTAGATGCCACTCTCGACAAAGACCCAACTCGCGGCCAAAGCGACGCCCTTATCGAGGTCTATCGCCGCTTGCGCCCTGGCGATCTTGCTACCGTTGATAACGCCAAAGCGCTTATCGAAAATATGTTCTACAATTTTAAGCGTTTCGACTTTAGCCGCGTAGGCCGCTACAAAATCAACAAGCGCCTGAATCTGGACGTGCCGAACACTGCCGAAAATCGCGTCATGCGTCTCGACGACCTCGTCGCTATTGTTGCTGAGCTGATCCGCATGAACGTCAATCAAGATCCTGCCGACGACATCGACTCGCTGGCTAACCGTCGCGTCAAACTCGTTGGCGAGTTAGTGCAGCGCCAGTTCCGTATCGGACTCCTGCGCATGGAACGCAACACCAAAGACCGTATGTCAATGTCCGAAATAGAGACCGTTACTCCCGGGCAGCTGATTAACGCCCGTCCGGTTGTTGCGGCGGTGCGCGAATTCTTCGCTTCCAGCCAATTGTCACAATTTATGGACCAGATCAACCCTCTGTCTGAGCTGGCCCACAAGCGTCGCCTGAGTTCCATGGGTCCAGGTGGTTTATCGCGTGAGCGCGCCGGCTTTGAAGTTCGCGACGCCCACGCTACGCACTACGGCCGTATCTGCGCCGTCGAGACGCCGGAAGGTGCCAACATTGGTCTAGTCTCTAATCTCGCTAACTATGCACGTATTAACGAGTATGGCTTTATCGAAACTCCATACCGCAAGGTTATCAACGCGGTTACTCCTAAAGATGCTGTTGGCCACATTGCCCGGGAAGATCTGAAGGATGCCGACGGCAAGGTTGTTGTCAAAGCAGGCAAAACGATCACCAAAGACGATGCTGACAAGCTTGCCAAAATAGAAGGCCGCGCTACCTGGCCGGTTAAGGCTAAGGTAACTGACACTGTTGTATATCTCGATGCCGCCGCCGAAGAAGCCGCTGTTATCGCCGGCATCGGTAACGAAGTCGACGAAAACGGTTACTTTGTAGAATCCCGCATCGGTGCTCGCACCGAACTGAAGCCGGGTGAAGCAGATGCCGACGATGTCACACACATGGACGCTGCCCGCAATCAGATTATTGGCTCCAGCGCCGGTTTGATTCCATTTATCGAAAAGAATTACGTATATCGTTCCTTGATGGGTAGCAACCAGCAGCGTCAGGCAGTCCCGCTTATTCAGCCATCCGCTCCAATTGTTGGTACTGGTTTGGAAGGCGCCGCCGCCCGCAACACTGGTCAGATGATTTTGGCCGAAGACAACGGTGAAGTTATCAAAGCTACCGCTCAACAAGTAGTTGTAAAGTACGCTGACGGCAATGTTACCTACGAGCCACAGCACTTCATTCGTTCCAACGAGGGCACCAGCATCAACCAAAAAGTTGTTGTAAATACCGGTGATAAAGTTGCCAAGGGCGATGTCCTTATCGAAGGTATGTCGATCCAAAATGGCGAATTGGCACTCGGCAAAGACCTCTTAGCGGCATTTATGCCTTGGAATGGTTACAACTTTGAAGACGCCATCATCATCAGCCGCAAACTGGTCGAGGACGATACGCTCACCTCTATTCATATCGTTGACTTCATGATCGAAGTCCGCGAGACCAAACTGGGGCCAGAAATTGTTACCCGCGATATTCCAAATGTTTCTGAAGACGCCCTGCGTCACCTCGATGACGACGGCATCGTACGCATTGGTGCGGAAGTACACCCCGGCGATATCTTGGTTGGGAAGATTACGCCAAAGGGTGAGCAAGAATTAAGCAGCGAAGAACGCCTGCTGCGCGCTATTTTCGGTGAAAAAGCCAAGGAAGTTCGCGATACCTCACAGCGCATGAGTAATGGCAAGCACGGGAAAGTGGTTGGCGTGAAGGTGTTTAGCCGCGAGAACGGTCACGAACTGAAGGCTGGCGTGCTGATGCAAATTCAGGTTTTTGTAGCCCAAATGCGCAAAATTAGCGTCGGCGACAAGCTTGGTGGACGCCACGGAAACAAGGGTGTTATTGCCCGCATTCTGCCTGTCGAAGACATGCCGTTCATGGGAGACGGCCGGCCGGTAGACATTATCCTAAACCCGCTCGGTGTACCGGCTCGTATGAACCTTGGCCAGATTTTTGAAACACACCTTGGTATGGCCGCCCAGGCACTTGGCATCAAAGTGGCAAGTCCATCGTTCAATGGTGTGCCAATTGCGAAGATTCAGTCTCTGCTTCAAGAAGCTGGTTTGCCAGAAGATGGGCGCCAGCAGCTGTACGATGGCCGTACTGGTGAAGCCTTTAGCGAGCGCGCGACCGTAGGAAGCATGTACATGATTAAGCTTAACCACATGGTGGCCGATAAGATTCACGCTCGCTCCACTGGTCCGTACACCATGGTTACCCAGCAGCCACTCGGCGGTAAGGCTCAGAATGGTGGTCAGCGCTTTGGAGAAATGGAAGTATGGGCACTTGAAGCCTACGGTGCCGCAACTACGCTGCAAGAAATGTTGACCATCAAATCCGACGACGTTTATGGACGCTCCAAGAGTTATGAATCGATCATCAAAAAGACACCAATTGTCGGTCCAAAAGTACCAGAAAGCTTTAATGTGCTCGTGAAAGAACTGCAAGGCCTCGGCCTCAAGGTTGACCTTGTAGCTTCCGACACCGTTGTTGATGCTGAACAGGTCTTAGCGACTAATGTTCGTGATGAAGCCGAGCATATTTCCGATGTAGAGGTCCCTGCTCCCACTATCTCCGATGTAGATGTTACAGAGGAATCAGCCGTTGACGAATTTATGACTGTTGGCGACGTGACCGAAGACGGAAGCGTCGTGCCAACCGACTCAGACGACGATGACCTGGGGGATGACGATTTCGCCGTCACCGAAGAAGACACTAACGAAGAGGAGATTGCCTAATGCGACGCTATAGTTACGGCACTAATATCGCTGATTTTGACGCGGTTCGCTTGGCAGTCGCCAGTGCTGCCGATATTCTAGAATGGTCACACGGCGAAGTCACTAAGCCGGAGACCATCAACTACCGCACCCAAAAGCCGGAGCGCGACGGCTTGTTCTGTGAGCGTATCTTTGGGCCGGTCAAAGACATCAACCCGCACGATGCCAAATACAAGGGTGTTCGCTCCCGCGAAGCAGCTGTCGATAAGAACGGCGAGCTCGTTACCAAGAGCATTGTCCGCCGTGAGCGCATGGCCCACATCAGCCTGGCCGTCCCCGTGGCACACATCTGGTTCCTGCGTGGAACCCCAAGCGCCATTGGCTTGCTGCTTGGCATGACCGTCAAAAACCTGGAGCGCGTGGCTTACTTTGCCAGTTACATTGTGAAGCGCGTTGACGAAAAGAAGCGCGACCAATATCGCACCGACAAAGAAGCAGAGTTTGCTGCTGCCAAGGAAGCCATCAAGCTCCGCTACGAAAAAGAAGCCGAACAGCCAGAAGCTAACCTTAAAGCTCTGGCCGAAATGCAGACTAAAGAGTTGGCTGAAGTCGACAAAGACTTTGAACTCCTCAAAACTCAGCTCGATAGCTTGGTTAAACTGCGCCTCATCTCCGAAATTGATTACCGCAACTTACCTGAAGAATTGCGCGGCATGATTTCGGTTGGTATGGGTGGTGCAGCTCTCAAGGCATTGTTAGACGAGATTGATCTCAGAGCCCTCATCACTGAACTGACTACCGAAGCTGACGAAGCCAAGGGACAGCGTAAGAAGAAACTGATGAAGCGTCTCCGCTTGCTGGAAAGCATGGAGCGTGCTGGCATCGAACCAGCCAGTATGTGCTTGAGCGTACTGCCGGTTATCCCCCCAGATCTTCGCCCTATGGTGCAGCTCACCGGTGGACGTTTTGCGACATCCGATTTGAACGACTTATACCGTCGTGTCATCAATCGTAACAATCGTTTGAAGAAACTCATGGAGCTCAACGCCCCTGAAGTCATTCGCCGTAATGAGCAACGCATGCTTCAAGAAGCTGTCGACGCGCTCATCGATAATAACAGCGCCCGCTCCGGCCGCGCCGTCGCCGCTACCGGTCAACGCCGTCGTCTGAAATCTCTGAGCGACATGCTAAAAGGCAAACAAGGGCGCTTCCGCCAGAACCTACTTGGTAAGCGTGTGGACTACTCTGGTCGCTCGGTAATTGTTGCTGGCCCAGAACTCAAGATTAGCCAATGTGGTTTGCCGAAGATGATGGCTCTGGAACTCTTCAAGCCATTTGTGATCGGTGAGCTCATCTACCGTGAGCAAGCTCACAACATCCGCAGTGCTACCCGCATGATCGAAACCGGCGAAATCGCCGTATGGGATGCACTCGACGAAGTCATTCGTGGTAAATACGTGCTACTTAACCGTGCACCATCGCTGCACCGTCTCTCGATCCAAGCTTTTATGCCCGTGCTCATCGAAGGTCGCGCCATTCAACTGCACCCCCTCGTCTGTAAAGGCTTCAACGCCGACTTCGACGGTGACCAAATGGCCGTGCATCTTCCGCTCAGTGAAGAAGCTCAGGATGAGGCCCGCGAAATCATGGCTGCTAGCAATAACTTGCTTAAGCCTGCCGACGGTACGCCTATTCTTTACATCGAACAAGACATGGTGCTAGGTTGCTACTACCTGACATACGAGCGCTCTAGCGTAAAAGCAGAAGCCAAGCCCTACCAGCACCTTGAAGAAGCCTTAATGGCTCTCGACGCTGGCGTCCTTAAGCTACAGAGCACTATCCGTGTACCATTCCGCAACGAGATTCGCACCACCACCCTTGGCCGTATCTTGTTCAACGAAGTCTTCCCAGAAGATTTCCCATTCCAGGATGAGCCCATGACCAAGAAAAAATTGCAGCAAGTTATGTCTTTGGTGTACCAGAAATACGGCCAAACCCGCACTGCTGAAATCGCCGACGAACTTAAAGCTCTTGGCTTTCACTACGCTACCACCTCCGGTTTGTCGATGGGTATGGGCGACTTTATTCCGCTCGAGGGTATGGACAAGGTTATTGGCGACGGCGAAACCCGCACTGCGGCCATTTCCGACCAATACGAACAGGGCTTTATCACTGACGAAGAACGCTACCGCTTGACGGTCGAAACCTGGACCAAGATCGACACGAAAGTACAGGAATTGCTTTCTGAGCAGATGATTGGCCAAGACACCAGCACCGCCATCGCCATTACTTCTGGCGCCCGTGGTAACATCTCGCAGATGAAGATGTGTGTTGGCATGCTTGGTATGTTTAGCGACGCCGGTGGGCGGGCCATCGAACTACCCGTGAAGTCCGGTTATATCCAAGGCTTAGACCCGTTGGAATACTTCACTGGTACTCGTGGAACCCGTAAGGCGCTTATCGATATCGCGCTCAAGACCGCCGACGCCGGTTACCTCACGCGCCGTCTGGTTGATGTTGCCCAAGACGTCTTTACGCTCGAAGGCGACGACAGCGAGGCGCAAGACCCTGGCTTTGCTATGTATCGTGCCGATGCCGACGAAATTGGCGTATCGTATGCCAGCCGCCTGCAAGGCCGTTATACTGCCGCCCCTGTTAAGGGTCATCTCAAGCGTGGCGAGCTTATTTCTCCAGAACTCGCCAAAATTTTGGAAGGCGACACCAGTGTTGACGGCGTCAAAGTGATGTCCGTACTCAGCGCGACCAGCGTCCATGGGGTACCGCAAAAATCCTATGGTATTGATCCAGCTACTGGCCTGCTGGTGGCCGCCCATCATCCTATCGGTGTAATCGCCGCACAGTCTATCGGTGAGCCTGGCACGCAGCTGAGCCTCGACTCCAAGCACCGCTCTGGTGCCTTGGTAGCCGATGACACTGCCCAAGGTCTGTCGCGTATTGAAGAGCTCTTCGAAATTCGTACACCAAAGGGTCAGGCTTACCTGACTGACATCTCTGGCGTTGCCAACGTATGGGAAGAAGGTGACCATTACATCGTTCAAGTTACCGCCAAAGACAAAGAAAACATTGTCTTTAAGCTTGGCGACCGTGTTGCCAAGGTCAAAAATGGCGCAGAAGTCGCCATTGGCGACGTGGTTGCCAGTATGGAAGATGGTTCCGAACCACTGGTTGCCCCAATGGCCGGTAAGGTTGAGGTAACTGAAAAGACTGTGGTTATCACGCCTGCTGGACAGAGTGTGGTGCGCTACGAGATCCCCGGCTTTAAACAGATTATGGTCCTGGACGGCGACGCTGTTGTCGCCGGTCAGCGTCTGACGAACGGTTCGATTAATCTACCCGAGTTGATGCGTTTGCAAGGCGTGCAACCCACGCAGCGTTACATAATGAACGAGATCCTGCACATCTTTGCTGCGCAGGGCCAGAATATTGCTGATAAGCACCTCGAAATCATCGTGCGCCAGATGTTTAGTCGTGTACAGGTCGAGGAGCCGGGCGATTCTGAGTTCGTGACTGGGGACGTAGTGAGCAAGCTTGCTGCCGTCGAAGCCAACGACCAACTCGTAACTGAAGGTAAAACGCCGGCTAAGTACAATCAGCTCATCTTGGGTATCACCAAGGCATCGCTCAGTACCGACTCATTCCTGAGTGCCGCATCGTTCCAAGACACCACCCGCGTCCTGATTGCCGCAGCTACCTCTGGCCGCATCGACAAACTGTTCGGCCTGAAAGAAAACGTGATCCTGGGTCGCAAGATCCCTGTAGGCACCGGCTATGGTGCCGCAGCCCGCGAAAAGGAAGCTGCCGAAGCGTTACTTGCGATCGAAGCGTAATCCTGTTAGAATAGTACCTACATAGTAACATGCAGTCCGAGCCAGGGAAGTAAGGGTAGACAGAGTTGGCACTCGTTAACCCTCCCTGATTGCGCGTAGACCTGCAGAATAAGGAGCAATAATGCCAACAATCAATCAATTGATTCGCAAACCGCGGACCAAGGTGACTACCAAAAGCAAGTCACCAGCCATGCAGCGCGTGGTCAACAACCTCAAAACCAAGAACTACGAAAAGGCTTCACCGCTCAAACGCGGTGTCTGTGTCAAGGTAACTACCAAGACTCCTAAGAAGCCAAACTCAGCTCTCCGTAAAGTGGCGCGTGTTCGCCTCACCAACGGCTACGAAGTCTGGGCATATATTGGCGGCGAAGGCCATAACCTGCAAGAGCATGCTGTCGTCCTGGTACGCGGTGGCCGTGTGAAAGATCTTCCGGGTGTACGCTACCACATCGTACGCGGTGCGCTTGACCTTCAAGGTGTCCAAAATCGCAAGAAGGGCCGTTCCAAGTACGGCGCAAAGAAGGAGTCTAAATAATGCCTCGCCACAAGACTAAGGCTTTGGTTCGTGACGTTCAGCCAGATCGCCTTTATAACAGCGTCCAGATTGCCCGCTTGATCAACCGCGTCATGCGTGACGGCAAGAAACAAGTTGCCGAACGCCTGGTATACACCGGCATGCAAAAGGCTGCCGACAAACTCAAAGTTGAGAATCCACTGGAAGTCTTCGACCAAGCTTTCAAGAATGTGCAGCCCCACATGGAAACTCGCTCCCGCCGGGTTGGTGGTGCTAACTACCAGATCCCATTCGAGGTAAAAGGCCAGCGTCAGAACCACCTCACCACGATGTGGTTCGTCGCCGCCGCCCGTTCCCGCAAGGGCATGAGCATGGCTGATCGTATCGCCCTTGAGCTCGTCGACGCATATAACAGCCAAGGTGCTGCCGTCAAGAAGAAGGAAGACACGCACAAGATGGCCGAAGCTAACCGTGCCTTCGCACACTTCGCCAGAGGGTAGTATGACTGAAAGAATCTGCTCCGACTTTCCCGCTAATTATTGGGAAGCGATCGAGGCTGACGTTCAGCCTAAACCGCCTATTGACCCAGGAAGTGATGATCTGACAATTCAACAGATAGCTACTCTAAACCCTGTGACACCTGACCAAATAGCGGCTACGGGGCGGTGGATGGCTGAAGAAATGCGACGAATACGGGGTTTTTGACCTCTCAACATAAGGAGAACATGTGGCAGACAAAAAATATACAATTCAAGACCTAAGGAACATTGGTATTATCGCGCACATCGATGCCGGTAAAACCACCACCACTGAAGGTATTTTGTATCGCACGGGCTTAAAGCATAAAATCGGTGCCGTACACGAAGGTGAAACGACTACCGACTGGATGGCCCAGGAGCGTGAACGCGGTATCACTATTGTGTCTGCTGCTGTTACTTGCTATTGGAAGGGCAAACAGATCAACATTATCGACACCCCAGGGCACATCGACTTTACGGTTGAAGTAGAGCGTAGCTTACGTGTGCTTGATGGTGCTGTAGTGGTCTTCGACGGCAAAATGGGCGTGGAATCACAGTCCGAAACCGTTTGGCGCCAAGCTGACAAATATGGTGTGCCGCGTATCTGTTTCATTAACAAGATCAACCAAACCGGCGGTGATTTCTACAAATCATTAGAGAGTATTCATAACCGCTTAAGCAAGCGCGCATTCCCCATCCACCTGCCCATCGGCTTCGAACAGAGCATCAACGGTATTGTCGACCTCATTCGCATGAAGGCCTACACCTACAAAGAATTCACCGATCATGAACTGGTGGAGGGTGACATTCCTGCCGATATGATGGATCAGGTCAACCGCTACCGTAGCCTCCTGATCGAGAACGCTGTAGCCGAAGACGAAGTCATGCTCGAGAAATATCTTGAAGTAGGCGAAGAAGGTCTCACCGAAGAAGAAATTATGCACGCTATCCGCAGCGCCGTGCTCAGCGGTAAGTTCTATGCTGTTACGGGTGGTGACGGCCGCGGTGTGATTGTTGAGAAATTGCTTGACCTGGTTGTCGACCTGCTGCCCGCTCCAACCGACCGCCCAACCAACTGGGGTACCCACCCAAAGACTGGCGATGAAATCGAGCGCAAACATTCCGATGCCGAGCCATTCAGCGCACTGGCCTTTAAGATTACCACCGACCCATTCGTGGGTAAGCTGGCTTATTTCCGAGTGTATTCCGGCAAGATCGTTGCTGGTTCCTACGTTTTGAACAGCTCAACGGGCGAGAAAGAACGTGTGGGCCGTATCGTCCGTCTGCAAGCCGACAAGCGCGAAGATGTTACTGAAGTGACTGCTGGCGACATCGCTGCCATTGTTGGCCTTAAAGGTACTACCACTGGTAACACCCTTTGCGACCCGAACAATCCTATCGTGCTGGAGAGCATTACCTTCCCAGAACCCCCTGTTTCGATCGCCATCGAGCCCAAGACCAAGGCCGACCAGGAAAAAATGGGCATTGCCCTGCAGCGTCTAGCCGAAGAGGACCCAACCTTCCGCATCCGCGTTGATGACGAGACCGGCCAGACCATCATCTCTGGTATGGGCGAATTGCACCTCGAGATTCTTGTAGACCGCATGAAGCGCGAATTTAACGTCGAAGCTAACATCGGTCAGCCGCAGGTCGCTTACCGCGAAACCATTCGCAAGGACGCCGTGGAAGTGCAAGGCAAGTTCATCCGTCAATCCGGTGGTCGCGGTCAATATGGTGACGTCTGGCTTCGCCTGTCACAGAACGAGATGGGCAAGGGCTTTGAGTTTATCAACCTCATCAAGGGCGGTGTTGTTCCTGGTGAATACATCAAGCCCATTGAGCAGGGTATCGTCGAAGCTATGGCTAACGGTGTTATCGCCGGCTACCCGGTAGTAGATATCCGTGTTGAACTGTACGACGGTAGCTATCACGAGGTTGACTCCTCGGAAATGGCTTTCAAGATTGCCGGTAGTATGGCGCTCCAAGAGGGCGTTAAAAAAGCCAGCCCGGTGCTGCTCGAACCTATCATGAAAGTGGTCGTCGTCACCCCCGAAGAATTCATGGGCGACGTTATCGGCGACCTCAATAGCAAGCGCGGCCGCATCGAATCTATCGAAGACCTCAGCCAAGGCGTCAAAGAAATAACCGCTTTTGTACCATTAGGTGAAATGTTCGGCTACACTACCAATTTGCGCAGCGCCACCCAGGGCCGTGCCAGCTCCAGTATGGAGTTGCACCACTACGAAGACGTGCCAAACAACGTGGCTACTGCCATCATCGCCAAAAACGCTAAGTAATCCGTAAAAAAATAAGAGGGTGGGACGGGTTAGTCAAATCGACTAATAGCCCATTATGGTATTTGTATCGCATGCAAGACGAGAATAGGCTCGCGGAACTCCGCGCTCAGATCGATGAAGTAGACGAAAAAATTGTTGCCCTGGTAAATGAACGAGCTCGACTCGCATTGCTAGCCGGCATCGCCAAGGGCAGTCGGGAGATTCGCCGTCCCGAACGTGAGACCGAGGTGTTGAAACGCATCAGCAAGATGAGCAAAGGGCCGCTATCTGATGAAGGTATACGCGAAATATTCCACACCATAATCGGTATTTGTCGAGCCATTCAATACAATAAGTAGCATGGGACATAAGACCTGATACGGGTACCTGCTATTGAAATAGTTTGTAATCTATTCAAAAATAGGTCTTAACCCTTTACACCGCTATTCGTTTTCGGTACAATGAACGGGTTACTCGTGCGAGGTCTTCTAGCGCGACATTAAACAGATAATTAATTAGGAGTCATCTAATGGCAGATTCTTTTGATCGTAGCAAGCCCCACGTCAACGTTGGTACTATGGGCCACGTCGACCACGGCAAAACTACGCTAACCGCCGCGATTACCCACGTACTCGCCAAGCGCCTTCCTAGCAAAATTAACGTTCCTAAGAACTACGACGAAATCGACAACGCGCCAGAAGAAAAGGCTCGCGGCATCACCATCGCTACTGCTCACATGGAGTACGAGAGTGAGAAGCGCCACTACGCACACGTCGATATGCCCGGCCACGCCGACTACGTTAAGAACATGATCACCGGTGCTGCCCAGGTTGACGGTGCTATCTTGGTTGTATCTGCCGCCGATGGTCCTATGCCTCAGACCCGCGAGCACGTACTGCTTGCCAAGCAAGTGGGCGTCCCTTACATCTTGGTGTTCCTCAACAAGATGGACCTCGCCGACAAAGACCTCGTCGAACTCGTCGAGGAAGAAATCCGCGAGCTGCTCGAAAAGAACGGCTTCGACAAGAACTGTCCAATCATTCGCGGTTCTGCCACCAAGGCCCTCGAGGGCGACAAGGAAAGCGAAGACGCCATTATGGAACTCGTCGCTGCACTTGACTCACACGTTCCAGAACCAAAGCGCGACCTCGACAAGCCATTCCTGATGCCTATCGAAGATGTCTTCAGCATTAAGGGTCGCGGCACCGTTGCTACCGGCCGTATCGAACAAGGTATTGTTAAGGTCAACGAAGAAGTAGAGATCGTCGGCGTCCGCGACACCCGCAAGAGTGTTGTCACCGGGGTTGAGATGTTCAAGAAAAACCTCGACCAAGGTCAGGCTGGCGATAACGTCGGTATCCTGCTCCGCGGTATCGAGCGCGACGACATCGAGCGCGGCCAAGTCTTGGCCAAGCCAGGTAGCGTTACCCCTCACACCGAGTTCGAGTCAGAAGTCTACATCCTTTCCAAGGAAGAAGGCGGCCGCCACACTCCCTTCTTCAAGGGTTACAAGCCTCAGTTCTACTTCCGCACCACGGACGTAACCGGTGAGGTTGAGCTCCCTGCAGACAAAGAAATGGTTATGCCAGGCGACACCGTAACCTTTAAGGTTAAGCTGCTCCAGCCTATCGCTATGGAACAGGGACTACGCTTCGCCATCCGCGAAGGTGGCCGTACCGTTGGCGCCGGTGTTGTAACCAAGGTCATCAAATAATCTAGTCGTCTAAACGACTCGCACATTAAGAAGGAATAAACAGCAATGGTAGCAGAAGTAAAAAAAGATCAAAAACAGCGTATTCGTATCCGCCTCAAGGCCTACGACCACAAAGTAATAGATCAAGCCGCAAAACAGATCGTTGATACTGCGCTGCGCACCGGCGCTACCATTGCTGGCCCTATTCCACTGCCTACCGACCGTAGCACTTTTACGGTTATCAAGTCCCCCCACGTATTCAAGAAGGGGCGTGAGCAATTCGAGATGCGCGTACACAAGCGTTTGATTGACGTGACTGATCCAACGCCAAAGACCATCGACTCACTCATGAACTTGAGCCTGCCCGCTGGTTGCGACGTCGAAATCAAGATGTAAATCTTCTGTCCTATAAAAAATAAACCGCCTATAAAGAAGCGGTTTATTTTTTATATTAGGCCAACGCATTTAGTTGAACGATTAGAATCGTAGCGAGTGTAGTGATATCATCTAAGGATGTCAGAATTCGATTCGAATGTCCCAGATGCGGCAAGAAGCGCTTTTCGCACAACCTTACACCGAGAGCGGGGTAAGCGAAGAGCGGCAGGATTTATGATAGGTTCGGTGGCGTTTGCCGGAGAAGGGGACGCACTCATATGCGTGGATGAATGTACTCCGAAAAATCCACCCCGCCTACGTTTTCCACGTTACATGGTAACCATAGGTGCCATAGGAGACTTTGGAAAGGAAAACATTGAAGGGGCGGTCATCACCCATGTAACGCCTAATCATACGCTGGACGGCTGGAGCAAATACAGCCTACCCCTGCCATACGCTCTACCGTGGTCCAAGATAGCTCGAGCGCAAGGATTGTATAGAGAAGTTGCTTTATCGGCGAAGTATAAGTACGGCGAGATGGCGTCTCCTGCCTTACACGGCATAGCGTCAGAGTATTATAAGCTCTATGAGCGGGGCGGTCTGCTGTACGACCTAGGGGAGCAGCCTTATAGAGAAGAGTTGTGCGAAGGCATGTCGCCGCATATGGCATCCGCCTTAGGGCCAGCGCAAGACAACCTGGCGAGCACATTAGAAGAAGTTGCCGCCCAGCTGCGCAGATCACCGGAAGCCATACTAGACGCATGGCCACTTAGTGAGGGCCCGCTTTTTCGTAAGGGAAAGCCGAGCTATGACGGCGTAAGACTCGAGTGGACGACCGACTTTTCGGGAGCGACCTTGGCTGGCTTAGGGGTGCAGCCGATAGACCCTCAGCCGTGGTTCCGTCCTAATGCACGTTCATAATGTGGAGCGATTTTAATTGTCTCGCTCGTATTCAACACTGCCCAGGAAGCGGATAACTAGATTGGAGATGATGTATGATGAAGTCGCCAGAATTAATCGTGTTTGTTAACGAAGACGGAGTTCCCACCGGTGAGACCGGACCAAAGCTCGAGAGTCATACCGCATACACAAGGCTACATCTCGCTTTTTCGTGTTACATTTTCAGGCGCAGCGATAAAAAATTCCTACTGACACAGCGGGCCCTTAGTAAGAAAGTCTGGCCTGGGGTTTGGACAAATAGTGTCTGCGGACACCCGCAGCCTGGCGAAGCCACCGTGGATGCAATTCGTCGACGCGCCGCTTTCGAGCTCGGCATGCACGATTTCCAGGACATTACGCCGATATTGCCGAAGTATCGCTACACAACTCCGGAATATAACGGCATTATTGAAAACGAATTCTGTCCTGTTTACCTAGCCTACACGAACGCAGAGCCAGAGCCGAATCCCGATGAGGTCGAAGCGTACCAATGGGTTAGCTGGCAAGATTACAAGCACCTTTTAGCATCTAAGCCAGACATTATGAGTTACTGGGCCAAGGATCAATATGTACAGCTCAAAGACCTTGCACCATTTGATACGCTCTAGACGCACTGCCGAAATGTGCATTGCTTGTGGTGAGATAACACGCAAGGTATACTAAGCGCTAATGACAAAAACAAAAAAGAAAAACAGCCCAAGGCGGCGAGAGCTGGATGGTGTTTTCTTATTAAAGTTGGTGTTGTATGTGCTGCTAGGGTCGATGTGGCTCAAAATCAGCCATGGAGACATGGTTCGCCTACCGATCCCCATCGGATTGGCCATGGGCTTGGTTTTTACGAGTCATGAACATTTCCAAATCGACCGTAAAATTGAATACGCCGTGCTGCTTATAGCTATGCTCATAGGCTATCTTGCCCCATACGGCCTGTACATATATCTAAACTAGCTACATATCCGGCATTTCGTCTGAGATCATCTCCTGGACAGTTTTCTTAAACTCGGCTAGTACTGCCGAAGGGCGAAGTATTGACGGGTACCACAAGTGCACTATTGTTTCGCCGATTGGAGCTACTTTGCTTTCGACTACAGTACTAAATTGACAAACGGCTAGCGGCAGAGGGGGTCTTTCCCGTTTTGCGTCTGCGATGGCGAGACGGACTGGCTTTACTGGGGAAAGCATACGTTCGTACGCTTCCCAAGCATTTTTGGTCGCTGGTGAGACTCTGTCTAATGCTGCTCGACCAATACTTGCACCCAAGATCATCTTTCTCATCCTTGCCGCTTCTTGCGCAACGACCTCTGGATTATCTTCCTGCGTAATAGTAATTGCAGTGTAGTATCTATCAAATTCAGGATCTGCTCCTGGCCAATAAAATGCCGCTGAGCAGTGGTCTAATTGAATATCTGGATCATAAGCGTCTGTTACCCCAGGCTCGCTGTTACTGAGCGCGATATTTGAGTAATCGGAGTCATGAGACAAGCCTTCTAATATATAAAGACTACGCTCGCTCTGGTAGGGATATTCTGAATTGGCCATGAAAAACCTTATTATTATACGTTCGCAAAGAAAAATCACTCTAACGTCAGTGTAGAATTGTCTACACATTGACAAGGGAAGATATCTCTGTTACGATGTATTGGTATATCAAATACCTGTACTTGGTGATTTGAGCAGGTCGCTCTTAACAGAGGCGAAACCACTCGGAGCCGAGCGTTTTTATACTCGTGAAGTTATAAAAGGTGAGGCGGCAGGATAAGGATGCGGACTACCATGTGTCCGTATGGAGTCACTATGAAAGCACTCATTACCCGAAAGGTAGGCATGACCAGCACCATCGCAGAAGATGGCGTTGTTACTGCTATTACCTTGCTTTCCGCTAGTCCCTGCGTTATTACGCAGGTCAAAACCGCAGATCCAGACGGCTACACCGCCGTGCAGATCGGTTTTGAAGAAGCAAAAAAGCAAAACGTTAACAAGGCGCAAGCTGGTCATTTCGCGAAGGCCGGCGAGATTATGCCAAAAATTATTCGCGAGTTCCGCGTCGACGAAATCACTGAAGACCTCAAGGTTGGAGAAACGATCAACCCCGAGGTCTTTTCAATTGGTGACGAAATCGACGTAACGGGCACCAGCAAAGGTAAAGGTTGGGCCGGCACTATTAAGCGTCACAACTTCCACCGCGGCCGCAAGACCCACGGTGGCCGGTCGTACCGCCGTCCTGGTTCTATTGGCTCTATGTACCCTCAGAAGATTTTCAAGGGTAAGAAGATGGCTGGCCACATGGGCGCTGAGCAAGTCACCGTCAAGAATTTGAAGGTTGCACTCGTCGATACTGAGCTGGGTGTCATCGGCGTTACCGGTGCAGTGCCTGGCCCACGCAACGGCATTGTCATCATTAAGGAGGCCAAGTAATGTTTGCCGCAGCTATAAGGGAAAAGAGCAGCCAGAGCAACCGAATTTACTTCGGTTCCCTGCGCGATGAGAAAAACCGTAGGTTTGTCTTATGTGCCATTAAGGAGGCCAAGTAATGGCTGCTACAACTACCGTGCCGACCTTCACGAAGAGCGGTGCTAAAGCAACAACCGCTGCCAAGCTCGACGCCGGCGTCTTTGCGATTATGCCAGAAAACCACGAGCTTCTGAAGCTCGCCTACACCGCATACCTCGCAAACGGCCGCGACAACTTGGCGCAAACCAAAACCCGCGGCCTGGTGAGTGGTGGCGGCAAGAAACCCTGGAAGCAAAAGGGCACTGGCCGCGCACGCTTCGGCTCTACCCGTAACCCTATTTGGCGTGGCGGCGGTGTCGCCTTTGGGCCCACCGGCAACGAAAATTACTCCGTTAAGGTAAACGTCAACGCCAAGCGCCAAGCATTGCGCCAAGCGCTCAGTCTCTCGGCCAGCGAAAGCCGAGTGTGCGTTATCGAAACTTTCGAATGCAAAGAAGGTAAGATTTCCCAAACCGCCAAGCTGCTCGACAAGGTCGGCGCCAAAGGCAGCGTGCTCATCGTCGTAGATCACAAAGATGATCTAGCCGTACGTGCTACCAACAACCTGCCTAAGGTAAAGGTAGTACAAGCCAATTACCTCAATGTGTATGATGTCTTAAATGCCGATACTGTCCTGATCAGCGAAAAGTCACTAGCCATCATTAGCGAGTGGCTCGGAGGTACTAAGTAATGGACAAGACTACTGTATTGAAGCCACGGCTGAGCGAAAAGACCTTTGGTCTTGCCCAATCGCGCACCGTATACGTCTTTGACGTGCCTACCGATGTTAACAAGCACACCGTTGCGGCAGCTGTTGCAACTCAATTTGATGTCACGGTTATGGCCGTCAACATCGTGAACAGCAAGGGTAAGAAGACTCGTCTGGCTCGCAAGAACGGCCGCGCCATCACAGGACGACGTTCTGACACCAAGAAAGCCTACGTTACCCTTAAGGAAGGCCAAAAACTTCCATTCTTCGATGAGCCTGAAACCGACAAGAAAGCCGACAAAAAGGCTGCGAAGAAAGAGGAGAAGAAGTAATGGCTCTCAAACAATATAACCCCACGACCCCCGGTCGTCGTGGCATGACCAGCCAGGACACCAGCGAAATCACAACCAAGAAACCGCTGCGCTCCTTGCTCGTCCACAAGCGCGTCCAGAACGGCCGCAACAACCAAGGCCGCATTACCACCAGGCACAAGGGTGGCGGTGTCCGCCGCTTCTATCGTATTATGAACTTTAACCTCGCTGAAGGCGTCACCGCCGTCATCGAGCACATCGAATACGACCCAAATCGCAGTGCCCGCATTGCTCGCATTAAAGAAAACAACGGCACGTACCACTACATCCTCGCTGCCAAAGATATGAAGGTTGGCCAGACCATTACGAGCGGCGAAGAAGCACCTATCGAGAATGGTAATCGTTTGCCAATCAAGAATATCCCTATCGGCAGTACCATCCACGCCATCGAGATGAAGCCTGGCCGCGGTGCCCAAATGGTACGCAGCGCCGGTAACGGTGCTCAGTTGATGGCCAAAGAGGGCGACTACGCCCAAGTGCGTCTGCCGAGCGGCGAAGTTCGCTTGGTGCGCCTGGAATGCACCGCCAGTATTGGCGTTGTTGGCAACGAGCAGCACCAAAACATCAAGATCGGTAAGGCCGGCCGCAAGCGCCACATGGGCGTTCGTCCAACCGTTCGTGGTGTGGTTATGAATGCTGTTGACCACCCCCACGGTGGTGGTGACGGTGGCCGTCACCGCATGGCAAAAGCGCCCCGTACGCCTTGGGGCCAAAAGACTCTGGGTTACAAAACGCGCCGCCGCAAGTCTACATCGCAGTTCATTGTTAAAAGCCGTCATGCGGCGAAGAGGAAGTAGCGATATGACGAATCCTACAGAATTACCCAATAAACACGTCGATAGGGAATTTGTAACCGGGCTCGTCGGACAGC
>Ga0136846_1216471_pt1 | contig 46727 bp, 42 predicted proteins | sample HopSoiMetagenom2_FD_96841 | JGI IMG/M metagenome (GOLD analysis project Ga0136846, IMG submission 96841) | Grasslands soil microbial communities from Hopland, California, USA - 2 Assembly 2016 (version 4) | ecosystem: Environmental > Terrestrial > Soil > Grasslands | place: USA: Hopland...
CGCCGGGTCGCATCGGCCGCGTGCACGGCGCCAAGGAGCAGACCTACACGGCGGGCATCGTCTGCGCGAAAGTGGCGCGCTACGCCGAGCGCGTGCACCATCCGGACCGATTGCTCTACCCGCTGAAGCGTGTCGGGCCGAAAGGGTCAGGTCAGTTCGAGCGCATTTCCTGGGACGAAGCCCTAGATACGATCGCACGCGAATTCCTGCGCGCCGAAGATGAATTAAGTGCGGAGAGCGTCTGGCCGTACCATTACGCCGGCACAATGGGCCATGTGATGCGCGCCGGCATCGTGCGGCTGACGAACGCCAAAAAATATTCGCGCTTCTTCTCCAGTATCTGCGTCAATCTCGCCTGGCCGGGCTTTATCGCCGGTACCGGCAAGATGGCGGGGCCCGACCCGCGCGAGATGGCTAAAGCGGACTGCCTCGTCATCTGGGGCACGAATGCCGCGGCGACGCAGGTCAACGTAATGACGCACGCGATGCGGGCGAGGAAGGAGCGCGGCGCGAAGATCGTCGTCGTCGATGTCTATCGCAACGCCACCATGGAGCAGGCCGACCTCGCGCTTTGCCTCCGGCCCGGCACCGACGGCGCGCTCGCCTGTGCGGTCATGCATGTCCTTTTCCGTCAAGGACTTGCCGACCGCGACTACCTCGCCCGCTACACCGACGCTCCGGCCGAGCTCGAGGCGCATCTCGCCTCCCGCACCCCGGAATGGGCGTCGACGATCACCGGTTTGTCGGCCGACGACATCGAGACATTCGCCCGTGTCGTCGGCACGCGGAAGCGCACGTATTTCCGCCTCGGCTACGGCTTTTCGCGCAGCCGCAACGGCGCCGCGAACATGCATGCGGCGACGTGCATCGCCGCCGTAACGGGAGCGTGGCAGTACGAGGGCGGCGGCGCCTTCCACAACAACAACGCCATCTTCCACCTCGACATGCGCCTGCTCGAAGCCGGCGAGCTCCTCGACCGCAACGTCCGCGCGCTCGACCAATCGCGCATCGGCGCGATCCTTTGCGGCGAGCCGGACGCGCTCGAGGGCGGCCCGTCGGTCAAGGCGCTGCTCGTGCAGAGCACCAACCCCGCCTCCGTCGCACCCAATCAGAACAAGGTGCGCCGCGGCTTTGCCCGCGAGGACCTGTTCGTCGCCGTGCACGAGCAGTTCATGACCGAGACGGCGCGCATGGCCGACATCGTGCTGCCAGCGACGATGTTCTTGGAGCACGACGATTTCTACAGCGGCGGCGGCCATCAATATCTCGGCCTCGGCCTGAAGCTGATCGAGCCGCCCGGCGAATGCCGCTCCAATCACGACACGATCAATGGATTGGCCGAGCGCCTCGGCGTCACCCATCGCGGCTTCGACATGAGCCCGCGCGAGCTCATCGACGCGACGCTGCAATCCTCGGGCTGGGGCACGCTGGCGGACGCGGAGACGAAGAACTGGCTCGAGGTGCAGCCGGATTTCGCCACCTCGCATTATCTCGATGGCTTCGCCTGGCCGGACAAAAAGTTTCGCTTCAAGGCAGATTGGCCGCGCGTGCCGTTCAAGGGGTATTCGCCGCGCGGCGCCTATCGCGAGATGCCGTCGCTGCCCGATCATTGGCGGATCATCGAGGAAGCGGACGCCGAGCATCCCTTCCGTCTGGCGACGAGTCCGGCGCGCAATTTTCTGAATTCGAGTTTTAATGAAGGTCCGACATCGCGGGCGCGCGAAGGACGGCCGGAGGTGATGATTCATCCTGCCGACGCGGCGGAGCAGGGGATTGCTCGGGGCGATGTCGTGACGCTCGGCAACAATCGCGGCCGCGTGCGCCTGCACGCGCGCCTGTTCGACGGCGTGCAGCGCGGCGTGCTGATTTCCGAAGGCATCTGGCCGAACGCCGCGTTTCTCGACGGCGAAGGCATCAACGTGCTCACCGGCGACGATTCGCCTGCGCCGTTCGGCGGCGATCCGGTTCACGACAACAAGGTGTGGCTGCGGAAGGCTTAGCGAAGTCGGCGCCTGATCCCAGCTTCGGTGCCTTCATAACTGGCTTGGCGCTGGTATGTCTCCGCTAACCCCATAAGGAGCTTCGACGATACATAAGGATGGGAGAACTGGAGCGCCTGAGCCCACTTCCGATATTTCTCCGCAAGTTCCCGCTCCTGATCACCGCCTTCGCCGTGCCAGTGCACGCCGCGCGAGTTGCAGACGCCTACATGCGCGCCTTCCATCATGGACTCGGATTAAATTTCTTCCATTACCTCTCGCACGGGCTCGCACGGCCAAATGCCGTCTTTGCCGACTGACGCATTCGCCAGCATTTTGCCGATGCAGAGGTCCGCGATATCGGCCCGACCTAGTTCGGCGCTGGCCCCGCGTACGGGGTAATCCATTTCGCGAGGCGGTCCAATTGCAATTCGCCAAGATCGTCGTATCCGGGAATGCGTTCGATGGCTTCCAGCAGCTTATAACCACGTTCCACGAGATCTTTTGCGCGATCCTGCGGCGCCTGAAATTTGGCCGGATCTAAAGCTCCGTCCTTGCGCTTGTACGCCCAAGCGAGGGCCTGAACGAACATTTCGGGGTGCGCCTCGACGTAGCGTTCAAGGTTTGGAATGCCTTAGCTGCTGGAGTGCCTATCCCAAGGCCGCGCAAGCGCTTCAAGAAAGGCGAACTCAAGCCCGGCCTTCTGCTCGAGTGTCAGCAACGGGCTGGCATTCAGATGCCTGAACGCCTTCTCGACGCCGTAGTGCTGAAGCATGTATTCGCCGGGTTTCTCGTTCCCGGCGACCATCATCGTCGATACAAGCGGGAAAGTACTTGCGCATCGAGCTTCTCCGGGTGGAGCCGGATAGACGAAAACGCCGCGCGGGGCGGTGGGCTTTGAGAAGGCGCTCAACGCCCTCATTGCTTTCGACCTCCGAGTCGTAAATCCAGTCAGGCACGACGTCAGACCAGTACTTGGCCTGCGCTGCCTCGCTGAGTGCATCGACCAATGTCCAACTAACTTTGCCGAAAGGCGAAAGCACCAGCAACTGCACCACACCCTGCTCGGCTAAGCCGGCAGCGACGGCTTTAATAATATGCTCGCGCTTGTCATCGGGGATCGCCCGCACAGCTCCGGCGATCAGGTTCTTGGAGGTGTGTACTGATTCGTTACCTTCCAGTACTCGCCGGAGCGCGAGCCGCAGAAGCTCCTGAAGTTCTTCTTCCGAGAGCAGATCGCGGGCGGCGTGAACCCCGATCTGCCACGATGCCTTGCCGCGCTCGGCCAATTCGAGGATTGCCGGGAGGCCCCGCGCATCACGTATTTTGGCGCATTGCATCGACGCGCATCTTCTGGATACGTTCATCGCGCTTCTGGGTTTCCCCGCGAGCCGAGTCGCAGCTACAACAGGGCAAGAAGGACTAGGTGGTCGCTGGCTTGGTGGATTCCCGATCGGTCCTTTGGGACCGTTCGGGAATGACAGGCGCTACGCCACCCCGGCAAACAAGCTCTTCTTGATGATCGCGTGGACGCCCCAATTGCCGTCGACAACCTGCGTGATGCCGAAATCGACGGCGATCGACATCAAAGAAATCGCTTCGTCCTCGGTGAGGCCCTGCGTCGCCATCAGGAAGCTCCGCGTCTTGCGGAAGGCGTCTCGCATGGCGAGGTCGATCGAGGATTTCTGGTAGATGTCGGATTGTGCGTTTGTGCCGAGCTCGGCGAGATAATTGGGGAAGCTGAATCCGTGCAGGACCCAATCGTCCTGCGTCTCCAGCATCGGGAAGTTCAGGCCCGCCAGCGCCGTGTGCTCCAGCGCCGCCTTCTTGTGCACGATGAGCTGGAACGTGCCGGTGAGCGAGCATTCGATGGCGGTGCCGCAGAGCTCGGAATCGCCTTGCGAGGCGTGTGAATCGCCGATCGACATCAGCGCGCCGGGAACGGCGACGGGATAATACATGGTCGCACCCTTGCCGATGCGCCAATTGTCCATGTTGCCGCCGACATAGCTCGGCGGAATCGAGTCGACGATGTCGGCTTCCTTCGGCGCGAGCCCGATCACGCCGAAATGCGGCCGGATCGGCACGCGCACGTTTTTCAAAATGTCGAAATTTTTCGTCACCTTGGAATGGTCGACGGGAACGTCGGGATAATCGATCGTCGCGTGCACCACGCCGAACGGATCGGTCTGCGGCATCCAGCGATAATTGTAGACGGCTTTTGCCCAGTTCTTTTCGCCCGTTGCGTCGATCTCATAGATCGTCACGACCTCGCGCGGCTTCGGCTCGGTGATCAGATCCTTGTACTGAAAGCCCCAATTCGCGGCGGCGTTGCTGCCGAACGCCTTGCCGGCATATTTCGGATTGCCGGAGCCGCGCGGCTTCACGTCGACGATGCGCACTTCCAAAATGTCGCCGGGTTCGGCTTCGCGCACGAAGACGGGTCCCGTGCAGATATGCACGCCCTGTCCCTCGCCGGCGCCCTTCTTCAAGGGGCCGTCGACGGGGCCGGCGCCGCGGCGGTTCACGCCCTTCTTGTCTTTTGTCCAGAGATAGACGCTCTCGGCGCCGGGATCACCCTGCACCATGCGCTCGGCATCGTCGTTGGCGTGATGCGTCAGCGCCTCGATGGTGATGAAGTCGCCGGAATTGATCTCGACCTGCGGCTTCAAGAGCTTGCTGAAATAGCCCCAATGCACGGTGTCGGCCGTTGCGGGAAGATAATGGTAGGCGTGCTGCGCGCCGGCCGGGCGGGCTGCCATCGTCTGCGCCGCGGCCGACGAGATCAGCCCGCCGCCGGCGCCGAGCGTCGCGGCGCCGCCTGTCACGACGAAGGCGCTTTTCAGGAAGGCGCGGCGCTCATGAGAGAGATCGTCCATCAGCTTTTGCCGATGCAGCGTGAAATGCGGACAGGTCGGATCGTTGCCTTGGCACATGGGCGGCTCCCTCAAGCTCGAGTGCGCTGACGCAAGAGCAAGAAGGGGCCGAGAGCGCCCAACCCTGCCTACATCGCGAGCGATCTTACGAGCGCGCGCGCATGCATCAAGCACGTGGCGCGTGTAACCGGCGGCTACAGCGCGAAATGCCCCGATGTGGCGACGCGCGGAGCGGCGCCGGGTTCGTGGACCTCACCGATGCGGATCGGCATTTCCCCGGCCCGGGATAAAGCGGACGCGACCTCGTCCACGCGATCGCGTGCGGCGACAACGATCATGCCGATGCCGCAATTGAAGGTGCGCAGCATCTCGGCTTCGGCGATGGCGCCGGCTTTGGCGAGCCAGCGGAAAACCGGCGGGACGGGAATGCTCCCAAGATCCAGCGCGATGCCAAGCCCTTTCGGCAGCACGCGCGGCAGGTTCTCGGGAAAGCCGCCGCCGGTAATATGGGCGAGTGCTTTGATGTGTTTCGTGTGCTGCAGCGCGGCCAGCAGCGGCTGCACGTAAATGCGTGTGGGTATTAGAAGCGCTTCGGCGAGCGAGTGCTCGCTGTCGAAAGGCGCGGGCGCGTCCCACGCGAGGCCTTCACGCGCAACGATGCGGCGCACGAGCGAGAAGCCGTTGGAATGCACGCCGGAGGAGGGCAATCCTAACGCGACATCGCCTTCAGCGATATCCTCCCGCGGCAATATCCTCCCGCGCTCCGCCGCGCCGACCGCAAACCCGGCGAGATCGTAATCGCCTTCGGCATAAAGTCCCGGCATTTCCGCGGTCTCGCCGCCGATCAGCGCGCAGCCCGCTTCGCGGCAGCCGGCGGCGATGCCTTGCACGATCGCAGCGCCGGCATCTGGATCGAGCTTTCCCGTCGCATAATAATCGAGAAAGAACAGCGGCTCGGCGCCTTGCACGACGAGGTCGTTGACGCACATCGCGACGAGGTCGATGCCGATTGTGTGATGAATGCCGCTCTCGATCGCGATCTTCACCTTCGTCCCGACGCCGTCATTCGCGGCGACGAGAATCGGATCGATGAAGCCCGCGGCTTTCACGTCGAACAAGCCGCCGAAGCCACCGATCTCCGCATCCGCGCCGCGCCGGCGCGTCGAGCGCACATGCGGCTTGATGAGCTCGACCATGCGATTTCCGGCATCGATATCGACGCCGGCATCGGCATAGGTGAGCCTCTCGTTATTCCCTCGCTTCATTCTCGCGTCCGTCATTCAAGCGGCAGCCGCAGCTCTCCCTCGGCGATGCGCCTGACAGTCTCTACAAAGAGCAGGTTCTCCGCGCGCATGACATTCGCCTGGACGTCCTGCACGCTCTCGCCGGGCGCGATCGCAATCGTGCTCTGCGCGATGATGTGGCCCTGATCGTATTCGCCGTCGACAAGGTGAATGGTCGCGCCGGTTTGCTTCTCTCCGTTCGCCAAAACCGCTTCATGAACGCGATTACCATACATTCCCTGGCCGCCGAATTTCGGCAGCAAGGCGGGATGGACGTTAAGCATGCGCCCCTCAAAACCCGCGAGAGTCGCGGGGCCGAGCTTGCGCAGATAGCCCGAGAGAATCACGAGATCGACGCCGGCCTGCCTCAGGGTTTCGAGAAGCCGGCGATCGGCCGATTGGGGATCGTCTTTTGTGGGGATCCAGGCGTTGGTGATGCCCTTTTCCCGCGCATAACCAAGCGCGGGCGAATCCCGCCTATTGCTGACGACGAGGGCGGGGTGGGCACGAAGCTCTCCGCGCTCGATTGCGCCGACGATCGCGCGCATGGCGCTGCCATTGTTGGAAGCAAGGAAGCCGAGGCTCAGCATCGGCGGCGATGGACCACGCAATGCGCGCCCGTGCAAGGGCGGTCCAGTCCGGTATCACATTCCGCTCGCCTCGATTGCTTTTGCCCGCCGAAACCGGCAGGCAAGGCACGAGTGGCCGGGCGGGGAGATCATTGCGGTGTCGGAACAAGGGCTTGCGGCAAGACCGTTCGCGGTGCGCGCGCATGATGGCTTCCTCCGCAACGCACCGGGTGTGCTCCTCAGCATCACGGTCGGCATGGCCGCGACCTTCATCTCGAACGTCTATGGCGGTCCGACCGTGCTGTTCGCTCTGCTGCTGGGAATGGCCTTCAACTTCATCTCGGCCGAATCGCGCTTCGCGCCGGGGGTGGCGCTGTCGTCGCGCTCGATTTTGCGGATCGGCGTCGCGCTGCTCGGTGCGCGCATCACCTTCGAGCAGATTGCCGGGCTCGGCTGGCAGACCATGGCCGGCGTCGCCTGCGCGGTGACGCTGACCATCCTGTTCGGGGTCGTCTGCGCGCCGCTAGCGGGGATGCAGCGACGCTTTGGCGTGCTGACAGCCGGGGCGGTCGCCATCTGCGGCGCCTCGGCCGCCGCCGCTATCGCCGCGGTGCTGCCGCGCAGCCTCACACACGATCGCGACACCGCGTTCACGATCATCGGCGTCACCGCGCTGAGCACGCTGGCAATGGTGCTCTACCCGCTCATCGCGGTCGTCTTCCATTTCACCCATGCGCAGACCGGAGTGTTTTTGGGCGGCACGATTCACGACGTCGCGCAGGTCGTCGGCGCCGGCTATTCCGTCTCGCAGGAGAGCGGCGACGTTGCCACCATAATCAAGCTCCTGCGCGTCGCGCTGCTCGTGCCGGCGGTGCTCGTGATCTCGCTTCTGTCGCGCCGCATCGACATTCCCGAAAGCGGCAAGCGGCCGGCGGTGGTCCCGCTGTTTCTCGTCGCCTTCGTCGCCATCGTGCTTTTGAACAGCGTGCATCTGATCCCGGCATCCGTGCAGACGGCACTTGGCGATGCCTCGCGCTGGTGCATCGTCGTGGCGATCGCGGCCCTCGGCATCAAGACCTCGCTCGTCGCGCTCGGCCATGTCGGGCCGCGGGCAATCGCGCTCATGGTGGCGGAGACCATTTTCATCGGGCTTTTCGTCCTGGTCCTCGTTCATGTCGGCTGAGGCGCTTTGGGCCCGAGCCCTTGACCGTTGCCCGCCTGCATGTGTTTTGAGCCTAAGTCTGTATGGATCATGAGCATTTCGTCTTTCGGCAGCCTGCCGAACCTCATTTCGCTGCTGCGGCTCGTTCTCGTTCCGGTCATCATTTCGATGATCGTGAGCGGCCGCTGGGTTGGCGCCTTCCTGATCTTTGTAGCGGCCGGAATTTCCGACGCGGTCGATGGCTGGCTCGCCAATCGCTTCAATTTGCGCACGGAGCTCGGCGCCTATCTCGATCCGCTCGCCGACAAGATGCTGCTCATCTCGATCTATGTGGCGCTGGCGCTGTCGAACACTGTGCCGGCCACCATCGCGATCCTGATCGTCTTCCGCGACCTCATGATCATCGCCGCCTTCCTGGTGTCGTGGATACTGGGGAAGCCGATCAAAGTGCGCCCGCTTTTTGTGTCGAAAGCCAACACGATGGCGCAGATCGCTTTCGCCGCTTTAGTGTTAGGCGCCAAGGCTTTCGGCCTGAACCTCGGGCTCTGGTTTGACGCCTCGTTGTGGATCGTCGCCGCCTTGACCTTGGCGTCGGCGGGCGCCTATCTGTGGCAATGGATCAGGCACATGGGTCTGTAAAAACGGGGCCTGTGACGACAGGTGCCGCGGTCATCGAGACGATCGTCGTTGCACCCGAGTCCGACGTGCGCGCAGAGGAATTCCGTTTCGCCTGGCATCTCGGTTTCTGGGCGCTGATCCTTGCGTTCGTCATCCTTTGCATCTGGCTGTTGAGCGGCATCCTTTTGCCGTTCGCGGCGGGAATTGCTCTCGGCTATTTACTTGATCCGGTGGCGGATCGCCTGGAGCGCGTCGGCCTGTCGCGGCTCGGCGCGGCGCTGCTGATGCTGGTCACGTTTGCCGTAGTCTTTGCGCTGGTTCTATTCCTGCTCGTGCCGGTTTTGACGCATCAGCTGACGGCTTTGATCGGCGCTCTGCCGGGCTATGTGGCGAAGCTGCCGCAATTTGCAAGCGAGCTGAGCACCCGGGCGACCGAAGGCTACGGAGCTCAAATTCTGGATTACCTCGGTCTTGGCGGCGGCTTTTCGTCCGCCGACGTGCAGAAGACCGTCGGCGATCTGGTCGGCCAAGGTCTGCAATGGCTTGGCGCCTTTGCTCGGTCGCTGCTTTCCGGCGGGACCGCCCTTCTGGGCATCCTGTCGCTGCTCGTGGTCATGCCGGTCGTCGCCTTCTACATGCTTCTCGACTGGGATCGGATGATTGCCACGCTCGACACCCTGATCCCGCCGCGCAACCGCGCCGACGTGCATGCGATCGCCCATGACATCGACCGGGCTCTTGCCGGCTTCGTCCGCGGGCAGTCGCTGGTCTGTCTCTTTCTCGGCCTTTGGTACGGGATCGGCCTTTCCCTGATCCATCTGAATTTCGGTCTCCTGATCGGCCTCTCGGCGGGGGTTCTGAGCTTCATCCCGTATGTCGGCTCGGTAACCGCGCTGATCCTCTCCGCGATCGTCGCCATCGTGCAGGGCTGCCCGGAATGGAAGCTATTTTTGCTGACGCTGGCCGTGGTCCTCTCGGGTCAGTTCCTCGAAGGAAATATCCTTTCGCCGAAGCTCGTGGGCTCCTCGGTCGGCCTGCACCCCGTCTGGGTGATTTTCGCCCTTCTGGCCTTCGGCTCGCTGTTCGGCTTCACCGGGCTGATAATGGCAGTGCCGGTTGCCGCCGCCGCCGGCGTTGTCCTGCGCTACCTGGTGCGGCGCTATCGGGCGAGCGAACTCTATCTTGGCCGGGCGGAAACCGGCGGGCCGCTTCCTCCTGCGATTGAGGTGTAACGAGGTGAGCGCGCGAGAGCCGGCCCGCCAGCTCGTCCTCGATATCGCACCGGAGCCGCGCTACGAGGAGGAGGATTTCCTCGTCTCAGTCTCGAACCAGGCTGCCCACGCCTCAATCGACCTCTGGCCGGATTGGCCGGACCGCACGCTCGTCCTTGTCGGGCCGCGCGGGGCCGGCAAAAGCCATCTTGGGGCGATCTGGGCAAGGCGGGCCGGTGCTGCCGTTTTCAGACCGGGCGCTTTCTCCAGGGCTGATCTGCCGGCTTTGGCCGCCGGCGGGCACGTTCTTCTTGAAGATGCCGATGGCCTCGGGGGGGAAGAAAAGCGGCTTTTTCACTTGATGAATCTTCTGGCCGAGACGCGTGGGTCGCTGCTTCTGACCGCCTGCGCTTTCCCCAATCTTTGGGGGGTTCAAGTTCCGGACCTTCTCTCGCGACTCCGGCGAGCCATGGTCGCCGAGATATTCTCACCCGACGACGATCTCCTCCGTGCGGTTCTGGTTAAGCTTCTCGTCGATCGTCAGCTGACGATCGAGATTAATGTCATAGATTACGTGCTAACCCGGCTTGAGCCGACGCTCGATGCGGTGCGCCGCCTTGTGAACAGTCTCGATCGAGAGGCGCTTTCGCGTGGACGGCGCATTACAAGGCCGTTCGCGGCGGACGTTCTGGAAGCGCTGCAGGCCGGTGAAACATAGGAACCGTAGCGGTGGACGAGTCTGAGGTACGCCTGAAGCAGAAGAGGGTCGACGTGACGCGACATGTCCAGGACGACCTGACCGCGACCCGGATCGGCGCCGACATTTCAGTCATGGATGTCCTACCGGAGCTGACCGGGCATCCGGAAGAGCTCGCATCGTCGCCGCACCGTTTCATCAACCGCGAACTGTCCTGGCTCGAATTCAACCGGCGCGTCCTCGAGGAATCCTCTAACCGCAATCACCCACTGCTCGAGCAGCTGCGGTTCGTCTCGATCTCTGCCAACAATCTCGACGAATTCTTCATGGTGCGCGTCGCGGGCTTACGCGGCCAGATACGCACCGGCCTGCTTGCGCCGTCGCAGGAAGGAATGACTCCGGCCGAGCAACTCGAGAAAATCCGCGAGCGCGTCGTCCTCCTGGTCGAAGAGCAGCTCAAACGCTGGCGCGATCTGCGCGTCGATCTCGCCGCCGCAGGAATTGCGATCGTCGACGGCGGTGAAGTGAGCAAAGCCGAGCGGGAACGGTTGGAAGACCACTTCCTCCTGCACGTCTTTCCGGTGCTGACGCCGCTTGCTGTCGATCCGGCGCATCCCTTTCCGTTCATTCCCAATCTCGGCTTCACGCTTGCCTTTGAGCTGGTGCGCCCGGGCGACCGAAAGACTCTTCGTGCGCTCGTGCGTGTGCCAAGCAAGATCGCGCGCTTCATCCGGCTGCCGGATACGACGGGCCACGGCAAGGCGCGCTTCATCGCCGTCGAGGCGGTGATCGCGATGTTCACGCCACGGCTTTTCCCTGGATATCTCGTACGTGGACAGGGCGCCTTCCGCGTCATCCGCGACAGCGATCTCGAAGTCGAAGAAGAAGCCGAAGATTTGGTGCGGCTTTTCGAGACGGCGCTGAAGCGCCGCCGCCGCGGATCGGTGATCCGGCTCGAATTCGATTCGCACATGCCCGAGGATTTGCGGGCGTTCGTCGCCGAAGAATCCGACGTCGAGGCCGAGGAAATTTTCCTCATCGATGGCATGCTCGCGCTGAAGGATTTATCCGAACTCGTCGCCCTCGAGCGCCCGGAGCTGAAATTCAAAACCTTCAATCCGCGCTTCCCCGAACGCGTGCGCGACAATGGCGGCGATTGTTTTGTCGCGATCAAGCAGAAAGACCTTGTCGTCCACCACCCCTACGAGTCTTTCGACGTCGTCGTGCAATTCCTGTCGCAAGCCGCGCGCGATCCGAACGTGCTGGCGATCAAGCAGACGCTTTACCGCACCTCTTCCGATAGCCCGATCGTGCGTGCGCTCGTCGAGGCGGCTGAGGCCGGTAAGTCAGTCACCGCGCTTGTCGAATTGAAGGCGCGTTTTGACGAAGAAGCCAACATCCGTTGGGCGCGCGACCTGGAGCGCGCCGGCGCGCAGGTCGTCTTCGGTTTCATCGAGCTCAAAACGCACGGCAAGCTGTCGCTGGTCGTGCGGCGCGAAGGCTCGTCGCTCGTCACCTACTGCCATCTCGGGACCGGCAATTATCATCCGGTGACGGCGCGCATCTACACCGACATATCTTTCTTCACCGCCGATCCTGTGATCGGGCGCGATGTGTCGCGCGTCTTCAATTATATCACCGGCTATGCCGAGCCCGGCGGGCTCGAGCGCATGGCGGTCTCGCCGATCTCGCTCAAAAAGAAACTGCTTGGTCACATCGCGCAGGAGATTGAATTCGCCAAAGCCGGGAAGCCGGCTGCGATCTGGCTTAAATGCAACGCGCTCGTTCATCCCGAGATCATCGACGCGCTCTATGCCGCGAGTGCTGCGGGCGTCAGCATCGAGATCGTCGTGCGCGGCATCTGCTGCCTGCGGGCGGGCGTTCCCGGGCTCTCGGAGAACATTCGAGTCAAATCGATCATCGGACGCTTCCTCGAACATGCGCGCGTCTATGCGTTCGGTGGCGGCCATGGCCTGCCGCATGCGAAAGCGCATGTCTACATTTCCTCAGCCGATCTCATGCCGCGCAATCTCGATCGCCGCGTCGAGACGCTTGTGCCCATCCTCAATCCGACATGTCATCAACAAGTGCTCGAGCAGATCATGGTGGCGAACCTCATCGATAACGAGCAGAGTTATCGTCTCCTCGCCGATGGTTCCAGCGTGCGCATCAAGCCGCCCAAAGGCGCCGAGTCCTTCAACGCGCACAGATATTTCATGACCAATCCGAGCCTCTCCGGGCGCGGCAAGAGCCTCAAGGAATCCGGCCCCAAGGTTTTGTTCAAACGGGCAGAAAGCCGGCAATAAACGATCGCTCGAAGAGGCCAGCACGTGCGAAACGTTATCGCGAGATTGTTCCCCGCGGATGAACAGGCGGCGCCGCAGCCCGCGCCTGTCGCTGCGGCGGAGCCCGCGCCGGCTAGGCAGCCAGTCGGCATTATCGATATCGGCTCGAACTCGGTTCGCCTCGTTGCCTATGAAGCGCGCGCGCGCGCGCCGACGCCGATCTTCAATGAAAAAGTCCTGTGCGGCCTCGGGCGCGGCCTCGTCACGACGGGCGAATTGCCGGAGGAGGGGGTCGATCGCGCGCTGAAGGCGCTGCGGCGCTTCCGCATCCTCGGCGAGTTCATGCAGCTCGCCGATATGCAGGTGGTTGCGACCGCCGCGGCACGCGAAGCCAAGAACGGCGCCGCATTCTTGGCTGCCGCCGAAGAGGCAATCGGCACGAAGATCGAGCTCCTGTCGGGACGGCGCGAGGCGGAACTCTCCGCTTTGGGCGTGCTCTCGGCAATCTACAAGCCCGACGGCATTGTCGGCGACCTCGGCGGCGGCTCGCTCGAACTCATCAAGGTGAAGCGCTCGCGCATCGGCAAGGGCGCCTCCCTGCCGCTCGGCGGCCTCGCACTGATGGACGCATCGAATCGCTCGCCGCGGCAGGCCGCCAAAATCGTGCGCGAAGCGATCGGCGATGCGAAGGCGTTGAAGAGCTTGTCCGGCCGCACGTTCTATGCGGTCGGCGGCACCTGGCGGGCGCTGGCGCGGCTGCACATGCGTCAGCGCAATTATCCGCTGAACATCATGCACAATTATACGATCCCCGTGCGCGACGCCGTTGATTTCCTCAGCCTCATCGAGCGCGTCGACTCGGACGCGCTCGTCTCGATTGGCGCGGTCTCAGCGGCACGCCGGCCGCTGCTTGCCTACGGCGCGGTCGCGCTCGATGAGATCATCCGCCGCACGAAGCCGAAGGAGATCGTCATCTCGGTTGCGGGCGTGCGCGAGGGGCTTCTCTACGAGCGGCTCGACAAGGCAACACGAAAAGAAGACGCGCTGATCGCCGCCGCCCGCGACTTCAATGTCCTGCGCTCACGCGAGCCTGAGCACGGGGAGGAATTGTTCGCCTGGATCGATGCGTTCATGCGCTCGACCGGCCTCAACGAGGAATCGCCGGAAGAGGTGCGCCTGCGTCACGCCGCCTGCCTCTTGGCCGATATCGGGTGGCGCGGTCATCCCGATTATCGCGGCGAGCAGTCGCTCTATATGATCGCCAACGCATCGATCGTCGGCATCGATCATCCCGGCCGCGCCTTCATCGCCCTGGTTATTGCCTTCCGCTACGAGGGACCGGAGGAGTCGCTTGCGCCGGAGCTGCGCACCCTTGTCTCCTCGCGTCTGCTCGATCGGGCCCGCATTCTCGGGGCGGCGATGCGCGTCGCCTATATCGCCTCGGCGGGAACGGCGGGCGTTTTGCCGCGAACGCCGATGCTGTGCGGTCGCGGTCTCGTTAATCTGACGCTGCCGCCGGAATTTGCCGACCTCGCCAGCGAGCGGCTGCAGAACCGCCTGCAGCGCCTGGCGCGACTGATCGGCCGCGACGCTATGATCCGCACGGAGTAGGTCACGCGACTTCCTGACTCAGCGCTTCACTCGGCGCCTCGCGCCATTCGAGGGTCGCGACCTTGCCGTTCTCGACGGTGAGCGCGAGGCGACCGCGCTTCAGCTCCAGCGCCTTTTGACCGAACAGCTCGCGCCGCCAGCCGGTAAGCGCGGCGACATCGGCTTTGTCGTTGACGGCGATCGCTTCGAGGTCGTCGACGGTCGCGATCATTTTTGCCGCGACGCCGTGGCGCTCGGCGACTTGGCGCAAGAGCACCTTCAAAAGTTCGACCGTCGCGCCGCCACCGGCGCTGCGCTGCTCACGTGTGTGGCGCGGCAGGCTTTTGGGATCGCGCGCCAGCCCGCGTTCGATCGCGGCGAGGATTTCCACGCCGGCGCGTGAGCGTTCCATCCCGCGCGGAAACGAGCGCAGGTTGCCCAGCGCCTCGGCATCGCGCGGCGCCGCAATCGCGATGTCGATCAGCGCATCGTCCTTGAGCACGCGCGAGCGCGGCACGTCGCGCGTCTGCGCCTCGTGCTCGCGCCAGGCGGCGAGCTCCATCAACGCGGCGAGATCGCGCGGCTTGCGCGCGCGGTGCTTCAACCGCTCCCAGGCATTTTCCGGATGCTGCTCGTAGGTCGACGGAGACGTGAGCGTGCTCATCTCGTCCATCAACCAATGCAGCCGGCCCGAGCGCTCGAGCCGGGTGTGCAGGTAGCGGTAGATGTCACGCAGATACGTGACGTCGGCGATGGCGTAGACAATCTGCGCGTCGGACAGGGGCCGCCGCGCCCAGTCAGTGAATCGGGAAGACTTATCGAGCGTCACCTTGCAGACCGACTGCACGAGCTCGCTATAGGAGACCTGGTCGCCAAAGCCGCAGACCATCGCCGCGACCTGCGTGTCGAAGAGCGGCGCCGGGATGAGCTTGGCGAGGTGCCAGATGATCTCGATGTCCTGGCGCGCGGCGTGGAAGACTTTGGTCACCGCCGGATCGGCCATGAGATCGAAAAAAGGCGTGAGGTCGAGGTCTTCAGCGAGCGCATCCACGGCAACCGACTCGTCGTCCGAGGCGAGCTGGATGACGCAGACCTTCGGCCAGAAGGTCGTCTCGCGCAGGAACTCAGTGTCGACGGTGACGAAGGGGTGGGCCGCAAGGCGCCGGCAGACGGAGGCAAGTTCGTCCGTCGAGGTGATGAGGCTCATGGGCGGGTGAATAGAGCGATTTTTCCGGGATGTGGAGTGGCGCCCGCCTTCCCTGGGCTAAATGTTTGAGTCCAGGCCGTTTTGCCACCGCAACGGGAACAGCTCAGCTGGTTCACGTCAGGCGTTTGCGCGGCACTGTGCTTTATGGCACTTCCGTGGCATTCGACCTGCAGTAGTTTGTCTCGAGCCGCAGGGAAAAGCGTCTTTCAGGAGAGAAAGCCATAAGCAGGACCTATTTTTTCTTATGGCGGTGGCGGTCGGGATCGCGCCGCTGACCTCTGCGCTCGCCGGGGTGGCGACGCCGTAAACGCCGATACGCACGCTTCAGGAATACGGAGCCAGGCTTCGGCTATGATCCGGAGCCTGGCTTTTTCGTTCACTTATCGAGCTCCCGCTGCAAGCGTTCTTTGATACTCGTCAGGCGATCTCGATATTCTGAAAATTCGTCAGCAGAAATTTGCTTGGTAAAAATGTTTTCATCAGACTCGGTAGCTCCCTGAGCAGGCGAGTTCTGCTGACCGGGCACCTCGTGCAGCAACCTTTACCCGTTAAGAACTTCCAGCAATGCAGCCGTGAGCCGCTCCGCACGCTTTTCACGCAATGGTGCCTTTCGTCGCCGGAGAAAACGCATTTGCCAGTTCCACGCGAGCATGCGAATCGAAACTTGCCGCCTTTTGAAGGTCAACCTTCCTTTGATCGTTGTCCCAGAGAGGCAGCAAGCAATTGTAGTTGAACGCCCGCAACTCCCTGGCGAACCGGTTCGTCTCGAATTGAAAAGTTGATGATAATCTGCGCTGTCGAGGACGGTATCTATCCTCTTCAGCGTGATCAGCGAGTACCACAATGACAGCTGCATCTTCGGCACCGTGAGTTCTTTGAACATCTCACGTTCACGCGGTAGCTGCACGTTGCTCCTTGCTGTTGCCGGCAACGTCCAGGGAACGCACTCTCCTCAGGATTGACCTCCGCTTCGAGCAACGCGACATTAAAGCCGCTTTTTCCGGCCGCCTCGTCTACCAGCTTTATTGCTATGTCCAGGTGTTACGATGATAACGCAGAACCGTTTGGGTTTTCGCCGTCGGGTCATACCTGATCCACTCTTCGAGAAATCCGGCCATGATCGTGCGCACGCGAATCTCGAACACGTCGGAAAGGTCCTGGTTGATGTGAGCCACGCGCTCTCGTTTGGCGCAAAGCCACCTGTCTAGTAATGTCAGCGAGGCGGTATAATGGCTGTAAGCGAGCCCGCTGGCGGCAGCGATCGCCAGATAGGGGCGCATGCGTGTGTCTGGCGTGTTCAGATGCCCGATAAATTCCTCGCGGGTCTTGGTCCGCTCCTCTTCCCGCTCCGACTCCTGATCCTTCGAAAGACCTGTCAGTTTCCTCGGCCTTTTGTCCAGGATATTGGATGCTTTATGTCGTCGTAAACCGCGGCGCATGCGTCCCCGCTATTGGAAGCGCGCTGCCTCTTCTGCCCTAGTTGGCCCGTTATCGTCCACATCGCCTGCCACGACTCGTGCGGCAAGTTGTTTTCGCAGAGGGTCGGCGCTTTACCCTGTATTTCTTGGATCGCGCGAAGCCAGCGCGCAACGTCGGCGATCCAATCGCTGGCCTCGCCGTCGTCCCCGTTGTGAGACACGTAGCGCTGTACGCACAGCGCAATGGGCGCAACGGACTTAACGGCAAAATTTCGCGCTTCATCGAGCGCATCGAGCGAGTTTTTGAGCTGGTCGTCAGCGACTCCCTGCTGCTTCATGCGGAGGTAATAATATGTGGCGTGCGGGAAATAGCAGGGGGAGATCGGCGAGGAAGCGCAACCCGCCCGATGTTTCGGGGGACGCCGCCTGGGTTCCCCCACCGGATGAAGGTGGAACAAGAGCGGCCAAAGAGGTGTCATTGCTGCCGGTTTCGCCCTTTGGATGACCTTCGGCGAAGCTCAACTCCGTGCCGCCGATCTTGAGCGCGGTGAGGCGAGAAAACGCCCCTGCAACCACACTGGGGCCCAAGATTCCCAGGAACGCCATCGCAAGGAAGACGCAGGCAGTGATGATGTCGCTGAAGCGAGTAGGTTGCGCGGGGTCTCTGAAATAGATCGAGCGTAGCCAATATCCGAAGAAGATGCCGAAAAAGCAACCAAACACCAGGGAGCCTAATTCAAAGCTGTATGCGAAACTAAGAAACCTTGCGTCCAGAGCGAGCCCGTTTCCTCGAAAAAGATGCTCAGCGACATCAGGAAAATCAAAATCGAAAACACGGCCGCCGCTGCGAACACCGAAATCAGCCATCGGTCGGCGTTCTGGGATGTGAAGCCGCCGCTCGAGAAAGGCGTCCACCATCAGCGGCAATTGCCGGAACATACCCTCCTTCCCGTGAGCTTTCATCGTGTTCGGGCGCATACCGAGCACGAAAAGAAAGAGAGTAAACGAAACAATGGCCGAAACGAGAAACGGCGTCATAAAAACCTCCCGCGCAATACGCTGAAAGGAAGCACGAGCGTCAGTTCGAAAAGTACTTTTGTCAACTCAGGAGCGATTTCTTTGGTTTTTCGTCAAAAAGACGGGATTCTTGACATTGCGAGCGGCTCCGTGTTCTCCCCGCGGCTCCCCGCCGAAGCCTGAAGGCCCATGCACCGCTACCGCACGCATACTTGTGGAGAATTGCGCGACGCCGAGGTCGGCGAGGCCGTGCGCCTCTCGGGCTGGTGCCATCGCATCCGCGACCATGGCGGCGTGCTCTTCATTGATCTGCGCGACCATTACGGAATCACCCAATGCGTGGCCGATCCGGATTCGCTGGCCTTCGCTCTCGCCGAGACGCTGCGCTCGGAATGGGTGGTGAGGGTGGACGGAAAAGTGCGCAAGCGCCCCCCGGGGACGGAAAATGCCGAGATGCCGACCGGGCAGATCGAGGTCTACGTCACCGAGATCGAAGTCCTCGGCCCCGCGGCCGAACTGCCGCTGCCGGTTGCCAGCGATCAGCCCTATCCCGAGGAGACGCGGCTCAAATACCGCTTCCTCGATCTCCGGCGCGAAAAGCTTCACGCCAACATCATGCTGCGCGGGCAAGTGATCGAGAGCATTCGCCGCCGCATGTGCGCCAAGGGCTTTTTCGAGTTCCAGACGCCGATTCTGACCGCCTCCAGCCCGGAAGGGGCGCGCGACTATCTCGTGCCGTCGCGCATCCATCCCGGAAAGTTCTACGCGCTGCCGCAGGCGCCGCAGCAATTCAAGCAATTGATCATGGTCGCCGGCTTCGACCGCTATTTCCAGATCGCGCCGTGCTTTCGCGACGAGGATGCCCGCGCCGACCGCTCGCCCGGCGAATTCTATCAGCTCGATATCGAGATGAGTTTCGTGACGCAGGAGGACGTGTTCAACGCGGTCGAGCCGGTGCTGCGCGGCGTGTTCGAGGAGTTCGGCGGCGGCAAGGTTGTCACGCCGCACTTTCCGATGATTCCGTATCGCGAAGCGATGCTGAAATACGGCACCGACAAGCCGGATTTACGCAATCCTTTGATCATCGCCGACGTCACCGCCGAGTTTGCCCGTGACGACGTGACGTTCAACGCGTTCAAGAACGTCATTAAGGCGGGCGGCGTGGTGCGCGCCATCCGCGCGCCCGGTGCGGCGGCGCAGCCGCGCTCCTTCTTCGATAAGCTGAACGACTGGGCGCGCGGGGAAGGCGCGCCGGGCTTGGGTTACATAGTGCTCGAAGAAGGCGACGAAATCGCGCATGAAACATGGATCGAGATTTCGGGCCGCGCGCTGGCAATGAGCGAAGACGATACGCAGACCGAGCGCGAGCTCGCGCATCTGCGGCGTCTCGCCGGGCGCGGCCCGATCACTAAGTTCATCCCGCGCGAAGTGTTGATCGAGATCGCCATGAAGGCGGGCGTCAAGGCTGGCGACGCGGTGTTCTTCGCCTGCGATCAGGAGCTGAAGGCGGCGAAACTCGCCGGCGCTGCGCGCACGCGAATCGGCACCGAACTCGGTTTCTCCAAGCCCGGCGTGTTCGAGTTCTGCTGGATCGTAGATTTCCCCATGTACGAATGGAACGAAGACGAGAAGAAAATCGATTTTTCGCACAACCCGTTCTCGATGCCGCAAGGCGGCTTGCAAGCCCTTGAGACGAAGGACCCGCTCGACATTCTGGCGTTCCAATACGACATCGTCTGCAATGGCGTTGAGCTTTCGTCGGGCGCGATCCGCAATCATCGCCCCGACATCATGAAGAAGGCCTTCGAGATCGCCGGCTATGACGAGAGCGTGCTGTTGGAGCGCTTCGGCGGCATGTATCGCGCCTTTGAATATGGCGCGCCGCCGCATGGCGGCATTGCGCCGGGCATTGACCGAATCGTCATGCTGCTTGCCGGCGAGGAGAATTTACGCGAGGTCGTGCTGTTCCCGATGAACCAGCGCGCCGAGGATTTGCTCATGGGCGCGCCTTCGCCGGTCGGCCCGAAGCAGCTGCGCGAGCTGCATATCAGGCTGAACCTGCCGGAGAAGGGGTGAGGGTGCCGCGGGCGTAACGGAGGCGATGCCCGTCGTTGTGCACCCTTAACCCCGCTACTCGGCCGGCAGCTTCCCGATACTCACCTCGATAGCCGAAAAATAGGCTGCGAGATCATCGATATCTTTGTCGGACAAAGTCGCAGCCACAAGCGACATCGCTTCGTTCTTCCGCGCTCCGGTTTTGAAGGCTTGGAGCTGGGCGGCGAAGTAGGGCTCTATTTGTCCGGCGATGTTCGGCGCGTCAGGCACCTTCGATAACCCGTCGAGCCCATGACACGCTTGGCACATCTGCGCCTTGGCGCGGCCCGCCTTAACGTCACCGGCTTCGCACAGGCCGGCACCTCCGGCGACGGCGAACAGGGACGCGAACGCAAAGATGACGGGCCGTACCCCTTTGGCGCGCGCAGAAATCACCTGTTCGCCCTTTCGGAACCTGCGCTAAGACATAAGCAGGCCGACCCCAATGCCGTGGCCACCGATCCGACTAAGCCTCACTTGCCATCGTACCAAATGCGATAGAGCGCGCCGACGAGATCGTCCGATACGAGAAGCGAGCCATCGGCCAACTGCGCCACATCCACGGGACGGCCCAAGTAGTAGCCGTTCTCGTTCCAGCCTTCAGCAAACGGCTCGGACTTTCCTGCGACGTGCCCATCCTCCTTCAGGAATGTCACCATCACCCGCGCCCCGACCGGCACGGTACGATTCCACGAACCATGCTGCGTCGAGAATATCGCACCCTGATACTTCTTCGGGAACATATTGCCGGTGTAGAAGATCAGACCGAGGTCGGCGGCATGAGCCGCCTGCTCCACCTCGGGGAAGATGACGTTCGCGGGCGGCGTGTCGTTCTTGTATTCGACCGTACGCGTCCGCCCGCCGCCATACCAGGGGAAGCCGAAATCCTGACCGGCGGCAGTGACGCGATTCATTTCCCCGGGCGGTTGCTCGTCACCCATGCCGTCGACTTGATTGTCATTCGTCCAGAGTGTCTTGTCCTTTGGATTGAAGTCCATGCCGACGGGATTGCGCAGTCCAGTCGCGTAGACCTCGCGGTTCTTGCCATCGCGGTCCATGCGAATGATGCCGCCAAGACCCCATTTGCGGTAGAGATCTAATTTCTCCTTTGCCGGCACATTGTAGGGCTGCCCAAGCTGGATGTAGAGCTTGTTGTCCGGACCGATGCGGCAGACGCGCGCCGTGTGATTGTAGCTCTCCTCGGATTTGGGGATGAGCTCGCCCTCGGGAACGACGACGCCGGCGACAACATCCGGGCTCTCATAGAAAAACTCGGCCGCTGCATATTCGAGCACCCGGTTTTGCTCCGCGATGTAGAGAAAACCGTCCTTGGAGAAGCATCCGCCGTTCGGGATTTTCTTCGGCAATGTCGGAGCGAATTCCTTGACCTCATCGCCAACGCCACCCCGCGCGCGGTCGGTCACGACCCAGACCTTCGACTTCCGCGTTCCCACAAATGTCGCCACGCCCTGCGGCCCGACGGCGATATGGCGTGCATCGGGCACAAGCGCGTAGAGCGAGATGTGGAAGCCGTCAGGAAGTTTGATCTTCTTGAGGTTTTGCTTGACTTGCTCGGCTTTCGCGCCGGTCTGGGGGACCTCGGGCCAATCGATCGGGGCACCCGTCTGATGCATGGCGCCTAATGTTTCCAGCGCGCTCGAGCTCGGCCCCGGAGGCGCCGGCTGCGCCGCAACCGGCCATGCGGCCAGCGTCAACATCGCGACACTTGCTTGCAGATGAAGCTTCATCGAATCCTCCCGTGCATTTGCCAATTCTGAGGGGCAAACGCTCACCGTCGGCTAAAAGGATATCAAGGCCTCGCTCGGCAAAATTGTCAATGCTGAGGCAACATGCAATAGCGGCGATATTTTTGGCGAAGGCAGATCAAAATGGATGCTATCGCGTTCGCACTCATTGCCGCGCTTGCCGCCGGCGCTTACAGCATCCTTCAACGCGTCGCTGCCCCTGCTTTTAACCAGGCCTTCGGCGCGCTGGTGATCTCGCTCACCGCCGCGTTTGTGAGCGCGATCGTTCTCATTTGCACACGCGATGGCCGCGCGCTTTACACCGACGTGAGCATGCTCCCCTGGATCGGTCTGGTCGGAATTGCAGCTTTCTCGATCGATTATTTTTCGCTGCAGGCCTATTCGCGCGGGCTCTCGGTATCGATCGGCAGTCCGATTTTTATCGGCATCAGCATCATGACGGCGAGCCTCGCGGGCTTTGCGCTCGGCGAAGCCGTAACGCTGATGAAACTGCTCGGTATCGGCCTGATCGTCCTTGGCGCCGTCATCGTGACTGCGCTGGCTTAGTTCAGCATCGGCTTGGCGAGCCGCGCGCGATCATTCCGCGCTTGCCTGTACATCCATCCGCTTCAAGAACGCCGCCGGGTCCTGCGAGAACAGCATCAGCTCCGCGGCGCCGATGCCGTTCGGTGCGTTGGCGCTCACATGCAGCGTGTTCGGTTTGGCGATGAATTTCGATACCGCGGCGCCGAGCGTTCGTCCCGCAGTCGCGTCGCCGAACGCCCTTGGAATGCCGACCGCCGCCGCGGTCACCCATTCGCTGCGCACCGCATCGGGCGTGCGGTTCGAACGCTTTGCCTCGTTGGCGATCATCCGATTGAGCAGGCCCTCAGCGCGGACGGTCAGCTCGACATTCTTCACCAGCGCGGAGAGTGCCGCAGCTTGCGCCACCGCTGGTTCGGGCGCGAACAGATCTTTCGAGACGTTCGTCAGCGTGCCCTTCAGCCGCAAAGCGCCCATTCCGGCTGCCGCGACGGAGACCTCGTTCGCCGCCAGTTCCTGCGCCGATTGTTTCCATGCGACATCCATGCGCGAGCCGAGATCGACCTGCGAATAACCGAGCCCCGCAATCGTACGCAGCGAATCGTTCGAGGCGGTCGCCGACACGTCGAAGGATAAGCCGTCCAGACTGGCAGTGAGTGCCGTCGGGATGCCTTCGTAAACATCGCTGCTGCGCGTCTCGATTTTGTTGATGCGCATATTGGCGCCGCCGCGTCCGGCGCCCGCGACGATGCCCGCACCCGCGCCGCGATATTCAAATGCGGACAGGCTGAACTCGCGCAGATTAGGCATGAGCTCGCGCGGCTTTGCCTCGTCCAGAGGCTGCGCGATGTCGCTGGCCGCGGCCTTCATTCGGGTGCGCATCGCGCTCATGTCGAAGCCGCGGAACGCGACGTTGCCGAGGCTGACGCGCGTATTGTCGGACGTCGTCGAAAAACCGGCAAATGAGAATTCCCCGATCTTGGCATCGCCGAGATCGGCCAGCGCCATGCGATCGAGATGCGCGTTGAAGGGCTTCGCATCGGAGATGCCCTTCACCCCAATGTCGCGAACTTCGAAACTGCCGATATCGAAACTGTCGAGAAGATCGGCGCCAAATCCGGCCATCATCCGCTTCTGTTCAGGCGTCATGACCTGCGGCTGGCTATTATCCTTCGGCAGTGCACTTAAAGGCGTGGCGAACGGGCGTGCTTTGATCTTGGAGCCGGAGATGCGTCCGAAGGTGATCTCGACATTTTCCTTTTGCGCGACAAAGCCGCCGCCGTCGAGCGAGAAGTTTTCATAGAGAAGGCCTTTCGCTTCATTGGCATCGCTGCGGCTCGATGCGGCGATGCGCCCGGCCAGAACGAAATCGATGTTGTGTGCGGTCATCGCACCGAAATCGCCCGAAATCCTGCCGGCATTGTCGTCGGTAAGCACCATCGAAATGCTTTGCGCCGATGCGTCGGTGACGTGGCCCGCATTCACCCCGGTGAGAACGAAATTGCGATACGTGACCGTCTGGCCGGGAGTGCCTGCCTTCGGCTCCGCGACAATCTCCGACGCAACGATGCGATCGGCACTCACTGCGCGTAGCCGCTCGGGCAGGGGCTTCGGATCGTTCGCATCGAAAAGCTGGCGCAGATCCGCCGCCGACATGGGGCCGCCGAACACATCGATGTGCTTGATGCGATAGATCGCAAATCCCGCGTCGATCGTCACATCGTCGATTGTAGCGAAAGGCGTCTGCGCCTTCGCCGGCGCGATTGGCGCAGCCTGCACCATCAGCAGCGCCGTCGCGACGAACGCAAAGGATCGAATCACAGACATGTCTGTTTCCCCTCACGCCTCGATCGCCAGCGCGTTCTGCAATTTCGTGATGTCGGCGCGTGTCGGCAGGCCCTTTTCGTTGCCGAGATATTGAATCTTGAACGCCGAAGCGGCGCGCGCAAATTCGAAATGCTCGCGCCACGACGCATCCGGACGATCCAGGTATGAAGCAACATACGCGCCATGGAAGACATCACCGGCGCCCGACGTGTCGACCACCGCTTCGCGCGGCACGGGTAAAGCGGGGAGACGCGAGACTGTGCCGCGCTCGTCATACCAGAGGAGGCCGCGCTCGCCTTCGGTGACGCCGCCGATCTTGCAGCCCTTCGATTTCAGGAAATCGAGCATCTGGATCGGCGACAGTTCCATCTGCTCGCAGAGCCGCTCGGCAACGATTGCGACATCGATATGTTCGAGCAGTTCCTGCGTATTGGTGCGCACGCCCCCGCCGTCGAGCGAGGTGAGAATGCCCTGGGCGCGGAAATCCCTGGCATAGTGAAGCGCTGCGTCAGCCTGATGACCGTCGAGGTGGAGAGCCCGGCAGCCCTTCAGGTTAAGCCGCGGGAAGTCGCTGAGGAACACCTCGTCGCGGGCGCGCAGGATCGCGCGCTTGCCCTCATTCGGCAGGATGAATGAGAGCGAGGACCGCCGCACTTCGCGCGTGTGCAGGGCGACGCGATAGCGCGCCGCCATTTCGATGAACATGCGGCCAAGCCAGTCGTCGGCGATGGTTGTCAGCAGATCGGGCCGGTGCCCGAGCTTGGCGCAGGCAAAGGCGGCGGTGACCGCATTGCCGCCGAACGAGACGGCGTAATCCTCGGCGACAGCCTTTTCGTCGCCGCTCGGCATGCCGCCGGTCTGCACGGTCACATCGATATAGGAATGGCCGATGAAGAGCGCTTCCATTCAGCCCCTTTAGCGCGCCGGACAGATGGCAGTCCACGCGTCATGGCCGGGCTTGTCCCCGCCATCCACGGGCCGATGAACCACTGGCAGGCGTGGATGTCCGGCACAAGGCCGGGCATGACGGGCTGGTCGAGGTCGGATCAGACCGTAAAGCTCGCGCCGCAGCCGCAGGACGCCTTCACATTCGGATTGTCGATCTTGAACGACTGGCCGATCAGGTCATCGACAAAATCGATCCGCGTCCCGCGCAGGAAATCGAGCGAGACCGAATCAACCAGCACCACGGCGCCGTCTTTCTCAATGACCAGGTCTTCCGCCTCGCGCTCCTGCGTCACGTCGAAAGCGTATTGGAAACCCGAGCAGCCGCCGCCATTGACCGCGACCCGCAGCGCCGATCCCGGCGCCTCCTTAGCGAGGATGGCGGCGACGCGCCGGGCGGCGCGGTCGGTCACAGCGACGGGAGAAGTGGCATTATCGCTCATCGAGCCCTCGGGCCGGCGCTTAAAGCAACGCAGGCGCTTGATTTTCAAGGTGCGGCAAAGATATGCCGGCAATCCCCGGCTTTCAATCCGTGCTCCCTCCCGGCCCGACTTACAGACGCGCGCCCTATGCGGCCGACCCCAAGGTGGGCCGCGGCCGGCGCATTGCCGAGCCGCCATCGGCGACTCGGACCGACTTCCAGCGCGACCGCGACCGCATCCTGCATTCGACCGCGTTCCGGCGGCTCGCCAACAAGACCCAAGTTTTCGTCTTGGTCGAGGGCGATGCCTACCGCACCCGGCTGACCCACACGATCGAGGTCGGACAGATCGCCAGGGCGCTGGCGCGGGCGCTTGGGCTTGATGACGACCTTGCCGAGGCGCTGGCGCTTGCGCATGATCTCGGCCACCCGCCATTCGGCCATACCGGCGAGGATGCGCTTGCCGCCGCGATGGCGCCTTACGGCGGCTTCGACCACAACGCCCAGGCGCTGAGGATCGTGACCAGCCTCGAGCGCCGCTACGCCGCTTTCGACGGGCTGAACCTGACCTGGGAGACGCTGGAAGGACTCGTGAAGCACAATGGGCCTCTGCGCCCGGCGAGCGCCGGGACAGCCATCCCCGCACCAATGGCCGAATTCGATGCGCTCTGGGCGCTTGAGTTCGAGACCTTCCCCAGCGCCGAGGCGCAGGCGGCCGCGCTGGCCGATGACATCGCCTATAACGGCCACGACCTCGATGATGGACTACGCGCCAGATTGTTCTTGCTGGAGGAGATGAGAGCGGTTCCGTTTCTTGCGGAGGTGCTTGCCGATGTGCGTGCCTCCCATCCGCGGCTTGAGGAAAGTCGCACAATTCACGAACTGGTGCGGCGCGTCATCACGCGCTTCGTCGAGGATGCAATTGCCGAATCCGCGCGCCGACTCGATCGCCTTGCAACCGCTGATATCGACGCCATTCGCGGCGCGGAGGATCCCGTTCTCGCTTTGTCTGCTGGCATGCAGAAGGCGGTGCGCGAGCTCAAAGCCTTTCTCCTCGAGCACATGTATCGGGCGCCGCAGGTGATGCCGGCGCGCGAGGAAGCAACGCGCGTAGTTAGCCGGCTTTTCGCGAAACTCTTGGCGGAGCCGCAATTCATGCCTGCGGACTGGGCTGCCCTTGCCGAGGCCGCACAAGGCGAGGCGAAGCGCGCGCGCATTGTTGCCGATTACATCGCCGGGATGACCGACCGCTATGCGGTGACGCAGTATCGCCGTTTCTTTGACGATCCAGTCGATCTGCGCTAGCGCCGCGCACCATGAACATCTTCGCCGAATTTCACGAGCGTATCGGCCGGCACCTCGACGCAATTGTTGCCTCCGGGCGACTGCCGATAAGTCTCGACAAGGCGCGCTTCGTCGTCGAACCGCCGCGCGATCCGAGCCACGGCGATCTCGCCTCCAACGTTGCGATGGTGCTTGCCAAAGAAGGCAAGCCAGATTTCGCCAATCCGCGCCAGCTTGCATCGGAGATTGCTGGTTTGCTGGCAGAAGATGCGGACGTGGACACAGCTGAAGTCGCCGGCCCGGGTTTCCTCAATATTCGCTTGAAGCCGGACGTTTTTATCCAAGTTCTACGTGAGGTGTTGGCACAAGGCACGGATTTCGGCCGCGCGCCTGCCGATCGCGCGGGCCGCGCGGCCGACAAGGTGAATGTCGAATATGTCTCCGCCAATCCGACGGGGCCGATGCATGTCGGTCACGGCCGCGGTGCCGTGTTCGGCGATGCACTCGCCACCCTGCTGGCTTTTGCCGGACACGACGTCGCGCGCGAATATTACATCAACGATGCGGGAGCGCAGGTCGATGTGCTCGCGCGCTCGACCTATCTGCGCTATCGTGAAGCGCTCGGCGAAAACGTCGGCGAAATCCCGCAAGGACTCTATCCCGGCGATTATCTGAAGCCGGTCGGCGCGGCGCTCGCAAAGAAATTCGATCGCGATCTTCTCGATAAACCGGAACAGGATTGGCTCGAACCGGTGCGTGCCTTCGCGATCGAGGCGATGATGGCCATGATCCGCGACGATCTCGCTGCGCTCAAGATCAAGCACGATGTGTTTTTCTCGGAGCGTTCGCTGACGCGAGGCGGTCCCGATCTAGTCGCCACTGCGATCGAACAGTTGCGCAGCTATAGCCTCGTTTACGAGGGCCGTCTGCCGCGGCCGAAAGGAGCGGTGCCGGAGGACTGGGAGGATCGTGAGCAGACTCTGTTCCGCTCGACTGAGTTCGGCGACGACATCGATCGCCCGCTTAAGAAATCGGACGGTGCTTACACCTACTTCGCGTCGGACATTGCCTATCACAAAACCAAAATCGATCGCGGCTTTCTAAATCTGATCGACGTCTGGGGCGCCGATCACGGCGGCTATGTCAAACGCATGCGCGCCGCGGTCGCGGCGCTCTCACATGGCAGAGCGGAGCTTGACGTCAAACTTTGTCAGCTCGTGAAGCTCATGCGCGCCGGCGAGCCGGTGAGAATGTCGAAACGCTCCGGCGATTTCGTCACGCTGCGCGAGGTCGTCGACGAGGTCGGCGTCGATGCGGTGCGGTTCATGATGCTCTTCCGCAAGAACGACGCGCCGCTCGAATTCGATCTCGCCAAGGTCATCGAACAGTCCAAAGACAACCCCGTCTTCTATGTCCAGTATGCGCACGCCCGGACGAAGTCCGTCTTCCGGCAGGCGCGCGCTGCCTTCCCCGACATGGACCTATCCGCGGCAGCGCTTGCTCGCGCCGACCTTGCTCGGCTCACCGACGAAGGCGAAACCGCGCTGATCAGGCTCATTGCCCAGTATCCCCGTACTATCGAGGCGGCGGCCTTCTCACATGAGCCGCATCGGGTCGCGTTTTACCTGCACGACCTCGCGGCGTTATTCCATTCGCACTGGAACCGAGGCAAAGATCAGCCACAATTACGCTTTGTTAATGAGGAAGAGAGAGATTTATCAAGCGCCAGACTGGCTTTGGTTTTCTGCTTAACTTCAGTTCTGGCGTCGGGCCTGAATGTTCTTGGTGTAAATGCCCCGGACGAGATGCGGTGAGTGTCTGAGACCAGGTCCGCGGTGCTGCGTTGCCACGCGAGGTGGGAAATGGGTAAGTCTGCCAACAAACTTCGCTCTGAAATCGATGTCGCCGAGTTCGAGCGGCGGCTGCGCGCCCCCGCGGCTCCGGCGACCTACGAAGACCCGCTGGCCGAGCTTGCCCGCCTAGTCGATGGCAAGAACCTCGCCGGCGACGACCCATTCCGTGAGCTTTTTGCCGCCCCGCGGCAGGGGCCCGAGCGCCGCGCCGCGGCTGCTCCCGCACTTGGCCGGCAGCACGCTTTCTTCGCCGATCTCCGCGGCTCGCTCGACCACGCCCACGCCGCCGAGCTGCCGCCCGACCTCATCTCAAGCCATGCCCCGCCTGTTGCCGCTGCCGAGCCAGCAGAGGGCGAATACGGCGATCCGGCCGCGTGGGCCGAGCAGGAAGCAGCTTACGTTGAGCCGCAGCCGGCCGCCCGCCGCTCGCGCCGGCCGCTTTATGCCATGGGCGCGATCATCTGCGCTGGCCTCGTCGGCATCGGCGCGAGCTTTGCCATGCGCAGCAAGCCGCCGGCCTCGCAGGAACTCGCGCTTGTCAAGGCCCCGAGCGGGCCGGTCAAGGTCGCGCCGGACAATCCTGGTGGCGTCAACGTGCCGAACCAGAGCGCCTCGGTGCTCGATCGCGCCGCCGTTTCGCAGGTCGCCAAGGTTGTCAGCCGCGAAGAGCAGCCGGTCGATCTCGACCAGCAGGTCAAGCAGATGCGTGTGATCACGCTTGGTGGCCCGAAGGACGGGTCGGTCTCGATGACGACGCAAGGCGCCGCCTCGGTTCCGGTGCCGCCGCCGCCAGCGACAAGCGTTTCGACAACGAACAACGGTTTCCCCGAGCCGAAGCGGGTCAAAACCGTGTCGGTGCGTCCGGACGGGTCCCTGCTCGCCGCCGAGGCGTCTCCAGCTCGGGCCGCTGATCCTATCGCGGCCATCGCCGCCGGACGTCCTGCGCCGGCTGCCTCGACGGATGCCGCGCTGCCGAAGAGCGCCACGTCGAAAGCAATCGCCAGCCCTGTTGCCACTCCGAACGCCGAGGCTGCGGCGCCAGTTGCTGGTGACCAGTCTGTTTCCACAACGCCTGCGCCAGCAAAGCCCAGGGCAGCCGCAGCAAAACCGAAGCCCGAGGCGGTGAAGGTCGCTTCAGCCGAAGACGGTTCGGCGACGGACACCACACCAACTCAGTCGGCGGGAAGCGGCGGGTTCGCCGTCCAGCTCGCCGCGCCCGGCAGCGAGCAGGACGCCCGCAGCATCTCGAACAAGCTTGGTCAGAAGTTCGGCGGAATATTGGATGGCCATCGGCCCTCCGTCGTGAAGGCCGAGATCGGCGAGAAGTCGATCTATCGCGTCCGCGTCGGAAGCTTGTCGCGTGACGAGGCCAATTCCCTCTGCAGCAAGATCAAGTCAAAGGGCGGCGACTGCTTCGTCGCCAAGAACTGATCCACGCAGGTTTGCGATGCCGGTCTCGGCCTTCATCTGCGGATGCGCGGGGCCGATCCTCACCGACTGGGAGCGGCGCTTCTTTCAAGAGGCGCAGCCGTGGGGACTGATCCTTTTCAAACGTAACGTCGACAACCCGGTACAGCTCGCTGAGCTGACGTCGTCTTTTCGCGAGGCAGTGGGTCGCGCCGACGCCCCTGTCCTGATCGATCAAGAGGGTGGCCGTGTGCAGCGCCTCGGGCCACCGCACTGGCCGGTCTACCCCTCGGCGGCGAGCTATCTTTTGATCGCGGGCGAGGTCGAGCCGGCCGCGAAGCTCGTGCATCTCACCGCGCAACTGATGGCGAACGATCTTCTCGCAGTCGGCATCAATGTCGATTGTCTGCCGGTGCTGGACGTCACCTATCCGGACAGCCATCCCGTCATCGGCGACCGCGCCTATGGAAGCGATCCCGCCGCAATCGCTCGCCTGGGCCGGGCTGCGGCAGACGGGCTCCTTGCCGCCGGCGTCCTGCCGGTCATGAAGCACATGCCCGGTCATGGCCGCGCGTTGGCCGACAGCCACCTCGAGCTGCCGGTCGTCGGTGCCTCGCGGGCTGACCTCGAAGCGTCCGACTTCGCGCCGTTCATTGCCAATGCCGATCTGCCGATCGGCATGAGCGCCCACGTGGTCTACCCGGTGCTCGACCCCGAGGGCCCGGCGACGACCTCAGCGATGGTGATCCAGGAGATCATCCGCAAAACTATCGGGTTCGACGGGCTTTTATTGAGCGACGATCTCTCGATGCAGGCGCTCTCGGGGACCCTGCGCGAACGCGCCGAGGCCGCGCTCGGGGCCGGCATGGATGTCGTGCTCCATTGCAACGGCAATGCGGACGAAATGGAAACGGTGGCGGGGGGGACGCCGCCACTGGTGGGCCGTGCTCGTCAGCGCGCCGAAGCGGCGCTCGCGCGGCTCCGCCCGCCGGCCGCCGATTTCGATCCTGTGGACGCTCGGGCACGCCTTAACTCCGCCCTTGCGATGGCGGTCTGAAAAGACCACTTTCCGCCGCTCTGAACGCTCATAATGCTTGTGAGTGATTCGGGCGGAGAGCATGGCCGAGGAGCTACCATTCGAGGTCGAGACGGTCGAACGAGCTGAAAGCGAGCCCGCTTTCTTTGTCGACCTCGACGGATTTGAGGGCCCCCTCGATCTCCTTCTGGAGCTTGCGCGGCGCCAGAAGGTCGATCTCCACCGCATTTCGGTTCTCGCGCTCGCCGAGCAATATCTCGAATTCATCGATGCGGTGCGACGCGTCCGGCTGGAGCTCGCCGCCGATTATCTCGTCATGGCGGCATGGCTCGCCTACCTCAAATCGCGGCTCCTGCTGCCTGAGCCGTCGAAGGGTGAGGATGCCGACGCCGCCGATCTCGCCACTGCGCTAGCGTTGCGCCTGCGCCGGCTCGAAGCGATCCGTGCCGCCGCGCAGCAGCTCGTGAATAGGCCGCGCTTTGGCCGTGACATCTTTGCTCGCGGCCAGCCCGAAGGCATACAAACGATTGCCTCGACGCAATGGCAGGCGAGCCTTTACGACCTCCTCTCAGCCTACGCTCAGCAGCGCCAGAAGCGGGCGCTTTCGCATGTGACCGTACGGCAGCGGATCGTCTGGACCATGGCCGAGGCGCGCGACGCCTTGGAGCGGATCGTCGGCCGCTCGCTCGATTGGAGCGTGCTCGACGACTACCTCGTCGAATACTGCACTACGCCCGAGATGGCGCGCACGGTGCGGGCATCGGCATTTTCCGCCTCGCTCGAAATGGTGCGCGAAGGCGAACTCGATTTGCGTCAGGAGCGGCCGTTCGCGCCGCTATGGGTACGCAAGCGGCGCCAGGCCGAGCGGCCGGCGCTTACAATAGTGGTTTAGGAGCGATCGGTGGCAGACGTCATCCGCATGTTCAGCTTCGAGGAGGAGCGCGACGAAGCCGCGCGCGGCGAAGCGGAGGAAAAATTGCGTGAGGCCATGCGGATCGCTGAGGCGCTGCTCTTTGCCGCGACCGAGCCGATGGAGGAGGCGGATATCGCGCGCCGGCTTGCCGAGGGCACCGACCTCGGCGCGGTCATGACGCGGCTGCGCGATGACTACGCGCATCGGGGCATCAATCTTGTCCGGGTCGGACGCAAATGGTTGTTCCGCACGGCCTCAGACCTCGGCTGGATTCTCTCGCGCGAGCGCAGCGACGAGAAAAAGCTCTCGCGCGCGGCTTTGGAGACGCTGGCAATCATCGCCTATCACCAACCGGTGACGCGTCACGAAATCGAGGACATTCGCGGCGTCGCGATTTCCAAAGGCACTCTCGACGTGCTGCTCGAGACGGGTTGGGTGCGCCTGCGCGGCCGCCGCCGCGCGCCGGGCCGGCCGATCACTTACGGAACCACCGAGCAATTCCTGCTGCATTTCGGTTTGGAACAGATCGGCGATTTGCCGGGGCTGGAGGAGCTGAAGGGGGCAGGCCTGTTCGATGGCCGCCTGCCGCAAGGATTTGGCGTGCCGCAGCCGAGCGACGCGCTGGAATTGCGCGAAGACGAGGACCCGCTGGACATCGATGCGCAGGAGCTCGACTTAGGCGAACCGCAGGAAGATGCTGCTGCTGCCGAGGTGACAGAAGGCGAGCCCGATCGCGAGGATTAAGACAGAAAGAGCGGGATGAGCGCGAGCAGCGCCGGAGCCGCCTGCACCGCCAGTATTTTCGGGCTGACGGAATAACCGCCATATGCGCCCGCCGCGATGACGCAGATGAGGAAGAAGACTTGAATATGCATTCCGGCGTGCGGTTCGGGATAAAACAGCCCGAAGATCAGACCGGCGGCCAGAAATCCGTTGTAAAGCCCCTGGTTCGCGGCGAGAACGGCTGAATCCCGCGCCTTCTCCAGGGATTGCCCGAAGGTGCGAAGCCCGAGCGGTTTCGTCCATAAAAACATTTCCAGGGTGAGAAAGTACAGATGCGCAAGTGCAACCACCTCGACGAGGATTTGCGCGATGTGTCTAATGCTGTTGTCCTCTCGGGAAAATTGCCAGTGAAAGCGTAGTTGGAGTGAATGTGATGCTTATCGTAACAGGAAGTCTCACCGCGCGTCAGGATACAATTGAGCAGCTGCGCGCTAAAGCGCTTGCACATGTGCGCAGATCGCGGAACGAGCCCGGTTGCCTGTCGCACGCGGTGCATGTCGATTGCGAAAATCCGCTGCGCCTCGTGTTTGTTGAGGAATGGGAGAGCCGCGAGGCGCTGCTCACCCATTTCGCCGTGCCGGAGTCCCGCGCCTTCGTAAAATCGGCGCGTGCGCTTGCAGTCGAGGCGAGCCCGATCGCGATTTTCGACGCAAACCGGATCGACAAACTTTGATTATCCTTAGCGCCGAGCCTACCTTCGCCGAACTCTTCACACCGAAGCTCGTCACGATCCTGCGTGAGCATTACGGGGCGCGTGATCTCAAGGCGGATGTTGTTGCCGGCCTCACCGTCGCGATCGTTGCACTGCCGCTGTCGATGGCGATTGCCATCGCCTCCGGTGTGACGCCGGATCGCGGTCTCTACACCGCGATCGTCGGCGGCTTTTGCGTCTCCGCGCTTGGCGGCAGCCGTTTCCAGATCGGCGGGCCGGCGGGCGCGTTCATCGTGCTCGTTGCCGCGACCGTGCAGCAGCACGGCCTGGACGGTCTGCTGCTTGCGACCTTCGTCTCCGGACTGATAATGCTTGCGATCGGGCTTCTGCGGCTCGGCACGTTCATCAAGTACATTCCTTATCCGGTGACGGTCGGCTTTACCGCGGGAATCGCGATCATCATCTTCGCGAGTCAGATCAAGGATCTGCTCGGGCTCACTTTGCCCGGCCCCGAGCCTGGCCCGATCATTTCGCAGCTCGCCACCCTCGCGCAGGCCCTGCCGACGCTGAATGTTGCGGCGCTTTGCCTCGCGGTCGCGAGTATCGCAATTATTCTCGTGCTGCGGCGATTTCGCCCGCATTGGCCGGGTCTGTTGTTTGCCGTCGCTTTTGCCTCGCTCGCCGGCTGGATTTTCGGTTTACCCGTGGAGACGATCGGTACGCGTTTTGGCGGCATCCCGCATTCGCTGCCCGTGCCGGAATTGCCGGTGTTCTCGATCGAGAAGGTGAAGGAAGTGCTCCCCTCGGCGCTCTCCTTCGCGCTGCTCGGCGGGATCGAGAGCCTCTTATCCGCCGTTGTCGCAGATTCGATGAGCGGCCGCCGCCATCGCTCGAATTGCGAGCTTGCGGCGCAGGGCGTTGCCAACATGGCCTCATCTCTGTTCGGCGGCATTTGCGTGACCGGCACAATCGCGCGCACAGCGACGAACGTGCGCGCCGGGGCACGTGGGCCAATCGCCGGCATGTTGCATTCGCTCTTCCTGCTTCTTTTCATGCTGGTTGCCGCGCCGCTGGCGAGCTTCATCCCGCTTGCGGCGCTTGCCGGCGTACTTGCCGTCGTCGCCTGGAACATGGTCGAGAAGCACGCATTTGCGACGCTCATCCGCGCCTCGCGCGGCGATGCGGTCGTGCTGCTTGCGACATTCTTGCTTGTCGTGTTCCGCGATCTAACCGAAGGCATCCTGGTCGGCTTCGGCATTGGTGCGCTTTTGTTCCTGCATCGCATGGCGCAGGCCGTCGATGTGGAAACCGGGCGCCCGCTCGTAGAAGAGGATCGTGCCGATAGCGAGACAGGTCGTACCGCCTACGATTCAGCCTTGGCGACCGATCGCGATGTCATCATCTTGCGAATCTCGGGTGCTTTCTTCTTTGGCGCGGCGGCAAGCGTGGGCGCGGCGCTCGACCGGCTCGCCGAACATCCGAAAGTCTACATTCTTGATTTTGCCGCCGTGCCGATGCTCGACAGCACCGCGGCGACGACGATTGCCGCTTTCGCGGATAAAGCGCATCGCGGCGGAACACGTGTTCTCGTCTGCGGTGCAAGCGCGCCCGTCCGCCATGCCTTGCTTCAGCACGGCGTTCGCCGGCCGCTCGCGCGCTTCATGCCGAGCGTGCAGGACGCCGTCGCCGCCGCCCATGAGGAGACGCACCAGAGAGCGGCGGAGTGATTATTGGCCCCGCTTTGCGCGCGTTGCGAAGCGCACCGCTTCTTCGGCTGCACGGAACAACGCTTTCGCTTTGTTCACGCATTCCCGGTGCTCGTAGGCCGGATCCGAATCATAGACGATGCCGGCGCCGGCCTGGACATGCATCTTGCCGTCCTTAACTACCGAGGTGCGCAGCACGATGCAGGTGTCCATCTCGCCTGAGGCGCCGAAATAGCCGATGCAGCCGCCATACGGTCCGCGCTTGTCGATCTCGAGCTCGTCGATGATCTCCATCGCGCGCACTTTCGGCGCGCCGGACACAGTGCCGGCCGGAAAACCTGCGGCGAGCGCATCGATCACGTCGAAGCGCGAGTCGAGCTTGCCTTCGACATTGGAGACAATGTGCATCACATGGCTGTAGCGCTCGATCGCGAATTGCTCGGTGACATTGACCGAGCCGATATCGGCGACGCGGCCGACATCGTTGCGCCCGAGATCGAGCAGCATCAGATGCTCGGCGCGTTCCTTCTCGTCGGCGAGCAGATCGGCGGCGAGGCCCTCGTCCTCGACTGCGGTGGCGCCGCGCCAGCGCGTGCCGGCGATAGGGCGGCTGGTGACCTTGCCGGCGCGAACACACACTAGAATCTCGGGACTCGAACAAACGATCTGAAAATCGCCGAATTCGAGATAACACAAAAACGGCGCGGGATTGACGCGCCTCAGCGCGCGATAAAGCGCAAAGGGCGGAAGGGTGAAAGCCGACGTGAAACGCTGCGACAGCACGACCTGAAAAATATCGCCGGCGCGCACGTACTCTTTTGCGCGCTCGACCATGTCGAGGAAATGCTGCTCGGGCGTATTCGACACGGGGTCTTCGGCCAGCAGCATCGGATCGGCCGTGCCAGGATGGGCAAGCGGTCCCTCGAGCACCTGCACGATATCTTCCAGCCGCACGACCGCCGCGTCGTAAGCCGCGCGTGCGCTCGCAGCCGGGCGCGGACGCACCGGCGTGACGATACAGAGTTCGTCCTTAACCGAATCGAACACGGCCATGATTGTCGGGCGCATCATGACCGCGTCCGGAACGCCGATCGGATCGGCTTTGGCGGGCGAAAGCCGCTCGATCTCGCGGACCATGTCGTAGCCGAGATAGCCGAACACGCCGGCGGCCATCGGCGGCAGACTAGCATCTTGCGTAATCGCCGAGTCGCGCACCAGCGCGCGCAAGGAGTCGAGCGGCTTTTCAGGGCACGATTCGAACGCCTCGCGATCGACAAGCGCGACGCAATTGATCTCCGCGCGGCCGCCATTCGCCCGCCAGATAATATCGGGGTCGAGCCCGATCATGGAGTAGCGGCCGCGCGTCGTCCCGCCTTCAACGGATTCAAGCAGGAAGCAATTGCCGTCCCGCCCGGCGGAAAGCTTCAGGAAGGCCGATACCGGCGTTTCGAGATCGGCAATAAGCCGGGTCGCGATGAGGCTTGGTTCGCTGCGCATGTAAGTCGCGGCAAACGCATCGAAGTCCGGCTCGAACATGTTCAGTAGCTGCTGTCGCCGCCGGTTGCCGCTTGCAGCGCGCCTGGATTGACGGAGACGCCGTAGTCATTCTGCAGACGCCGCACGTATTCCGAAATCAAGTCTTCGGTGAACCCGCTCTTCAGCTGCTCGGCAATCTGCTTCGAATCCGGTTTGTCGGGATCGAAGGGCTGCACGACGCTGTCGAGCACGTGGAACACCATGCGGCTATTGCCCTCCGCCGCAGCTTGTCCGGCGCCGCCGACCGGCACGTTGTAAATCTGCACGATGGCGGCCGGCGGGAAGCCGGTGGCGCCGGAGCGCTTCACCTGGTTCGAATGCTGCACTTGCAGCGATGCCGCGCCTGCGAGGCCTGCGAAATCGCCGCCGGCTTGCAGCTCTTTCATCATGGCGGTTGCCTTCTCTGCGAGGATGCGCTGCGTCTCGTCATTGCGCCATGCCGCGTCGACCTCCGGCTTCACCTCATCGAGCTTGCGCTCGTGTGCAGGGTCGATGCCTGCTACTTCGAACCAGACGTAGCCGCCATCGGCCGTATTCACGGTGTCATTATCGACGCCGATGTCCGATGCGAATGCTGCTTTCAGCAGATCCGGCCCGGCTGTAAGGCCTTCAACCGGCGTGCCGTTCTTATCGCGTCCGGTCGCATCGATCGCATCAATCGTCCGCACGTCGAGACCAACCGATTTCGCCGCGTCGGCCAGCGATTTGCCGGCGCTGCGCTGATCCTCGATCGCATCATGCAGCTTCTGTACCTGGGTTTTGGCACGCTGGGCGGCGATCTCGCGTTTGAGATCGGCGCTCACATCAGCGAACGGTTTCGTGCTGCCAGGCTCGATCTTGGTCACGCGCAGCAGCGCATAGCCGAAGGCGGTTTTCACCGGCTGGCTCACTTCGTTTTCGGGCAGAGCGAAGGCCGCGGAGGCGAGCGCCTGATCGGCGATATCGCTCTTCGTCAAAACTGCAAGCTCTATGTCCTTCTCTGTTAGCTTGCGGTCGGCAGCAATCGATTCGAAAGTCGCGCCGGATTTGACCTTGGCGCTCGCCTCCGTTGCGGCGGCTTCGTCGGGGAAGATGATCTGCTGGATGTCGCGCTTCTCGGGAGTCGAGAAGCGTGCGGCTTTCACCTCATCATAGAACTTCTGCGCGTCGGCGTCCGAGATGCTCTCCGGGTTCACCGCCGTCGCCGGCGTGACGGCAAGCGTCACAACCCGCCGATATTCCGGTGCGCGAAAGTTCTGTTTGCGCTCATCGAAATATTTCTGCAGCACCTCCTCCGAGGGCGCCGGGATATCGCCGGCCGCGCTCGGCGGCAGCACGACATAATCGACGCTGCGCGTCTCGTTGCGATAGCGGTTGATCCCTTCGAGCATTGCCTGCGGCACGACGAGATTGCCGGCGACAGCCTGCAAGATTTCCTGGCGCAGATAGGTCTGGCGCTGCTCGGTGATGAAGGCGCGTTCGGAATAACCGTAATTGCGTAAGACATCATTGAAGCTGGCACGGTCGAACTGACCGTTGGGACCTTTGAACGCGGGATCGTTGAAAATCGCCTTGGTGATGTCCTCGTCCGCCATCGCGAGACCTAGCTGACGGGCCTTTTGATCAAGCGCGGCGTCAGTGACGAGACGGCTCAGCACCTCGCGGTCAAGGCCGATCGCGCGCGCTTCTTCATTGGTGATGCCGCGGCGTGCCTGACGCTGCAGCCGCTGCAGCTCGTTTTGGTAGGCGGCGCGGTAATCCTGGCTGGAGATGTCGATCGAGCCGACCTGCGCGAGCTTGCCACTGCCAAAGCCGCGGAAAATGTCGCCGATGCCCCAGATCGCGAAGCTGACGACAATGAATCCCATGACGATGGCCAAAAGCGTCCGGCCCATCCAGTTCTGAGAGGCGTTGCGCAGGCCCTGCAGCATGTCCTTGGATTCCGCTCCGAAAGTGAGCGCCGGGACTAGCGGAAACGGGGGGTCGGGGCAACGGCCCGGCCGCAATAGGCAGGCTGCGGCGCCTCTGCTATGCGGCCCGCTATGACCACGCGACCGAAGCCGCTCGTTGCGGGAAACTGGAAAATGAACGGCTTGCGCGCGAGCCTCGCTGAAATCGCGGCGATCCGGGACGCGGTGAGGCACGGCGGGGCAGGGCGGGCCGAAATGCTGGTCTGCCCGCCGGCCACGCTGATTGCGGCGGCGGCGGACCTCTGCAAAGGCTCGACGGTTGCTGTCGGCGCGCAGGATTGCGCCATCGAGGCGAGCGGCGCCCATACCGGCGACATCTCGCCCGAGATGCTCGCGAATGCGGGCGCGACTTACGCGATCGTTGGCCATTCCGAGCGCCGCGCCGATCATGGCGAGAGCGACGACGTGGTGCGCGCCAAGGCGGACGCGGCGCTGCGTGCGGGCTTAAGCCCCATTATCTGCATCGGCGAGACCAGGGCGCAACGTGAAGCCGGCGAGACGCTGCCGATCGTCGGCGGCCAGCTCGATGGCTCAGTGCCGCACGGTTTGGCGGGCGACCGCATCGTAATTGCCTATGAGCCGGTCTGGGCGATCGGCACGGGCCTGACGCCGAGCACGGATGATGTCGCCGAGGTGCATGGATTCATCCGGCGGCACCTGGCGGGCATCGTCGCGAGCGGCGTCGAAAAGGTGCGCATTCTCTATGGCGGCTCGGTGAAGCCGTCGAATGCCGCGGAACTGATGGGTGTCGCCGATGTCGATGGCGCGTTGGTCGGCGGCGCCAGTCTGAAGGCCGCGGATTTCATCGGAATTGCGGCGGCGTATCGGTAGAGCCGCAAGGCTTCCCCCCTTGGCTTGCGTCGTGTAAGACGCCGCCCATATCAGCCGCGGCGCATCAGCCCGGCTCTCGGAACAGCTCATGCAGACAGTTCTCATCGTCATCCACCTGATGGTGGTGATCGGCCTTATCGTCACAGTGCTCCTGCAGCGCTCGGAGGGCGGCGCCCTCGGCATTGGCGGCGGCGGCGGCACCGGCGGCCTGTTCACCGGCCGCGGGCAGGCGAACGTGCTGACCCGGGCGACGGCGACCCTGGCGGCGATCTTCTTTGTGACCAGCATCGCTCTGACTGTGCTCGCGAGTTACGGCCGCGCGCCGAAGTCGATCTTCGAGGGCGTCAACCCGCCGACCGCACCCGCCGGCCAGCCTTCTTCCGGTGGCGGCGTCCTCGATCAGCTCCGAAACCTGCAGCAGGCGCCGAACGTCCCGGCGCCGCCCGCAGCCCCCGAGCCGCCGCGCTCGCAATAATCCGAAAGGGCCGGTTCGCCGGCCCTTTTTCATTTGGAGGCTTCGTTTGTGGACGAGCCCGCGCGATTTCCGCCGGGGCCTCCCCAAGCCAGTTGGAAGAAGGTAGGTCTCGGCTCCCATGGCGCGGTACATTTTTATCACCGGCGGCGTGGTGTCTTCGCTCGGCAAGGGGCTCGCGGCGGCAGCCCTCGGGGCGCTGCTTCAGGCCCGGGGCTATACGGTCCGGCTTAGGAAGCTCGACCCCTACCTCAATGTCGATCCCGGCACGATGAGCCCTTACCAGCACGGGGAGGTCTTCGTGACCGATGACGGCGCCGAGACCGATCTCGATCTCGGTCATTACGAGCGCTTCACCGGCCGCCCGGCGCGCAAGGACGACAACATCACGACCGGCCGCATCTACCAGGAGATCATCGTCAAGGAGCGGCGTGGCGATTATCTCGGCGCGACCGTGCAGGTCATCCCGCACGTGACCAACGCCATCAAGGAGTTCGTGCTCGAAGGCAACGAAGGTGTCGACTTCGTGCTGATCGAGATCGGCGGCACGGTCGGCGACATCGAGGGTCTGCCGTTCTTCGAAGCGATCCGTCAGCTCGGCAACGATCTGCCGCGCGGGCACTGCGTCTACATTCACCTGACGCTTCTGCCGTTCATCGGAAGTGCCGGGGAACTCAAGACGAAACCGACGCAGCATTCGGTAAAGGAACTGCGCTCGATCGGCATCCAGCCGGACATCCTGTTGTGCCGCACCGATCGCCCGATTCCGCAGGACGAGCGGCGCAAGCTCGGTCTGTTCTGCAACGTCCGCGAAACCGCCGTCATCGAGGCGCGCGACGTCGATTCGATCTACGATGTGCCGCGCGCCTATCACGCCGCCGGGCTCGACCGCGAGGTGCTCGCCGCGTTCGGCATCGAGCCGGCGCCGAAGCCGGACATGAGCCGCTGGAACGCGGTCATGGACCGCATCCGCAATCCCGAGGGCGAGGTGACGATCGCCGTCGTCGGCAAATATACCGGCCTGAAGGACGCCTATAAGTCGCTGAACGAGGCGCTCGCCCATGGCGGCCTTGCCAATCGCGTGCGTGTCAATCTCGATTGGATCGAGAGTGAGATTTTCGAGAGCGCGGACCCCGCCGCGCATTTGGAGCACGTCAATGGCATCCTCGTGCCCGGCGGCTTCGGCCAACGCGGCACTGAAGGCAAGATTCTGGCGGCGCGCTTCGCTAGGGAACGTAACGTGCCGTATTTCGGCATCTGCTTCGGCATGCAGATGGCGGTGATCGAGGCGGCCCGTTCGCTTGCCGGGATCGAAGGCGCTGGGTCGACGGAGTTCGGCCCGTGCAACGAGCCGGTGGTCGGTCTCATGACCGAGTGGATGCGCGGCAATCAGCTCGAGCGGCGCCTGGCCGAAGGCGATCTCGGCGGAACGATGCGGCTTGGCGCCTACACCGCCCGCTTAAACGAAGGCTCGCGCATCGCGCAAATCTACGGCGACACGCAGATTTCCGAGCGCCACCGCCATCGCTATGAGGTCAATACGGCGTATCGCGAGCGTCTCGAAGACAAGGGCATGCATTTCGCCGGCCTGTCGCCGGACGGACTGTTGCCGGAGACGGTGGAATTCCCCGACCATCCCTGGTTCATCGGCGTGCAATACCACCCGGAATTAAAGTCGCGGCCATTCGAGCCGCATCCGCTCTTTGCGAGCTTCATCGCCGCGGCGGTGGTGCAGAGCCGGCTTGTGTGATAGGCTTAGTGCATGATCAGCGCGCTAAAAGATGCTCTGGAAGCCGCCGAGATCTGGCCCGAGGAAGACCAGGAAGCGCTCGTTCCGCTGGGCGAGAGATTGAGGCTCAGCGTTCTGGCGTTTAGGAGGCCACTTTAGAAGAGCTTGCCGCTGTGGATCGTAGTCTCGCCGATGCGCGAGCAGGGCGCTTCGCGTCGGAAGAGGAAGTGAACGCTCTGAAAGCCAAATTTCGCGGTGTATGAGAATAATCTACACCGAGACAGCGCTGTGTGATCTCGCAAATATTTACGAATATCAAGCGTTGAACTGGCAAAGCGTCACTTTGCGCTTCAACATGCGCCTTGTTGCGATCGAACGCTACATCAGTGATTATCCACGCGGTGCACCAAAGCTATCACGCCGAGGCAACGTCTGAGCCATAGGTTTCGATTCTTTTCCCCATCGCCTGTTCTATCAGGCAAATGCCGACACAAATCGAAGTGCTCACAATCAGACACACATCGCGGGGCTCCTGGCGCGGGTCGCGCTAAAGTGAGACGCAGCGACCAGTCGATGCCAAATTTCTTGCAATCCGCAGGTGTGACGGGCGCGAAATGCGCGTAGCTGCCGACGATCCACGCGGCATACGCGATTCAGAAGACGGCAGAGAACGCCATGGCAAAGCGTTTGATGTCCGCATCGAGCGCCCCAGCCGCGATGCTCAGCACCGCGGTGAGTGCAACGTAAGTTGCGAGCAAACTCGCGCCGCCGCCGAGCCATGCGTAAATTTCGCCGTGGGCGCCAGCGCGTGCGTCACATCGGTCCAAACCGACGTTGAGACGACCCAACCCAAGAGATCGGGGCCCGCCGTTCCCGCGAGCGCGAGAATGAGCACGAAGAGGCCGATGCCGAGCGAGACCCAATCCTCGGTCAGGCTCTGCCGGTTCGGCGTCGAGAGCGATAGCGTTGTGTCGGACATTTTGCGCGCTCATGAACAGAATTTAATCGAGCGCTAAGCTACGCAAGTCCGCGATAAAAACGAGAGTTGAGGATTGGCGTTTTCTCGAGTGATGTTGGAATGAATGCTCGTCTAAGTCGCCGGACGTGCAATTTTTGTGGTCCAAGCCGTTGAGTGCAGCCGTGTCATTCCCGACGCGCGGAACGCGCGATCGGGAATCCAGGAGGCACAAGCACTACGTCAAGGTATGGATTCCCGCCCGCGCGGGAATTACAGCGGGCGTATTAAGCCGCCCGCCCACACTTCTCCGGATGAAACGTGCGCTCCGCGATAGGCGGATATTTCACCACCATCGCCGCAGGCCTAATCGGCCGCGGCGAGAAATTGCCGCCGCAATTCGGGCAGACGCCATGCAGGCGCGTGTCGACACAATCCCGGCAGAAGGTGCATTCGAAGGTGCAGATCATCGCGTCCGCGGCTTCAGGCGGCAAATCCTTGTCGCAGCATTCGCATCCGGGCTTCAGTACCAGCATGTAACCTCCGTCCAAGTCCCACATCCCCGGCCGAGCGAAGCGAGAGCCGGGGTCCAGAGCAACGCGCATCTTCCCTGGACCCCGGATCGCCTTCGGCGTCCGGGGAAGTGGCCTACATAACTTACGCCGCCAGCGCCTGATCGAGATCGGCGATGAGATCGGCTTTGTCCTCTATCCCGACGGACAGCCGCACGACATCGGGTCCGGCGCCCGCGGCGATTTTCTGCTCGTCAGCCAATTGCCGGTGCGTGGTCGACGCGGGATGGATCACCAGCGAGCGGGTGTCGCCGACATTGGCGAGATGCGAGAACAGTCTGAGATTGCGCACGAGCGACACGCCGGCCTCGTAGCCGCCGGTGAGGCCGAAGGTGAACACCGCGCCGGCGCCTTTCGGGCAATAGCGCTTGGCGAGATTGTGATAACGGTCGCCGGAAAGACCGGGATAGCTCACCCACTTCACTTTTTTGTGGGCCTGCAGACGCGTTGCGACGGCAAGCGCGTTCTCCGAATGCTTCTGCATGCGTAGGGGCAGCGTCTCAATGCCGGTCAGGATCAGGAAGGCATTGAACGGCGACAGAGCCGGGCCGAGATCGCGTAAGCCCAGCACGCGGCAGGCGATGGCGAAACCGAAATTGCCAAAGGTTTCGCCCAGAATCATGCCGCCATATTCCGGGCGCGGCGCCGAGATCATGGGATAGCGTTTGTCGGCGAGCCAATCGAACTTGCCGCCGTCGACGATCACGCCGCCGATCGAATTGCCGTGCCCGCCCAGAAATTTCGTGGCGGAATGCACGACGATGTCGGCGCCATGCTCGAACGGCCGGATGAGATATGGCGAGGCGAGCGTATTATCGACGATGAGCGGCACGCGCGCGCGCTTGGCGATCGCGGCGATTGCCTCGATGTCGGTGACGATGCCGCCGGGATTGGCGATTGACTCGATGAAGATCGCCTTGGTTTTCGGCGTGACCGCCTGTTCGAAGCTCGAGAGATTGTCCGGGTCGGCCCATTTCACGTTCCAACCGAAATTTTTGTAAGAATGATTGAACTGGTTGATCGAGCCGCCATAGAGCTTGTTCGATGCGATGAACTCGTCGCCGGGCGTCATCAGCGCATGCATGACGACGACTTGCGCCGCGTGTCCCGAGGCGACCGCGAGCGCCGCCGTGCCACCCTCGAGCGCGGCGACGCGCTCTTCCAGGACCGCGTTGGTGGGGTTGGTGATGCGCGTATAGATGTTGCCGAAGGCCTGCAACCCAAAGAGCGAGGCGGCATGGTCGACGTCATCGAAGACAAAGGAGGTCGTCTGGTAGATCGGCGTCGCCCGGGCGCCGGTCGCCGGGTCTGGCTGGGCGCCGGCATGAATGGCAAGCGTGGAAAAGCCCGGGGCAGGGGTGTCGGCCATAAGTCGCAGCTCCGATCGTGCGGTATAAAGAACGATCCGTACGATTCAGCAAACGGAGCGTCCGGTCAAGCCGCGCGCAAAGTGGGGTGAAAGCGGCCGGCAGACAAGCGCGGACAGTGCTGAGATAGGGGCGGCGGTCGCGCAGAAGTTTCCGCGGACATGCCCATCGCCGACGAAGCTCGCCGAAGATCGGCCGATTCCGGCGAGATCGTCGGCTCTGGAACCGCTACTTTTTTGCTGCATCCAATTTGGCGCGTTGCTATAGAGCGCCACCCGAGCCGGCCGCGCTGGCTGATCGAGTGCGAGGCGCGGGCTGCAGCCGGCGGGCGTGGCGGAACTGGTAGACGCGCTGGGTTTAGGTTCCAGTGATGCAAGTCGTGGGGGTTCGAGTCCCTCCGCCCGCACCAATGGTGTCGCTCCCCAGAAACGCCCATGTTGATTCCGCGCGCCACAACACGCGCAGCAGGTTTGGAAGGTTTGAGACATGCAGGTGACGGAAACTTCCTCGGCGGGATTGAAGCGCGAGTTTAAGGTCGTCCTGCAAGCCGAGGAATTGGCTGCAAAACTAGACACCCAGCTTGCAGATCTCAAGGACAAGGTCCGCCTCAACGGCTTCCGGCCCGGCAAGGTGCCCATCGCGCATCTGAAGCGGGTCTATGGCCGCAGCGTGATGGGGGATGTCGTGCAGGAGGCGGTGACGGAGGCCAATAAGAAGATCGTCGAGGAGAACTCGCTTCGTCTGGCGCTCGAGCCGCACTTCGACTTCCCCGGCGGCCAGCAGGAGATGGAGAAGGTGATGGAGGCGAAAGGCGACCTCGCCTTCACCGTCGCCTTCGAAACCCTCCCCAAAGTCGAGATCGGCAGCTTCGAGGACGTGGAGTTGGAGCGCTTGGTTGCCGATGTTCCGGAGGCGGAAGTTGAGCAGGTGCTCGATCGCATGGCGAGCCAGAACCGCGCCTACACCCCTAAGGGAGGCGCAGCGGGCAAGGGCGACAAGCTGACGGTCGACTTCGTCGGCCAGATCGGCGGCGAGCCGTTCGAGGGCGGTAGCGGAACGGACGTCGATGTGATCCTCGGCTCGAACACCTTCATCCCCGGTTTCGAGGATCAGGTCCTTGGCATGAAGGCCGGCGAGAACCGCACGATCAATGTGCGTTTTCCGGACAACTACCTCGCCCCGAATTTGGCCGGCAAAGACGCAACTTTCGAGGTGACGGCGAAGACGGTCGCTGCACCCGGCGAACTCGCGATCGACGACGCTTTCGCCAAGGGCTTCAACTTCGACTCGCTAGAGGCGATGAAGGCGGCGATCCGCGGCAATCTCGAATCCGAGTGGGGCCGCGCTTCGCGCGAGAAGCTGAAGCGGGCGCTTTTGGATGCGCTCGACCGGAAATACTCGTTCGAACTGCCGGCGGGCCTTGTCGAGCAGGAATTACAGGGAATCTGGAAGCAGGTTGAGGCCGATCAGCAGCAATCCGGCAAGAGCTTTGCCGACGAGGACACGACAGAAGACGAGGCGCGCGCCGATTATCGGCGCATCGCCGAGCGACGCGTCCGCTTGGGCCTCCTCCTTGCCGAAGTCGGCGAGAAGGTTGGCGTCAAGGTCGACGACAACGAGGTGACCCAAGCCCTGGTGCAGCGCGCCCGCGCCTTCCCGGGCCAGGAGCAGGCGGTCTGGGATCATTACCGCAAGAACCCGCAGGCGCTCGCCGAGCTACGTGCGCCGATCTTTGAGGATAAGGTCGTCGACCATATCATCGCCCAGGCGAAGGTCACCGACCGCAAGGTCGACAAGGACGAGCTGTTCCGGGTCGAGGAAGAGGAGGCAAAAGCGGCGTAGCGCTTCGCCGCACCTCTCTGGACTTCGCGCCCATTGCGCGGGGCCCGCCGACGATTATCTTTGCACCTCCGAGCCGGCGGATTCGCTGTGCGGAAACGAGGAACACGATGCGCGACCCGCTCGAAGTCTACAGCCAATACCTGATCCCGCAGGTCATAGAGAATACCAGCCGCGGCGAGCGGGGCTTCGACATCTATTCGCGACTCTTGCGCGAGCGCATCGTCTTCCTGACCGGGCCGGTCGAGGACCACATGGCCTCGGTCATCATTGCTCAGCTTCTCTTCCTCGAGGCGGAAAACCCGAAGAAGGAAGTGTCGATGTACATCAACTCGCCGGGCGGCGTGGTCACGTCA
>Ga0136846_1236877_pt1 | contig 46661 bp, 38 predicted proteins | sample HopSoiMetagenom2_FD_96841 | JGI IMG/M metagenome (GOLD analysis project Ga0136846, IMG submission 96841) | Grasslands soil microbial communities from Hopland, California, USA - 2 Assembly 2016 (version 4) | ecosystem: Environmental > Terrestrial > Soil > Grasslands | place: USA: Hopland...
AGCAGGATCTCGGCCCTGGCATGCTGCAGCGTGTAGGCGATCTGCGGCACGGGCAGCCGCACGTTCACGGTCTGCAAGACCGCGCCCATCATTGGTACCGCAAAATAGGCTTCGAGATAGCGATGGCTGTCCCAGTCCATCACCGCGACGGTCGCGCCTTGCTCGGCGCCTGCCGCTCCGAGCAGGCTGGCGAGCCGGCCAACTCGGTCGACGAAGTCGCGATAGCTGTAGCTGCTCTGGTCGCGATAGACGATCCGTTGGTCGGCCGCCTTCGTCAGCACGCCATCCAGCAAGTGTCGGATGGTGAGCGGTACATGGTAGGCCGCGGCAGCGGGCTTCGCGAAACGCAGTGGCATGGTCCTGTCCCCCCTATTTTTTGATTACTATGGCATTGGCGATTTCGCCCGGCGCGTCGCCCCGGCGCGACGAATTGAGCTGGCCGATCACGGCTTCGCGGCCCTTGCCGCGCGCGGCGTCGCAGAGACCTTGCTTTGCACCCGCGTTGACCTGGCTGCGGCAGACCGCGGTGACGGCAATCACAGGGGCTCGACGTCCTGTCACTGGCATGCTGCGGGTCGTGGGCGCTGCGGCGGCTTGGTCACCCGCGGTGGCGCAGACCAGTGGTCCTGAAGCCCCGGCAAAGGTCAGCCTGACAGGCAAAGCCGAGCTGGCCCGATACCTGCCCATCACGTACACCGCAGGCTTAGCCGAAGCCCGGATCGAACCCCCGGTTGGCCGCGTCGGCGATAGTTGGACAACGCTTTGGCCGAGGCGTTCAACGGCCAGGTGCCCCGGGGCGTGAGCGAGCCGACAGATGCACGCGCCACCGACACCGGGAAACTTTCGTCCATGCCAATCTCCAGCGGATACGTGTATATCAGTTCGTGTTGAGGCTTGCGAAAGTCGCCAAGCGCTGAGCGAGCTCGATGATGAGAGGGGCTGGCTCGAGCGCCCAGCCTTGACGGCCGGTGGCGTAGTTGCAGAGCCGTTCTAGAACGACTGATAGCCCAATCTCGTCCCCTTGGAGCATCGGCCCGCCGCGCTCGCGCGGAAAGCCATATCCGTTGAGAAAAGTCATATCGACATCAAGGGGCCGGTACGCGATTCCCTCGCCGACCACCCGCGCGCCTTCGTTGATCATGGCGAGCAGACATCGTTCGACGATCTCCCGATCGGTAATGGTACGCCGCTCGACGCCGATCTCCTTGGAGTAGGCAACGATCAGAGCGTTGATTTCGGGATCGGCGACAGGCGTGCGACCATCCGCATAGCTGTAGATGCCCTTCCCGGTCTTCTGGCCGAAGCGCCCCATCTCACAGATGCGGTCGATAAACCCCGAATAGGGTCGGTGGGGCTGCTCGATCTTGCGACGCTTCCGGATCGCCCAGCCAATGTCCTGCCCGACCAGGTCCATGGTGCGGCAAGGGCCCATCGCCATGCCCCAGGCCTCGAGTGCGGCATCGACTTGCCCCGGCATCGCGCCTTCTTCGATGAGCAGCCAGGCTTGCCTGAGATATTCCTCGAAAATGCGGTTGCCGATAAAGCCATCGCACACGCCCGACACCACGCCGACTTTGCCCATCCGCCTGGCAAGATCGATCGCGGTGGCAAGGACGTCGGGCGCTGTGCGCGCGCCGCGAACCACCTCGAGCAGCCGCATGATATTGGCTGGCGAGAAGAAATGGAGGCCCACCACGCGAGACGGGTCCTCCACGAAAGCGGCAATGGCATCGAGATCCAGCGTCGAGGTGTTGCTCGCCAGGATCGCATCAGAACGACAGATGCGATCGAGCGCGCGGAAGACTTCGCCTTTTAGGGAGATTTCCTCAAACACCGCCTCGACAACAAGGTCGATCGTCGCAAGGGCGTCTAATGAGGAAGCCGGCGCGAACGCAGCGATCCGCTCGTCAGCCCCATCGCGCGAAATTCGCCCTTTCTCAGCGTCACGGCCAATCGTCTTGGCAATGATGTGTGCCGCTCGTTCAAGGGCGTCCGCACGCATTTCAACCATGATGACCTTGAAGCCTGCATTCAGGAACGCAATGGCGATGCCTGTCCCCATCGTGCCGCCACCGACGATGCCGATTGTGGCGATGGTCCGGGGCCGGACCTCCTTCGGCAGGCCCGGAATTCGGGACACGGCCCGCTCGCCCCTGAATGCATGCCGCAGACCGCGCGACGCCGTTGAGCGAACAAGCCGGTCGAAATGCCGTGCCTCGATATCGAGGCCTAAGGCGACATCGTTTGATACGGCCGCTACGCATTCCAGTATCCGTTGCGGGGCGCGGTCCAGCGCGGTTTGCCGCAATTTGGCGCGCGCCGCCTCGAACGCTTCAGCGACATCGGTCGGCACCGGCAGGGCAGCCGTGCGACGCAAGGGCACATCACCCAACGCTGCCCGCTCAAAGGCGGCATCGACGATATCGCCCTCGCCGATCGTATCGATGAGGCCGGCCTCCAATGCCGCCTCGGCGGTGATCGGTTTGCCGGACAGCATCATCTCGATGGCCGCGGCGGCACCGACGAGGCGCGGCAGGCGCTGGGTGCCGCCGGCACCGGGAAGAAGCCCGAGCGTGACTTCGGGGAGCCCAAGTTTTGTCTCCCGCGTCGCCATGCGCAGATGGCCCGCGAGAGCAAGTTCAAGCCCGCCACCGAGCGCCATGCCATGGAGTGCCATGATCACCGGTTTTGGCGAAGCCTCGATCAGGTTGAGCAGGCCGCGAAGCTGCGCGAGTTCGCTGGTGTCCCGGTCGAAGTCCGCAATGTCGGCACCTCCACAGAACATGCGGCCCTCACCGGCCAGGATCAGGGTATCGCAATCAGGGTCAGCGATCGCTTCCTCAACGCTCGCGAGCAGGGCTGCCACGTGGCCATTCGCGATCGAAAGGGCGTTTACGGGACCGTTGGCAATATGGAGGGCGTGGGCGCGCCCACGGGTCTCATAGCGGATAGGCATGGATTTCTCCCGGCTCGGAAGGATGCGGCGGCAGCCGCCCTGAGCGGATCCGGTCCAGCATCGAAAGGGGCCGCGAGTCCCCTCGCCTGCGGCAGGCCGCGGGCCGCGTAGAAGTGTGCGAGCGCCACCTTGTCGGCATGCTGGGACGTGTTGACCGCCGCTGCGGCGGCCGCGCGCGTCCACATGCAGACGAGGCTGACCAGATGTGGGTCTGGCCGCTCATAAGACGGCAGCCTTCCTCGTCGCCGCTTCGGAACAGCGGCTGGAGCGTGTGTGCGCAGAGCTTGCCGGCCTCGCCGACGACCGCGAGCGCCAGCTCACTGTCAATGTCCAGACCGAGCTCGGCCATGGCCGCCTCGAACCGGCGCGCCCGCGCAACAGAAAGCGATAGTCTGAAGCAGGCGGGAAGTTGTCGCGCATCAAGCGGTTCCTTGCTGGGGCCACCGCTATACCAAACATTTGTTACACTGCAAATCCCGGCGCCGCGAGCCGAAAAACGGTCAGTGTGGAGCTAGCGTGCTCGCCCGAAAATTCGCGCGATCTGGCGGCCGATATCCTGGGGCGACAATCGTCCCGGGCGATACCAGTGGCCGACGCCGTTCAGTTGCGACAACAGCACATTGCGATAGACCGAGCGGTCGATGCCGGTATCGAGCGGCAGGTCCTCGACAAGTTCGCGAAAAATTGCCTCGAATGCGTCACGCCGCGCGATCAGCGCGGCGCGGACATCCTCCGGAACCTCTCGAAAGTCGTTCATCATGGGCAAGGTAAGCGAATCGGGGGCCAGTTGAATCTCGAGCAGTTCCACGCAAGCCGCCTCTAACCTCGCCCATGGTTCGGTCTGTGCCGCGATGGCAGCCGCGACCCGCTGCTCAGCTACCGCCAGTGCCGCGTTGTGGAGTTCGACGAACAGCGCGTCCTTGGACTTGATGTGATGATAGAGCGAACCGCCGAGAACACCTGCCTGGTCACCGATGTCGCGCATCGAAGTGCCACGGTAGCCTTTTCGGGCAAATATTCGTGCCGCGATTTCAAGAATCTGCGCTCGCCTGGCGCCCGCACTGCTTTCACCGTCGGGAGCGGCGCTCTTATTGCCTGCGCGCGCGCGTGCCATCAATCACTGTCGCCTGTCCTCGATTCCTGCTGCCCAGATAACGGCAAGCTCCTGCGAAGGAAACCTTACGGAAGGTGGTGTCGAGGCAACCGCCAGTGATCATTCTCGCAAACCCAGCGCCCGTTAACCAGATGCGGGCGCTGATAAGCTTGGCGCATCGCGACCAAAGGCGCGCATGAATGCATCCACCGCTTCGTCGACATCACCATCCCTCGTGGGTTGGTCCGGAGCCTGCTCAGCATTCAGAATGCGGCTTGAATAGCTATTGGCCTGACAGAGTCCGAGAAACTGGCGTGCTGCCCTTCGCGTGTCGCAATCACGGAGGAGACCGGCTTGGACAGCAGGGTGCAGATACGTTTCAAGGACGCGCTCAACCCTCCCCCGACCGCTTTCTAAGCAAAGCTCCGCAAATTCGGGAATACGGTCCGCCAAGCCGAGAATGATGCGTTGAAGGCGAAGGGAATCATCAGCAACAACGCAGCCCAGCCAAACACGACCGACGTTGCGAACAATCTCCTCTAGCGCAGCGCCTTCCACAGACAGCGCGCTCAATGCGGCGTCAAAACAGCTCACTTCCTTCGCAATGACGGCGAAAAACAAATGCAGCTTGCTCGGGAAATGCCCCCACAGAGTGCCCTTTGAACCTCCCAGAGCCGAGGAGACCGCGCTCATCGAGGTCCCCGAAAATCCGTTTTGCAGGAAAATGGCGAGCGCAATCGCGAGGATCGATGGGCGTGAACGCTCCTTGCGGTGATCTCCCGGTTTGCTCATGCCACGCCTCTAAACCGAGCCTCACTGTGACTCGATAACCGCTACCGATCTCGTGCCGTTTGCAAGCTGTCCGGCCCTCAAATTGTGCCGCACCGGGAGCCTGTTCGACACGCCATTCGACGATGAGGCCTTCGCCGTCGCGGACGGGCTGAGAATCCCAATCGTCCATGACAACCCGCGCGCCGTCAGGTGGCCCATCCCCCCCACGGCGAGGGCATGTGGTAGGGAACAGTGATGAGATTGGCTTCGATCTGCTCGATCGCGCCGTCCCCGATCTTGAACAATTCGAGCATGTAGAAGCTGTGGGGCCGCCGGATCGGCGATTGAACCATGGTGCCGTCCGTCAGACGATAGTCCGCGAGACGACCGCAATGGTCGATAAAGACCATAGTGAAGACCAGTCCGCGTTCTTCATCGACCAGGGGAAAGCGCCGCCCCCTGACCCGATCATCGAAGCGGTAGTTGCCCAGTCGCATTTGCTCCTCGCAGCCGAGCTTTGCGATCGCGAAGAGCGGGAAAGCAGGGTTGTTGGTCGTTTGTACGCCGTTTTCCACGCGATTGCAGTCCGCATGGAAACGGGTGAAGACGGCCCCGTCATTCAGCTGAAGGGTGTCGAAATAGCCGTTGGCGATCGTGACCATACGTTCCCGGGGGACGCGCCGCTTCACCGGCAATGTCTCGTTGAGGACCAGCTTGGGCTCGAATTTGGGGTCGGGAAGCTTGAATCCCTCGTCGGCATCGCGCACCACAATCATCTCAACTTCCGCAACACTCCCATCATTGACGCCGAGCCGCAGCGCGAAGGGAGACACGTTCCCGCTTTCGTCGAGAAGGCCGAACATGCCGACCTGCCCCGTCAAGGGATCGGCAAAGCGGAGATCATAGTCGCCAAGCCCCGTCGCCGTGTTCCAAGCACCATCGCCCACCATCAGCGCGACATTGTTTTCGGTAAAGTGAACCTGGCTCGCCCATTCGACTGCCGCAGGGTTGCGATCTGCGAGAGCTTGAAGATAGCCGTCGAGGATCGCGTAAAGGTCCTGACGGCCAAGCGGAGTGGTGACGGCGTTTCGCATGGCATCTGGCAAAGGCATCGTCATCTCCTGGACCTGATTGGGTCGACCGCTGCTGCTTTCGGACGACGATCGCTCAAGCGTCAGCGATCGACATGCCGGCTGGGGACCTGATGCCGCGAATTAGATCGGCGGCTTTCTCGGCGGCCATGATCACCGGCAGGTTCGTATTGCCGCCCGGCAGATCGGGGAAAATGGAAGCATCGACGACCCGCAATCCGTCCACGCCGCGCACCTTGAGGGACGCGTCGACGACCGCTCGGTCGTCCGCGCCCATGCGGCAGGTGCCGGCCGGATGAAACGCGGTCGCGGCATTGGCGCGGACATAGGCGTCGATCTCTTCGTCGCTTCCGGGTTCGGAGGAAGGACGGACCATGTTACCCAGGATCGGAGCAAGGCTGGGTTGAGCCAGTAACGCCCGAAGGACACGATAACCTCGGCGCATTCCCTCCCGATCGGCTGGATCGCTCAGGAGATTGTAATAAATGGCGGGCGCAACATGCGGGTCCGCGCTCTGCAATTCGATCCATCCCCGACTTTTCGGATAGTTGAGCGAGTAACTTGCCATAAGGATGTGTCCGCGTGGCTGCCGGATTCCCGGGAACCATATCCGCGCATCCATCGCGACCGGAACCAGCAGAAAATGCATGTCGGCCTGCCGCAAACCCGCAATGGTCGAGACGTTGGCCGAAACGACCATCGGCGGCGCGCCCATCTCGCCCTTGCCCGTCACGAACCAGCGCAGCATCGCAGACGCGGCCCGATCGAACCGCAGCCTGCTGTCAAAGGCGACCGGCTGGCGACAGGCCATGTCAAAGCTGGCGCCGGGATGTTCGCAGAGATTGCGCCCGACCCAAGGCAAATCCGCGTGCACGGCTATGCCATGCCGACGGAGATCGCCTGCCGGGCCGACACCGGAGAGAAGCAATAGCTGGGGCGAGTTGATCGCGCCGCCGCACAGCAAGACTTCACGGCTGGCTCGAACCGTATTGATCGTGTCGCCCTCGCGATATTCCACTCCCACAGCGCGGCCATTTTCGACCATGACGCGCCGCGCCTCGGCCCGCGTCTTGAGGACAAGATTGGGCCGATCGAGCGCGGGGCGCAGATAGGCGCGCGCGGTGTTCGCCCTGCGACCGCGCGAGATGGTAAAGTCGGGCAGCCCGAAGCCCTGAGATCGCGCTCCGTTGAAATCGTCGGTTAACGGGAAACCCATGTCGGACGCGGCCGCCAGTGCGCGCGGCATCAGCGGACTCGGGGCGGCATGCGGGCTGACGGGAACCGGGCCCGCGTCACCGTGATGTTCACTGCTGCCACGCCAGTGGGATTCGAGCTTTCGGAAATAGGGCAGGACATCCGAATAGCCCCACCCGGGCAGCCCGGCGTCCCGCCACCGGTCATAATCCTCAGGCTGGCCGCGCACCGCCATCATGCCGTTGATCGAGGACGTGCCGCCAAGCACCTTGCCACGGGGGATGGGAAGCCTGCGCCCGCCCAGTTCAGGCTCAGGCTCGGTCTGATAGCCCCAGTTGACCTCGGGATCGAACCAGAGGCGCGTGAACGCTATCGGCAGTCTTATGTCCAGCTTACGGTCTTCCCCGCCCGCCTCCAGCAGCAGTACGCGCGATTTTCCGTCTTCAGTCAGGCGATTTGCCAGAACACAACCGGCCGAGCCCGCTCCCACTATGACATAATCGAATGCAGGGGCAGCCCTTCCATGATCATGTCGCGTCATTCTCTGCCTCTCCGTAGCCGGCGGCCAACTCAGAAGTTTTTCTTGACGCTGAAAGCCCATTCCCGGGGCCGCGCCGGATAGCCCGACGTGAAGCCGGCTCCGGAAGGTCCCGATGAATCGAACTTGGTAAGAAAATAATAGCGGTCGAACAAATTGGTCACCTCGAGCGCGATCTCCAGATCCTTGTCCGCATTGTTCCAGCTCAGCCGAGCGTTGGCGACCGTATAGCCGTCGATGATCGCTAAAGGCTGAATAGCGGTTGGGGACGGCAGCGCGGCGGTGAACATCGCGCTCTGGTAAGAGGCGTCGAACCGCGGCGTCAAAGTGCCTGCCCTGCCAAGCGGGATTAGATACTGGACGCCCGCGCTCCATTTCCGTTTCGGCGTGTAGGGCGAGCGCGGGTTCAGCTGGGCCAGAAGCGAGGGATCGCTCGAACATGATCCGGGGGCCAGGGCGATGACGGCGGGATTGACGCATTTATACTTGAAGTCGAGGTAGCTGACGGTGGCGTCGATCATAAGGCCTTCCATCGGGCGGATCGCGGCCTCCAGCTCGATCCCCTTGACGTCGGCGTCCCCGGCATTCTGCGGCAGCGAACAAGGGCCCGGTCCGCCAAACTGGGGACAGGACAGGAAAGTCAGCTGGATATCCTTGTACTGGTTCGAGAAGGCCGAAAGATTTAACCGCAGTTTGCGATCGAACAGATCGCTTTTGAGGCCAATTTCATAGGCCACCAGCTTTTCCGGGCCAAAGGATTGAACCTGCTGCGGCAGGAAAGGACGAGGTCCGATACCGCCACCCTTGAAGCCCGTCGCGATCGAGGCATAGGCCAGCAAGACAGGCGACAACCGATAGTCGACTGCCACGCGATAATCGAGGCGATTGCCGGAATATTTGCCCGTCAGGCCGTTCAGGGCGCCGAGGAAAACGTTCGGCAGGCCAGTCGCCGGATCGAGGCGGACGAAGGTGTAGTCCTTCGAGTCCTTGCTGTAGCGGACGCCGCCGTCGAAGGACAGCGCATCGGTCGCCTGCCAGCCGATATTGGCGAAGGCGGCCTTGGTGCTGGCATTGACGGGATCGTTTCCGACGAACTGCAGCGGGATGGGCGCGTAGCGGATGTCCTGTAGCGTGTAATAGGTGGTTCGCTGGTCCGAATAGAAGCCGCCAACCGTAAAGTTGATGGTGTCGCCTATTTTCCCGTTGAGGCGCAGTTCCTGGCTCACGAACCAGTGCTTCAGCCGATTCTCGCTGTAGGCCACCGAGGTCGGCGCGGCTGAGTCATCATTGGCCCAATGGCTGTTATAGCCCCGGTAGGCGGTAATTGAATCGAGCGACAGATGGTCGGCCAGATCCGCCTTGACCTTGGCCGAGACGCCCCAACCCTCGTAGGTCGTGCGATCGGCCGCCCGCATCGCCACCAGCGGAAAACCCGGCGCGACCGGCCCCAGCCAGATCGCGGCGGGATTGGCGAAGTCCGTATAGTTACAATATCGTCCACAGAGGAACCGATTGTCGTAGGGAACGCCGTTCACCGCGACGTTGGGGTTATGGTTGTCCGCGTTCAGCAGCACCACACCGGGGACCTGGTGGTCTTCGTTGGTGTAATCAGCGGCGATGATGATATCCAGGCCGCCATGCGGGGCATAGCGCAACACTCCCCGCAGCGCGGCATATCCGACATCGCCCTGCGTATCCACCTTGCAGCTCCCGGACGGCTGGGTCGCCGGAACGCCGCTGGCCGGGAAAAGACAGCCATAATCATAGCGGCTGACATAACCGCGCTGCCCCTTGTAGACGCCGGAAATGCGGCCGAAAAGATTGGGAGCAATGGTGAAGTCCGCGCTACCCCTGAAATCGAGGCGGTCGCGGCTGCCGTAGGTGGCCTGGACATAACCACCGCCGTCGCCGTCCGGCTTCCTGGAATATAGCTTGATCGCGCCGCCTATGGAGTTTTTGCCTGCCAGCGTTCCCTGCGGGCCCCGCAGGATTTCCACGCGGTCCAGGTCGAGAAGGTCAAACAGCGAGCCGGTCAAGGTCGGGTAATAGACATCGTCGACATACATGCCGACGCCCGGCTCCAGCGCCGGGTTGAAGTCCGACTGGCCGACGCCGCGGATCGACGCGAAGATCGAGGGTCCATTGTTCGCGCCAGCCGCCCGCAATGTGACGTTGGGTGCCTGGTTCGCCAGATCGGCGATAGTGGTCTGACTCCGCGCCGCCAGCATGGCCGCGTTGACGGCTGTGATCGCAATCGGCGTATCCTGCAGATTCTGCTCCCGGAACTGAGCGGTGACAACAATATCCCCGACCTTATCCGATGGCGGCGCCGCCTCAGCGACGTTCGACTGAGCTGCGGCCGGTACCGCCGCCACAAGCGCGCAGGCAAGCGCTCCGGCGGCGCAGCCCGTCAGAGCACGACCCTTCGTTCTGGCGGAAAAAACCACGCACCCCCGCGCCATGAGACCGATTGCCATAACCATCCCCTCCCGTTCACCGCGTTTCGTGTCGACGCGTGTCGATGCCGTCTCAGCGGTCACTGGATCCCCATATATTTCGCGAATCATTTCCCAGCATGATCGCCGGTGAACCGTTCGGGACTTTGCGCGCACCGTCGGGGCGCCTTTCGCCTGTCAGCGATAGGAAGCGCCTGTCGCAGGCAGGCCGCGGGCAGCCCGGATGAAAAGGATCGCGGCGCCCAAATAGACCAGAATGAACAGCATCATGGCGTATCGGATACCGCCCGCGGAAGCGGCGACGCACGCAGGGTTGCCGGAAGCCCCCGCGCATATGGTTGCGAAATTTCCCCTGTTGAAAAGGCTCGCCGCCATCGTATCGCTCGCGAAGCCGATCGCCGGTGGTCCCAACCCCTGACCAACGAAATGGATGACAAGCAGGAACAGAGCCGAACCCGATGCGCGGGTCCGGGAATCGAGCAGACCGTGGGTGGTCGCTATGGCTGGGCCCATCCAAGTGTAGAAGAAGAAGGAACCCAGGAACAGGAGCACTATGCCACTGGAGGCGGTGGCTTGCGCCACGCCCGCCATCAGAATCGGCGCCCCGACGACAAAGCCGAGGGCGGGGGCCCGCAGTAACCAGCGTGCATCGCGGCGCGCAAGGCGCTCCGCGCCGAAGCCGCCGAGCAAGGTGCCGAGACCCGATGCGATCCCGACAATAAGGCCGAAGGATAGCCCGGCGTCGGCGACATTCAGCCCATAGTTGCGTACCATGAAAATGGGCAGGAACGTGTTGATGCCGAAGCTGGCAAAGCTCACCAGGCTGGCTCCGGCAAGGAGATGCCTGAAACCGGAATCTCCCCATAATCTCGCTATGACGCTGCGCAATGGCGGCGCGGGCTCATCGCCGACGGCAGCTTCGCGCGGCGGTTCGATCATCAGTGCCAGGCCGAGCAGACCGAGCAGGATGCCCGGCGCGCCAAGAACGAGAAAGGTTGCACGCCACCCGTAATTGTGGCCGACCTTCGCGCTGACATAAGCCCCCGCGATCGACGCGACCGGCACGCCCAGCGAAAAGACGGCGATCGCCGACGACCGTCGGCCTCGATCATACAAGTCCGAGATGATCGAATGCGCCGGCGCCTCTGTGCCCGCGCTGCCGATGCCGACGCCCATGCGCAGGAACAGCATTTGCCAGAACGACATCGCTCCCGCGCAGATCATCGTGAAGGCGGACCCCACCGCCAGCGACACGCCAACGATGGTCGTTCGCCTGCATCGCTCGGAAAGCCGTGCGAGCGGCAGCGCCGCCAGCGTATTGACCAGCGCGAAGGCAAGTCCGCCAAGCAATCCGATCTGGAAATCGCTGATCCGGAGATCGGTTTTCATGTCCTGCGCGACCAGCGCGATCACCACCCGGTCGGTGAAGCCGAAGCCGTACATCGCGGTCAGCAAGAAGAGGGTGCGCTGGCGCCCGAACGGGCTCATGTCAGTTTCCAGTAGCGGAAGACGGAGCCATCCGCCCGGCGGATTCCTGTTCCGATGAAGATCGTGCGGTTCAGCCAGTCATAAGGCCCGGCCGGTGCTTCGAAGCGCGGCGCCAGGCGCATGTAATAGTCGCCGGGATCAACCGGCTCGCCCGCCATCAGCCGCCGGGTCGCGTCGGCGTCGGCATGGCGGATGCCCGAATTGCGCTTGAGAATCGGCACCCCGTCGCTGGTGCGGAGCAGGTAGACCGCATCGAAGCGGGCGCCTCCATCACGCCGCACCTGTGGAAAGTCGCCGCCACTGCCGCCCACCACCATACCCTCGATGCCAGGGCCGGAAAAACTGCCCCCCTCTATGAGCACGGCGCCCCGAGTCTGATCCCCGGTCAAAGTTATATGGGTGCGCGCGCCCAGCCGCATACGGAATTCGAAGGCGAAATCGAGCTTTGGTCTTGCGCTCACGGCTAACGAACCTCCGCCACGTGGAGCTCAAGATTGCTTCCCGCATCGCCATAGGCCAGGAACATGGACCGCCCCAGCCAGGCATGGGGGCCATTCTCGTCCACTTCGAACGCGATGGTGAGCGTGATGACGCCGGCCTCGCCGCCGGTGCGATAGCCTTGCCCTACCATCCGGAGCATCTGGCCGTCGGAGGTGCGGATCGGGTAGGAAATTTCGACCACCACGACGTTATCCGCACGGTCGAGCAGCATGTGGATGCAGGCTTTCGCAACGAGGTCTCCGGTCAGCCGCTCGCCAATGATCCGTCCGCCGTCGACGATGCGCTGGCTGCGCTGCCCTCCGGTGGGAAGCGTCCCGATCGCCAGGCCGCACCCCAGCTGCAACGTGAGGATGAACTCGTCGCTCAGCCGGGGAACGATCATTTCGGCAGAATCGACCATCTGCTAGACAGCCATCATGACGGACTTCAATTCGGTGTACGCCTCGACGCCCAGGCGCCCGTTTTCACGCCCGAAGCCCGATTGCTTGTAACCCCCGACAGGCATGGCGAAATCGCCGCCGCCCCCAGCGTTGACGCGAATGCTGCCGGCCTTGAGGCGACGCACCAGGCCGTGCGCGATCCGCACATCGCGAGTCCAGACGTAGGCGGCGAGGCCGTAAACGGTCGCGTTCGCTTTCTCGGCGATCGCGTCAAGATCCGTTTCGTCAAAGATCGAAACGCACAGGACCGGGCCGAATATCTCCTCGTCCACCACGGACATGCCGGGCCGGGTCCCCGTCAGCACCGTCGGCTCCACGAAATAGCCCCGGTCGCCACGCCGCAAGCCGCCGATCGCGATCGTCGCACCGTCGCGACGCCCCTGTTCGACGAAACCAAGTACCTTTTCGAGATGCTGTGCCGACACAAGAGGGCCCAGCTGCGTCTGGATGTCCATTCCGGGACCGAGCCGCATCTCCCGCGCAATGTCGCAGATGGCGGCCACCAGCGGCTCGGCAACGGCCCTGTGGACGAAGAGATGAGACCCCGCGGAACAGGTCTGGCCCGAGTTCAGAAAAATGCCCTGCGCGATCGCGACTGCCGCTTTTTCAAGATCGGCGTCCGGAAACACGATGACGGGGGATTTCCCGCCCAATTCGACCGTGACCCGCTTGATCGTTTCCGACGCCGCACGCACGATTCCCTTGCCGGTCGCGGTAGAGCCGGTGAATGAGATCTTTGCGACGCCGGGATGTTGCACCAGCGCGGCCCCGGCGCTGCGGCCATGGCCCGTCACGATATTGACCGTGCCAGACGGAAAGCCGACGCTCTCGATAAGCTGCCCCATGCGCAAAGCCGATAGCGGCGTCTGTTCGGCGGGCTTCAGGACTATCGAACAACCGGCCGCCAGAGCTGGAGCCATCTTGGTGACCGCGCCCATCAATGGATAGTTCCAGGGAATGATCTGTCCGACCACGCCGACCGCTTCACGCACGGTGTACGCATGCCAGTCGCCGGGAATGGAGACGGGCATCGTTTCGCCCCCGATCTTCGTCGCCCACCCGGAAAAATAGCGCAGCGCGGCGGCGGCGCCCGGAATATCGATATTGCGCGAATTGCGCAGTGGCTTGCCGACATCGAGCGTCTCGATTTCGGCAAGCTCATCAGCGTGAGCGTCGATCGCGTCCGCCAGCGCCCAGATCAGCCGCGTCCGATCGGCCGGAGACCAGCCTGTCCGGTGCGGATCATCCAGCGCCCGTTGCGCGGCATTGACCGCGCGGTCGATATCTTCCGCGCCCCCCGCGACGACCGAGGCGATCCGCTCCCCGGTCGAGGGGTCCTCGACATCGATCCGCTCGCCGGCGCGCCCATCCTCCCACCGCCCGCCAATGAACAATCTGTGCGTTGATGCGACGAATGTCTCGGCGGTTGTCGGCATTGCATGCTCCTCGCCGCGCGGCAAAGTTCCGGAATTCCTCGATGCGGCGCACCCTCTCTACGGGAGCACCCCGGCTCAAACTTGCCTCAAAGCGAACCTAATATAGCTCGGCGCGCACCAGGCGCCCGGCGATCAATCGGAGCGACCGACCCTGCGGAAATCACGCGGCGTGACATGGTATCGGCGTTTGAATGTCCGGCTGAAATGATGGGAGTCGTTGAAGCCCCGGGCGAAAGCGATGTCGGTGATCGTCCGATGCACCATCGCGGGATCAAGCAGATCGACATAGGAACGCTCGATGCGCCGGTCCCAGATCAACTTGCTCACCGTTTGCCCATATTCGGCGAAGACCTTGTGCAGGTAGCGCTTTGAGCACTGCATCGCGGCGGCAATCCCGTCGATGGCGAGCTCGGGATCGTCGAGATTCCGATCGATATATTCAATGACGCGATTGCGCAGCGCCGCGAGCGAGGACGTGCCGCCCCCGATACCCGCCCTGTCAAGCAAGGTGAGTTCGGCGAGGTTCGTCAGCGTCTTTCCGACCAGATAGCGGCTCGCCTCGGGCAAGGACGCCAGTTCGACGATGCTGGCGCGCAGGCTGTCGTGCAGAATGTGGCCGACGCCTTCAAAGATTGGATAAACGCGGAGCAGATGGTCCTCCCAGCGCGTCAGATCCTCCCGCATATCGTCAACGGAGAGCATGAGCGCCATCTGGCGTGAAAATCCGTCATTGTGGATGTGATAGGGCCGCGCCTTGTCGTACATGCACCATTGGTTCGGCCTTAACGTGATCTTTCTGGAATCCTGCTCGAAAACACATTCCCCAGCTTCCTGGAACACGAACTTGAATTGACGCCCGCCGCCTTCTCGAAGTCGCTTCTCCTCATTGAGAACGCGGTGGCGTCCCAGAGAAACCCTGCAGATACGGACGGCGCCGGCATCTCCGCCGCGGATCGCCGCTTCAAGACCATCATCGTATAGATGCATGTTGTATTGGCCGGTCATGGCCTGCCACTGGCCAAGCTTCTCCATCAGGTTTTTCGACTTGGTGGAATAATCGATCAGTTCCACGGCTCCGCTCCACCTTTAATTTTCTTTTTTCTGGCCTAGGATCTAACAGTAAAACGGATCCCTGACGAGCGGGCCGTTCTCGGGCTTGGCCCTCACGCCCGATCGCCGGTCCTTTGGCGCAGCACGTCGGCGGGAACGCACATGCCCTCGAAGATCCCGCCGTTATTGCTATCACTTGTTACGACTACGGCTAAGACTAAGGAAGCGGCTGCGCCATGCGCACCCGGCACAATCACGCTTTCACGGGACTAGCGAATGCTTCCAAAACCAGCTCCTGTCGAACCGACGTCGGAGGAGTCGATCGGCGTCCAGGTGCAGCTGCTCGTCCAGTTGCTCAAACTGTCCAGCCTGATCAACCGCCCGATGCAGCAAGCCGTTGCGAGCCCGAACGGGCTTGGCCTGAACGAGGTAAAAGTGATCGTCTGCCTGGGCGGCGAAGGTTCGCTGGCGGGCCATGAACTCGCCGAGATCCTCGCGATGACGACGATGAACGCAAGCCGAGCCCTGACCGCCCTGCTCCAACGTGGTTGGGTCGAGCAGGAGATTGATCCGGCGAACCTTCGTCGCAAGCCGTTTCGGCTGAGCGAGGATGGCTGGGACGGATATGCAGCGATGGCGCCGGATATCAGCACCGTGGCGGCCGAAGCGCTGCGCGTGCTGACAAAGCGAGAAACAGCGGCCTTCGCGAAGATAATCGATAAGATCATCCGGCAGGTTGAAGCCTGGCCTGGAGTTTAGAGGCGCCTCGTCATTCGCGCCGGGAGATTTGCCGACTGCGTTCGGTGGTTGCTGCGCAGTGTCGAGGTGGATGCCTGTCCCAGGGCCTGAGCCGCGATCGCCTCCAAACACCTCGGACCGCGCCGCCAGGAAGGCGCGAAAGGGCAAGTGGGATGGCCGGAGATGGTCGCGATATGGGTCGACGTCACGGCCATATGGCCTTCGCCGATAATGCTCCGGCCGGCGCGACATCAGGTCAGGTCGCTGGGCACTCAAGGGAGCAGCGGGCGAACGGCTGACCGGCCGAAGCGCCCGAGGCAACCGTGACGAGGATATTCACAGACGCGCGTCCGCAAGCTGCGCTTCGGGCACCCACCAGCCATGTACCTGGGGCCGCAGCCGAGCCGGAATTTCTATCCGGGCGACCGGCCCCGCGCCGATGTTGCCTGCGTCGATGATCCAGGCGGCGTGCTCGAATGCATTCTCGCCGCTCTGTCGGTCCACGATCGTCACCAACCAGCCTTCATGCCTGGGCTCGGCCGAGGGCACATGCACCGGCTCATTAAGGCAATGCGCAGGCGGCATCGGTAACGCGTCGACACGGCCGGTCTCCGGCTCGATCTTCAACAGCAAGTTGAACATGCCACCGACCGGGCCGCCCAGGATCGGCGGTCCCTTCGCCTCGGGGTTCATGCTGCAATACCAGCCATGGTTGTAGGGGCGCCCCTGATCGGCGTCGGCGATGCGAGGAAAATCCCCCGGGGGGCCGATTGGCCGCTCTGTTATGACGCCGTCCGCTACCGCCAAATCGAACGACCAGCGGGTCAGCCCACCCTTCATCTCCCACGGCGGCACAGTGAAGCCGGAGGCGCGCTGAATGAAAGGAAAGGGGTTGGTCGAGGACAGGCACTGGTCGAGATTCACCTTGCCATCAGCGCCCTCGAACGCATTCATCATGTGATAGACCGACACGCCCTTTGGGCCTTCAAACCAGCGCATCTCCGCGACATCGCCATAACGCGGCATGATGCCGACCCAGCTGGCGAGTTCGGGCTGATGAATCCAGTGCTCTCCGCCCGCTTTCAGCCGTTCCAGGCTGGCGGTTGTCGGATAGACGGGGAACAGCGCATAATGTTCGGTGATCGCGAAATCATGCATCATCGAGCAATAGGGCGCGTCGAACCATTGCTCACGGACCAGCCGGCCATGCTTGTCGGCGATGCAATAGGCCACCTTGTTGCTCGCCAGGCCATCGGCCTCATAGCCGAAGAAGAACATTTCGCCCGTCTCGGCATCTATGCGCACGTGCGCCGTCATCGTCTCGGACTTGAGCGCGCCATCGAAATCGTAGGACCCTAGCGTCTCGAGTGTATCGGGATCGATTCGGTAGCCGCGGCCATCCTCCTTGGTCATCAGAAGTCTGCCGGCATGCCAGACCGGTGTGGTGTTCGCGACGGTGCGGTCGATCGTCTGCGCCTCAGGCAGGTCAGTAAAGCGGTTGCGATAGCGCCCGAACAAGGCCTTGCCGGCGGCGGCCTCGGCCTCGTGCCGCGCAGTCTCAACATATCGCAGATCGAAATCGACCCCGCCATCAGGCCGGAAATAGAGCCGCGAGATCATCCCGTCGCCGGACAAGACATTATCGTCCTCGAATATCGGCGCAAATGCCGGATCGGGGACTGCCCGGAAAAAGGCTCCCCGAACCTCGGGCGGGATCACCCCCTCGACAACGAGCGCGTGATGGCTGCACTCGATCCCAACGGGTTGATTGAGGCCCATGAAATCCGCGGTCTTCGGAAAATCGGTCATCTGGTCACTGTCCCCCGCCATCGGCGCTCATCATGTGAACGCGAAATCTCAAACCCGACCGCCGCACGACTTGCGCTCGCCGACACCGTTTGGTGCCAGCCGCGCAGGCTCTCGACCCGCTCCACATCGAGCAGATCGATATCGGCCCCGAGCCGTCGCGGATCATAAACATCGTCGGCGGAAAGACCGCCGCCTGGGTCATGCCTCGCGTTGATCTGCCCCTTGCCGCAGATCGACGCGGACGCTCAGGGGCCGAAGTCCGCCGCGTTGGACTGCAAGCTAAGCGGGGTGCCTCATTGGCGACGTCGGTCCGCTTGGCCCCGCTCCGCGACCAGAGCGTCGCCGCGTTGACGGCTGTGATAGCGATCGGAATACCTTGCGGCGTCTCTTCGCGAAACGGTGCGGTGACGATATCCGCCGCCATATTGCGATCCTGCGCCGCTGGTGCCGGCGCGGCACGGCGAGCCTGTGCGAAAGCCGAGGCGCCTCCAGACTGAGCACCCAATGGTGGGGTCAGCGAAAGGGTCGTGCGAATTGCGGCCGCACGAGGTGTATTGATTGCCATCGTCATCCCCCCGGGCCAACCGTTGACCATCGCTCCTCCGTCGATGACTGAGGTCGCCCCGATCGCATACCCTAGCCTTGTTTCTCCGCCGGACGCTAACATTTGTTATAATCATTGGCAACATCGCCGTCAAAAAATCCGAACGGCATCCACGTCAAATTTATATCTTATGTTACAATATGAAGGATAGATGGCGTCAGACTTGCCCGACCGCATGCGGTTCATCGACAAGACCCATCCACGCAGCATTAGGTGAACGGCGACCGCCTTGCGGCCGCGGCTAGTGGGGGTCGCGCTGGGCCGTGCAGATCCGTGTATCGCAAACAAGAAGTGGACACTGTGTCCACTTAGTAGCATGGGCCGCTGACCGCGTCGGGCGGGACACTCTTCAGGACGTCAAACGAATGGCGATGCGATGAACGCCGACGGTCTCGAGCAATCGGATTCGACCGCCTCAAGCGGCAAGGGTTTCAGCGGCAGAGCCAAGTCAGTCCTGCTTCTAGGGGCCATCGTCGCCTTGATCACCGCGGTGGCTTGGTTCGCGCGATACGAGACGCACGGCAAATATATGGAATCCACGAGCGACGCCGAGCTTCGTGCCGATGCGGTAACCGTGTCGCCGCGGACGGCGGGTTATGTCGATCAGGTTCTGGTCTCCGACAACGAGGACGTGGTCGCAGGACAGCCGCTCGTGCGGATCGACGCGCGAGATTATCGAGCCCAGGCGGCGCAAGCGGAGGCCCAGGTCGCGATCGCAAAGGCCCAGGCGGCCAACGCGGAAAGCTCGATTCTGGAACAGCAGGCCAACATCGCCCAAGCCGCCGCGCAGCTCGACGCAGCGCGAACCAAGGCGCGCAGCGACGCCGCGGAAGTCGCGCGCTACGCGCCGCTCGCCGCGGCGGGCGCCGAAACGAGGGAGCGGCTGGCGACACTTCGCACCACCGCCGCGCAGTCGAGCGCGAGCGTGCATGTGCAGGAGGCAGCGCTTGCCGCACAGCGCCAGCGCGTCGAAACAGTGCGAGCGCAGGTTGCGCAGGCGCGGGCGCAGGGACGCGCTGCCGCGGCGCAGGTCGCGGCTGCCTCAGTCGACGTCACCGCCGCCATCATCCGCGCGCCGATCGGGGGCAGGGTCGGCGACCGCACCGTGCGGTTCGGGCAATATGCGCAGACAGGCACACGCTTCATGACGCTCGTCCCGCTCGACCGAATCTACGTGGTCGCCAACTTCAAGGAGACGCAACTCGCCCGCATGCGCGTCGGCCAGCCTGCCACCATCAAGGTCGATGCCCTCGACGGTTTGGACCTACCCGGCAAGATCGTGAGCGTTGCGCCCGGCACGGGCGCACAATTCTCGCTGTTGCCGCCGCAGAATGCGACCGGCAACTTCACCAAGATCGTACAAAGGGTCCCGGTCCGGATCGCGGTCGAGCCGTCGCCCGCTGCCCGCAGGCTTCTCGTGCCCGGCCTCTCCGTCACGGTCACAGTGGACACGTCGTCGGCCAGGCACGATCTGGAGCATATCCGCGACCAGCAGAGGCAGTTCGCCGAGCAGGCACACTGACCATGACGCCCGCCGCAGTCCCGGGCGAAACGTCGGCTCGCCCGATGCCCGCGCGCGCCGACATCGCAGCCTGGCTCGCCGTCGCGGCCGGCACGCTCGGCTCGCTGATGGCCACGCTCGACATATCGATCGTGAATTCGGCGCTTCCTACGATCCAGGGCGAGATCGGCGCGAGCGGCACAGAGGGAACCTGGGTTGCCACTGCCTACCTGGTCGCCGAAATAGTCATCATTCCCATGGCCGCGTGGCTCGAACGGCTGCTCAGCCTGAGAAATTTTCTGCTGATCGCCGCCGTCCTCTTCACCGTTTTCTCGATCGTGTGTGGAACAGCGACGACGCTCGGTATGATGATCGTGGGCCGCGTCGGTCAGGGCTTCACGGGCGGCGCCATGATTCCGACCGCACAGACGATCATCGCGCAGCGCCTGCCGCGCAGCCAGCAGCCGATAGGCCTGGCCCTCTTCGGCATCACCGCGATCATGGGGCCGGTCGTCGGGCCGCTCATCGGCGGTTGGCTGACGGAAAACTTCAGCTGGCATTACGCCTTCTTCATCAACGTTCCGCTTTGCGGCGCGCTTATGACGCTGCTGCTCCTGGGCCTGCCGGCGCAACGCGCCCGTCTCGACCTGCTCGGGGACGCCGACTGGCTCGGTATTGCCGGCTTGGCGCTTGGCCTCGGCGGCTTGACGGTGCTGCTCGAGGAAGGCCAGCGCGAGCAGTGGTTCTCATCGGAGCTGATCCGCTGGATGGCGCTGATTTCGCTCATCGGCTTCGGACTGATCTTCGCCGGCCAAGCGACCGCGCGGAGGCCGATCATCAAACTCCGGTTGCTCCTCGACCGCCAGTTCGGCTCGGTCGCGCTGATGGGCGTCGTGCTCGGCATGGTGCTCTACGGCACCGCCTATGTCATCCCCCAGTTCCTGGCGTCCATCGCGAACTACAACGCTCTTCAATCGGGCAAGGTGGTTCTCCTCTCGGGCCTGCCGAGCCTGGTGATGATGGCCATGGTTCCGATCCTGCTTCGCCGGATCGACGTCCGGGTCGCGGTCGGGTCCGGCCTCGCCATCATGGCGTTCGCGGCGTTCCTCGACGCTCACCTCACGATCCAGTCGTCCGGCGGCGACTTCACCGCGTCGCAGCTGATGCGGGGCGTCGGCCAGATCCTGAGCTTCCTGTTCCTGAGCCAGGCGGTCGTCCGCTCGGTTCCCCCGGACGACGCGGGCGATGCGTCGGGACTCTTCAATGCGGTGCGCAACCTGGGCGGAAGCCTTGCGCTGGCGGGCATTTCCACGCTCCAGGACCAGCGTCTCTGGCTGCATCAGCGCAGGCTGGAGGAGCTGCTGAACGCCAACTCGGTCGAAGCACAGGACTATCTGTCGCGGTTCGGCGGTTCGGGTCCTGGTTCGCCCGGCCTGCGGCTGCTCGCACAGCAAATCCAGGGGCAGTCGCTGATCATGACCTACAATGACATATTCTGGATCATGGGCGGCGGCTCGCTGGTCGTGCTGCCGCTCGTGCTCTTCCTCCGCCCACTCCCCAAGGACGCCGCCCCGGCGGCGGTGCATTGATGAAGACGATATTACTGCTCCCCGCGGTCCTGGCGCTCGCCGCCTGCACGGTTGGGCCCGACTATCACGGGCCTCCACCGTCCGCTCCCGACGCCGTCGCCCGCGGCACGTTCGTTCGCGCGGATCCCGACGCGGTCGGCATCGGACCCACGGTCGCGCGCTGGTGGGAGACGCTGGGCGATCCGACGCTGACGCAGCTGGTCGACGACGCGCTTGCACGGAGCCCCTCGATCGACGTCGCCCAGGCGCGCATCCGACAGGCACGGGACCAGCTGAAGCAGCAGTCCGCTGGCGCGCTGCCCAGTATCAGCGCGAACGCCACCTATCTGCACGCGCGACTGCCGGGGGTCGGCGTTGCGCAGACGGACGGAGGAGCCGACGCCGGCTCGGCCGCGAGCTCCAGCAGCCTCGACTTCTACAATGCCGGGCTCAACGCCTCGTGGGAGGTCGACCTTTTCGGCAAGCTGCGGCGCGGAGTCGAACAGTCGCGCGCTACCGTCGGCGCGCGTTTCGCCGCCTTGGCGGACGCGCAGGTGAGCCTTTCGGCTCAGGTGGCACAGGCCTACATCAACCTGCGCGACGTCCAGACCAGGGCGGAGCTGAACGAGCAAACGGTTCGCACGGAACAGCGGGCGCTGGACCTTCAGGGGCGCCGCCTTTCCGGAGGAACGGCCTCATTGCTGGATGTCGAAGGGCTTCAGGCCCGGCTCGAGGACGCGCAGGCCCGGTCCTTTCCCCTCCAGGCGCAACGAGATGAATATCTGGATCAGCTTGCGGTCCTGACCGGACGCACGCCGGGGAGCCTGGACGTCCTCCTTTCCGACAGAGGCGCGGTCCCGCTTCCTCCGGTGGAGGTACATGTGGGAGATCCCGGATCGCTGATCGCGAACAGGCCCGACATCCGCGAGGCCGAGCGGGCGCTCGCCGGCAGCACCGCCGCGATCGGCGTCAGCAAGGCCAAGGAGCTTCCCGCGATCAGGTTCATCGGCCTGCTCGGTCTCGGCGGCACCAGCCCTGGGGACATATTCGACCTGAGCAAGCTCACCGTGCTCGCCGCTCCCTCGCTGAGCTGGTCGCTGCTCGACTTCGGGCGGGCGAGGGCCGCGACCCGACAGGCAGAAGCGCAGCGCGACGAGGCTGCCGCGCAATATCGCTCGGCCGTACTCCAGGCACTTGAGGACGCCGAGACGTCGCTCTCGCGCTTTTCCCACCTGCGTCAGCAACTGGCAGCGGTGGCGCGCGCGGATGCTTCGGCCGGGCGCGCGGCGCGGCTCAACGCGCTGCGCGTCGAAGCGGGGACAAGCTCCACGCTGGATCAGTTGGAGGTCGAGCGCCAGCGGTTCGCGGCCGCTTCGGCGCTGGTTCAGGCCAAGGCGCAGCTCACCCTGAGCTACGTCGCGGTCCAGAAGAGCCTCGGACTGGGATGGACCGCGTCCGGCGATCCGGCGGGACATTAGTCTGTTTTGGGGGAGAGCCCGTCGAACAGGACCGCGACCGCCTCATCCGCCACGGCTCGCATCTCAGCCTGCGACATGTGCGCCGTCAGCACCCCCCCGATCATTCGAATGCAAAGCATGACCTCTTTCGCACCGAACTCCCGCCGCAGCGCCCGGTCCTCATAGGCGCGGCGGACATAGGGTTCGAGCATTGCCCGAAACCTCTCGCCCAGACGTTCGAACGCCACGAGATTGGGACCGACGAGCGGCATGTCGGCTGCAAGCCGCGAATATAGAAGGAAGGTAGGGGCACTCTCGAGCGCGATCGTCGACACGACCTCCTTGAGCGTCAAGCCTTTGGCAAGCCACACCCGGGTCTGTTCGAGTTCCTCGTCGAAGATCGCCAGGACGAGCGCCATCCTGTCGGGAAATCTGCGATACAAGGTGGCGCGACTGACGCCCGCGCGCTCGGCTATCTCCTCCAGCGGCACCAGGTAGCCGGATCGGGAAAAGCTTTCCCGCGCCGCCAGCAGGAGCGCCTCGCGTCGCCGGCGCGCGTCACTGCGCATGTGATGGCCTCCGGTCAACTGCCCGGCCCCTCCGACCGTTGCTCCACCATAGGTGGGGACACCCCCTCCATAAAGGCCAACTTGCATTATCATACGGACAGTGCGATAAACTCCGGAGCGGCAAACAGCTGCACCAAAGAGAGGATTATCCATGCGTCGCTTTCTGCTCGCCGTCACGTTGGCCGCCGCGCCCGCACTGGTTCATGCGCAGGCCGCCGCGCCGGCGCCCGCCCCCGCGACCGCTGGCCAGCATTACACGACCTCGACGACCGACATCGGCACCCTGCTCGACGATCCCGCCGCGAAGGTCCTCCTCGAGAAATATATTCCCGGCATGACCACCAACGAGCAGGTCGACCTGGCGCGCAGCATGACGCTCAAGGACATCCAGCAATATTCACCGGACAAGATCACCGACAAGGTCCTGGCCGATCTGGACGCAGAGTTCGCGAAGATCCCCGCCAAGCCGGCCGGCAAATAGTCCGCAGCGTGGGCGGCGCGGACCAAGCGGCCGCGCTGCCCTGCCATGACAAGATGCCCCGCATATCGTCGATCGCCGGCAAGCGCCGCCGCGGGATCAGGGAGAGCCGCATGTGGAATCGCCGTGAAGTCCTTGGTGCCGGCGCTGCTGCCGTCGCCGTCGCTACATCCAGCGACGCCGGCGCGGCGATCCCGGCTGAGCGCATCGAGATCGATCCGACGCGCGATAGTGGCGCGCTCGATCACATCTGGTCCCGATGCGCTGGTGCCGACCGCGCGTCCGCGACGCTGCGCGAAAACCTGCGCCACGACCTGGAACGATTTCACAGGGAGACCGGGTTGGAGCGGCTGCGCTTCCATGGCATCTTCAACGACGATCTCGGGGTCTGGCCAGGCGGCCTCAACGGTCGCGACCCCAATTTCCAGAATGTGGACGCCGTCTATGACGGCCTGCTCGATCGGGGCGTCGATCCCTTCGTCGAGCTCAGCTTCATGCCGAAGAAGCTTGCCGGCGGAACGACCAAGCTGAACTTCACCTACGACGCGAACATCTCCCCACCCGCCTCGGCAGCCGACTGGGGCGCGTTTGTCCAGACCTTCGTCAGGCATCTGGTCGACCGTTATGGCGCGCAGCGCGTGCGGCAGTGGTATTTCGAAGTCTGGAACGAGCCCAACCTGAACTGGTTCTGGGGCGGCACGCAGGCGCAGTACCTCGCGATGTTCAAGGCCTCCTCGGCCGCCATCAAGTCGATCGATCGCGATATCCGGGTCGGCGGGCCGGCGACCGCAGGGGTCGGCTGGATTCCGGACTTCCTGGCCTATTGCGACCGGGAGGGCGCGCCGGTCGACTTTGTCTCGACCCACATTTACGCCGGCGACGCGCAGAAGGAGATCTTCGGAGAGGCCAACAAGTACCCCCCGAGCCAGGTGATACCCGCCGCCGTCGCGCAGGTGCGTGCGCAGATCGACGCCACGCGATTCAAGGGCACCGAGCTTTGGCTCTCAGAATGGTCGTCGGACAGCCCGGCGATGATTGCCACTGTGATCAACCAATGCCTCCCGCACTGCCATGCGATGTCGCAATGGGCGATCAGCAACGTCCTCGAAGAGGTCAACTTCCCCAATTTCACGCTTAAGGAAGGGGACGGCGGCTGGGGTATGCTCGCCCAGCGGAACATCCCGCGACCGGCGTTCAACACGTACAAGCTTCTTCACCGCCTCGGACACCGTCGCGTCATCGCATCCGGACCGGTGCTTGCAAGCCGCACAGAAAGGGGGCTCGCCGCGCTCATCTGGAACCTGGCTGAAGTGCAGCAACCCTCCGGGCTCCCAGGCGGCAGCAGCATCCGCAAAGTCACGGGATCCGCCAAGATGTTCGACGTCGCGATTCGCGGCGGCAAACCCGGCCAGCCGGTCAAGGTCAGCTATGTCGACCAGGAGAGAGGCTCCCCTCTTCCGGCGTGGCGGAAGCTTGGGTCTCCCCAGTATCCCACCCGCGACCAGGTTGATCAAATTCGCCGGTCCGCCGAACTCCCGGCACCCGAAACGCATCGACTGGGCCGCGCCGGCACGCTCACGCTTGCGCTCCCGGCCGAGGGCGTCGCCCTGATCGAAACCTGATGCCACGCGTGGGATCCCGTCCGCCTCGGGGTCGCCACGTGCCCTTCTCCTTCTTCAATCCAAGCCCCGAAAGGACATGCCGTTGCGGCGACCCGCCAAACTGTCACTTCTGCTCGCCGCCATCTGCAGTGCCTCCTGCTCTGCGGGCGCGGCGGACCTGCCTCGGCTCGAAACGAGGAACGGACGACATGCGCTGATCGTGGATGGCAGCCCCTTCCTCATCCTTGGCGGCCAGATCCACAATTCGAGCAACTATCCGTCCGTGCTGCCGCAGGTCTGGCCGGTGATGAAGGCGCTGAAGGCGAACACGATCGAGGCGCCCGTGGCATGGGAGCAGCTCGAACCGGAGGAGGGCCGCTTCTCGTTCGATTGGGTCGACACGCTTGTGCAGCAGGCGAGGCAGAACGGCCTCCGTGTGGTTCTGCTCTGGTTCGGCACGTGGAAAAACGGCGAGTCGACCTACGTGCCCGAGTGGATCAAGGCGGACACGAAGCGCTTCCCGCGACTGCAGCGCAAGGATGGACGCCCGACCCTCACGCTCTCGCCCTTTGGCGAGGCGACGCTCGCGGCGGACCGCAACGCCTTCGTCGCGCTGATGCGGCACCTCCGCGAGATCGATCCGCAGAACACGGTGATCCTGGTCCAGGTCGAAAACGAAATCGGCACTATGGGTATCGCCCGCGACTATTCGCCGGCCGCCGAGCAGGCGTTTGGGAAACCGGTGCCGGCGGCTGTGGTCCGTGCGGCTGGCAAGCAGGGCGGCAGTTGGGCGGAAGTGTTCGGGACTGAAGCCGATCAGGCGTTCGCCGCATGGAGCTATGCTCGGTACGTCGAGAGGGTCGCGGCCGCCGGAAAGTCCGAGAAGCGCCTGCCAATGTATACGAATGCCGCGGTGTTCGATTCTTCCGGGACCGCCATGGCAGCGCAGATCGCAAGCGGTGGGCCCAACTGGAACGTGCTACCGATCTGGAAGTCGGCCGCGCCATCGCTCGACCTGATCGCGCCCGACCTCTACCTCCCGATCGACAAGATTTATCTCGGCCTTCTTGACCGCTATGCGCGCCCCGACAACGCGCTTTTCGTTCCCGAGACGAGCAACGCGACATGGGCCGCGCGCTACTTCTGGCCGTCGATCGGCCGGGGTGCGATCGGATGGGCTACATTCGGCACGGACGCGACAGACTATTCGAATTACCCGCTCGGCGTACGGACGCTCGACGCCCCGACGATCGGCGCATTCGCCGCTGCATTCGGGCTCTTCCGCCCGATCGCGCAGGACTGGGCCCGGATCGCCGCGGTCCATCCCACCTGGGGAAGCGCCAAGAACAAGGCGGGAGAGGATTCGACAGTGATGGGCCGCTGGAAGGTCGGCATCCTCTACGGAAAGAACAGCTTCGATGTGTCCTTCCCCGGCACCGAGCCCCCGCCGTGGGCGAACGAGCCGGTCGGTGGAGGCGTCGTGGCTCAGCTCGGGCGAGACGAATTCCTCGTGGCCGGCCAATATAGTCGCTTCCGCTTCACGGCGGTCGACACCGCCTCGAACGTCCAGATACTTTCGGCCGAGGAAGGCACCTTCGTGGACGGCAAATGGAAAGCTTCGCGCCGGTGGAACGGCGACCAGACTTCCTACGGCTTCAATTTCGGCGCTCAGCCCGTGCTGCTCAGGGTCCGGCTTTCGACATTTTGATCGTCATCAGGCGACCCGCACACCGCCTTCCATTGGGCGACGCTACCAAACCGGCCTTGCTGCCATGACAAGGTCGGTCAGCCTCTGCGCGAAATCGTCGACGTCCGCCGGAGTGAGCTCTTCGACCCTCTCCTGATTAAGCAGCCAGCCTGTCAGCGCCGAATATAGTATCTCCGCCACGCCGACCGGATTGGTCGCTGCTATGCCGTCCCGCTCTGCAGCGGCGCTGATATCCGTCGAGATCACCTCGATGACGCGAGCAAAGCCCACCTCGTGAAAGACCGCGTTCATCTCCGGAACGCGGAACCGGACCGTCTGCCAGAGCTGATTCAGGATCTGCGCTTCAGGCTCGATCGCCTTGCGGCCGATCCGCCGCATGTACTCGAGAAGACGTGCACCGATCTCGGGCGGAAGCAGGTGATCGGTGCTCGCGGACGCATCCGACCATCCCGAAATGGTATCTTTGATGACTGCGCAAAGCAGAGCCTCTTTCGACTGATGGCGCGAGTAGAGTGTTCCCTTCGAGATGCCGAGCTCCGCCGCGACGGCGTCCATCGCCAGAGCGTCGAAGCCTTCGGTGAAGAAAATCCGCCGCGCCGTCTCCAAGATCGCCTGGTCGATTGCAGCCACCTGCGCTGCGGTCGGTCGGCCCCGCTTTGGAGAAAAATTCGGCTTCATTGCTTTTTCGACCCGACCTTCCCGCTCCCGGCCGTCGTCTCCGCTAGAGGTGGCCCGGTCACACGTTTCCATTCCCCTAGCGCGTAGATCAAGGCTTTACAAATCGATCAGACTGTACGATTAGAGCGGTATTGGCACCGCGGTGCAGCCGCCGCTCGGTTCCGATAACGGCCTTCGCGACGCTCATGCGAGCTGGTCGCGGCGTTCGGCCTCTCCCCCTGCTGGGCCGCGCCCGCAACGCGTGGCCCAGCTTCCTTTCGTCCGTTCTGGCTCCGGCACCAGCGGAGAGAGAAGGACAGGCGGGCCTGCACGAGCTGCTCGGTCCGGATGCGTGCCTGATCGGAATCCCGGCCCGAGACGTCCGCGGCGACGCCGAGATACAGGCCTCGCAGATCGCTTCGGCCGCTTCGCGGCCGACTAAGCGGCGCCGTCATCGGAAGGTGCGCCCCGACCACCGACCCGCAGCGCAGAGAAAAGGATTTCCCGAGGCCTTGAACAGGGTGAAGCAAACCGGGCTGGGGACCCGGCGTATCCCCGCACGTGTCAGACGCGAGCGCGAGCCCTGGATATAGCGGAGCGAGGAAGTCGGCCTCGCTACCTCGTCCGGCTGCCAATGCGCCTGCCTCCGGCGCGAGCGACCATCAGCTGCGCCAGACGCTCGAAGACTGAACGCGAAGCCGACCTGTCCTGAAGTAGGTCGAGCACCTCAACATCGGGAAAATTCCAGCGTGAAAGACGGAAGCACCTCTGCTCCACTGCGCCGACGCGCTTGCATCGGTTCCTTGGCGGTACGCGCCTGACCGCCGCCCGCGTGATGGCCATGCAAGTACCATAGGGCCAGCCGATCTCGGGGTCGCTGGGGACCTCTACCTCGTCATAATCCCGGGCCAAAATGGCGCGGCCGAGCGCATGATGAAGCCGGACCGCGAGCCCGCCGCCGCGGCTCTTAAAAAGACAAGCCTTGGCCGGGCTGCGTGCACTCCCCTACTGCGGCGAGTCCCTTCTGGACCCGACCGCTCAAGCCATCGTTCCGGCTCGGATCAGCTCGCGATACCATTGAGCACTAAGCTTCGGTATGCGCTGCTGAGTCTGATAGTCGACATAATGGAGACCGAAGCGCTTCGAATAGCCTTCCGCCCATTCGAAATTGTCGAGCAGACTCCAGACGAAATAGCCGTGAAGCGGGTATCCCTCCTGCACCGCGCGCTGCACGTTTGCGACGTAGGCGCGGAGGAACATGAGCCGATCGGTATCATCCACGCGCCCGTTGAGAAGGACGTCACTGCCGGGGCAGCCATTCTCAGAAATGAACAAGCTCTTCGGCTTCCAGACATCGCTCACGAGGCGCGTCACCCAATAGGCAGCCTCCGGGCCGACAGACAGCCAGTCTAGACCCATCGTGGGAAATCCGCGCGCCTTGGGCACCACGGCGTATCCCGACGCCTGATCGGGCGCGCTGCGCACGTAGATCGGGGAATAGACGTTCAGGCCGACGAAATCGATCGGGCCGCCTATGATTTCCATGTCCCCGTCGGCGACCACGGGAGGCTTGTTCATGCCGACCGGGTACTGGCCCGTCAGGATCGTTCCTGCGATGTTGCCGTTCAGCTTGCGCAGCGCCTTGCGCGCGGCATCCAGATGCGCCGGCGTATCGGCGACCGGTACGGGCGTCGTCAGGTTTTCAGCCCAGCCGACCTTCACCTGGCGTCTGGCGTTCGCGCGGATGGCTCTGACGCCCAAGCCATGCGCGAGCAGCGCATGGTGCCGGGTCTGGTTGAGCTCCCCCATCCCGGAGCGGAGACCGGGCGCATAGATGCCGAAGCCATAACCGCCGTCGATGAACGACTGGATCTCGTTGAGCGTCATGAAGTGGCCGACGCGATCGGAGTAGGTGCGCGCGATCGCCGCCGCATAATCGGCGAACGCCGAGGCCGTATCGCGGTTGCGCCAGCCACCGGGCAGAGCGGTCGGGAGGTCCCAGTGGTAAAGGGTGACGTGCGGCTCGATCCCCTTTTCCAGCAAGTCGTCGATCACGCGGCTATAGTGATCAAGACCCTTCTGGTTCAGCGCGCCTCTGCCGTCCGGGAAGACCCGCGGCCAGGCGATCGAAAACCGATAGGCACCCGCGCCCATGTTCCTTATGAGCTGCGCATCCTGCCCGTAACGGTGATAGCCGTCGCACGCCACGTCGCCGGTGTCGCCGTTCTTGACCTTGCCAGGAGTGTGGGAGAAGACGTCCCAGATCGACTGGCCGCGCCCGTCTTCGGCCACCGCGCCCTCGATCTGGTAGGCGGCCGTCGAGCAGCCCCAGCGGAACGACTTGGGAAAGCGGAATGTGGGCTTGCCCGCCGAAAGGACCGGGCCGGCCATGCCGAGGGCCACTCCGGCGCCTGCGAACCCGACCAGGTTGCGACGCGTGATCATCGTAAATCTCCAACTGCGTCATGACCAAGGCGCGACCGCCTGGCCGGGAGCGGCCTCATGCCACGGTAAGTTTTGTAGACTTCAGGGATGCCGAACTCGGCCCAGCGGATATCGTGAAGGTCCCCGGCTCGACGACGAAGTCCATGTCGGCACCCCAGAACGCGAGCGCATCGGACGTCAGCGCGAACCGAACCGTCTTCCTTTCGCCGGGTTTGAGCGTCACGCGCTCGAATCCGCGAAGCTCCAACACCGGTCGCGGGACGGAACTCACGTCGTCACGGATATATAGCTGAACCACCTCGTCACCGAGCCTGCTGCCGGTATTGGCGACGTCGATCTCGACTTGAGCAGTCTCGCCGATCGCGATGCTCGCTTTGACCAGACGAGGTTCCGAGACCTCGAACGTCGTGTAGCTCAGGCCGTGCCCGAACGGGAAAAGCGCCTTCGACCGGGTCTCAATATATCGGTTCGGGACCGAGGACGGGTGGCGGTTATAAAATACCGGCAGGTCACCGACCGATCGAGGGATCGAAACAGTGAGCTTTCCGCCTGGACTGACCTTGCCGAACAGCACGTCGGCCACCGCGTTGCCGCCCTGCTCGCCCAGATACCAGCCCTCCAGCAAGGCATTCGCCTTGTCCGCGAGCGTGGTCACCGACAGCGGCCGGCCGTTGAGAAGCAGAGCCACGACCGGCTTTCCTGCCGCCAGGACGGCCTCGACCAAGCGGTCCTGATCGCCGAAGAGCGTCAGCATGTCGCGATCGCCCGGCGTCCCGCCGCTGAGGGTTTCGCGAGTGATCTGCTCGTTGTCGCCGACCACGAGCAGCACCACGTCGGACCTGGCGGCGAGCGCCGCCGCCTCCTTGATTCGCGCCTCATTGTCGGCCGGCGGCACCGGGCGCGCGTAATGCGTTGGCGAACGCTGACCATGACTGTCAGGTTGGGTGATCCATGCGCCGTCCGCCTGTTCGATCGTCATTGCCGGCCCGATGGCCGCCTTCAGACCTTCCAGCACACCGACCGCTTTGTCCGGCAGGCCCGAATAGCCGCCGAGACGCGCCTCGACGCTGTTCGGCCCGATCACCGCCAGCTTCAGGTGCCTGCTTCGATCGAGCGGGAGAATTCCGTCGTTCGTCAGCATGACGATCGCCTTCTGCGCGGCAAGGCGCGCCAGCGGCGGCCCTGCGGGATCGGCCAGCACACGCGCTGCTCGAGCCGGATCGACATAGGGGTGCTCGAACAGCCCGGCCTCGAATTTCAGCGCAAGCACGCGCGCGACGGCCGCGTCGACGCTCTCGATTGGGATGCGGCCAGCCTGCACCAGCGCGGGAAGGTCCGCATATGCCTCGCCCTCCGGAAGGTTGCAGTCGACGCCGGCGCGCATTGCGAGCACTGCAGCCTCGTCCTTATCCTCCGCCATGTGATGGAGAGTGGCGAGCATCTCGATGCCATTATAGTCGCTGAAGTACGGCCCCTCGAACCCAAGCAGGTTCCGGCCCACCTCCTGGAGCAGATGCCGATTGGCGTGCGACGGCACCCCGCCGACCTCGTTGTAGGACGGCATTACGATCGCGACGTGCGCGTCCTGAATGGCCTTCTTGAACGGCGGCAGGAAGGTCTCGCGCAGAGCGCGCTCCGACATGTCGGACGGGCCGAGGTTTATGCCGTTCTGAGGCGTGCCGTGCACGAAGTGCTTGAGCGTGGAGAATACGCGGTCCGCAGCGATCGGCCGGCTGCGACCCTGGAGTCCGCGCACCGCAGCGGTTGCGAACTCGCCGACGAGAAAGGGGTCCTCGCCGAAGAACTCCTCGGAACGTCCCCAGCGCGGATCGCGAATCAGATCCAGCACCGGGCACAACGCAACCGTCGCGCCCCTTCCTCGAGCCTGCCGCGCGACATGGGTAAAGATGCGCTCGACGAGGTCCGGATCCCACGTGCTTGCGAGACCGGGCGGGATCGGGAAGCTGGTCGCCCCTTTGACTGCCAAGCCGTGCGCTGTTTCCTCATGAAACAGCATCGGTATGCCAAGGCGGGTCCTCTCCACGGCGTAGCGCTGGGCGTCGTTGATGAAGGCGACCGTGTCCTCAGGCTCCCTGAAAGGGACCTGCGCGTTTCCGGGCATCCCCACCGTATCGGAAGGCCGGCCGATCTGGCCGATGCCGTGGGGCATTTCGACCGCCGCCTTCTCAGGTGAAAACGCTCCGGTCCGGAGGTCAAGAATTTGGGCCTTGCGATACGCGAGGCCACGCAGCTGGGCTGCCTTCTCCTCAATCGTCATCTGCTCGAGAAGATTGCGGACCCTTAGCGCGACAGGAGCGCGAGGATTGCGATAGGCCGGCGCCGCTCGTTGCGCCCAAACCGGCATCGCGACGAGAGTCGCCGAGGAGGCAAGCAGGGCACGACGCGTAAGCCTCAACTTTTCTCTCCGTTACGACTTTCCCCCTTAATCGTACGGTCCGACCTTTTTGTAAACCCGCCGTCCGTAATTTCGCGACCCATGCGCCCTGGGCTTGCCGTCAAGCAACCTGACGCCCCGCCGCACGACCGCGCCCGGCGGCCTACCGCGCGGACGGAAGAAGCGTCACGATGCCACGCTCGAATAGACCCACAACCATCTCGAGATGGCGACCGCACTCCGCCGGCCCTGGCGGCGGATACTGGCGGATTGTCGCTTTCTGAACCTTTGCCGTCGTCGCGACCATGAATAGCTCGGCGAGATCGAGCGCTGCCTCGGAAGAAGCCCCCCGGGCGGCGAAATAGTCGGCGATCGGGCGGGACATGATGTCCCCGCCGGTCACGAGCGCCGTCCGGACCTCTTCGAATTCGGAGCTTTCGCGGAACAGCAATCGGCTCATGCACATCGAAAAGTCCGTCGAGATCGCCTGCAGCACCGCGGTGCCATACGCAGTGAGCGCCGCCCCCAGTTCCAGCGCCGGGTCGAGCTTAGGCAGCCTGAGATCGTAAACGCCCTCGACGATACACGTGCGGAACAGACCCGACTTGTCCTGGTGCCAGGAATAAAGTGTTCGCTTGGAGACGCCGGACCTGGCGGCGATGCCGTCCATCGTCGCCGAACGGTAACCATATGCAAGAAACTCTGCCCGCGCGGCATCCAGCACCGCGCGTCTGCGCTGAGCAGTTTGCTCTGCAGTCGGACGGCCCATTCGTCTTTTGCCAGAGCGTGCCGGCCCAACCATCGGCGGCCCGCCCAAGCTCATCGGACATACCCAAGAAGGCGATTGAGCCACGAAAACCGCTGCGCGAACCGCCCTCGATCATGATCGCCAATATGGCCGCTTCGCCTCACGAAAAATAATTGAACGGTGAGTACCATTAAATCCTTGCCCCCCGTCTTCCTGTGCCATAGTAGACTGGCCAGTGTAAAAAGCAGGGTCATAGCCTGCAACATCAAACGGAGGGGAAAAAGTGAAGGCTTCCACCATCTACGCGGCTGGCATCTCGCTTGCTGCCGTTGCCTGGTCGCACGGCGCCCATGCGCAGTCCGCCGGCCAAGGTGCGCTTTCCTCAGCAGCGGCACCAGCGTCCCCCCAGGGATCTGACGCCGACACGACCTCGCTCGTGATCGACGCCGCCGAAGTCGTCGTCACCGCCACTCGCCGGTCCGAGAACCTGCAGAACGTTCCCATGAGCGTGGACGTCGTGACCGGGCAGCAGATCCAGAAATTCAATATCGTCGATCCCAAGGACATCGCCCGTCTCTCGCCGGGCCTCGAAATCAACAACGAGTCCGGTCGCAGCAACGCCATCACCCTGCGCGGTATCGGCTTCGATCCGGATCAGGGCACCGGTCCAGCCGTGCAGACCTATCTGAACGAAGTCCCGACCGATGCGCAGACGCTGTTCACCGCGCTCTATGACGTCGGCCAGATCGAAGTCCTGCGCGGTGCGCAGGGTCTGCTGCGCGGCCTGTCCGCGCCTGCCGGCGCAATCACCATCACCACCCAGCGCCCGTCCTTCGACCATGCGGGCGGCTATGCCCAGGTTACCGGGTCCGACCGGCATGCGTTCGATGGCCAGTTCGGCATCACCTACCCGCTCTCGCAGAGCCTCTCGGTCCGTGTTGCCGGACTTTACGACGACAACCGGCTCAATCAGCTGGAAAACGTAACGAACAATACCCACTCCGCCAGCAAGACGGAGAGCGGCCGCATCACGATCGGCTGGCGCCCGACAGACCGGTTCACGGCTTATCTCACCTACCAATATCTGCACCAGGCGAACCGCCAGGATCAGCAGGTGGTCGGCCCTGGCAACACGCCCGCGCTCGTCCCGTTCGGTGACACGACGCGCTCCGGTCCCCCGATCGCCCTCGGCGACTATGAATCGGTGACCGAAGGTCCTGCCAGCTTCAAGAACACGACCAACACAGTCAATCTGAACGCGGTCTACGACCTCGGCGCTGCCGACCTGACCGTGATCGGCGGCTACCAGTCGACGATCCTGAACATCGTGCGCGATGTCGACACCGGAAACAGCATTCCTGGATTTCGCAGCTCAAGCACCCAGCGCTCACCTTATTACGTGACCACCGGTGACGTGCGGCTCGCGTCGAAGGGGGATGGCGTGCTCGGGTGGAGCCTCGGCGCCTTCTATCAGCGTCAGCGGGGCACGACGCGTGTCGTGCAGCCTGCCGACAGCTTTTTCGGCACCTTCCCGATTTCGTATGGCCTTTATCTGCCAATCGCTGCCGACATCACCGTGCCGGCACATGCCCAGACCCTCTCGTTCAACGCCAACGGACGCATAAAGGTCGGCGGGCTCACCCTCGACGGCGGACTGCGCTATACGATCAACAAGAGCACGCGCGTGGCCGACATTGTCGCGAGTTCGCCGGGGTTCGCAGGCAATGCCGCATTCGGAATCCCCGCGATCGCTCCGTTCAGCTTTGCCAGCAACGGCGTGCCTGCGAACCTCAAGTATCTCGACAACCATCCCCTGACTGGCGGCGCAACGCTCAGTTGGGCCGCCGCCAAGAATCTCACCGCCTACGCGTCCTACGGACACTCCTTCCGCTCCGGAAGCGTGGCGATCGGCGCCCCGGCCGGCGTGTCCGACGATCTCATCGCGACCAGGAACGAGAAGTCCGATTCCTATGAGGTCGGACTGAAGGGAAGCGCGCTGGATCATCGTCTGAGCTTTGCGGTCGCCGCCTTCTATCAGAAGTTCGATGGCTTCAATTCGCGCTTCGGCAACATCGCCTACAATTGTCGGGACTTCTTCGGCTCCTGCAATGCCGGCGGACCGCCGATCAACAACGTGACCGACGTCCCTGCCACCAATGCGAACGCCGACTTCAATTATAACGGGAATGCGACCGTCAAGGGGATCGAGGTTGATATTGACGCCCGCCCAACGCGCTATTGGGACCTCGGCGTGCACGCGACGTACAACAAGGCTCGCTATGCAAAGGGGGCGTTGCTCCCCTGCGACGACTTCAGCGGGGACGGCAAGGCCGACGGGATCGGAGCGCCGCACATAACCGGAGCTGGCAACGTCAGCTTCTGCCACTATGGCCGCCTGACGGCCGCACCGGACTTCAGCTTGGCGGCCACCACCGAGATCCGCATTCCCCTGTCGGGATCGGTGCAACCGTATCTGCGCAGTCTGCTGAACTATCGCCCGTCAGTCTATTCGGAACAGCTCGCCTACAAACTGCCCAGCCGCACCATCGTCGACACCTATCTTGGCGCGCGCCTGGACGACGGCAAGTTCGAGATCGCCCTGTTCGCCAAGAACCTCCTGAACCAGAAGCGCATTACCTATATTGGCAGCGGCAATGCGGAGATTGCCGCCGGCGCAGGGTTCTACGACTCCGGCTACCGCATCGTCGCAACGACTGTGCCGAGGGAGATCGGCTTGACCGGATCGGTTCACTTCTGATCCGGGTTCGCCAACATCGCCCGAAGCGGGCTCTTCGCTCCGATCGTCACATCTAAGCGCGTCGAAGGAGTGAGCGCTCCTTCGGCGCGCTTTTCATGAAACGCCCGCCTGGCTCGCGATTGCAGTGCCGATGCCGTCGTCGGTCGGCTCGCGGAACCGTCCGTCGCGAGGATTTCCGCGATGTGAAACTTGGCTGAATCGCCACCGCGCGGTCGGCTTGGACATCGCTTCCGAAACCAGGACCATGTCAAAAACGCCGCCCGGCGCCGGCGCGCCAGCGCTGCCGCGAATATTAGCGCGGGGAGAACCTCGGCGGTGCGTGAAGCAGGCACCCTTGGGATGCCGGTTCCTCTTCAAATTGTTGAGACCTTGATGCACGTTCCAAGCTGATTCAGCTTGAAACGATCTAGGTCTAACGCGGCGAGCGTTTCGCGGTCCGGCGGGTCGCGCCCGGGTTGGAGGGCATCGCGATCAGTCCCACTTCAACTCGCCCTTGGCCACCTTGGCGCCAACCTGCAGCGCCGCAGGTAGGCCGGCGTTCGGATAGCGCTTGGTCATCGCGGCGATCAGCGCCGCACTGTCCGCTGCCCTGGCGAGCTCCTCGTCGAACGCAATCAGGTAGTCACGTGTGTAGGCGACAGAGGAGCCGTCGATGGAACCATTGACCGGCATGTGACCGGGCACGACGATGCTTGGCTTGCGTGCGGCGATGGCGTCGAGCGTCCTAATCCAGTCTGCCCGTGCTTGGGATGTCGCCGTGTCGGCGGTCCACACATGCAGGCCGGAGAATACCAAGACGCCGCCAAACACCGCGTCGAGGGAAGGCACCCACAGGTACCGCCGGTTTTCGAGCCCCTCGGCGGGCACGATGTCGATGCGATGGCTCTCCAGGCTCAGCGTGGCACCGTCGAAAGCTTCGGGCATGACGATATCGGCGAGCCGTTGGGGCCCGTTCTCCTTGAGCTGGGGGCCCCAGACAGCCAGCTTCTTCTCGGCACTTGCCTTGATGGCCGCAATCGTCGCTGACGCTGCGATCACCTTGGCCGAGGGAAACGCCGCCTTGATCGGGCCGAGGCTGAAATAATAATCGGGATCGCTCTGGCTAATATAGATGGTGGTCAGTGTCTTGCCGGAGGCCTTGATGCCCTCAGCGACAGCGCGACCGTCCGGCAGCGAAAAGCCGCCGTCGACGAGGATCGCCTCCTTCGTGCCGGAGAGCAGCACCGGCGCACGGAAGAACCCGTTTTCACCTGCCGGAAAGTGCTTCCACTGGAGGGGGCTCGAAGCGGCCCATGCGCCATTTCCGGCGCCGGCGAGTATGGCGGCGGCTCCGGCTGCGCCCGCGGTCTGAACGAAGTCCCTGCGAGTCATCATGATCTTCCTCGTCTGCATGGCGGGTCGTCCTGCCTGGCCGATAAGACGACGCCCAATCTCTCGTTCGCCCCATGGATAAGTGAGACGGATCGTCGACCGCCGCATCGAGGTGGCCAATCGCGGGAGCCTGGCGAGTTCGACCTCGTCGCCGAGCGCGCCGACCTGGGCTTGCGGATCACGCATCCGCTCGATCCCGCCTTGATCACGCGACGGCCAGCATGCACTCACGACGGATCCGCCAGACGTTGGCCTGATATTGCTTCAGCGCTCGATCGGAAACATCGGCCGACCGCTTTTGGTCTGAGACGCCGGGACCTCTTCCTGCATCACGTCCCAGTGTTCGACCAGCTTTCCGTTCTTGACGCGGAAGATGTCGACGACGACGAGCGGCTTCGGGCCCCATCCGGTGGCACGGCCATGGATCATCACCATGTCGCCGTCAGCGACGATGACGCCCGGCTCGTATTTGAAATTCGCGGGCAGCGACGCGACCACCTTCGGCAGGTCGTCGGCTCCGTCCGCCATCATCGGATTGTGCTGAAGATAGGGCTTGCCGAAATAGAGGCGCACGGCCTTCTCGGCATCGCGGGTAACGAACAGCTCATGCATGGCATTGCCGACAAGCTTCTTGTTGGTGTCCTGCAATGGACCCGCAAACGCCTGACCCGAACCCATGCCGATGACGAGCGCGGCGACGCTGGCGACTTGCAACAACGATCTCACTGTGAGCTCCTCCAAAGTTGCTGGATGGTAGGCGGGGCGATCATCGAGAGTAAGGTGCAAAACCGGGATGCTTTATGCCGCCGGGCGGCATAATTCGCACGCCAGGTCGGAGGAATATGTGCATGGACAAACTCGCGTCGATCAAGGTTTTCCTCCAGGTCGTGAAGGCCGGCTCGTTCATCAAAGCTGCCGAGCAGCTTGGTTTGTCTCAGACGAGCGCATCACGGATGGTCAGAGAACTCGAAGAGACAGTGGGCGTGCGCCTTCTGAATCGCTCGACCCGCAGCCTCAGCCTGACCGACGTCGGTGGCCGGCTGTTCACCCTCTATGGCCAGGTGGTCGGCGATCTCGAGGGAATGGAGGCAGAGGCCGCCGGAACGGGCTCTTCAAAGGCGCGGAGTCGATTGCGGGTGGCGCTTCCCTACTCCTTCGCGACACGTCGACTCGATGCCGCGATCTGCCGGTTTTGCGAGGAGCATCCGACGGTAGATCTGGAGATCCGCCTCGACGATTCTCCGACAGACCTCGTTCGGGATGGCTTCGACCTGAGCATCCGCATCGCTCCAGCGCTCAGCTCTTCGACGATTGCGCGACGGATCGCCTCCGTGCCGATGGTCACATGCGCCGCGCCGGCCTATCTTGCGCGGCGAGGCCGGCCGCTAATTCCGGCGGACCTCGCGACCCACGCATGCCTGATCTATACCGGCGCCGATCCGGCGGACGAATGGATTTTCGAACGGGACGGCAACCGCGAAGTGCAGCGCGTGGCGGGGGCGGTGAAGGCGAACAGCGGCGATATGTTGCGCTCGCTCGCCGTGGCGGGACAGGGAATCCTTTTCCAGCCGGCTTTCATCGTCAGCACGGAGATCGCGTCCGGCAAGCTGCTGCCGATCCTGGAGGATTTCGAGCCGCAGCCAAGGAGCGCCTATGCGATATATCCAAGCAACCGGTTCATCCCCGCCAAGGTCCGCGCGCTCACCGACATCATCGCCATTGAGCTCTCCGACGATGGCAGGGGAAGGGTCTTGGAAGTGCCTTCTGGGAAGGAGGTCGCTGCCGGAACTGACTAGTGCAAGTCGGAATTCGGATCACACATAACCGGCCGGTCGCAAGGACGGCGCGCGGATGGCTTGGTATGCCACGAACGCATCCGCAGGGCACGCACGACCGCGGACGGCCACCAGCCTGCCCTATCGGGTTGCGACTCATCGTAGGCCCGACACATCGAACTCCAGGGCTGCTGTGCGGCGATTGCCGTTGTCCGCAAGGTGCATCGAAAGGCCAGCCGTGGGCGGCTTGACCAACATATGGGCGCGCCTGGCTCGCCGCTGCCACTCGTCGTGTCAGTGCCTCCGGCCGGCGAGACTGCTAACCACCCATTGGCGGTCGTTCCCTATGATCCGCTGCGCCGATCCGCCTGTACGGCAGCAATTGGTGGTAAGTTGCATAGCCGCTTACGGGTGAACAGATCGTGTTAGCTGAACTTCGTTCATGCGGCGCGTTCGCACCAACAATCTGCCAGGAGAACACGCCTCGTCGCGGAGACTCCGGAGCGACCGGCTTGCGCTGTCAGGAAAGGGAGTTCAGCCAAGCCCCTACCTTGCTCGCCGGATTTTCCAAAAGTACTCGCGTCGCTCCTATTTCCTCGCTTGCGCCGGCGCGAATAAAACAAACCCGATCGGCGATCTCGCAGACATCTTCGATGTTGTGAGAGACGAGGATGATAGGCATCGTGGAGGACCTTCGGATCTCAGCGAGCAATTCGTGGAGCGAGCGCTTCGTGGGGTGATCGACAGCCGAGAACGGCTCGTCGAGCAATAACACCCGCGGGTCCCGGGCGAGGGCCCGCGCAAGTGCTACCCGCTGCTGCTGCCCTCCAGAAAGCTGATGCGGCTTTCGCTCCGCAAACCCGGAAAGGTGGACCTGATCGAGCAATTGTGCCGCTCGGGCGCGTCGCTCGATTGGGTCCACTTCCATCATCGCCTCCGCGACATTTCTCGCAGCGCTAAGATGGGGAAACAGCGCGTAGGACTGAAAGACGAAGCCAACGCGCCGTAGCTGCGGCGGTACTTCGATCCCCTCTTTCCGATTAAGCCACACGGTGCCATCGCTGGATATGCAGCCTCTGGGTGGCCGATGCAGTCCCGCGATCGAACGCAGGATCGTCGTTTTGCCGGCTCCGGACGGTCCCACGAGCGCAAGTGTCTGTCCGGCTGCCACCGTGAGCTCCACTTCAAGCCGGATCGGGTGCTCCTGTGCGATGCTGATCGAGAGTCCATCAGGCACGTACCTGGCTCCTCCCACTGAGTAAGAACGTGGCCGTGACCGCGATGAGAGACACGAACATCAGTAGGGCCGACATTCGGCCGGCCGACCCGTTGTCCATTGACTGCACGCGATCGTAAATCGAAAGCGCGAGCGTCCGCGTCTCGCCCGGGATGGATCCACCAACCATCAGCACCACGCCGAATTCGCCAAGGGTGTGCGCGAAGGCAAGCACCATGCCTGTGACGATTCCCGGCCAGGCGAGCGGCAACTCGATGCGTGCGACGCTGCCCCATATGGAATGCCCGCAACTAGCTGCCGCATCGCGTAGATCGCTGCCGATGGCCTCGAACGCGCGCTGCGCCGGCTGGACCGCGAACGGCAGGTTGATCAGCACCGAAGCGATGAGGACACCGCGGAAGCTGAAAACGAGTGCGCCGCCGAACAGCGACGTCCAGGCACGCCCGACAAAGGACGTGGGGCCGAGGCCGACGAGTAGGTAAAACCCGAGCACTGTCGGCGGCAGTACCAGCGGCAGCGTCAGAAGCGCCTCGATAAGCACACGCCCGCGCCAGCGCGATGTCGCCAGCCACCGTCCAGCGATAATCGCCACCGGCAGCAGGATGACGACCGTCAGGACGCCGAGCAGAAGCGATAGCCGCAGCGCCTGCCAGTCCATAGATCAACGATTGCCCGGAAGGGCGAAGCCGTAGCGAACGAGGATGCGTCGAGCCACCGGCTGCTGCATGTAGGCGTAGAAGCGGCGCGCCGTCGGACCGGCTTCCTTCATCAGCACCATGCGCTGGCGAAGTGGCTGGTGCCACGCGGCGGGGAGCAGCACATAGTCCGCGATGCCCGCGAGGGCCGGATCGAGTACAAGGGCATAGGAGACGATGCCGCCCTGTGCCCCGCCGGCCGTCGCGAACTGGAGCGCCTGCGACACATTCTCGCCCATCACGATTTTCCCAGTGAGCGGCCGCCACAACCTCTCGTGCTGAAGGGCCTCCCGGGCGCGCTCACCGTAAGGTGCGTGGTCGGGATTGGCGATCGCGAAGCGCGTGATCTGCCCCTGCGCCAACGCGCTGCGCAGGCCCGCCAGCTTTCCATCGACTGTGAGGGGCGACCCCTTTGGCGCGACCAGTGCCAGCCGGCCAATTGCGTAGAGCTTGCCCTTGTCCGCCGTCCTGCCCGATTTGGCGAGGTTGAGCGCGTATTGCTCGTCCGCGGAGAGGAAGAGCTGGAACGGCGCGCCCTGACTGAGTTGCTGAAAAAAGGTGCCGGAGGAGCCGAAGGTGAGCTTTACGTCCATACCGTTGTCGCGCTTGAACGCTGAAGCGACATCGGTCAGCGCAAGCCGAAGATCGGCGGCCGCTGCTATATTCGGTACATCCTGCGCTGCAGCAGGCACTGCTAATGCCGTGGCCACCAACGCCAAGATCGAACGCGTCATTATGGACAGCAGCTTCATTTTCGCCCCAATCGTTGTATGTCGTGACGCACATCGCAGCGTAACGGTGGCCGTGTCAATGCGACCGGCTTTGACGTGCGCGACGGGTCCTCTAGGCTCCCGACCATGCCGCAGGACAAGGATCAGCCCCAACTCAAGATCAAGGCGCAGATCTTGCTCGGCCAAGAGATAGCGATCGGCCCGGGCAAGGCGGACCTGCTCGAGGCGATCGCACGCACGGGATCAATCGCAGCCGCCGGACGCGAACTCGGGTTCAGCTACCGGCGGACCCGCGATATGGTCGACACACTGAACGGCTGCTGGCGAGAGCCGCTAGTTGAAGGGGCGAAAGGCGGTCAGCATGGGGGCGGAGCCATCCTGACGCCAACCGGCCTCGATGTTCTCCGGAGCTATCGTCGGCTGCAGGGAGCACTCACGCGCGCTGCAGAGCGGCACGCTGGCGATCTTCTCGCCCTCGTAAGGAGAGACCATGACGAGCCCTGATCCATCCGCCGGCCGAAGCGCTCCCGCGGCCACCAACACGAGCGGGGTTATCGGCGTGGTCGACGGGCTGATAGGACCAGGCGGTACCGAGTCACCGGCCCATGTTGCGAGGAACATCAAGCCACGGCTGATGCAGTTGCAGTGCTGCCAGCACCGCAAGTATGCCCGCATTGAGGAACACTGGCCCAGGCGCCCAGCATTAGTCCCGACGCTTGAGGCGAAGTGCCGCACGCACCATATCGACCGCACCGCCTTTCTTCCTCACGGCAAGCAGGAGGTCCATGTCCGATGGCAGAACCAGGCCGGAGTCGGTCTCGGAATAAAAGCAAGGGAGTGCTCCGGAGGGGTCACGGCGGCCCCGGTGGCCGGAGCGGGTGGGAAAGATGCCGGATTGTCCCTCCCAGTATCGGCGAGCAGTCGATCTTTCGCAGCAGTCGACGTACTTTTTGTCCGACCTCGATCTGCGTCACCGCGTTCGGCCTTGGCGCTCCGAAACGCGGATAAAGCGCCCCAGCACACAATCACCTTCAGATTCGTGGCATCAGCAATTGCCGCCGGCCAGCATGAGAAGCCCGGCTCCGTCGACTGCGTCGTCAGACATATCGCCGGCGCAGGTTCGCAGGCGGGCGGCTCGGGTCCATTCTCGAGTATGATGACGTAGCGCGCCGTCATGGCACCGCCAGTTCGGCGGTGACCGCAGGTCGAACAACCTGCGGCAACGATGCGGTGCCCAAAGTGCTATTGCGGCTCGGAGGCTGCGACGCCACTTCTATCCGACAGGAACGATGCGCGGGGCACATATGAAGAAGATCGGCTTCCTTTCGTTCGGTCATTGGTCTGCGTCGCCGCAGTCGGCGACGCGCTCCGCGAGCGACGTGCTCCTGCAGTCGATCGACCTGGCCGTGGCAGCGGAAGAGATCGGCCTCGACGGAGCCTACTTCCGCGTCCATCACTTCGCGCAGCAGCTTGGCTCGCCCTTCCCGCTGCTGGCGGCCGTGGGGGCGCGGACCAAGCGCATCGAGATCGGCACCGGCGTGATCGACATGCGCTACGAGAATCCGTTCTACATGATCGAGGATGCGGGCTCGGCCGATCTGATCAGCGGCGGACGCCTGCAACTCGGCATCAGCCGGGGCTCGCCCGAGCAGGTGATCGAGGGTTGGCGTCACTTCGGATATGTTCCCGCCCCGGAGCAGACGGACTCCGATATGGGGCGCGGCCATGCCGAAGTCTTTATCGAGCTGCTCAAGGGCGAAGGCTTCGCCAAGCCCAATCCACGGCCGATGTTTCCCAACCCGCCTGGGCTGCTCCGGCTGGAGCCGCATTCACCGGGCCTGCGGGACCGTATCTGGTGGGGGTCGGGCCAGAATGCGACGGCCGAATGGGCGGCGAAGCTCGGCATGAACCTGCAGAGCTCGACCCTCAAGGCCGACGAGACGGGCGAGCCGTTCCACGTACAGCAAGCCAAGCAGATCCGCGTCTATCGAGAGGCCTGGAAGGAGGCCGGCCACGCACGCGAACCGCGCGTCTCCGTTTCGAGGTCCATCTTCGCGCTCGTGAACGATACTGACCACGCCTATTTTGGGCGTGGCGACAGTAGCGACCAGATCGGCATCATCGGCGATATGCGCGCGATCTTCGGCCGGTCCTATGCGGACGAACCTGATCGTCTGATCGAGCAGCTTCGTGATGACGAAGCAATCGCCGAGGCGGACACGCTGCTGCTGACCGTGCCGAACCAGCTGGGCGTCGATTACAACGTGCATGTCCTGGAGAGCATTCTGAACCATGTCGCGCCCGCGCTCGGCTGGAGAACCTCAGAGCATCGCTAACGGTCTCTCCGGCGCTTGGGGAAGGCCTGCTCAAGCCGATCGCGGTCGGCCTGGTCAGGCGGCAGATCCGCGGCAGCTCGTTTTCCCCGACATGAGCGACCGTCCCTCCGCTGAAACCGCCGTATCGCTTCCTGCCATATGCATCAGCTCGTAGGTTCGCGGGCTATGATCGGCGCGGGCCCGAGCTGCCGGTCGGCAGGTGACCATTCATGGTCACCCCGTCCGACATTGTGCAGGTCGGATAGCCGCCATTCGTACCAAGGCAGAGCCTTTCCGAATCGCGCCGGTCGCGCTGTTTCCGGGCGGCTAAATGCTACGGCGCGCGGCGAGGTTTGCGCCGATCCACGCTGTCACGTCGGTGATCGGGATGGCATTGCGCTGGTTGAACGTCCCGGCCTTGTCCCAAGCGACTCCGCGCCCCTGGGCGAAAGCTGCGCGATATTTGCGCATCATATTCTGCGGGTCCCGCGCCAGCTCTCCCATCAGGACCGGCACGGTCCATTCGGTTCGGCTGAAGGGACGATTAAGAGCGGCTTCAAGCTTGTCTGCGACTTCACCGTAAGTAACGGTGTCGCCCGCCACGAACACGATCTCGTTGCGGATAGTCGGTTCGAAGAACACGATCTCCGCGGTCAGTGCCCCGATGTCATCAGGCGTCGTCAGCGTCACGGCGGTGTCGAGGCTGCCGAGAGCATGAACCGCGCTGTTTTTCAGATCGACAACGCCGAACTCCGGTTCGAACAGGTAACTCATGAACATCCCGGTCGAAATGATGACCCACTCAGTCTTGCTTTGCGAGCGCAGCAGTTCGCGCACGTCGAGCTGTGCGTCGAAAATGTCTTGCGGGCCGCCACGACCGATCGCTTCGAAATCGACACCGAACTGCCACGGGAAGTAGCGCGGGATCCGCGCATGCAGGGCAGCCTTGGCCAGCTTCATGGGCGTGTCGATTCCGGCGGCATAGCCCGCGCATCCGATCACGGTGTCATATTGCTCGAAGACCGACGAAAGCTCGTCGACCGAACTCATCACCAGATCGCCCACTACAACCTCTATCCCAAGGGCGCGTATCTCACGGATGTCGCGCTTCTTGGCCGGTTCGTCGGATGCGACGGCGCTGGGCCGCAACAGCACATTGATGCTGGCTCCGTTCACCTTCTTTGCGCGACGCGCCAGGTTGCGGAGTACCGGCATACCGAGTTCGCCGGCACCCAGCACGAGAATGTTTCGTGACTTCGCGGCGTCACCTGCATCGTTCATCGCTCTGATCCATTCAGGATTTGTCACCGCCCTGATCTGGCATCGACCGCCAGGCGCGAAAGAAGGCACATGCGTGATACTGCGTCAGATCGTTGAACCGGGACGAGGCACTTAAGAAGTCCCAAACCGTCCGCGAAACGGACGCGACCAAGACCGACTGACGAGTGCCGGCGAGACGGCTCCGTCCAACCCGCTCACCGCGCGAGGCCGCCTCGGTGCTGATCTGATGGCGAGCAGAGCAAAGTGCTTCGACATAAGGCGACGACCCCACCACGCGCCCGCGATCACATCTCACCCGGACGCATCCTGCGCATAGGTTTCGGTCGTGCGGGCATCGCGGGTTTTGCGCTCGCTGCGAAACCGATGGAGCAGCGGCTCCGTGTAGCCGTTGGGCTGAACGCCCCCCTCGAACACCAGCGCGCGCGCCGCCTGATAGGCCAGACTGTCGGCCGAATGGCCTGCCATGGCTCGATACTGCGGATCGCCGGCATTCTGCGCATCCACCTTTGCGGCCATGCGCGCGAGCGCGCCTTCGGCGTCCTCCGGAGACGCGACGCCGTGCAGTATCCAGTTGGCGATATGCTGGGAGGATATGCGCAAAGTGGCGCGGTCCTCCATCAGTCCCACATCATGGATGTCGGGCACCTTCGAGCAGCCGACGCCCTGATCGATCCAGCGCACGACATAGCCCAATATGCCCTGCGCATTATTCTCCAGTTCGGCTCGCACCTCCTCGGGCGACCAGTTCCCGCCCTGGGCCAGAGGGATGGTGAGCAGTCGATCGAGTGATGCCACGCGCTCGTTGCGACGTTGCTGATGCCGCTCGAATACGTTGATCCGATGGTAGTGCGTGGCATGAAGCGTGGCCGCAGTCGGTGACGGCACCCATGCGGTGGTTGCGCCGCTCGTGGGATGGCTGATCTTCTGGTCGAGCATGTCGGCCATGCGGTCGGGCGCGGCCCACATACCCTTGCCGATCTGGGCGCGTCCTGAAAGCCCGCAGGCAAGCCCGATCTGAACATTGCGATCCTCGTACGCGGCGATCCAGTCGCTGGACTTCATCTCGCCCTTGCGCAGCATCGCTCCGGCCCGCATCGACGTGTGGATCTCGTCGCCGGTCCGATCTAGGAAGCCGGTGTTGATGAACATCAGTCGATGCCGCACCTCGAAAATTGTCGCGGCGAGGTTGGCGGAGGTCCGCCGCTC